>JGI1027J12803_100453917_pt1 | contig 13292 bp, 8 predicted proteins | sample IowNatreferecore_FD_12803 | JGI IMG/M metagenome (IMG submission 12803) | reverse complement strand
GCGCCATTGAGGTCTTACGCGGACTGGCTTTTATTGCACCGTCACGGATGTCGATCCGGATGATGAAGCGTAGTTGGTATCGCCGGTGTACGCGGCGGTGATATTGCGCGATGATCCGCCGCCCCCACCGCCTCCACCGCCGCCACTCGAGCTGCTGCTACTGCAACCGGCCAGAGCCGCAGCTGCGACGAGTACAAACGCGGCACCCGCGTGGAGAAAGTGCCGGCGCTGCGCGCGCAGCTTCGCCGCCAGGAGGAAACTCAGCATAGCCAACATTGCCGCCGCCAGCGTCACCAGAACAAACGGCGTGTTGCGCGGCCGGGGTTCCGTGAAGAATTCCGGTGGCCAGGCCGACAGGGTGGTCGTCAGTTGCGCCGTGCAACTTGCTCCCGCCGAGCTGGACGCTCCAGTCGGAGTGCAGGTAGCCGCGACCCCTAGATTCGTGCTGCCGTTCTTAAACTGAACGGTGCCCGTCGGGCCTTGCGCCGAATTGCTTTGCGAATCTACCGTCGCCGTCAGGGTGACGCTTCCTCCGGAAGCGACGCTGGTCACGTTCGGAGTGACCGTAACGGAAGTCGCGGCCTGCGTAATCGTGACCGACAATGTGTTGCTGGTGGAATTGGAGTTGTAGCTGCTCGCCACATCAGCGGAATATGCTGCGGTAATCGCGTGCGCTCCAACGTTCAATTGGATCGGCTGGTCTTCCGCGAAGCCGCGGTCATTGAGGGCTGCCGAGCTGGACGAGTTGGCAGTCTGCGCGTGGGGGAAATCATTCAGCGCGCTGCCATTGTCCTTCAGGGTGATGGTTCCACTCGGGCAAACGAAGACTGTCACGCCGCTGCTGTTTTGACAGGGCGTGCCGCTGGCATTCTCCACATCCACACGCAAAATGTAGTTGGAACCGTATGCGACAGACTGGCTGCCGGTTACCAGACTGCCGGACGCATTCACAAAGCTCACCAGCACCGTGCTGTTTTGCTTCAAGAGCGTCACCGTAATAGGAGTCGAATCTTTGGGGCCGTAAGTAGTATCGCCGCTGTAGTGGGCTTTCAGCGAGTAGGTGCCGGCCGGCAGCAAAGACGCGGAAACGGAGTACGCGCCGCCGCTCAGTCCGTCCGATTCGAAAGGCGCATTGGTGGCCGAGTTTTCCAGAATCACTACGCCGGTAGGTGTCGGATTGCTGCCACTCACCGTCCCGCTTAGGTTCCCTGAAACCAAACCCGCCGTGCCGCTCACCGTCGCAGGACTCAGCGTGACCGTGGTGGCCGTGCTGCCCGTCCCGCTGACAGCTGCCCAGGCATTGATGAGGTTCGCCACGTTCGGCGTGCCAAGCCCCGTCGCGAGATCGTAGCCCAAGCCTGCGGTGAATGCCGGCGTGCTGCCCGAGACCATGACGCCAAAACCGCCGCTGCTGGTTTTGCTGCAATTGGGAGAGCCGCCCGAGCAGGGAACCGAGTTATTCAGTGTCGGCGTGAGACCGTCCTTTGAGGTTGTGCCGGTGATGTCATTGAATACGCAGGTGGTGTTGCTGGGTTTCCCGCTGGCGCCTTGGCTGGAATCGCAGCTGGCGTAGGCCTCATTCCGTCCCAACGCATACAGCGAGGGATTGGCGTTGCCCTGCCGCTGACCAGTCTTCTGATTGATCAGCGCCATGATGCCCGCAAAAGTTGGCGCCGCAGCCGAAGTTCCGCCGACGCCCTGAAAGTCGTGCAGCGGGCCGTTGGCGCTGTCCACAAATTTTGTCAGGTTGCATCCAGTGTCGCCGGCAATGTTCTGATCCGACTGGCACACGATGTAGAAACTGTTGTTCAAGCCGTCTGCGGAAAATAGCGAGACGTCGGGCGTGTCGCGCTTGCCGTCGCTGGGCATGCCGGTGATACCGTTCGATTGCCAAGAAGGCTTGGGGTATCCACCAGAGCAGACGCCAGAACTGGGCGTGGTGCAATTACTTGGGCCGCCGCTGCCAGCGACGATGTTGGCGCTGTCGCTGGTGCTCGAGATCGAATTGCATCCGGTAGCGCCTGTGCTGGCGCAGGAATCGTTCCACACCATTTCCGGGATGTAGCCCTTCACCGATTTTGCTGGAGGCGTGCTCGTGCTGCACGGCACACCCGAACACGTATTCCAATAGGTTGTCTGTACACCGGCTTGATTGAAATCCGTGCCGCCCATGGATACGTTGTAGGGCGTCGAAGCGATTCCGCTCACCGCAATTCCGCCAGTTGCAGAACTTTCCGAGTTCGGATCGTCACAGCCCGCCGAGCCATTGTCGCCCGATGAGACAACGACGGTGATCCCTTGCGCCGCCGCTTGCTGCCACAGCAATTGGTAAAACTGGTTTCCTGAAGTTCCCAGTGCCGATTCGCATGCGCCGTAGCTTTCGCTCACGACCGGCGCAACATTGTTGTCCACGATATAGACCGCCGAAGCGTCCACACCGGACACGCCATCGGTAGAGCTGGACTGCGTGGTAACAAATTTGACGGTTGCGTTCGGCGCGATTGCGCCGGCCCATTCCACGTCGAGATCGGACTCGCCTTCGTCGCCGGAAACCAAGCCGGGATCAGGGCCGTTCAGAATCACGGTTGGTGGGTTCGCTGGCAGCCCGAAGATGCTGCGGAAGTCCGCGACATCCTGAAGATTAATGTTGGATTGCCCAACGACGGCGATACTGACTCCCGTGCCATCCAGCGTCGAGGGCACGTTGTAAATCGCTTTGAAATCACCCGGACCGACTCCGTAAAACGTGCCGCCGTTCACGTTGGTGTAGGTAAACAGCGGCGTGATTTCACCGGTCTTCATGTTGCGCTGGAATTTACCGAAGCGTCTCAGTTGCGGCTGCGGATGAAAGTTGTGCAGACCGAAAACTCCTGCGATCACGGGGGCGAGCGCTTGGGGAATCTGCGGCTCCTGCATATTGGCAAAGTGGTCGCGGCCGTTAACGCTCAGACGGTGAATGTCGGTATGAAACGCGTTGCGCACCTGGCTGGCGGTGCCGTCGAAGGTGATCAGCGTTTTGCCGTTGGTGATTTGCAGGTTGGAAAATCCTTGAGAGCCGAGCCAGTTTCTGAGCGCCTGAATGTCGGAATCCGCCGGGCCGAACTGTTCGCCAAACTGCTGCGGCGTAAGCCAAGCGTGATAGCTGGGCGACTTGGGATCCTGCTGTTCGGCGAGGAGTCGTTCGAGGGCAGTTTCTTGCGCGGCGCTGCGTTGCAATAGCAGCGTCATGCGTGTCACCGGCTGCGTACCAGGCAGTGCACCACGGTCGTTCGCCGACCGCGCCATCGGATGGACATTGCCGCGCAGGGTAGTGAGCTTGTCGTCGCGCACGGACTGCATGACCCGAGCCTGAGGGGCCGTCTGCGCCGCCAATTGCTGCGCAGCGCCTGGCACACCCAGCAGGCACGCACCCACAAAACACAGCTTTTTTACTTGGAGGAAGTTCATCACTTGGCTCACAGGTCTCAGTTTGATGACTGACTTCGTTTCTTGACCGCCGTCCGCCCGCGACAGGTATGTTCAACCGCCGGACTGCATCTCCGCCAGAAGGAGCCGCATAGTCCAATTCGACTGCGTGCGAAGGAAAGAGGTTGCTCCGCGCGGCGCGCACCCGGCGAAATCAAGCATGGTGGGAGAAAAAGGAACTGGCAAGTCCCGCGTTTGTCTCGGTGTTGTCAACCAGAGCAATTTTCGGGAAGCCGGCCGAACGGCGGCTTTTCAGGAGAAGGGGGTGCTAGCAAAAGGGTAGGGACCGCAGATCGACATTGCCCCCGGAGAGAATCAAGCCGATTCTGGATTTGCCAGTGCCCGGGAGCAGGGAGCTGACGGCGCCGGGTTTGAGCAGCGGGGCTAGGACAATCGCCGAGGAAGGCTCGGTGACGACTTTGAGCCGTTCCCAAATGAGCTGCATGGCTTGGATGATTTCCTCTTCGGTGACCAGCAGGACGCCGGAAAGGAGTTCGCGCAGAATGGCAAAGGTACGCGGGGCGAGGGAGGCGCGCAGGCCGTCGGCGATGGTGTCGCTGGACTCGATCGATTGGAGCGTGCCGGTTTCTAGCGAGCGGTAGGCGTCGTCGGCCTTGGCAGGCTCGCAGCCGTAGAGACGAGCCGAAGGCAGCATGTGCTTCGCGCTGAGGGAGGTCCCGCTGAGGAGGCCGCCGCCGCTGACGGGCGACAGAATGGCGTCCAGTTCGCCTACGTCTTCGATCAACTCTTTTGCTGCGGTGGCCTGGCCGGCGATGATGCGATCGTCGTCGTAGGGATGAATCATCACCGCGCCCGTTTCGGCCTGGATGCGCGCGGCGGTTTCCGCGCGTGCGGAAACCTTTGGCTCGCAGAAAGTGATTTTGCCGCCGTAGGCCTCGACGGCTTTGCACTTCACCGTTGGGGCATTGTTGGGCATGACAATCCAGGCGGGGACGCCACGCCAGGCTGCCGCGCAGGAAACGGCTGCGGCGTGGTTGCCGCTGGAGTGCGTCACAATTCCCCGCGCCGCTTCTTCCTCGTCCAACGAGAAAATCGCGTTGCTCGCGCCGCGAATTTTGAAAGAGCCGGTTTTCTGAAGGTTTTCACACTTGAAGAAAAGCTCCGCGCCCGAGAGCGCGTCGAGGGTGGTGGAACGCAGCACCGGCGTGCGGTGGATCTTTGAGGCGATGCGCTCGTGCGCTGCAACGATAGATTCCCAGGTGGGAGCCGCGGTTGGCGCGATGGTTCTTGTCGTCATTTGATCGATGCCAGTGTCTTTTCGGCGTTCTGAAATTTGCCGGTGAAACGGAAAGGACAGGGTAACGCACTATCCTGCGAACAGCGAATTGTGGCGGTAGGCCCGAGCGACGGCGCGAGTGGAAAATTGGCTGGCGAAAGACAGGCGAAACTGCAGCGCTTGCGATTGCCGCTTTCCCCGCACCCGAAGGAAGATTTTAACTTGACCGTGCATGGCGCTTTGCTAATCTTTGCCATACCCTTCCGCAAACTTGCGACGCAGTCCCCCTTTCGCTGCGCGAAGGAGCAACGAATGGACAGCTCAGAACGCCGCCAGTTAATCCGTTATGCCATGCGGACGCCCATCCGTTTTAAGGCCATGGGCTTGTCCGCAGACCAGAGCGAACATTTCACCGAAGCGTTGAACGTTTCGCGCGGTGGATTTTATTTCGCCACGTCCGCGCCGCTGCAAGTCGGAATGCCCATCGAAGCGACGCTGCGGATGCCGGAAGAAGTGACCGGCGACAAAACGAAAGAAACGCATTGCCGCGCGCGGGTGGTGCATGTTCGCAACGAGCCTTACGGCGACGGGCGAATCGGTTTTGGCGCGGAGATTGAGTCGTTTCAATCGATGCCGCGGCCCGACCGCTGGCCGAGCTAGCGCGCCGCGAATCAACGATTTATAGATTTGTTTTCCCGGGTCGCCCGGGAAGTTTTCCCCCGCTACTTTGCGGGGATGGAAACGACCGCTTTCCCTGTGCCCACATTTTCAAAACGATCGTAGGCGCGCGCGGCAATGGTGTGCTCGCCGGGTTTCAGGTCGCGAAGGATGACTTCGTAAGATTGGTGCTTACCGTCGCTGATGCCGGAAACCGGCGCGATTAGCGTCCACTCGCCGCCGTCAACGCTGTATTGAGCGCGGTCGATGCTCGAGGTGGCGTCGGTTGCGGCGAACCTGATCTGCGCGGCGCCGTTCGTGACGCTGGCTTCTAGTTTGCTTAGCGCGGGTGGAGTGTTGTCCACTTCAAATCGTTCGCTTTCACGCTCGGCCTTCAGTGCTTTGTCTGGAGGGTTGGAGGCGCTGTCGGTGGCGATAATTTTCAGGTAATAGGCGCCGTCGGCCAGCGTCGTCGTGTCGAACGAATAGAAACGCTGGTCGAGATTGTCCTTCAGCAGTTTCCAATCTTTTTCGTCTTCGCCGCGAAAATAGACCGCATACTTCAGGTCGTCTTCGTTGTCGTCGTGCGCGGTCCACAACACGGACTGATAGCCTTTTTGCACGAAGCCTTGCGGCGGCACTTCGAATCGGGCGGGACTGGTGCTTTGCGATTGATTGATGATGACGCCGCCTGTCGACGACGGGGCCGGAGGAAATCTGAGCGTTGCCGTGGCGGCCGCACCCGTGGCAAGCGCCGGCTGCCCCTGTGCGCGGACTCCGGGATCCTGGATCAAGATGCCGTCGATGACCGGCGCCACATTTTTGGGCTGATAAGCAAGGGTAACCCATTCAATTCCGTCGCCGAGGCGGCCATCGTGAATCACCGCTTTCCATTGTGTGAAACGCGCGGAAGGTGCGGCGGTCTCCGCACCGCTAGCGGTATACGGGCCGTACCACTTGGACCATTCCTTGCCAGGATCCTCGGTGTTGCCGGTGCGGACATAAAACTCCAGACGCGGTTCCTTGGTGGCGCTGCCGGGACTGTTCTTGGCCGGCGTCGTGGCGGCCGGCGGACTCCACCACTCGATGCGTCCCCACTGCGAAAAAAGCTGCGCGTCAAAGGAGCGCGATTCATAAGTGCCTTCCGGTTCGTATTCCGGGCCGAGGGAAATGAGCTTTCCGGGATTCGCGGTACACAAAATGACTTTGCCTGCGGGGTTGCGGACGATGCTGGTGATCTGCGCAGAGCCGGCTTTGGCCAGTTGAGCGAAGACGCCGCGGCCGTCAATCGCCAGCAGCGCACCGGAATTGCCCAAGCCAGCCAGCAAGCGGTCATCGTTGCCGATGGCGAGCGAATAGACTACATCGTCGCGAGAAGCCCACAGTTCTTCCGGAGCGCCATCGGGAGCAATTTTGTACACGCCGCTTGAAATCGCGGTTGGAAAGGGAATGTAGGGCGTTTGCGGCTGTCCAGTGCTTTGCATCGGCGCGATCACGGTGACGTTGCCGCTGGTCGTTATCGTGGTGGTCGCCGCCGTGGTCGGCGGTGCGGTAGGCATCACCGCGGCATTGTGGGGCCGTTCGCCGATGGCCGCTATGTAGACTGAGCCGTCGGGTCCCACCGCAAGCGAAGTGACTTCGCGTTTGGGCGTTTCGTAGAGGACAAATCCTTCTGCGGCGGGATCCTTTTCAGTTTTGCGGGCGGAATTCGCGGAACGGGTGAGGCGCAGCACTCTGCCGCTCGGCTCGGTGCCGGCGAGCACATTTCCCTTGGCGTCGAATGCAATTACGCGGATGTGCGCTTCGTCACTCGAATAATAGAGTTCGCCTTTGCCATCGGGCGTGACTGCAAAAACTTGCCCCTTGTCCCCTGTGGCCACGTATAGAGTCCCGTCGGAACCGAATCCGATGTCCCAGATGTATTTTGTTTTGGGATCGAAGAATACGGATTTTTCGCCCGAAGACGACACGCGATAAACCTTGCCGTCGGGCGACGTGCCCACGTAGAGCGTGCCCTTGCTGTCGAATGCGATGGCCTGAGCGGAAAGTTCGCTGGATTGAAATACCGCGGCAGTTTTTCCGTTGCCGTCGAGTTTGAAAACTTTTGCGGGCGAACCGCCGGCGGCATAGGGAGTGCCGCTGGCGTTTAGCTTCACCGACCACAAGTAGGAAGCGTCAGCGTCGGCCAACTGTGTGAATTTGGGCGCAAGTTCCAGGCGGCCGTCGCTGCGCACTGCGATACCCCGCGTCGTGCCCTTGAGGAATTCGTCGTAAGTAGATTGTCGCCAACGGCGCGTGTGCTCCGCGGTCACGATGCCCGCCGTCGTGGCCAGCAGTGCCGTCACCCACAACCATGCGCTGATCCTCTTGATTTTACCGCTCGCGCGCTCGTGCATTCAGTCCGCCCTCTCCCTACCGCTCGAAACACAAGCGTCTCGCTTGCGCACAGCTACCGAATTGGCAAATTCAAAGAGATGATGCCGGTCACCGGTCCTGACATCGGCACGGAAACTTCGCTGGCCAAAGATTCGCGAAGAATCTGGACGCTGCCCGGCGCGGGCCGCCCATCCACCGCGTTGATCTGCGAGAGCGGCACGTTGGGAAGTTCCTTGTCGTCCCAAAGCATGGTGGGGGAAGGAACAAATAGGCCGACATACAAGCGGTCGTTGCGCCGTTCTCTGTTCATCAGCGAAATCAGCGGATCAAGGCCTTCGGGGCCACCGGGCCCGCCGGCGCCGGCAAATCCGCGTGATGCGCGGTTCATCCAGTCCGCATCGCTGACCATCAGGCGCAGCGTGCTGCCGCGTAAAACCTGATCGGGTACGCGAACCGAGGTTTCTTCGATTCGCGGCGTGCCGCGGTAAGGCTGAAGGAGCACGCGCAGTCGCAGCGTTTCTCCGGGTGCAGCCTCGCCTTTCTCGAGCCAGGCGCTTTCGATGGTGAAGGACTGCCTGCCCGGAACGCTTTCCACATTCACCGACACGCTTTCGACCTTCACCTTTTCAAACGCGTTGTTGAACAAGCGCATGAACGTGCCCATCACAGCCATTGCGACCGGCATGCCGTCGGGGCTCATGACATCGCTCGGCGCAAAAGTATTTTCGATGCGTACCGGAGCATGATCCTTCAGCTTGATCTCGGCGTTCATTTTCAGCGTGGTGGTTTCGCCGTACACGATGTTTTGCGTCAGCCCGTTGAACGTGGTAATTCCCACCAGCAGCGGCGTGAGCTTGGGATGATTGACGACTTGGGCGCGAATTGTTTTCGTGCCGAGCTGCGATTTAGTGTTCAACTCCAGGGGAATCATCGCCGGCGCTGGACCAAGTTTTCCGGTGACCGCGGTGAGATGGTCGCTGACGATCGTCCCAATGGCGCCGCCGGCATTTACGATTTTTGTGGAGGCGAGATCGGACGAAAGCGTAGTGAGAACGCGGCTGCGCGCCATGGGTAGCTGCACGTCACCAAGGTTCAGGAATGGATGGCCGCACAGGAAAACGTGGTCGCCCTGAATCGCCGTCACGGTGCAAGCGGAGTTGATCGAGACGTCGCCCTGGACCAGCACCATGCCGGCCATGTCCCCGGGCGCGAGTTTGGCGTCGTCCGGACGGGCGGCCGTAGTTCCGCCTTGCGTCGCCACGAAGCCGAGGGAGCCGAGCTGGTCTGAAAATTTTTGAATGGCCGCAGGCTGGAACCCCGAAAAGATCAGCGGCGTTTCAATCGAGCGGAGTTCGCTGCCGCCCTGAATTCCGGCGCGCCCCGGCAGACTGTCAGAAATGGTCGCTCGCGGAGCAAACGTCTCCGCGGTTCCAGCAGGTGCGCTGGCTCCGCCGCCAGCCAGCACATCGGCGATCGGAGTGACTCCGGCGATCGGTTCCTTGGTGAAAATGCCGAGTTTCAGCGAAAGAGCTCCGGCCAGCTTGCCGTCAATGTAGACCGGGCTGCCACTCATGCCGGCCACCACGCCGGTATGTTCGACTTTGGGCCCTTTGAGCTGCACCAGGATGATCGATTGCTTCGGCCCGAGAAAATTAGGCATCACGCCGATGACTTCCAGGTCGAACTTTTCCACCTGGTCGCCCGCAAAAATGGTGTAAGCGTAGCCTTGCATGCCGGGTCGCACTTGGTCTACCGGAAGTGTCTCATTCAAAGGGGGTTGCGCTTGCGCGAAGGCAGCGCTGGCGACAACAAGTGCTGCCAGGGTGAGCTGGAGAGCGCGAAGCAGCATCGATAAGGTTCGACGGCTGAGCTGGGACAAGCGGTTGGCCGAATTCATGAAGAAAAGATGATACGCGGGCCGGTACTGCGGCGCAATCCAACCGAAGATGGCGCGAGGGCCAGACGAATGTAATGGAAGTCATAGAACTGCGGGTCTACGGCTGCGGCAAAAAATGCTTGAGCGACCCTTGTCGATTCTTGCGGATCTGCGCGTCGCTAGATTGAAGCGCCGAAGAGGTCCGGAGCTTAGCAAAGGCATCGGCCCTCCCGGCCGTGGCGTCGAAAACATTCGGCGTGGACGTTGTAAGGAACGTCGCACGGATTTCGGTGGATCATTTCCGCGAACAAAGGAGCAACTATGCAATTCCTGTTACTGATTTACGAAAATGAGCAGCGGTACAGCCAGAGCTTCGACCCGAAGGAGATGGACGAATATCTGGCGTTTGGCAAACACAACGCGGGGTCAATTATGGGTGGCAACGCGCTGCAGCCGACCGGCACGGCGTCCACGGTGCGGGTGCGCGACGGCAAGACTTTGACAACGGATGGGCCTTTCGCGGAAACCAAAGAGCAACTCGGCGGCTATTATCTGGTCGAATCGCCTGACGCAAAGGCGGCGGCTGCGCTTGCTGCGAAAATTCCCGGAGCGCGGTTTGGCTGCGTGGAAGTTCGCCCGATCATGACGTTTTCCTGAGAAGTCGGATCGGCATAAGAACCAACAAAGCTCACTCGAATCGCGGTGCGATTGCTGGCGCTTGCGATGGACGGCAAGCGTCCAGCAGGACCAGAGCCGGAACCACGAGCATTTATGGCATCCAGCTGGCTGTACCGTGTAGCGGCAATCGTTTTCGTGTGATTTGCGGTAGGCCATACTTACGGTTTTCTGAGCTTCCGCCCGACTTCGGCAGACGGCCGCGCAGTCTACGAAGCGATGAACAGCGTGCACCTGATGGAAAAGGGCCGTAGCCATACCTACGGGCGCTTTACCGTGGTTTTGGTCTGTTCGCTACGATGTCTATGAGCTTCTGGGCATTCTTGTGCTGGCACTTGGGCGAGCTGGCGCGCACCCCTCCGGCTAGAATCCGAGCGCTGGCTTGGGCTTTTTTTGCCGTACAGAGCGCCGGCGCGGTGCTCAGCTTCCCTTATTTTGGCGCTGCAGCCATGGTGCTATCGGCGCTGGTCGCCGTGCTGGTTGGAGCCGCGGCGGGGCTGGCGCCTCGGTCACGGTCCGAAAGGCGATCACAATGCGCTATATGATGCTGGTTTACACGCAGGAAAATAACAACGCCACGCCGGAAGAGATGGCGCAGGTCTACCACGGGCACATGGCGGTGCAGCAGGAAACGACGCGGCGCGGCATTTTGCGCGCAGCCGAGCCACTGCAAACTACGGCCTCGGCCACAACCGTTCGTCTGGAGGGCGGGAAAGTGCTGGTGACCGATGGGCCGTTTCGAGAAACGAAAGAACAACTCGCGGGCTACTACATTCTGGACTGCGCTGACCTGGACGAAGCGCTGGAGTGGGCGGCGAAGATTCCGAGCGCATGCGGTGGCGCGACCGGATGCGTCGAAGTGCGGCCGATCCGCGCGATGCCAGGCCGCCCGAAGCCGCCAGAGAACTGATCAACGGCTCGAACTTACTCACTGGGAGCGGAATGAGCGAGCTGCGCAGCGCCATTGAGCAGGTTTTTCGCCGCGAGTCTGGCCGGATCATTGCCGGGCTGATTCGCGTTTCTCAGTCGTTTGATTTGGCCGAGGAGGCGATGCAGGACGCTTATGCATCCGCGCTGGCCGACTGGGAGAAAAATGGCATTCCCGCGAATCCAGCGGCGTGGATTAACGCTGTCGCGCGGCGCAAGCTGGTGGATTACGCACGGCGCAACCGCACCAGGCGTGATCACCAGGAGCAGCTTCTTTACGAATCGAGCCAACGCTGCTTGGCGGCAGAAGACACTCCCAACGCCGCCGACTGTGGCGACATGAATGTTCCAGACGATCGCCTCCGCCTGATCTTCACCTGCTGCCACCCCGCGCTGAATTCGGAAGCGCAAGTTGGGTTGACCCTGCACACATTGGGAGGATTGACCACTCCGGAAATTGCGCGCGCATTTCTGCTTTCAGAAGCCACCTTGGCGCAAAGGCTGGTGCGCGCGAAGCGCAAAATCAAAGAAGCGCGCATTCCTTACGAAGTTCCGCCGGAAACCGCGCTTCCCGAACGTCTAGCCGCGGTCGAGGCTGTCGTCTATCTGGTTTTCAATGAAGGCTACACGGCCACAGCCGGCGATGCGCTGGTGCGCCGCGAGCTTTGCTCGGAAGCAATACGACTGGCGCGAACACTGTGCGAATTGCTCCCCAACCAGCCGGAGAATCATGGCCTGCTGGCGCTGATGCTGCTGCACGATTCAAGGCGCGATGCCCGTGTGAACCGTGCCGGCGAACTGGTACCGCTCGAAGAGCAAGACCGCTCGGCTTGGCACTCCGAGCAAATCGAAGAAGGACTGCGGCTGGTCGAGCGGGCGCTGTGTATGGGGAATGCCGGTCCCTACCAATTGCAAGCGGCGATTGCGGCACTCCATGCTCAAGCGAAAGCGGCCGCAGAAACGGACTGGAAGCAGATTGCGGAACTTTACGAATTGCTTTCGCGCCAGAATCGTTCTCGGGTGGTCGCGCTAAATCATGCGGTGGCGATTGCGATGGGCGAAGGGTTGGAGAAGGGTTTAAAACAAATCCATCAGCTTGGCGCATCGGGCGAGTTGGATTCGTACTACCTCTATCACGCGGCTCGCGCGGACTTGTTGCGCCGCCTCGGCCGCAAGGACGAAGCGCACGCCGCGTACCACCGCGCCCTCGGCCTGACAGCCAATGCCGTGGAGCGCCGATACCTGCGCCGCCGCATTACAGAAGTCCAATCCGGCGCGTAAAATTGCCCCTTTCGCCACGCAAAACTAAGGAATACAGAACTATTACAAAGCCCGAGCCGGTCACATGCTACGGTCGGTAGTGGAGATTCAACACGCTTCCATGACCGAACCGACTACAGCTGCCTTGCAACGCGATCGAACGTTTCGCCAGCCCCTCAACTGGATCACGACTTCATTCTTCATACTGTTCCACGTGGCCGCGATTGCGGCGTTTTTCTTTTTTACGTGGAAAGCGCTGGTGCTTGCGGTGGTGCTCTATTGGGTCGCGGGCAGCCTCGGCATCGGAATGGGCTACCATCGGTTACTGACGCATCGCGGCTACAAAACGCCGGTGTGGATGGAATACTTCCTGACGTTGTGCGGCACGCTGGCCATGGAAGGCGGACCCATTGCTTGGGTGGCGACACACCGGATTCACCACCAGAACACCGATAAGGACGGGGATCCGCACTCACCGCGCGACGGTGGTTTGTGGTCACACATCGGCTGGATCATTACCGGCAAGGCCATGCACCGCAACACCTCAGACCTTCTGCCTTACGTTCCTGAGCTTCGCAAACACAAATTTCACATGTGGATTAGCAATTACCATTGGGTGCCGATTGTAACTTTGGCGGTCGTGACACTGGCGGTCGGCGGATGGTCCTGCCTGCTGTGGGGCGTTTTTCTGCGCACGGTCATCGGACTTCATTCGACGTGGCTGGTGAATTCAGCCACACACATGTGGGGCTCGCGGCGTTTTGATACAGGCGATACTTCGACCAACAGTTTCTGGGTGGCCATGCTCTCCTTCGGTGA
>JGI1027J12803_100155522_pt1 | contig 13416 bp, 13 predicted proteins | sample IowNatreferecore_FD_12803 | JGI IMG/M metagenome (IMG submission 12803) | reverse complement strand
GGGATTCACGGATACTAACGCATCAGCTCCGTAATGAGTTTCAATGTACAACGAAAACCGTCTCAGTGCACAAAAATCTTCGACGGAATTCGAAAAACCTTCAAAATTATGAGGAAAACGGGAGAATCAGCGCCTATCTGTAACTAACGGAGGCGCAAAAGAGCAGAAAAAGCCCGGCGATCTCCACCGAGCTCATTTCTGAAATGACTCGCGGTGCTTTATTTCCTATACCCATGCGCCTTTGCGCATCAGCGGCTCCGCTGTTCCGTCAGCGGCAATGCCATCGACGTCCATATTCGCTGACCCGATCATCCAGTCCACATGGATCAGGCTCTCGTTTGCTCCAAGCTTTGCCAATTCGGCGTTATCCATCTTTTCGCCGCCGATGATGCAAGTCGAATACGCCTGACCCAGCGCGATGTGGCTTGCTGCGTTTTCATCGAATAATGTATTCCAGAAGAGAATTCCGCTTTGTGCGATTGGAGAGTTGTGCGGCACCAGTGCGACCTCACCTAGCCGTCGAGCTCCGTCGTCGGTGGAGATCAAGCGGTTCAGCACATCCTCACCGGCAGTCGCCGTCGCCTCAACGATCTTCCCACCCTCAAAGCGGACGGCAATGTTTTCAATCAGAGTGCCCTGGTGTGAGAGCGGCTTCGAGGCCTTTACCACGCCGTCCACGCGGTCTTTGTGCGGAGTTGTAAAGCATTCTTCGGTGGGAATGTTCGGCTGGCAGTAAACACCATTTCCGGCCGTCGTTCCGCCGCCTGCCCACAGGTGATCATCTGCAAGGCCGACCTTGAGGTCCGTCGTTCCATCGGCAGAATTAAAGTGCAGGGCAGAAAAGCGTTTCGCGTTAAGCATGTCAACACGCTTTTTCAGGCGCTCGCCGTGTTCCTTCCACTCCTTGACGGGATCGTCGACGTTGACGCGCGAGGAAGCAAAGATCGCCTCCCACAACTTCGCAACTGCAACGTTCTCGGGGTCATCCGGAAAGACCAGCTTTGCCCACTCTGGCGTTGCTGTCGCGACGATCGTCCAGTTAATCTCGTGCCGCGTAATCAACTCCATCGCTGGCTTGCCAGCCTTCGATGCGGCGACGTTCGCGCGTGCCACCTTTGATGGATCCTGTTTTGCAAGCAGCGCAGGATTTGCCCCCGCAATCGCCAGCCTTGCCGCACCGCTGCGGAAGCAGTTGGCGACGCCATCCTGCAGCCACGTTGGAGCGTAATCGAAGCTGGCGTCCTGTGCATACTGGAACCTCGCCAGCACGCTTGGATCGTCGCCATACAGTGTCGTCACCAGCAGAGCGCCAGCTTTATAGGCCTGCTCGGTAATCTTGCGCGCCAGTGGAAGGGCGTCCATAGGGGCAGACATGATCAGTTCCTGCCCCGCCTTCAGATTCAGGCCAACCTTCACGGCTACTTCGGCTAGCCGGTCCAGCTTCTCGTCAAAGGTCAGTTCTTCGAACTTCGTCGCAACTGCGGCAGTAACACTCATCGAAAATCTCCTCATTCATTAGACGCCAAACCCTTCGGCAGAACCTGATGCGGCGTCCTACATCTGCGAATAGATGTCCTTGAAGTCGTAGCAGCCCCTGTGCTTGGCGAGCCACTCAGCGGCCCGCACTGCGCCGTCGGCGAATCCGCGCCGCGAATGCGCATCATGCGTCAGAATCAGCTTGTCCGCGTTGCCTTTTGCCTCAAGAACATGCAAGCCAGCAGCCTCGCCTTCACGATGCGCCTTAATAGGAACATTTTTAACGCCAGTGGCCGCCTCAACCACGCTGGCCAGCGTAAGAGCCGTCCCCGACGGTGAATCGACCTTCGTCACGTGATGCGTTTCTTCGATCGAAAACTCGTAGCCACAGCTTTTCAGCATCTCGCCCATTTTCTTTGCGAGTTGCAGCATCGTCTGTACCCCTACCGAAAAATTTGTGCCGTAGAGCAGACCAGCTTGCTTCCGTTCTGCCAATCGTCGCATGTCCGCAAGCTTGTCATACCAGCCGGTCGTGCCAACCACCATTTTTGCCCCTGTAGCCAGCACGGCGCGCATATTCTGCACGGCGGCTTCAGGAGCGGTGAAGTCAATCACTACGTCGAAGCCCGCGACATAAGGAGGTGTAAGCGCAGAGGCGTTTGCGTTCTCCTTTGCATCCAGCACGTTAACGCTGTGTCCGCGCTCGGCCGCTACCTGAGCCACCAGCTTGCCTGTCTTGCCCTGCCCCAGCACCAGTACGCGCATTCCAGTTCCTTCCTAAGCCTTGCTCTCCGCAGGGACACGGGCTGCCACATCAAACACAGTTTCGTCTGGATCGGCGAAGAAGTGCTGATGCAGGCTGCGAATTGCCTCCTCCACATCCTCCTCGTCGATCATGAAACTCATATTGATCTCGCTTGCTCCTTGAGAGATCATCCGCACGTTCACATGGCTAATGGCTGTAAAGACCTGGCCGGCGATGCCATTGTGTCCACGAATGTCTTCGCCCACCATGCAGATCAGGGCCTTGCTGCCCTCCATCTTTACGTCGGCAATCTTCGACAGTTCCTCGCAGATTTCCGGCAGCTTTTCGTTCGAGTCCACGCTGAGCGAAATGCTCACCTCACTGGTCGAGACCATATCGATCGCGCACTTATACTTGTCGAAGACATCGAAGACCGCTTTCAGGTATCCGTGGGTCATCAGCATGCGGCTCGCAACGATATCGATGATGGTGAGCTTCTTCTTCGCCGCGATGCTTTTGAAAGGGCTTCTGCAGTGAGGAGCCACCGCCGTAATCTTTGTGCCCTCGTTCTCTGCGTTGCGCGAGTTCAGCACCCAAACTGGAATGCTCTTCTGCACTGCGGGAAGGATCGTGGCCGGGTGGAGCACCTTTGCTCCGAAGTAAGCAAGCTCAGCCGCTTCTTCAAAACTGATTGTCTTCACGCGGAGAGCGTCGGAGCATATCCGCGGATCGGTTGTCATAATGCCGTTTACATCCGTCCATATCTCGATCGCGCCAGCGTGCAATCCTCCGCCGACAAGGGCAGCAGTGTAGTCGCTTCCACCGCGTCCCAGTGTCGTGGTGATTCCATCGGCGTTCGAACCGATAAACCCGCCCATCACGGGAGTCTTTCCAGCTTCGATCCAGGGCAGCACATGCTCGGTCAGCTTGGCCTCAATCGCGGGTTCCTGCGGAGCGGCTTTGCCGTAGTTCGAATCAGTGATGATGCAGGTGCGTGCGTCGACGTGTGTGCCGTTCAGGCCACGTTGATCGAACGCCGCCGCAACCATCCGGCTCGAAAGCCGTTCGCCAAAGCTGACAACGAGGTCGCTCGTTCTGTCTGTCAGCTCACCGACTGCAGCAATACCGCGCAGCAAGTCGTCCAAGGCATCGAACTCCTGATGAACGGCGCTTTGCAGGGCGGCAAACCGTGTCTCATCCAACAGCTCGCAAGCTGTATCGATATGGCGGTTTCTCAGTCGGGCACTAAGCGCGAGAGCTCCAGCCTTATCACCACGACCCGCCGCGGCTGCGGATGCCAGCAACTGATCGGTTACCTTCGCCATCGCCGAGACCACCACAATGGCATTAAAGCCCTTAGCCCTGCGTCCTTCGACAATAGCCGCAGTGCGGTTCATCGCCTTGGCGTCTTCCACCGAGGTACCGCCAAACTTCATTACAACAAGCTGTTCCCGCGCAACACTCAAGCCAGCACCGCCTGACCCTGCACAGCCACCGTCGAAATTCCCAGCTTATCGAGCCTGCCCGTCCGTGCAAGAATCTCAGCGTTAAGTAGAGCCGCGCCAGCCGCTCCGCGGATCGTGTTGTGCGACAGCACAACAAACTTCCAATCCAGCAGAGGACACTCGCGCAGCCGGCCCACTGTTGCCGCCATTCCATGTCCGCGCATGCGATCCAGGCGCGGTTGCGGGCGATCCACGGAAGCGTCGAACTCCACTGGATGCTCCGGAGCCGTTGGCAGGTGCAGCCCGCGCAGCGGAGCGAACTCGCTCCACGCCGCGAGGATCTCATCGCGCGTCGCCTTCTTTTTGAACTTGATGCTTACGCACTCCGTGTGGCCGTCTTCGACCGGCACGCGGTTGCAGTGCGCGCTCAGTTTTGCATCCAGCGTCTCGATATGTTCGCCGCGGATGTGGCCCAGCAGCTTGCCGACCTCCTCCTGCATCTTCTCCTCTTCATTCTTGATGAAGGGAACGACGTTGCCCAGGATGTCCAGAGAAGGCACGCCGGGATATCCGGCACCGCTTACCGCCTGCATCGTCGAAACGAACAAACTCTCGATGCCGAATCGCTCCTCGAGCGGCTTCAGCGCTAACACCAGCCCAATCGCCGAGCAGTTCGGATTCGTCACAATGTATCCGCCGTTCTCGCGCCGCCAGGACTGGGTCTCAATTAGGTCAAGATGACCAGCGTTGACCTCTGGCACGACCAGCGGAACATCGGCAACCATGCGGAACGCGCTTGAGTTTGAGATCACGGCGCAGCCCGCTGCGGCAAATTTCGGCTCCAACTCGCGAGCGATGTCTGCATCCAGCGCGGCGAAGATGATCTTCGGCAGTGCGCCTTGGCACAACTCGGGCACATTCGGCTGTACGGTCATCGCGGCGATCTTCGCAGGCAAAGGAGTGTCGAGCTTCCATTTGCAGGCCTCGCCGTATGCTTTGCCCGCGCTGCGGTCGCTCGCCGCCAGCCACGTGATCTCGAACCATGGGTGATTATGCAAAAGTTGAATGAATCGCTGACCGACCATGCCGGTCGCGCCAAGAATGCCTACCCGTCGCCGTTCCATAGTCTTTTAAGAATAACGCGGCATGTCCCCTACGTCACGGCATGCGTCACAAAGCGGCATGAGACTCTTCGCTGGGGCCTAAATATCGCCTCTGCGGCGCCTATATGTGTGCCCTCCGCCTGCCCAGACCAACAAGGCCACCACAAGGTGGATCACAAACCAGAGGCTTATCCCCTGATCCAGGTAGATAAGGTAAAGCACTACTGCCCGGGGAAGCAGAATCGCAAACACCAACGGAATCCATCCGACCAGATGGAAGGGCAGCAGTACGCCCTGAAGCCATGCCACTGCGAGCGCAACCCGTGGGAGAAACAGTGCAAAGACCAGAAACCAGAAGGGAAGCTGATGTGTGATCAACGTCAGGCTGAATCCGCGTTCCACAACCTGCTGCCACAGCATTGTCGCCACGGCCATGCCCCGCCTCCGCTACTTCATGGAATAGGTGAACTCGACCTTCGCCTGCTCTTTCGATGCAACTTCAACGGAAATCCTCTGCTCCCCTAGTTTCTCGTGCACAGCGGCCAGTGTGTATTTGCCCGGAGGCAGGCCCTTGATCTCAAATCTGCCATCCGTGTCTGAAACCGCAAAAAACGGCGTCGCCGAAACGTTGATGAAGGCATTCATCCAGGGATGGTTATTGCATCGCACCGGCATCATGATCTCGGGCTTGTCGAACTGTTTGGTCTCTGGAGCTCCTTTTGCCCCCTGAGACACATCCACCGGAGGATTTCCGGCTGGCATGGTGTGGATGTTGTGCATGGTCCCGTCTGAGTTCCGGAATTCCACTGTGCCTCCGCGCATCACCGCGATGACGTGTGGCGTGTACTTGCAGCCGACCTGATCCAACACAACCGGCGCAGTTGATTGCGGGGCCGCGTTCATCGCGGACTCGGGGCCTTCCTTGATGTAGAGGTACACGTTTGCCAACTTGCCGCTGTGCACCACATACTGCTCTGCCAGGTTCTCGCCGCCCGTAATCGAGCAGACCGGATCCTGGCTCATGTCGATTCTAAGGCGCTCAGGCGCCTTGCCTGAGAAGTTCACCGTGCCGCGGATCGAGCCAGCCGTAGACTCATCGACTGTCGAGCCATTCGCCGCGGCAGGTTGATTCGGCTTCGTTCCTTTGCCGATCACGGCGCCTTGCCGGATCGCCTCGTTCGGCTTGCACCCCGCAAGCCCTACTACCATGCTCATCACCAGCGTCGCGGCCACAGGCCAGCCCAAGCTCTTCATCCTGCTCCCTTCGTTAATTTGCAGCCATAGGCGAATCCATTGCCTGCAGCACAGCATCGGCAAACCCCTTGGTTCCGGCGGTGCCTCCCACGTCACGCGTCAAAACGTTGCCCTCGCGATACACCTGCTCAATGGCATTCTGTACTCGTTCCGCAGTTGCTTTTTCGTTGATGTGGTGCAGCATCAGCACAGCCGATTGGAGCAACGCTGTGGGGTTTGCCATGTCCTTGCCTGCGATGTCAGGAGCCGATCCATGTACCGCCTCGAAGATCGCGCACTCCTTCCCCAGATTTGCACCCGGAACCAGGCCGAGACCGCCAACAAATGCACTGCAAAGATCGCTCAGAATATCGCCATATAGGTTCTCTGTCAGCAGAATATCGTATTGGTAAGGATTCAGAACAAGCTGCATGCAGGTGTTATCGACGATGTGCTCCTTATACTCGACCTCAGGAAACTCCTCCGCGACCCTCCGGCAGCAGCGGAGAAACAGCCCATCAGACAGCTTCATGATGTTCGCTTTGTGGATCGCATGCACCTTTTTGCGTCCATGTTTGCGGGCGTAGTCAAAGGCGAATTGCGCGATCCGCGACGAGCCCTTGTCGGTAATGATCTTCAGGGACTGGACCACTCCCGGCACGATTTCGTGCTCAAGACCTGCGTATAAGTCCTCCATGTTCTCGCGGACGATGATCAGGTCGATATTCTCGTACTTCGTCTTCAAGCCGGGCAGGCTCTTCACGGGGCGGAAGTTCGCAAACAGTTCGAACTTCTTCCTCAGCGTTACATTGATCGAAGGAAATCCGCCACCGATCGGAGTGGTCACCGGTCCCTTAAGCGCGACGCGGTTCTGCTCGATCGAGTCGTACAGAGCCTGCGGAATATATTCTCTTGTCTGATCAAAGGCCTCGGCGCCCGCAGCATATCGATGCCACTCGAATCCGACGCTGTTTGCCGCGCCAGCCGCCTCGACGATCTTCACTACTGCGCCCGAGACCTCCGGACCGATGCCGTCACCTGGAATCAACGTAATCTTGTGTGTTTTATCGACCGCCATCTCTCTCCAGCTCTCTTCCCGTGGTTGCTCGAAGTCTCTTTGGACCTCTATCGCTTCTTCTGTTGATCTTTCGAACTCAGCAGCTCTTCCAGCTCCTGCTTGAACTCGCGTACGTCCTTGAAATCCCGGTACACGCTGGCGAATCGGATATAGGCGACGGTATCGATCTCCTTCAATCTCGTCATAATCAGCTCGCCAACTTCGCTGGTCGACCGCTCGCGTTCCGGCGAATCGACGACATAGGCCTCGGTTTCATCGACGATCTGCTCGAGCTTCACCGCCGAGACGGGCCGCTTTTCGCATGCATGCAGCAGCCCGCTCAGGACTTTCTGCCGGTCGAATTTCTCTCTCCGGCCGTCCTTCTTCACTACCATGTAGGGAATCTCGTCGATCCGCTCGTAGGTCGTGAAGCGCTTGTTGCAGCCCTCACACTCACGCCGGCGGCGGATGGAATCGGCTTCTTTGCTCTCTCTGGAATCGACGACTCGATCCTGGGTAAAACCGCAGTAGGGACACTTCATTGGAATGGGTTGATTCTAGCAGCGTTCCTTCAATCAGCTCCCTGACTCTGCGATTGCGGGGGTACCCTCCTTGCCCGCTTCTTCGCTCTCCGAGGTTACGTTTTTCAGGCTTACATGCTCCAGCCTCGCGCATAGAAGTCCCGCTGGGATGATGCAGAGAAATGTCACCACCAACAGCAGAGCGCCGCACGCCGTAGCCGCCTCAATCGGCGCACCGTAGAATGCATGCATTGCAGCCGCGGTTACGGCGATCTGTGTGAACCATCCCACGATGGGCAACTGAAGCAGGCTGCCACCCAGGCTCGCCGCCATCAGCAGCATCGCGCGCGAAAATGAGAGGTTCGCTAGCTCAGGTGTTTGGACAAACGCGTGCGTAGTTTGCACGTAGGCTGATGCAATCATGCCCCACATCAGCAGAGAAAGCCCGGCGATGATGGCAAGTTCGCGCCATGTCTTCAGCCCACTCAGGCCCTCACGGAAGCCCTCGATTTTGTCGGCAATGCTATTGGCCACTGGCTTCGATATTGGGCGCAGTACTCGACGTGCAAATGCCGCCACCGCGGCCCCAGCCACGCGATTCGCCCCGGCAAAGACGGCGATCGCCAGCGTCACTATCAGGCTTCCCCGGCCCACACGCATGAAGGTGTCGTAGCTCGGAGTGTTCTTCGGCGCAAACGCCAGCGCAGTCGAGAAGATTAGTGCGGCCGAGCCCAGATCGAACATCCGCTCCAGCGTATAAATCGCGATCTGCGAACTCAACGGTACCTGAATTTTCTTCGCCACCAGGACCGGCCGTGTCAGGTCCGCCAGCCTGCCGAACAGCGCCACCGCCGTAAACCCGATGAACTGCGGTCCGGTCAACGCACCTACCGACACGTGCTTGATTGGCTTTACGAACACGCTCCACCGTATCGCCCGCAGCCAGTAGGTGATGTAGATCAGCACGATTCCAGCCAGCGCATGGCCCCAATCAATATGCTTCAGCTGTTGCCCGAAGTTCGCCCAGTCAAAGTGAATCCGGTCCCGGTACACAAAGACCACCACGGCGAGCGCCACTATCAGGCCACCCCACAGCATCGCACTCCGATTCTTCATCGCAGCCTACTCCCTGATGCGCTTGCATGTATGTCGAACCTCGTCACTTCGCCTGTGCTACCTGCTCGCCCACACGAGCCATCAGCTTGCGCCGGTTGAATTCCCGAATCACACGAGCCACATAAGCACGCGTTTCGCGGTAGGGTGGAATCCCGTGGTATCGATCTACGGCGGCTGGCCCGGCGTTGTATGCCGCTAACGCAAGGACAACGTTATCGTGATAGCGGACTAACAGATGGTCCAGATAGGCTGTTCCGCCTGCGACGTTCTGGTCCGCCCGGAACGTGTCCTCAACTCCCAACTCACTGGCTGTGCCGGGCATTAGCTGCATCAGCCCACGAGCCCCGGCGTGCGAAACCGCCCGAACACGTCCTCCGCTTTCCGCCCTAACTACGCTTGCCAATAGATCGGCGTCAATGTTGTGGTCGGTTCCCGCATGAGCCAGCATCGTATGTATCTCTTCGCGGGTCGGTTCGGCAGAAGGGTTGCTCGCAATCATAGCAACAGCCGTAGGAACTTCTACAGAAACACGTAAATCGGCGATTGCTTCAACCCGCATGACTGCGTCCGCAGCCACCTCAAGGTAATTTGCAGCATCGAGGCTCGGATACAGACGGACGCGGTCACCTACGATTTCGCGGCGAACGCAGTCAAGCTCAAACCCATTCTTCAGCGTGACATGCTCTGCCGCATGCGACAAGGGACATATCGATCCCGCCATAAGCGCAAGACATACCAGGCGAATCAATCGCCAAACCGGACTGAACGGTATAGCCACTCTCATAAGCCTACCACCCGAGCCACTTTGTCGGCGCTTCCCGTTCAGTCCCACGAAGGTGCCATCGTCAGCGTCTGTAGCCTTCCATCGAGAGCTGCCTCGATTGCTATAGCTACACCATTGTCCAAGTGATGCGCTCCAAGCGTCCATCCTCTCCGCGCTGCAACTTCCTTCAGGTCTTCAGGTGCATTCGCCATCAGTACCGCAGTTCCCGCAGCCTCCAGCATCGAGACATCGTTCCAGTTGTCTCCGATCGCCAGTATCTCCTCCGGCGCCACTCCTCGTGCGCTGGCGAAGTCGAGCATCGCTTGTCCCTTGCTGCATCCCGCCGGAAGGATATCGACGATGCTTAGATTTCTTTCCGGATACTCTGTCCGGTGCAGCGCTGCTTCGGACGCTTCTGTCCCGGGGTTTCTTCGTCTCACCTCGCTCTTCCGCAGCGGCTCAACACCAACCCCCAACACCTTCGGATCACTGAGCAGTACCGCCTCGGCATTTCTCATTCGCTCGATGGTTCCACAAAGCATCATTTGGATCAGCCCCTCTCGTCCGAGCGCTGCCTCCATCGGAACCACCCTTTCGATATACGGCTCATTCGCCGACATCCACCTCCCGATGCTGCCGTTGAGTTCGTCCATCTCCTCCACGACCAAGGCTCCGCGTGTGTCCTCCCCGTCCTCCTTTACGCGGTCGAAAGTGACTAGCAGCGAACGCCGGAATTCCCCCATGTGGCCGCACAGCCACTCAGCCGTGCTTTGCTCCAGCAGCGTCCTCTCGAACAGTTGGGCGCCCAGCGTCCGCACTACCGCCCCGTTCGAACTGATCAGCCCATTCCCCTCGTTCAGGCCCAAGCCACGGAGAACCTTCATGGCGTAGCTGTGCCGTCGCCCGGTCGCAATCACCACTTCCACACCAGCCCGCTCCGCCGCCTTCAGCGCTGCTACATTCCGTGCGCTTACGATACCGTCCGCGCCAAGAAGCGTGCCGTCCACATCCACTGCGACCATCCGAATCTTTTGCCGGCTCATCTGTATATTCTCTCATTGTAGGTGTATAAATAACCATAAATATATGTAATATCAGGTATTTACGAGAAATTGGCTAAACCTCCTCCTGCGTCGCCGCCAGACTGGAGGCAGGCGTCATTAGGGCTTTTTATGTTTCATAAAATTGCAGTTACTCCTATCAGGAGCAGTTCCACATCGGCAGTATCGGCTCAGGAAGTCGATCCGATCCAGCAGCCAGTCCAATAACCTCCTCCGTGCCTCAGCTTGGTTCCCTCCGCAGCTTCTAGTGGTCGAGGTGTCTCAGAAGAAGGCTCGTCAGCTCTCTTCGATTTCATCTCCGTCTCCGCGCACCGCTGCTCCTCTTTCTTTGCCGAAGCCGCAGTGCTCGTCCTCGTGTTGGCTCTTCCCGTCCGCTTCATGCTCAAGGACCGTATAGAGATGGGCTGGGTTGTGAGCGCCTTCAGTATTAGCCTTGCCCTGCTCGGCGCCAGCATTGCCACAGACTTCTCCGCCCGCCGTTGGCTCAAGCGCCATTGACGCATCCAAACGCGCCGACATCGGGATACCGTTTACGATTGCCTCTATGCCCCGTATCGCATCGCTCGAGTGCTCCCGTTGCCACCACCACGTCTCCGCCGAAACGCCGCAGACCCTCTGCCCCGTCTGCGCCGGCTCCCTCTACGTTCGTTACGACATGGACGAGTTGAAGCGCACAGCAAAGCGAGAAGACATCGCAGCGAAGACCGCGGCTTCACCCGCATCGCTCGGAATGTGGCGCTACTCCTCCGTGCTGCCTGATGTCACGCCGGTCACCCTCGGCGAAGGCTGGACTCCGATGCTTCAGTCAAAGCGCTACCCCGGGCTCTACCTCAAAGAAGAGGGCGCTAACCCTACGGGCACCTTCAAGGCCCGTGGCCTTGGCCTCGCCGTCACCATGTCCAAGCACTACGGCCTCCAGCACCTAGCCGTCCCCTCCGCGGGCAACGCCGCTGGAGCACTTGCGGCCTACGCCGCCGCCGCAGGGATCAAGGCCCACATCTTCATGCCCCAGGATGTCCCTTTCGCAAACTACGTCGAAGGCGTCCTCTACGGAGGTGACGTCAACCTCATCGACGGCCTCATCTCCGATTGTGCCCGCATCGTCGGCGAAAAGATCAAAGCTCAAAAGGAAGCCAACACCCCCGCCAGCGAGGTCTGGTTCGACATCTCCACTCTCAAAGAGCCCTACCGAGTCGAGGGGAAGAAGACTATGGGATACGAACTCGTCGAACAGCTCGGCTGGACCTACCCCGACGCCGTCTTTTATCCCACCGGCGGAGGCGTCGGCCTCATCGGCATGTGGAAGGCCTTCGAGGAGATGGAGCAGCTTGGCTGGGTTAGAGGAAAACGCCCGAAGATGTACGCTCTGCAGGCTGCGGGGTGTGCGCCCATCGCTACCGCCTACGACCAGCACAAGCCCACGAGCGAGTTCTTCCAGAACGCCGACACTTTCGCGGCTGGACTGCGCGTTCCAAAGCCCTACGGTGACTACATCATCCTCGACATCCTTCAGCAATCAGGCGGCAAGGCCATCGCGTCGCCAGACGATGTCATTCTCGAGAGCATCCTGGATTACGCCCGCAATGAGGGCATCTTTCTCTCGCCTGAAGGCGCCGCCGCAACTGCTGCCTACGACCAGTTACTAGAGTCCGGCGAACTGAAACCCGCGGACAAGGTTGTCCTCTTCAACACGGGAGCCGGCCTGAAGTACACAGACATGACCGCCGAGGCCATGAAGCTCCGCCGCCCCGGCACCCTGCCCACCAGCCTTCCCGTGGGAGGTATCATCACCCCGCAGTAGATTCATGCGAAGTTTCTCAAGCCACCTAGAGGAACTTCTACGCCACATCGTACGTAGAGCCGTCATGCGCAGTCGCCCACTCGCCACTCTTATCCTCTGCCTTGCGCCATGCTGTGCTCGTGCTCAAACACAAAAGCAAGCCATCGACCTCACCGCTCGCATGCAGCAGATCATCGCGAACTATGTCGATGACAAGACCTTCATGGGCAACGTCCTCGTCGTCAAAGACGGCCACACCCTGATTGACCAAGGCTACGGCTCTGCGGACTTAGAGTGGAACATGCCCAACTCGCCAACGACCAAATTCCGTCTTGGTTCCATCACCAAGCAATTCACCGCCGCTAGCATCCTTCTCCTTCAGGAGCGCGGCAAACTGAATATTGACGACCCCATAAGCAAGTACATGCCCGACTCCCCCGCCGCATGGTCCAAGATCACGGTCTACAACGTACTCACCCACACCTCCGGCATTCCTTCTTTCACCGGCTTTCCCGACTACCGCTCCACCGAATGGAAGGACACCACGCCGATAGAACTCGTTGCCCGCTTCCGCGACAAGCCCCTCGACTTCGAGCCCGGCGCGAAGTTCAACTACTCCAACTCCGGCTACGTTCTCCTCGGCTATCTCATCGAGAACGTCTCCGGCCAGAAGTACGGGGATTTCCTTCAGCAGAACATCTTCACCCCGCTCGGTATGAAGGACACTGGCATTGACTCCAACGCCGCCCTAGTGCCTCAGCGCGCTCAGGGCTATCGCCGCACCCCGCACGGCATCGAGCACGACGGCTACATCAGCATGACTATACCGTTCTCTGCCGGCGCCCTCTACTCCACCACGGGCGACCTCCTCAAGTGGGAACAGGGGCTCTTCGGCGGCAAGGTCCTCAAGCCGGAATCGCTTGCACGGATGACCACGCCCTTCAAGTCCGACTATGGATTCGGCGTTTTCATTCGCAACACCGACGGCCACAAACTCATCACGCACGGCGGCGGCATCGAAGGCTTCAATACCTCGCTCAACTACTATCCCGACGATAGACTCACCGTCATCGTCCTCGGCAATCTAACCGGGGGTGCTCCCGACCAGATCGCACG
>JGI1027J12803_101857228_pt1 | contig 13496 bp, 16 predicted proteins | sample IowNatreferecore_FD_12803 | JGI IMG/M metagenome (IMG submission 12803) | reverse complement strand
AACAGGTTGAATCTCGATTTGTGCACCCTTCAGAACGGCTCCTGCCGAATCGACCACGCGGCCGCTGATAGTTCCTCTACCCGATTGGGCGAGTACGAACTGGGTGGACGTGAAACACACAACAAAAAGAGCAAGTAGAATCCGAAAACGGTGCATTAACGCCTCCACGACTGAAACGCAGAAGTGACATCCTGCAGCTGTCTGGAAAGGAATCAGCAATACAGGACTGCGGACAGGAATACTCGGCCGCTGTTACTAGAATGTGTCTACGAGATCACAACTGGTTGAATTCACCTCGGAATCCAAGAATTCTTCGGGAGCTCGCAACACATTCCCGTCACCAAGGTGCTGGCCAGGCGTTACAATCCTGTTAAATCGTCCTCTTGCCCATAGGGGACAGCGTTTCGCGATCCGTTGCTGGAGCTGTGTTCTTAGAAGTCTAGTACTCAGGCGCAGTCAGAAGACAGGGGCAAGAGCCGGGAGTTTGATGTAATGAAACTGCTCGTGCGCGTTGCTCTTGCTGCATCTATCTTGGCTTTGAAACTGCCACTCTCGGCGCAAACTATTACTCAGACCGCCCGTCAAGACATTCTCCAATTTCCCAATAGCGCACAACTTGATGAACTGCGAAGCAAAGCTCGTCGGGATGATGCAACGGCTCAGTACGAACTTGGCTATCTCCTTGAGCACGGCGTTGGGGTTGAACAGAATCTTGCTGAGTCCGTAACTCTCTACAGTCGGTCAGCTCAACTCCACAACTCGAAAGCACAACACCGCCTTGGGACTCTGTATGAGAAGGGACTTGGTGTTCCCAAGGACACTAAGAGAGCTGTTGAACTATATCGGACCGCTGCGGAACAGGGTGAACCAGCGGCGCAATCCGATTTGGCGACGGCTTACCTGAACGGGCTGGGAGTACATAAAAATTTTGTCCAAGCGGCTGCGTGGTATAGAAAGGCAGCCGAACAAGGCGATTCCGTCGCCCTTAACAATTTGGGAGCCCTCTACTACAACGGCTGGGGAGTTCCGCGAGACTACGCCCAGGCACTGTATTGGTATCAGCGTGCTGCCGACCAAGGGAAGCCCGCGGCCAAAAACAATCTCGGAGTAATGTACGAAAAGGGTCTCGGCACGAATACCAATCTTCCGACGGCAGCCAGGTTCTACCTTGATGCGGCAACGCACGGAGACCGGATGGCTCAATTCAATCTCGCGAGCCTATACGCCACAGGGAGAGGTGTTCCACTCGACTACGTTAGTGCTTACGTCTGGTATCAACTCGCCGGAAGAGCGGGAGATCGACGAGCAGTGTTGCAGATGAAGAGCCTGGAAATAGTAATGACACCTCGACAACTGGAACAAGCTAGGGATCGATTATCGGGAAATCTCTCTGGATTATCTACTTCTTCTTCGTCGCGACAGATGAATTGATGTCCTTTCTTAGATCATCAACAGTTCTTTAATCACCAATTGTTACCGTGTTCCCATTCGAGAACCGCGACAAGTTGACGAATGAGACGCTGGATGCAATTAACAACCCAAGTACTTGCGTAAAGCACCGAGGAAGATTGAACGACGCTGACAAACAGCAGATCTTAAATACTCTGATAGCTTAGAGTCGGTGGAGCTGTAGCATCGCGTTCGTTGGAAGAATTGAACAACACCGCTCTGGAATGTCAGGGCCTCACCTTGGTTCTTCGCTTGGAATCGATCTTTCCTGCGCAAATCTCAGCCGTTACGCTCGAAAGCATCGTCCGAACATCAGCCGCGGTGCGCGGTGGTTCGACCTGGGGCTGCTCATCGTCAGGGAGTAGTGTCGCCCGACTCTGACGCCCGCCCTCGCGTCCCAGCTCGGCCGCCAGTTTCGGGTGGGCATGAAAGAGGCAAAGACCTGAGAGCTTCCCTTGTGCTGCCCGTTTTTGACCCGTATCAGCTTGAACGTACGTATCAAGGGTGACTCTCTGGAGTTGGCGTGTCGCATCAGTTCCTGCACAACTTTCACATCTGCCCCGTTGCCTTTTAGCAGCGTCCCGAAGCTTCTTGAACCTATGCCAACCGACCGCCTTTGTAAGTCCCGCGCGCTTGGCTGCTGGCTGAATCACTTTTGACCAAACACTATCCGGCCAGTACGGTTGCACAACATGCATCGCTGGGCTAGCAAACACCCAATCACTTTCAGCGTTGTACGGTGTCTTCGCTCGCCAATCCGCGAGGACTTCGGCTAGCCCAGAATCGATCGGTAGAGGTTTCTGAGAAGCTTCCGTCTTCAAGTCTCCAACGACTTGGTGGACAATTCCTCTGAGAATATCAATCTCCATCTTTTCCCAGTTGATGTCCCTCCATCGGAGTGCAAGGAGTTCGCTAACTCTAAGTCCGGTCACAATGGCAATAAATGACCATCGCTCCAACGCGGGCGGGGCACGCTGCTGCTGGGCAGGCAGAGGGTTCGTTATGGACACAACGGCCGAGAGTACAGAAATCACAAGCGTGATCGCATGAGCCTCCTAAGGAGTGGAGTGGGATTGTGAATTGTATGCAATGTCCCGTGGCATTCCGGCGACATTAATTTGCGGGAAAAGCGTTTTCTACGCTATCGTGTGCAAGACATGCGCTTGGACATCCGCGAAATCGCAAAGAGGGCTAAGGTTTCGACAGCGACAGTCTCCCGGACGATCAATCACGTTCCAACGGTCGATCCTCAATTGGCAAAGCGTGTCTGGAAGGTAATCGACGAACTCGGTTACTACCCGAACACGCAAGCCCGAGCCCTGGTTTCAGGTCGCAGCCGGATATTCGGACTTGTTGTTTCGGAGATAACAAACCCATTCTTCCCAGAAATCGTGCAGGTATTCGAAGATATTGCTGTTGAGAATGGCTACGAGATTTTGCTCGTTTCCACCGTGCACGATCCAAAACGGATGGATATCTCGGTACGCCGAATGATTGAACGCCGGGTGGATGGGGTCGCTGTAATGACGTTCGGAATGGAAGATCTGTTGCTTCAGGACCCAAAATTCCGCGACGTCCCCTTAGTATTCATCGACGTTGGTCCCGATCTTCCCAGAATAAGCAACATCAAGATCGATTACAGGCATGGCATCCGGCAAGCAGTGCAACACGTAGCTGCATTGCGCCACCAAGAGATTGCATTCATCTCTGGTCCGAAGGAGTTGAAATCGGCAAGAGCACGCGTTACTGCTTTCGAACAGTCGATGCAGGAAATCGGTATGGAGATTGGTGACGGGATGATCGTGGAAGGGGACCATACCATTGAAGGGGGAACGAGAGCGACGGAGGTTTTGATGACGAGGGACGAGCCTCCCACCGCCGTGCTTTGCTCGAACGATCTGACGGCCCTTGGAGTCATGCACGCGTGCTATGAAAGGAACATAGAGATTCCGAAGGCGCTGTCACTGGTTGGATATGATGATATTCGGCTGGCACGATTCATGCTGCCTCCCTTGACGACTGTTCAGATGTCGCAGTCCGATTTGGCTCGCATTGCTTTCAACGCGCTGCTGACCGAGGTTCAGCGCGACGAGCCACTGAAGCATGGTACGGAGTACGTTTTACAAACCAGCCTTGTGCTCCGCGACTCAACGGCATTAGCCCCAGCCATTTCCAGATCGAAGGCGCGTGCGCGTTAACTCCAAGAGTCCATTGGGTTTGCGTCCGTGGAGTCCTCACACAACAACAATTTGACAAGTGCTTTGGGGTGCGTTATCGTTTCGCGCGGTAAACGTTTTCTCAGGAGTCCCCCAAGCGTAAAATGGAGCGTCGCACTGATGCTGCTGCTCAGCCTAAGAGAAGAAGTACTGGAAGCCAATCTCCAACTTGTACGGCGCGGACTCGTGCTGTACACCTTCGGCAATGCCAGCGGGATCTCTCGCGAACAGGGTCTCGTCGTGATCAAGCCCAGTGGGGTGCCTTATGAGAAGTTGAAGCCGAAGGACATGGTCGTTACGAACCTCGACGGACACATCGTTGAAGGGGATCTGCGCCCCTCTTCAGACTTGCCTACGCATCTCGTGCTTTACAAGAATTTCCCGAATGTTGGTGGCGTAACCCACACGCACTCAGAGTTCGCGACTGTGTGGGCGCAATCGGGTCGACCTATCCCTTGCCTGGGAACAACACACGCGGATTACTTTCATGGGCCGGTGCCGGTCACGGACTCCCTTGTCCAGCAGGAGATTGAAACCGCCTACGAGAAGAATACGGGGCTCGCGATCTGCCGGACGTTTGAGAAAGCGGAAAGCGATTCAGTCCCTGCTGTCTTAGTAGCGGGGCACGGTCCGTTTACATGGGGGCCCACGGTGACGGATGCAGCACACAACGCCGTGGTCTTGGAATATGTCGCAAGGATGGCTTACTACACTTTTGGAATCAATCAAGACGCCGAGCCCATATCAAAGCATCTGCGCGACAAACACTTCCTGCGCAAACACGGTAGTAAAGCCTACTACGGACAGGACAAATGATTCCTGCACTCTTCGTTGTCAGCGCCCCAAGACTCGTTCGCCTCACTCCTGTCGACATGGTCATTGTCGGCTTCTACTTCGCTCTGGTACTCGCGATTGGCATTTATCTGAAACAGAAGGCTAATACCAGCGAAGACTTCTTCCTTGCTGGAAGAGAGATGACCGCGTGGATCGCTGGTTTAGCGTTTCTCTCCGCGAACCTGGGAGCTCTCGAGGTGTGCCCGTCGATTGCTGAAGGTAAGCCCTCAGCGGAGATCCATCCACTCTCGATTGGAGGGAAGGCCGATCCAGTGCGACTGGTGTTCACAGCCCGAAGCGGTCCTGCACTCAACGCTTCCATTGTTGATATGGGTGATCGTTTCCGGATGATCGTAAATACCGTCAAAGTGATTCCACCAGAACCATCACCAATGCTGCCGGTGGCCCGGGCAGTTTGGGTTCCTCAACCCAATCTGAAGGTCGCCGCCGAAGCGTGGATTCCGGCCGGGCGGGGCTCATCACACCGCATTCAGTCAGTCGCTCACGCCCGATCATTTAGAAAACTTCGCGGAATTGGCAGGGATGGAGTTTCTGCTGATCGACGAAGAGACGCGTATTCGTAATTTTAAGAAAGAGTTGCAGTGGAATGATGTTTCTTACCGCTGCATGAACTAGTACTGAGGCCGAAGTTACGACTCGACTTATTCGTCCCTCGAGTCTAAGTATTTGGGAGGATAATCGTGGCGATCGTTGCTGGAGCGGATTTCGGTACTCTGAGTGTGCGCGTTTCATTAGTGGACAGCGAGCGGGGTATGCTCGAGTCCGCCATTTCTGAGTACCCCCTCCATCGTAAGCGGGAAGATCCTGAGTATGCGACGCAGTCGCACAAAGACCACATGAACGCACTGTGTCGAGCCATGAAGCAGGTGTTAGACCTCGCAGGTGTGCCAGGCGACAAGGTCGACGCGATCGCGATCGACACAACCGGATCCAGCGTTATCCCGGTGGATGCAGCGATGCAGCCGCTGAATGAGTACTACCTCTGGTGCGACCATCGCGCGAAGGGTGAAGCCGCCGAGATTACGGAGGCCGCTCACCGGACAGGCCTCGAAGCAATTAACTGGTGCGGTGGTGTGTACTCTTCGGAATGGGGTTTTTCAAAGCTACTGCATTGGTTGCGACACAATCCTGAAAAGCGTGAACGATTCGCAAGTGCATTCGAGCACTGCGACATGGTCGCCGCTACTCTCTGCGGGATTACCGATCCCTCCAAAATCATCCGCAGCATTTGTGCGATGGGGCACAAGTGGCTCTGGAATCCAGCTCTCGGGGGACTGCCTCCGGAGGAATTCCTGACGGGAGTGGATCCTCTATTAGACGGAGTCCGCGCCAAATTGGAGGGTCAGTACGCGACCTCAGAGACAATCGCCGGAACACTCTCTCCCTATTGGGCGGAGAGAATGGGTCTTAAAGTGGGTATTCCGATCCCAGTGGGTGCCTTTGATGCGCACTGGGATGCAATTGGCGCTGGCTGCCAAATTGGCGATGTCGTAAATGTCATCGGTACCTCTACCTGCATCATCGGCATCATTCCCGAAGCCATTTTGGTCGGCGGTGTCTGTGGCGTGGTGGAGGGAAGCGTTCATCCGAGACACACGGGAATTGAAGCAGGCCTATCGGCAACTGGCGATATTTTCAATTCAATCGCGCAACGTGCCGGAAAGTCGATCGCGGAATTCAGTGACGGCCTTGAGAAATATCGCCCCGGTCAAACCGGGCTGCTGCGGATGACTTGGGACAACGGAGACAGAACCGTTCTTGTAAATCCCAATCTTCGCGGAATCACTCTTGGATGGAATTTGCAGCACACCGCGCAAGACGAATACTTTGCCGCGATTGAGGGCACAGCATTCCATACGCGGGTGATCCTGGACCGGATGGAAGAGTCTGGTGCGAAGATTGGACGTGTGATTAACGCTGGGGGTATTTCGCAGAACAATCCGGTGCTCAATCAAGTTTATGCAAACATCTTGGGCCGGCCGGTACTGGTGCCGAGTTCGAAGGTCACCAGCTTAGGTGCCGCAATCTTCGCATTCTTGGCTGCGGGTACGTTTGGCACAATCGAGGAAGCGCAGGAACGGATATGTCCGGCTCATACCGTTTACAGCCCGGACCCGGGATCTCAGGAGGTATACGATCAGCTGTTTGGACTCTATCGAGAAATTTACTTCGAATTTGGCAAGCCGAACGGAACGGTGTTCGGCCGTACACTGCCAAAGTTGATTGAGATTGCGAGCGAAGTCACGGCCCAAGCTCAAGTACTCGCTCTTAAATGCAGTTAACCGGTAGGCACCGGATCCTGTTTGTACCGTGCCATTCTGCCGCCTCCCTCGATCGGGATCATGCAATCCGGATACCGCCTTCAACAACGATTTGAAGCGAACAACAAAACAGGTTTAAACATAGGAGGTATCGAAGAAAGTGGAATCGCTGCAAACAGTTGGGCAGTATGCCCGGATTTTCACCAAGGTGCCGCGCGATGGTGAACTGTCGCCGTGGCGTGATTGTGTTCGACAACGCCAAGCAGAAACGGTTCCGTTGGGTGCACTTACGGGCTCTGTTTAGTGCTTGAAGTTTTCGGAAATGTAAGCGGTAGCTGGGCTCTTTGAATGCTGCTGCAACCAGGTCGAGGCGCGCAATTGACCTTCTGCTACCTGGCTCTTCGTCAGTATCTGCATGAGCTGTTCTCGCGCAAGCTTCGCTTGAGTGAATCCTCCTGCAGCGCTCAACAAATACCACTTGTACGCTTCGGGATAATCTATGAAACCGCCCAAGCCGGTTTGGAACATATAACCCAGATTGGCTTGCGCCAGTGCGAATCCCTTTTCCGCGGCTTTGCGGAACCACTCCGCCGATTGTCGATAGTCTTTGTCTAGACCCTCTCCTCTTAAGTAAGCAATACCCAATGCGGTCTCACCAACAGGATCGCCCTGTTCTGCCGATCTACGGAACCACTGTGCAGCCTGCATGTAGTCCCGCGCCGCGCCTCTACCTTCGAAGTACATCAATCCCAAGCTGGCTTGTGCTGATGCCAAACCAGCTTCGGCGGCTCTCCTGTACATTTCTAGTGCTTCTTCATAATTCCGCCGAACACCCTTGCCGTTCTCTTGTAGATATCCGATTGTGTAATAGGAAGCCGCTGATCCCTGGCTCGCCGCTTTTCCGAACCAAATCATTGCCTGTGTAGAATCCCGCGGAACTCCTTTGCCATTGAGGTATGCAAGCCCAAGGTTGTATTCCGCTCCGGGGTCGCCTTGCTGGGCTGCGGTGCGGAGCAACTGGAAATAACGGCTGAAGTCTTGCGGAACTCCCGACCCGGTTTCATACAGCAGGGCGAGATTGTTTTGAGCCGCGGCCAGGCCCTGTTCCGCGGCCTTCGAATACAACTCCGCAGCCTGCTTGTAATCCGGCGAAACGTAATCCCCGTGCTCGTACATGTTCGCCAAGTTGTACTGGGCGGCGGCCAAACCCTGGTTTGCTGCCGCTTGTAACCAGTGAAATGCCTGCTTGAGGTCCAGCGGTACTCCGTGCCCGTGCAGGTAGGAATAGCCAAGCTCGTTCTGTGCGCGAGCGAAACCCTGCTGCGCTGCTCGCGACAACCACTTCATGGCTTCGCCGTAATCCACTGCGACTCCGTACCCGTGTTCATAGTCTTGCCCCAACTTGAACTGAGCCGTCGAATTTCCAGCTTCTGCTTCTCGAATCAGACCTGACGGCTCGGATGGTTCGCCCTTGTCCCTCTCAGCCAACAAGTCTGGGTTCGAAACCTCGGCGATGGTCTGTGCGGCACAGACTTCCAGATATGGACCCATTAGTGTGCAAAACGTGATCGCAACGACGCAAAACCCAAATCTTCGTCTCATATGCCGATTCCTATTGCATTTCGGTTCGGAAAAGTGCTTGCCCGCGATGCGTGGATGCATTCGCACTTCCATTTCTTAGGTGGGAACGAAAATCAGGTCGGTGGCAATCTCTGCGCCCGAAAACTTCACTCCAGCTCGCCTCGATCAGCGATCGTGGGCTGCCTGAATGGTCCTATGAAGATCAGTAAACCCACGCCGTTTCAACAGGCTGGCGCTAAGCAGGAGCACGCGTCGTCACAACTTGTTCAAGTTCTTGCGGAAACGTTGCTCTCTGCGCGAATCGAATCCGGGGCGCTGCAATGCAGCCGCAGAAATGCAAGCATTTGGGCAGGCTGCCGACAGGTCTGCTTTCAGTTGGGCGTTCCCCATCCAGTTCCCATCGCTTCGCTGTCTGTCGATGGACCGGGTTTCGGTTATTGAGCAGGGATATAGATTCGGCGGACGTAACCGGCTGTGCCTGAATCCTCGATGATGGTATAGATCGGCCGAGTGGCCAGAAGAATACCTCCCGATCGAAAGATCCAGACCGTGATGTTTTATCTCTCGCATCGCGGGGTCGCCGTTATATATGCCGGCCATCACGTCGAAGAAGCCACGATTATTCGGCACAAGATCCTGTACGCATTCGAGGTCGCAGAGCGACTCGAGGACCCAGTTCAGCGCCCTGCCTAGCTTACCTTTGTTGTCGTGGGTGCAGGAACTACTGGGGTCGAGCTTGCGGTAACCGGCCTCCGAGGTTTCGAAAGCTAAAAGGACTAAAACAATGACGACGGCAAGCAAGACTACAATCAATGCAAGAAAGGCGCTTTACTGGGTGGCGACAGCCATCGCTGCATCTGCTTACCTCGTGATTGACGCTGCGAATCTCGCACATAACCCGGAGATGATGGCCGGCTTCTCGCATCTGGGTTACCCCACCCATCTAGCGACCATTGTCGGCGCCTGGAGTTTGCTCGGCGCAGGGGCCATCATTGTGCCCGGGCTTCCACACCTGAAAGAATGGGCTTACGCCGGGATGTTCTTCAATCTCACGGGCTTGCGATTTAGCATGCTGCTTCGAAGGATCCCCTCAGAATGATCATGGTGCCGATTGGGCTGCTTGTGGTCACCTTGACCTCAATGGCGCTGTGTTCCGTGCGCGGCACCGCCGGCGCAAATCCAGCGAGCGCGAAGCCGTGATTAGCGCATCGGAGTGACCGTCGCGCCGATCCAATCACCTGCAGTTGGTCGCACTCGGAGTATCAGTTGCCCTCTGCGTCGCCTGCACTGCCACAAGGTCGTTCAACTACCGTACTCGGAACACAAGTGAGGAGAGCAGGCTACTTACTCCGTTCCAGGTAATTTGCACTCCGATGCAAACCAGGAGAAATGCCGAGATACGGACGATGATCGTCATACCGGTATTTCCGAGTATCCCCGCAAACCCGTCCGCGAACGCATAGCACAGATATATGCTGGCGCCAATTAACGCGATTGCCAGCAAGCCAGTGATCACCAAAATTACGTGGAATCCGTAATGGTGCGCGGTGTTAGCTCCCAGCGTTACCGCGACCGAAATGGAACCAGGTCCTACTGTCAATGGCATGGTGAGCGGATAAAAAGCGCCTCCATAGGGATCAACTGTTGGAAGATCCTTTTGTTCCTAACCGGGTGTACTCTCCTTTTTTGACAGCATTGACCAGCCAATCGAGACGACTATCATCCCGCCGCCTACCTGCACGACCGGAAGAGACACCCCGAAAAATGCGAGTACGTGCGCGCCCACGAGTTATGACACGATCAACACCCAGCAACTGTGGAGCGTCACCTTTCTTGCCAAAGTTCGGCGGGTTGGCCTGGAATAATACGGGGTAAGGGCGAGAAACAGAGGACTACCGCTTAGCGGATTGACGATGGGGAAGAGCGCGCTGACGATCAGCAAGAGCGTTTTGGTCGCCGCCGTAATAGTCTCACCGACGTGCATCAATCCAACACCTCAAAGACCCGTACAATGCGCCAGCAACTGCAGGTCCCTAAATTGGAGCGGATTGGGACATGGACGGCATCGCTGGGACCGGCAAGTATTTGTCCCACAGAGCCGCCGGTATCGCGCATTGCGCGTCTTTCGTGAACACCATGTCGCCTTCAAACGATCGATCAATTCGAACGAAATCACCGAGTCCTATCTGGCAACTTGCCACCAGATTAGCCAGCGGTGCCACAAGATGACGCTCGATCGCACGCTTTAGATGGCGTGCTCCATATCGCTCATCTGTCCCTTCCAGCAGCAAGAACTCCTTCGCGCTCTCTGTGCAATGGAAGACGAACTTCCGTTCACTTTCGGCCATCAGGATGCGTTGCTGCCACATCCCCAGCTCGATTTCCAGTATGCGTTCCATATCTTGCCGGCCCAATTGCTTAAATACGACGACCTTGTCGATGCGATTCATGAATTCAGGTGTAAATTTGCGACGAGCTGCATCGGTTGCGCACCGGTCGATTTTGTTTTCGATAGGTGCAGCGATGAGAGGCCGAGCCGCGAATCCAATTCCTCCCTCTACCAGGTTGGACATTTCGCGGGCACCCAGGTTCGAGGTCATGACGATGATGCATCGGGACAGATCAACCTTGCGGTTGTCGCCGAGAGTGAGGGTCGCCTTATCTAGAACGCCGAGTAATAATTGCCAGAGCGCATCCGACGCTTTTTCGATTTCATCGAGCAGTAGGATGGTAAGCTTCACTTTATCCGTGTGACAGCGGTTAATCATCTCCTGACTGAGCAAAGGCGGAGTCTCCCTGTGCCCGAGATATCCCGGCGGCGAACCGATCAGCTTCGCGATTTCGTGAGAATGCTGAAATTCAGCACAATCGATCTTGATGAGGGCGCTGGGGTCCCCATACAAGGTTTGCGCCATCGCCTCGGCGACCCGGGTCTTTCCGCAACCGGTCGGTCCGAGGAATAGAAAATTGCCGACAGGCCGCGAGGGCGGGTTCAGTCCTGCCAGTAGCATCTGGTAAACCTGGACCACCGCATCTAGTGCCTCATCTTGCCCCACGATTTGCCGGCGAAGATTATGTTCGAAAACGATCGCATCGCTGCTCCGTCGGGTCGGGTCCAGTGTGATTGCGCCCTTGTATCTCATAGCCACCCCTTCGTCTAGCTGTCAGGCATTGTGCAGCGTGGTTGGCTTGCCGGAAAGCCCAAATCGGGGCGGCTAACAACCTATTTCGAACCGAAGAATATCTCCCTTTCGAGTTAGAAAAAGCCGGAGAAGGGAGGTCGGATGGCGCTTTTGAGATTTGCCAGGGAGAGTCGGTGCGGAATTAGAACTCGATTACTCCCCTCTTCAACCCGATCATCGCCGCCTGCGTCCGGTCGTTGGCACCCAGTTTGGAGAGGATGTTCTTCACTCGTCCCTTGACCGTTTCCTCGGTGACCTTGAGCTGGTTCGCGATCTGCTTATTCGCATTTCCGGAGGCGATCAAGCGCAGCACCGCAACTTCCGCCGGAGTCAGCGCATCATCCGTCGCATGCTCTGCGATTTCGTATGACGCTTCAGGAGCAAGGACTTTTCTTCCAGCATGAACGGCTCGAATCGCGGCCGCGAGTTTGAAGGTACGCTTGGGCTCCTGCTTTGAGCGCGCGAAAAATCGTGGCGATCGGAGGCGCAGTGCCGGTTGCTGATCGCCTCAAGAATATTCATCAGAGCATGGATACCACTAACCTGTTTCGTCCAATCACTAATATGGTGTGTAGGGCCGCTTGTCTGACGCGATCAATGCCGATCTAATCGAGTGTGACCGATGCAAAAACCCTACTCCACGGTGATTGTGTACTGCAGCGACGAAACGGTCGTAGAGGTGGTCCTCCCCGACGCGGTGATTTTCGCGGTCCCGCCAGCCACTCCTTTTACGAGTCCGGTACTGCTTACGGTAGCGACAGTGCTACTATCCGAAGTCCACGAAGCTTGATTGGTGATCTCCTCGGTGCGGCCGTCCTGGAAGATCGCAGTTGCCGTTAACTGGAGGGTTTGGCCGCCATTGATTGTGTTGGTGCTTCCGCTCACCTCTATAGATGAGAGCGTGGATGTATTCACGATGATTCCAGCGGTATTCGAAACACCATCCTGCGATGCTGTGATGGTAGCCTTTCCGGATGCGGTCGCCTTTACCAGGCCCGCACCGACGGAGGCTATCGCAGCGGAGGAACTGCTCCACTTCGCGGTAGTGGTAACGTCTTTGCTGTCGCCATCGACCGTCGTTCCGCTCGCGATAAATTGCTTGCTGTCACCGATGGTGAGGAAGATGGAAGTTGGCGCGACGTTGAGGGTGTTGAGCGAACTGCCAGAGACGAAAAAGTCTCCGCAGCCAATGCCTAAGAACGAAAATAGGACGGCGAGAGGAAGGACTGAGGTCGAGTTCCCGAAGATCATGACAGTCCTAAGATCCCGCATCATCAAAGCCGGCAAGTAGAAATTCTTTTTCCGATCGGCACGTAGAGCCTGGCTTTCTGTCCTGCAGTCGATGTGCACTGTTACTGTTTCGGATTTCCCGCTGCTCTCCGAATTGGTTGGCTGCGGAGTCCGTTTCTGCTCCATGTCGCTGCCCCCTACTTAGCACCGAGAGTGCAATCTCAATGCCAACGCGAATGGTGAACAAACGCCCACAACAACGCTGTCAAAGAGGCGTCCGCTCGCTTCATTCAAGGTTGTTTGCAAATATTTCGGCAGTCGTGCCCAGATTTGGGCAAGAGCATAATCAGTCTCCCGTCAATCTACCGTCGCCGGCCAGTTCAGAACCACAGAGCAAGTCTCATGGAAACCCTTGCGAGGTTCCAGGAACAGAAACTTAAGTCCGTTCTCGGCGACAGCATATTAATTGATTGAATCCAGCACGGAGGGCCATAACAGGCGTACCACACGCCATCGCTTCAACCATTACCAACCCGAATGGCTCATCCCAACTTGATAGGAAAGAGCATTGCCAGCGAATTTCCAAGCAGCTCATTTTTAGCAGCCAAGTCGACCCGACCGATGTATTCCACGGGCTTCGGCGCAGTTCGACACCGGACTTATCCCTGATCCCATAAGTAACTGGTGACAATGCGTCGACAAGGATGAAACTGTGTCAATTT
>JGI1027J12803_100189641_pt1 | contig 13627 bp, 12 predicted proteins | sample IowNatreferecore_FD_12803 | JGI IMG/M metagenome (IMG submission 12803) | reverse complement strand
CGCGGCATCAAACACATTTTGAAAGCAGCTTAACTAATCGCCACAAATGAACACGGATGAAGCACAGATACAGAATTCTATTTGTTTAATCTGTGAAAATCTGTGTCAATCTGTGGCTCGAATCCTATGAACCGACATCTCGACCAGATCGACAATGACATCGCGGAAAAGAATCTGTTGAAACATCCGTTTTATCTCGCGTGGACGCGCGGGGAGCTGAGTAAAGCGGCGCTTACCGATTACGCGAAGCAGTACTATCATCACGTCGCCGCGTTTCCGACATATCTCTCGGCGGTGCACGCAAAGTGCGACGATCAGCCGACCCGGAAACAAATTCTCCAGAACTTGATCGACGAAGAAGCCGCTTCACCGAATCACCCCGAGCTTTGGAAACAATTCGGGAATGCGCTCGGTGTGGACGATGTCGATCTTGCGAATACGGAAAAGGAAACCGAAACAAGAAATCTGATCGAGACGTTTCGATCAGTGTGCGGTGACAAATCAACTGCCGACGGTTTGGCCGCGCTTTACGCGTATGAATCGCAAATTCCTGCGATCTGCGAATCGAAGATCGATGGATTGAAAAAGTTTTACGGTTTCAACGACCCCAAGGGCTACGAATATTTCTCGGTCCACATCGAAGCCGACAAGGAACATTCCGCGACCGAGCGCGAAATGTTGAGCGCGAAGATCGACAATCACAACGCCGAAAGCGTCCGTGTGTCGGTGAATCGCGTGCTCGATGCGCTTTGGGAAATGCTGAGCGGCGTTTGCCGGCGTCACGCGATCGCGTGCTGAATTTGGAGGGCATCCGCGCTGTCGGCGCCCAAAAATTAATGGGACACGACGGCGCGTGTCCCTCCAATAAAGGATCATCGCGGAGTGATCCCTTCGGCGATATCAACGTGGAAACTCTGTTTCACTTTGTTCGTGCCGAAAGATAACTCCGCGTTGTAGTCGCCCGCGGGCAGTAATCGTTTCGGATCGTCGCCGCCGTATTCGACACTCTGGTCCTTGCCCGGACGCAAATCCCAGCTCAAACGCGTGAATCCCGGTGTGCCCGGCGACTTCAAGTTCGCCACTGGTTCTCCGGTCGATTTCGTGATCGCGATCTTAATCTCGTCGCCGGTGAATTCCTTCACCCAAACGGTAAACAGCGCGCCGTCCTCGGGATTTTTTCCGCGATAAACCCCTTTGCCGTTTGCATCGATAAATCCGGGTTGCAAATAGGCGCCGGTAACATTGCGCACACTAAATAGATGCGCCGGTTTGGCCGCGATCTCAGGGGTGAACTCGCGGAACGGCGTCGTGTCGTCCAGGACCGCGATGCTGCGACCGTGCGTCGCGATCGCGAGATCGGCCGTGCGCGGATGAATTTGAATATCGTCCACGCGCACCGCCGGCACGTCCCCGATCCGGACCCAGTGCGTTCCTTGGTCGAACGACGCGAAAATTCCGAAGTGCGTTCCGACATAGAGCAATTTCGGATTCACCAAATCCTCGCGAATGACTTCGACCGAAGCGTTTGGCGGCAAATCGCCAGTCACTGATTGCCACGTCTTGCCGAGATCGCTCGTTCGCAAAATTGTTGGGTGATCGTCGCCGGTCCGATAGGCGTTGGTCGCAACATAAGCGACGTTTGGATCGACATTTGAAGGCTCGATTCGCACGATCCATTGGCCGCGCGCAGGCTCGGGCAAATTATTCGTTAACTCGGTCCATTTGCCGCCGTCGTTGTCCGTGATCCAAAGCCGGCCGTCATCGGTTCCGGCCCAGAGCAAACCCGCCTTCTTCGGCGATTCGGCGAGCGAGAAAACAACGCCGTACGTTTCCGCGCCGCTGCCCACTGCGTTCGCTTTGTTCGGATCGTTGTGGGTTAGATCCGGGCTGATCACCGAATATTTTTCCATCCGATCAGTCAGTTTGAAGACGCAGTTTCCGCCGAGATAAATCGTGCCCGGTTTGTGTTTGCTCATGACCATTGGCGAATTCCAGTGAAACCGATAGCGAGTCGCGCCCTCGGTCGGCTCGGGACGCAAACGGCGCAGCTCCCCGTTGCGAAGATTGATCCGATGCACTTCCCCACCCTGGCTCTCGGCGTAAAACGTGTCGTGATCGGTCGGATCGAACAAAACGTAAAATCCATCGCCACCCGCGAGCGCAGTCCAGTCCGCGTTGCGAATTCCTTCTTTGCTCGGCACGCCGCTCGGCCCGACCCAGTTCTCATTGTCCTGCAAACCGCCGGCGATCCGGAAATACGGCTTCGAATCGTCCAAACTGATCCGATAAAATTCGCCCGCCGGAAATTTGTTCAGATGGTCCCAATTTTTGCCGCCGGCAAAGCTTTGATAAAGACCGCCGTCCGTTCCCAATAACACTCGCTGGCAAACCGGCGGCTTCGGTGGCTTGTTCTTGTCCTCCGGTTTTGGCGGCTTCGGCGCGGGTGCGGTACCGGGCTGGATTGCCAGCGCGTGACAATCGGGATGAACTTTCTCGGAAAGATCTTCCCGAAAATTCTTACCGCCATCGTCCGAAACGAGGAGCGCGAACTGCAAAAGATAGACACGCTGATCGTTCGCGGGATCGATCCGGATTTGGCTGAAATAAAACGGGCGCGGATCGATCGCGCTCTCACGCGTCCAATGTTCGCCGCCGTCTTCCGATCGAAACACGCCACCGCTTTTGCTTCGGAGATCGCTCAAGCCGCCAGAGCCGCCCTCGAAACTTTGCACGACTGCCATCACAACGTTCGGCTTGCTCGCGGCGACAGCGAGACCGATCCGTCCGGTCTGCACGGGAAGTCCACCGCTCAATTTTTTCCAGCTCCCGCCGCCATTCGTGCTTTTGAAAATTCCACCGACGTCTTCGCCGTTGGTTGCGTTCGGGCCGGATGTGAAACTCCAGGGCGTGCGCTGACGCGCGTAAAGCGCCGCGTAAACGACTTGCGGATTGTTTGGATCGAGGATCACGTCGCCGCAGCCGGTGCGCGCATTGTGCGGCGCGCTCGCGGACAAGATTAATTTCCAGGTTTTGCCGCCGTCGGTCGTTTTATAAAGACCGCGTTCGCCGCCGTCGGCCCACAAGTGTCCCATCGCAGCGACATAAGCGGTGTCCGCATTTTTCGGATCGACAACGACGCGGGCAATCGCGCGGCTGTCTTTCAATCCGACGTTCGCCCAATGTTCGCCGCCATCTGTCGTGCGATAAACGCCGTCGCCCCAATCGGAGGAATTGCGGTCGTTCGCTTCGCCGCTGCCGACCCAGATTACATCCGAATCCGAAGGCGCAATCGCGATCGCGCCAATCGATTGGACTGGTTGCTTGTCGAAGATCGGATCGAACGAAACGCCGCTGTCGCCCGACTTGAAAATTCCGCCGTGACCAAGCGCAGTGTAAAAGACGAATGGATTACGCGGATCGATCGCGAGATCGGAGACGCGACCGCCCATGACCGCGGGCCCGATCGCGCGAGCTTTGAGATTTTTAAAGAGCACGTCGTTCAATTGCGGCGCACCGGAAGTTGGCGCAGGCGTAACTGACGCAGACAATGCTGGAGTTGTGCTTTCGGGCGAAGCGGCCGGTCGTGACGCGGCGCCAGCGGGCGAAGACGCCGGCGGCGATTCTTCCTGCGCGAAACAAATCGAGGTGACGATCAGGCCGGACACTACAACGAGTCGAGTGCTCATAATTGGAAGAGAAATCATGGCGATTTGCGCGGCCGGAGCAAGCGCATCGCTGCTTTTGCGCCGCCGAAAATACGGTATTGTCGACCCTTATGGCGCAAGGCGTGCTCGAAGGAAAGGTCGGAGTTGTTTTTGGTGTCGCAAATAAACGCAGCATCGCGTGGGCGATCGCGCAGGCATGGGCGAACGCCGGCGCGCGTTTGATTTTCAATTATCAAGGCGAGCGGTTGAAGGAAAACGTAGAGGAACTCGCAGGAACTTTCGGCGAGAAGACACCGCTCTTCCCGTGCGACGTTTCCAACGACACCGAGATCAAAACGTTTTTCGAAAAAGTGCGCGGCGAAACCGATCGGGTAGATCTTTTGCTCCACTCGGTCGCATTTGCACCGAAGGAAGCGCTCGAAGGCGATTTTGTCAGCACCACGCGCGAAGCCTTTCGAATGGCGCACGACGTCAGCGCGTATTCGCTCGTTGCGCTGGCGCGCGAAACTGCGCCGATGATGACAAACGGCGGCAGCATTTTGGCGATGACCTATTACGGTTCGGAAAAAGTGGTGCCTCATTACAATGTGATGGGCGTGGCGAAAGCCAGCCTGGAGGCATCCACCCGTTATCTCGCTTACGATCTAGGGCCGAAGAAAATCCGCGTGAACTGCATTTCCGCTGGCCCGGTGCAAACATTGGCCGCGCGCGGAATCAGCGGATTCAGCCAAATGTTGAAACATTATCAGGAACGCGCGCCTTTGAAGCGCAGTTGCGAAACCGTCGAGCTCGGCGCGACCGGCGTTTTTCTCGCGAGCGATAGCGCGGCCGCGATCACCGGCCAAGTGATCTACGTGGACGGCGGTTACCAGATTATGGGAATGTAGAGACGTTCGAAGAACCCCGAGAACATGATTGCTCGCATTTGGTATGGCTGGACCTCGCGCGAGAACGCGGAGAAATACGAAAAGCTTCTCCGTGAAGAAGTCCTGCTCGAAATCGCGAAACGTTCGATCCCCGGTTACAAAGGCGCGGAGATTTTTGTCCGCGAAGGCGACAATGACGAGATCGAATTCATTACCCTCTTGCGATTCGACACCATCGAGGCGGTGAAACTTTTCGCGGGCAAAAATTACGAGACACCGGTGATCCCGCCGGAATGTAAAAAACTCCTCAAGCGACATAGCGAAAAGTCGCGCCATTACGAGATCGTTCAGATCAATTAGATGCCGGACGACAAGCGGAACGCTTGCCCTACAACTGCTGTGCTAGCAGGTTGGCCGTAATGAAGTTGGCCGACGAATTGCGGCAGCTGTTTGGCAACGAGCTCATCGCCGACGATGAGGCGACGATCACCGCGCACAGCAGCGACAAATGGTTTGCGACGGAAGCGCCCGAAGTCGTCGCGTTCGCAAGATCGACCTCTGATGTATCGAAGCTGCTGACGTTTGCGTCGGAGAGAAAAATTCCCGTGACCGCGCGCGGCGCGGGCTTCGGTTACGTCGGCGGCTGCGTTCCGGCGAAACGCGGAATCGCGCTTTCGTTGATGCGGATGAATCGGATTAAGGACATTAATTTCGCCGACGCGGTAGCGGTGGTTGAACCAGGAGTCATCACCGCCGAACTAAAAGCTGCCGCGCGCGCGCAGAAGCTTTTCTATCCGCCTGACCCGGCGAGCATGAAAGATTGCAGTATCGGCGGGAACGTTGCGACCAACGCCGGCGGGCCGCGCTGTTTAAAATACGGCGTGACGCGAAGTTATGTGATCGGTCTCGAAGTCGTTCTCGCGAACGGCGACGTGCTGCGGAATGGCGGACGCGTTCACAAAAACAAAACCGGATTTGACCTGATCGGTCTGTTCGTGGGCTCAGAAGGACTGCTCGGCGTCGTGACCGAGATCACGTTGCGCTTGCTTCCCCTGCCGCCGGCGCGCGCGACGATTTCCGCAGCGTTCGCGAAGATGTCCGAAGCAGCCGCGATTGTGCAGGAAATTTTCGCGAAAGGATTTTTGCCGGCCTCATTGGAGATCGCCGACAGTTTTACGCTTGAAGCGGCGCGGAAAGATTTGGGCCAGGCGCTCGTCCCGGAAGGAAACGCGCATCTCCTTGTCGATCTTGATGGACAGGATGAGAGCGTTCGCAGCGAAGCAGGCGCAATTCGAAAATTGATCGCCTCCAAAAAACCAAACGCACTCGAATTGGCCACCGGCGAAGAGGATTGCGAAAAGCTTTGGGCGTTGCGCCGGCAATTCAGCAACTCGCTTCGCGCAACCGGACTGACAAAATTGAACGAGGACGTGGTCGTGCCGCGCGGTCGCATTGTCGATCTTGTCGAATTCGCGGAACGATTGAGCGCGAAGTCAGGGTTTCCGATCGCCTGTTTTGGCCACGCCGGCGACGGCAACATTCACATCAACATCATGGCCGATCGTTACAATCGCGAGGCGGCCGTGCGCGAAAAGGTCGAGGCCGCCCTCGACGATTTATTCGCGCAGATTCTCGCCTGGGGCGGAGTGATCACGGGCGAGCATGGGATCGGTCTGGCCAAGAAACGGTGGTGGCCGGACGCGACAAGCGAGCCGGTGCGCGAGCTGCATCGAAAACTCAAAAACATTCTCGATCCAAATGGGATTTTAAATCCTGGAAAATTTGTTGACTAACAAGGATTTACGAGGAAAGTCAGCACCTCGCTTCGCTGATTAGGAAGATCGCATCGCGGTCTAATCGAATTTTTTCGCCCGGCGTCGCGTCAAAATAATTGCGTCGCGCTGCCCTGTTGCCATGAAACCTGGAAAAATCACTCACACTATTGCCGCTTTGTTATCGTCGATCTCGGCGCTGTTCGCGCACGGAACGGTCACGAAAGCGGAACCGACCAAATCGAAATTTACCAAGAAATCGGAAAAGAAATCGAGCCAATCCGGACAGAACATTGACTCGCTCGTCTTCGCGCCGAACCATCTGAGATCGGCGCCACCATTGCCGGGCGAGCATTATCCCTGGAAGCAGCAAATTGTGACGACGGTTTTCTGGATTGGCGAAGCGCCGAGCGAGAATAATCCCGTCCCGAACAAAGCCAGCTCGTGGGACAAGAATTGGTCGAAAACCTACGGCGGATACGACGATCCGAGCCCGGCGAAGCGGAGCGACTACATGCCGGCGAAATTCACGCCGCGCCAAAATCCATTTTATTGCGCGCTTCCTTACAACGACAAAGCGAAGGAAGGTCATCGGCCGGAAGCGTCACGCGTCGTTCCGTGGTTCAATGCAGCTTATCAAGGCCCGAGCGTTTCGGTTTGCAAAGGTCGCTGGATCGCGATTCGCAAAGGAAACAAAGTCGCTTACGCGCAATGGGAAGACGCGGGACCATTTCGCACTGATCATTGGCAATACGTTTTCGGCAACGAGCGGCCGAAACCAAACTTGAACAAGGGCGCCGGTCTCGATGTTTCGCCGGCAGTGCGCGACTTTCTCGGCTTGAGCGACACCGACGTGACCGATTGGCAATTCGTCGAATTCAAAGACGTGCCGCGCGGCCCGTGGTCAACTCACGGCGAGAACAACACGTTTGTGATTGCGGACCGCGAGGAAGCTGCGCGCACGGCGCAGGCAAAACGCGAACCAATTCTCGAAGCGATCGTCGAATAATTACCGCTCGCGCAAGATCGAGATCAGTGGCGGATCGCAGTGCTCGGCGCTGGATTTGAGCGTCCTTCGTTTACCCGCATGAAGGCGAAGTAGCCGCCAACCAAACAGGTGACGATCAGCAGAAACAGAAAAAAGAAGCTCGCCGCGCGAACCGATTTGGCACGCCGTCCCGCTTGTTTCCAGTTTTGACGTTTTTGCGCCAATTCCAGGTCGAGTAACTTTGTCAGTTGGCCCGCGTCGGTTGAAGGAACAATGGTCTGAGGCTGATCCGTCATCGCCGCTCGAAAACCGCAAATCTCGTGCCGATTCCCCGCGGCATTTTGACGAGCTGGCTGGCACCCTCATTGCTACCAAGAATGGGGTGCACGCCACCTTCTTTCAGAAAGTCCTGATCTGTGCTTTCGCCGCCTTTCTTGCCGCTTCCCTAGTCGAATGGGCCAAGGTTTTTGTCGAAGGCGCGGACGACGCCCTGAATAAGGGCTATAAGCACCGCTCCGTGATGGATTCGTCCAAGTAAGCGTTGGCAGGAGCCAGCGATGCCGCTCTGCGGCAATCCAACATTAGGGGAACATTCTGCGCGAACTAGCGGCAGCGTAACTCTACGGCGATTGGGAATCGCAGCACTGCAAAAGGCCATTGCTGCAGGCTCACCCGCAGATAGTTTTGCAGGGTGAAAATCGGGTTCGCCCAGCTCAATCCCACGGTTGGGGATTTGCGCGGCAATTTCCAAAAGATCCTCCAATCCTACGAGCGCTTGTCCGCGGCCGGCGCGGAACTGATTATCACACCCGAGCTCGCGATTACTGGCTATCCGCCGCAGGACCTTGTTTTCAAATCGCGTTTTGTCCCGGAAACGCTCGAGATTCTGGACGAACTTCATCGGCGCGTCGGGAAAGCGGCGCTGCTCGTCGGCTTTGTCGATCGAAACGAAGGCCGCGGCCGGCCGTTTCACAACGCCGCTGCCTTGCTCGTCGGCGGTCAACCGATTCGCAAAGCGCATAAATCGCTTCTCCCAACTTACGATGTGTTCGACGAGGACCGTTATTTTCAGCCGGCGGAAAAAGTCGAACCGTTCGATCTGAATGGAATAAAAATCGGCGTCACGATCTGCGAAGACATCTGGACGGAACATTATCTCCCCCGCCCGCTTTACGATTGCGAGCCGACGCGGAGTTTGATCGAGCAAGGCGCACAAATCATCGTGAACCTGAGCGCTTCGCCCTTCACGCTCCACAAACCGTCCGTTCGTTACGAAATGGTGGCGACACTGGCGCGCACCTACAAGCGGCCGATCTTTTATTGCAACGCCGTCGGCGGAAACGATCAGCTGATTTTTGACGGGAACTCGATCGCAATAAACCCGAGCGGCGGATTGATCGCGCAACTGCCCGCGTTTCGTGAGCACGAACAAATTGTCGATACGGAATCGACAACCTCGCTCGAATTCCGCGAAGAATCGACGCCGCAACAGCTTTTTCCGGCGCTTTCGCTCGGCCTGCGCGATTATCTGCGGAAATGCGGATTCAAATCCGCCGTCCTTGGTTTAAGCGGCGGCATTGATTCGGCGGTCGTCGCCGCGATCGCAGCGGACGCCCTTGGGCCGGAGAACGTCGTCGGCGTCTCGATGCCGAGCCAGTATTCCTCTCGCGGCAGCATCGATGACTCGAAGAAGCTCGCCGAAAAACTCGGGATCAAACTATTGCACATGCCAATCGCCGAGACGTTCGGGGTTTTCAAAAGTCAGTTTAAGGAAATCTTTTCCGGCCTGCCGGAAAACGAGACTGAGGAAAATATCCAGCCGCGCTTGCGCGCGATGACGCTGATGGCGCTCTCGAACAAGTTCGGCCACCTCGTTCTTTCGACCGGCAACAAGAGCGAGCTGTCGGTCGGCTATTGCACGATTTACGGCGACATGGCCGGCGGTCTGGCCGTCATCAGCGACGTGCCGAAAACGGCAATCTACGAGCTGGCGCGCTGGATTAACCGCGAAAAGGAAATCATTCCAAGATCGACAATCGATAAACCGCCGAGCGCGGAGTTGAAGCCGAACCAGAAAGACCAGGACACATTGCCGCCCTACGAAGTTCTCGACGAGATCCTGCGACTGTATGTCGAGGAAAATTTGAGCGCGCGCGATATCATCGGCCGCGGATTCGATGAGAAAACTGTGCGCTGGGTCCAACGCCGCGTCGATTTGAACGAATACAAACGCGAACAAGCCGCGCCCGGATTAAAGGTCACCTCGCGCGCGTTCGGACTCGGCCGCCGCATGCCGATCGCGCAAAAATACGTCGATTGATTTCTGATGCCGCGCGTCTTCCTATTTCTCGCGTGTTCGCTTCTAGTCTCTTTAGCGCATGCAGCCGATCGCCCCATGTCGATCCCGATTCAAATCACGCACGCGCAAAATATGGATTCGTCACCGTCTCCTGATGGCAAACGAATTGTCTATATCTCGGTCGTCGCCGGCAAAGAACAATTATTCGCGATGAACGTGGACGGTTCGAACAGCGCACAACTCACGCGTGACGATGCGGACCATGAAGATCCGTCATGGTCTCCCGACGGCAAGCGGATTGCGTTCGTTCTGATTGCCGGCGGGAAGAACCGGATTGCCGTCATGAGCACTGATGGGAGCAATATGGAAGTATTGACGCCACCGGAGCAAAACACGATTCATCCCAACTGGTCGTCCGACAGCACGCGGATCATTTACTGCACAAACGATGATCTTCAGCCGCCGAAGAAAAACACGGCCGAGATCTACTCGGTCGAGATTGCGACCAAAAAAGTGACGCCGATCATCACGGGCGGAATCAATACCTACGGCTCGTGGTCGCCCGACATGCGCCAGATCGTGTTCCGCAAAATCATCGGTGACGAGAACTCGGAGGTTTTCCTGGCGAACGCCGACGGCTCAAATCAGCGCAATCTGACCAACAATCCATTCTTCGACGGTTGGCCGGCGTGGTCGCCCGATGGAAAACAGATTGCCTTCGCTTCGAACCGCCGCGGGCACGGTTATCAGATTTTCGTGATGAATCCCGATGGAAGCAACGTGCGTCTGGTTGCGAACACTGAAGGCCGGGGCACCGCTCCGCGCTGGGCGCCTGAAGGAAAAACGATCTACTTCACGAACTGTGTCGAAAAGGATTACGGCGCTGATTGCGAAGTTTTGTCGGCGCAATTGAGTCCATAAATGCCAAAAAAATTCGTCAATCCGGATACTCTTTTCCCAAGCGTCGCGCATGGGTTTTCTCAGGCGGTGGTCGCGAGCGGAAAGAAGATGGTGTTCATCTCCGGACAAACCGCGTGGAATGCGCAAATGAAAATCGTCGGCGGAGACAATCTTCTCGAGCAGGCAAGACAAGCGCTGCGCAACGTTGAATCGGCGATTCAAGCTGCAGGCGGAAGTTTGAAGGACATCGTCGCGCTGCGGATTTACATCGTGAACTATCAATCTGAAAACGCGAATGCAGTAGGAACCGCATTGCGAGAATTTTTTCCGCAGAATCCGCCGGCCAGTACCTGGATCGGCATCACGGCATTAGCTCGCCCTAAATTTCTGATCGAGATCGAAGCAACCGCGGTCTTGGAGTGAGCGAGCGCTATAACTTCAGCAGCTCGCGCTGCCACGGAACGAGTAACGCATCGGCGCGGAATTGATCGGACGCGATGGCTTCCAAAGTTGCGCGCGGGGCGATGAACGAGGCTTCGATGTGCAATTCCTTCGCGGCATGATCGCGATTCTGACGAAGTTTTTCGGTGCGCTTGATCACCTCCGCGCTTGGACGCGTTCCGGATCGCTTCGGACGAATGGGCCAATCTTTCTCCGGCAGCTCCAAGCCGCGCTGTGCTGCTTCGCGGAACGCGCGGCGCCGGCGATCGGAGAAATGTTTATAATCCGCAGTTTCGCCATGCGCGAACCGCTCGGCGGAATCGATCAGCTCGCGATTCTGTAAAATGTGAAACGGCGGACGATCGACCGCTTCGGCTTCGCATTCGCGCCACTTCCAAAGCTCGCGCAAGATTGCCGACGCGCGGCCACGCAATGCCCCGGCCCCCGAAATTCTCCACGCTTCGTCAACGTCGCGCTCGCGGTCGATCGCCGCTTGTTCGAGCGCGCGCTGACACGATTGCCGAAACCAATCCATCCGCTGATGTCGACCCAATTCGGCTTCCAACTGCTCGGCGAGCGGCAATAGATAACGCGTGTCGTTGATCGCATATTCGGCCATTTTCTTCGAAAGTGGACGCTGCGCCCAATTTGCTTTTTGCGAGCCTTTGACCAGCTCGATGTCGAAATAACGTTTCACCAACGCGGCCAGACTGAATTCGGGGCTCCCGATCAAGCGCGCGGCGATAACAGTGTCGAAAACTTGTTGCGGCGCGAAGTTCAGGTTTCGCCGCAGCAAGCGCAAATCGTAATCGGCGCCGTGAAGCACGATCTCCTTTTTCGCGAGCGCGTCGCGCAATGGCGCAAGATCGACACCCGCCAGCGGATCGACGATCGCGTCATGCTTCGGAACGCTGATCTGAAGCAGACAAAGTTTTTCGCGATAACAATGGAGACTGTCAGCCTCAGTGTCGATCGCCACACGGTCGTGCGGCATGATCGCTTGGGTCAAATCCGTGAGCTGACTCGCAGAAGTGATCACGGCCCAAATGACGAATGTCGAATGTTGAAGCCCGAAATAATGACTAATCCCGAATACAGAAAAGAGGCGCTCACTTCAGATTTCGTCATTTGAAGATTCGGGCTTGTTTCGTCATTCGAAATTCGTGTTTCGTCATTGGAGCGGACTTATTTAAGTCCGCTGAGCAGCAGCTCCGCATTGGTTTTGGTCGCGTTGAGATTGTCGATCAACTTTTCCATCGCTTCGATCGGCGGCAGCGCGGCCATGGCTTTGCGCAAAAGCTGGACCCGCTCCCATTCTTCGGGGTGATAAAGCAAATCCTCGCGCCGGGTTGCGGAAAGCAGCGGATGGATCGCCGGATAAAGACGTTTCTCCTGCAAGGCGCGGTCGAGATGCAATTCCATGTTTCCGGTGCCCTTAAATTCCTCGAAAATCAATTCGTCCATGCGGCTGCCGGTTTCGGTGAGCGCGGTCGCGAGGATGGTGAGGCTGCCGCCTTCCTCGACATTGCGCGCGCTGCCGAAAAATTTCTTGGGTTTAATCAACGCCTTCGACTCGACGCCGCCCGACATGATCCGGCCCTTGTTTGGCTGCAAATTATTGTAGCCGCGCGAAAGGCGCGTCAGGCTGTCGAGCAAGATCACAACGTCTCTTTTCATCTCGACCAAACGTTTCGCGCGCTCGAGCACGAGCTCCGCGACTTGCACATGCCGTTGCACGTTCTCGTCGAAGTTTGAGTGATAAATCTGGCAATCGATTTCCCGGGCGAGATCGGTGACTTCTTCCGGCCGTTCGTCCACCAAAAGCAAAATCAAAACAATCTCGGGATGATTCACGCGAATCGCTTTCGCAATTTCCTTGAGCAAGATCGTTTTGCCGACGCGCGGCGGCGCAACGATCAATCCGCGCTGGCCGCGGCCGAGGGGCGCGAGAAGATCGACACCCCGCGCGCAAATCGAGTTCGTCTTCGGATTTTCGAGCATGATGCGGCCCTGTGGAAATTGAGGCGTTAACTTTTCGAAATCGGTCGGCTCTTTCCATTTCTCGGCCGGTTCGCCTTCGATCGTGAGAACATCATCGAGCACGAGTCCTTTCTCGCGATCGCGCGGCAGCCGAAGTTTGCCACAAAGTTTTTGCCCCGGGCGGAGACGATAGAGCTCAATCGCGGCGCGCGGAACGTGAACATCCTCCGGCACGGGCAAGAAATTCAATTCGGGGTAGCGAAGCAAACCGAACGAATCACCGACTTGATCGAGAAAACCTTCCGCGGTGACAGTAACGCCCTGACCGAGCGCGGCGCGGGCGATGTCCAAAATATGATGATGCCGGGTGCGCGCAGGATGAAGATGCAGATCGAAATCGCGCGCGACGCGAAGGAGATCGTCCGTTGCTTCGAGCTGATTGATGCTCAGATTTTTTGTTGTAGCGGCGGCCGTGCCGGCCGCGGTGCGAGTTGATTCTGCGCCCGACACGGGCGCCTCTACATTATCTTCTTCTACTTCGTCCATTTTTCCTGACGCCAAAGTTCCGCTAGGAGTCCGGCCTGCCCGGCGAGAGCGGATTTATCGCCATTGTTCCAAACAACGTGGTCAGCTCGTTTGATTTTTTCTTCGAGAGGCATTTGCGACTTGATCATGGCTTCGGCCGGCGCGCGCTCGAGTTTCATCCGACGCATGAG
>JGI1027J12803_100471449_pt1 | contig 13744 bp, 14 predicted proteins | sample IowNatreferecore_FD_12803 | JGI IMG/M metagenome (IMG submission 12803) | reverse complement strand
GGCATCGACTATCCCCCCTTTCAATCCGCAATCGCGGTGGGTCTGTGAAGATGTTGGAATGACTTCACTTACACGAGTCATTCATCCTCGCGTTTTTTTTGTCAAAACTTTTTTCGATGTTTCCGAAATTATTTTTACGAGCATGCGCGCGATATTTTTTTTGGATGTGCGCGCAATTGCTTTGCTTTTGCCGTCTCGAAAAAAAATCGTGACCGCATTTTCATCACTTTCCATTCCAATTGCCGGGCAACTGACATCATTGGCCACAATCATGTCGCAATTTTTGTGCCGAAGTTTTTCCCGGGCGTGTTTTTCTACGTCCTTGGTCTCGGCGGCAAAGCCAACCACCAGGTACTCGCGCTCGCGCGGAAGCGATTTGAGGATGTCGCGAGTTGGAATAAGCCGCAAGGAAAGCATGCGGCTGTTTTTTTTTATTTTTTGTTTGGCCACTCGCGCCGGCTTGTAATCGGCAACGGCGGCGCACATCACCAGAACATCGCAATCCGGCAATGCTGCGTGCACTGCTTTGTACATCGCATCGCTCGAATTCACGGTCACGTATTCAATGTCCGGGGGCGGCGGCAGATTCACCGGACCTGATATCAACGTGACGTCGTGCCCGGCTTCAGTCGCGGCCGTGGCGATGGCGTAGCCCATTTTCCCTGAAGAGCGATTGCTCAGGAATCGCACCGGATCGAGCGGCTCGCGCGTCGGCCCGGCGGTAATGACAAACCTCACGCGATCAGTCGATCGTGCCGGCGGACGAGAAATTCCGCCCGAAAGGCGATGTCATCCACCTTCCATAGTCGACCGACACCTTCGTAGCCGCAGGCGAGCATGCCGGCTTCCGGTCCAATGAATTCCACACCACGCGATTTCAACTTTCCGACGTTCTCCTGCGTCGCTGAGTGTTCCCACATTTTGCCGTTCATGGCTGGAGCAATTAAGATCGGCGCGCGCGTGGCCAGCGCGATCGCCGTTAGCGGATGATGCGCCAGACCACTCGCCAGTTCGGCAATGACGTGCGCTGTCGCCGGTGCGATCAACAGCAAATCGGCCTTGTCCGCAAGTTCAATGTGTCCCGGTCGCCAGCTCTCTTTCTCGTTATAAAAACTCGTCGTCACCGGGTTCTTCGAAAGCGTTTGCAGGGTCAGCGGAGCGATGAACTCCGTCGCATCTTCTGTCATCACGACAAAGATGTCGTGCTCCTGCTTGACGAGCAGGCTGGTCAGCTCGGCTGCCTTGTAGGCGGCGATCGAGCCAGTCACTCCGAGGATGATCGTTTTCTGTTTCTCTTTTCTGCGTGCCATTATTGCAAAATCAACCGACGGCTCAGAATTCTCTCCGCTCCCATGATCTGCCGGAACTTTTGCAAATCTTCCTCCATCGATCTGCTGATAATGGTGTAGCGGTAGTCACGCCAGAGTTGCATTTCACGCGCGGCGGTTTGTAGCCGCAGGTTTATTTGTTCGGTTGTTTCGGTGCCGCGTTTCGTCAGCCGACGGCGCAACTCGTCTAGATTGGGCGGCATGATGAATACGTCGGTGAGGCATTGGCGGATGAAATCGTCGCCGCAGTTTCGAATCGAAGCGGCGCCCTGTGTATCAATATCGATCAATACATCAACGCCGTTTTTTAGGTTTTGAATCAGCGGGGCGCGTAATGTTCCATAGTAATGCTCGTGCACCTGTGCGTGCTCCAGAAACTCGTCGTTCTTCCCGCGCTTGAGAAATTCATCGGGTGTAACGAAAACGTAATCTTCGCCGTCGATTTCGCCAGCGCGGGGCGGTCGCGTGGTATAGGAAACCGAATAGACGAAATCGGGTGTTTGTCGGAGCGCGTCGCATAAAGTCGTCTTACCGGCGCCGGAAGGGGCCGAAACAACGAATAGAATCCCGTAACGGCTAAAGCGACTATTCGACATTCTGGACCTGTTCGCGAATTCTCTCCAGCTCGGTCTTGCACGCGACCACACGTTGGGCGATGGCCGCATCGTTCGCTTTTGCGCCAACCGTGTTCAGTTCGCGAAAGATTTCCTGGATCATGAATTCCAACGCGCGCCCTACCGGATCGTGCTTGCGCAGGTGATGAGCAAATTGCGCCACATGACTTTCGAGTCGCGTTAATTCTTCCGAAATGTCGGAGCGGTCGGCGAAAAGAAAAATCTCCTTGCCCACGCGCTCATCCGTGTTCTCCGCCACCAGGCCCGCTTTCTCGATTCGCTCCAAGAGCGCCGTCCGTATTTTCTTCACGACCTCGGGATAAAGCGCGCGAATCTCTTTCAGCAACTGGCGGATGGATTTCAAGCGCCGAATCAAATCCTGAGCGAGATGCTTTCCTTCGCGTTCTCGCATTTTAATCAGATCGTCCAGCGCTTCCTCCAGAGCTCGTTCCACAACGGGCCAGGCCTTCTCGCCATCAATCGTGTTTTCCGGAGGTCGCATTACTCCCGGCGCCTGTAAAATCGTGTCAATCGTGATTTCGCCCGGGGCACCGAGTTCCTTTTGTAAGGCGCGCATGGCATCGTGATAGGATCGCGCCAATGGGACGTCGAGGGCGAGGCGGCGAGCGCCATCGGTCGCCTGGTGCAACGTGACGAGGACATTGGTTCGCCCACGCGAAATCCGCGCATTAATCGCCTGCCGAATGCGCGTTTCGAGCTCGGCGAAATCGCGCGGTAAATTGACCGCGATTTCGCTTTGCTTGCGGTTGACCGTGCTGAGTTCCACACTCAACTTCGCGCCCTCGCATTCCGCTTCGCCCCTGCCATATCCGGTCATGCTTCTCATTGCCGTTCGGGTTGGGCTCGATCCTGCCTTGCCACCGTGGTCAAATCTTTGTCGCCGCGTCCCGAGCAATTCATTACGATGTTCGCTTCGCTGGGAAGAGCAGGCGCAACTTTCGCGAGGTAAGCGACCGCATGGGCTGTTTCCAAGGCGGGAATAATTCCTTCCGTTTCGGATAACAGTTTGAACCCGGCGAGGGCTTCGTCGTCTGTGGCATAAACGTATTCTACTCGCCCGCAATCGCGGAGATAGCTGTGCTCCGGGCCAACCGCTGCGTAATCGAGGCCAGCCGATACAGAATGGGTCAGCTGGATCTGGCCGTCGGCATTGGTGAGCACAAATGTTTTTGTTCCCTGCAGAACCCCAAGTTTTCCACTTTGGAATCGGGCCGCGTGTTTGCCGGTAGGAATACCTTCACCACCAGCTTCGACTCCGACCATCCGCACGTTTTTGTCGTCTAAAAAAGGATAAAACAAACCGATGGCATTGCTGCCACCGCCGACACAGGCGACAAGAAGATCGGGTAAACGTTCTTCACGTTCCAGGATCTGACGGCGTGCTTCTGTTCCGATGACGCGCTGGAAATTGCGGACCATCATCGGATACGGATGGGAGCCGAGCGCGCTGCCTAGCACATAATGAGTGCTGCGCACGTTCGTGACCCAATCGCGCATGGCTTCGCTGATGGCTTCCTTGAGCGTGGCCTGGCCGGCGGTGACGCGAACAACTTCCGCTCCCAATAGTCGCATCCGGGTAACATTAAGGGCCTGACGCTCCATATCGACCGCGCCCATATAAATGACGCATTCGCAACCGAACCGGGCGGCCACTGTTGCGGTTGCGACTCCATGTTGTCCGGCGCCGGTCTCAGCTATGATTCGCCGCTTCCGCATACGTCGGGCCAGAAGGACCTGCCCAAGCGCGTTATTGATCTTGTGCGCACCGGTGTGCAACAAATCTTCCCGCTTTAGATAAATCTTTGCGCCCGCAAGGGTCTGCGTAAGACGGGCGGCAAAATAGAGCGGTGTCGGCCGGCCAGCGAAATCGCGCAGCAGCTGCGCCAGTTCCTCCTGAAAGGATGGATCGTTTTTCGCATCGTGATAAGCACGAGCCAACTCGTGCAGCGGCGCCATCAAAGTCTCAGGCACGAACATGCCGCCATAAATGCCGAAATAACCGCGCGCGTCCGGCAACGTTTCGACTGCGGGCATACCGTTATTGCAGCAGAAAACGCTCAACCTTCAATGTTTGTTAACAAGGGTCTGAGCTGTGAAGGCTCGGGTCGTCGGTTCGGCCGCGAACATGATCGTTGTCGAATCCGCGCGCGACTATCCGAGATTGGGTTCTGGGACTACGCCCGAGGTCGGCATCCCGATAACATTAAACGGTTGTGGGCGTGTCTGTGCGGCTTGGGTTGCGCCGAGAAGATTCTCAAGCGCGCGCCGGTGCGGTGATGGAATCGGCGTCTTCGTCAATCGCGAAATCGGGAACCAGCGCTGGCCATCTTTGACGTAAATCGGCCGGCCGCGAACGACGCGGAGCGTGACGACGTGGCGGGTGAAAGGGAACTTGGCGGTGTAAATGGGCACCGTGGTTCGACCGGCGGTTGGAGGAAGCATCCACATTCCAGTCCAGCGATTCTGGCAGCGCTGCAGCAAAACCGCTCCGCGGCGCGAGGCAAAGGAATGCGTTTCAGTCAGTGCCACCTTCGCCGGAGGCTTGCGTTTTTTCGGAAGCGATTGTGGATCCGTACACCGGCAGTATCGTTGGACCGGGCAGGCGCGGCACTGCGGGTTGGCGGAAGAGCAGGTGATCACACCGAGATCCATCATTGCCGTCTGAAACGATCGAGCACCACGCGCTGGGACGAGGCGTGCCGAGGCGTTCCACAATTCGGCACGGCCGCGAGTGGAATCGATTCGATCTCGGATGTTGAAAACCCGACTTAAAACCCGCGCCGTATTGGTCTCGACTATTGGCAACGATTGATCAAAGGCGAACACGGCAATTGCGTTGGCAGTGTATGGGCCGATTCCCGGCAGCGACCGAAGTTCAACTGGAGCGCGCGGCACCTTGCCACCAAGATCGCGGATAATGCGTTTCGCGCAGCGATGAAGGTTCTGCCCACGCGCATAGTAACCGAGGCCTTCCCACGCCTGCAGGACCTCGCGTTCCCCCGCCCGGGCGAGAGCAGCCAAACTCGGAAATCGGCGCAACCATTCATTATAATAGCGTGTGACTGTCGCAACCGGCGTTTGCTGAAGCATGAATTCAGAGACAAGGATGGCGTATGGATCTTGTGTCCTGCGCCAGGGAAGGTCGCGTCCGTGAGTTTTAAACCAGACGGCGAGGGCCTTTCGAAAACCTGAGGCATTCGCGAGCGAAGGTTGTTTCCTTTTGTCCGGGGCCCTCATTTAATAGAGCGTGAACAGTTTCTCGGCGGTTCTCAATAGTGAACAGGCAGAAAGACTGCGCCTGCTTCTGGAGGAACAGGGTTTCGTCTTCGGAGTCCGGCCCTACACGATCTTCTTTGCTCAAAAAGAAAAGCTGAGCGTCGCGGTTTATGAGAAAGGTCCCAAAGTTCTGCTGCAAGGGCGAGGGGTAGAAGATTTTTTGAAGTTCCAGCTCGAACCCAAGGTTCTGGGTGAGGCCCGGCTCGGTTACGAGGAAGTGCATACACCGGAGATGTTCGAGCCGCACCTTGGGGTGGATGAGAGTGGAAAAGGCGACTTTTTTGGGCCGCTGGTGATCGCAGGTGTTTACGTGGAGCGGGAAACTGTGCGACGGCTGCTTCAGGCCGGAGTGCAGGACAGTAAGCGGATCGGATCAGATGCCCGAATACGGGAACTGGCAAAACAGATCCGGCAAACTGTCCGCGATGGCATTGATGTCGTGACGATCGGACCGGCCCGTTACAACGAGCTCTACAGGAAATTCGCGAATCTGAATAGCCTGCTCGGTTGGGGGCACGCGCGCGTGATCGAGAATTTACTCGCGCGTAAGCCAGACTGCTCGCGTTCGCTATCGGACAAATTTGCGGATACCCGCGTGATCCAGGACGCGCTCATGAAACACGGCCGGCATATCCAAATCGAGCAGCGACCGCGCGCTGAGTCCGACATCGCTGTCGCTGCGGCTTCGATCATTGCGCGCGAAGCATTCATAAACTGGCTCGACCGCAAGGGGAAAGAGCTCGGGCTGCGGCTTGGTCGCGGCGTTTCGTCGGAAATCAAGGCCACGGCCTCGGCTATTGTGGAAAAACATGGACCCGAAATGCTTTCCAACATCGCAAAAACTCATTTCCGGACCGCGCACGAAGTCGCGCCCGAAACGTTTCAGGCCCCACCACCGAAGCAAGTCTGGCGCCGTTAGTGGCAGGTCGCCTTCAGACGCGGGGCAAGAATCCTGCTGTCTCGCACTATGGGATTGTTGAGAGGTGGAAACTCGTATCCTGATTCTGAACCATGATCCGGTTTTTGAAGACCGGCTGTTGTCGTTCTTCGACACCGAGGAGGAGATAGAAACGCGGGTTGTCCGGAGCGTTTCAGAAGCGGTGCTGGTTCTCATCGCAGAAAACTTTGATGGGTTTATCGTGGAGGGCCCGGCGGCCGGACTGGCGATTGAGGCGGCGACGCTCGGACGGCAACATTTTCCCTCGCTCAGGATTCTCTGCGCCCCTTGGCAGCGCTTAACGGACGACTTGCTCGATCAGGCTGAGCGTCAGCAGATCGTTACAGTCGATGGGACAGCGTCAAGCAAGCGGCTGCGGCGTGAGGTCATGCAGTTTGTTGAATCACTCGCACATCATCGCAATGTCCCGGAAGAGGGGATTGACCCGTGCCACTCGCTGATCGGGAATTTGAATCAATTTTCCGCCGCCGAAATCTTGCAGATGGCCTGTCTTAGCCAGCGTTCCGGCCGCTTCACGTTCAAATCGAGTCGGGGCAAGAGCGAGATCTTCCTACATCACGGTTCAGTTCGGCACGCTGTTTACGGAACGCTAGAAGGCGAAGCCGCGGTCGCTGAAGTGTTTCGATGGCGTCAAGGTCGCTTCTATTTCGAGGAAGGTTTGATCAGCCACGCCCATTCGGTTAATCGGCCGTGGGCCCACCTGTTGATCGATAACTTGCAGAAGCTCGACGAAACTCTCGATGTCGCCACCCTTAATCCGAAACAATGAGAGACAAACGACTTGAAACCAAGCTACGACTGATCTCGCTCCAGCTTGATAGCTGGAAGAAACTCCACGACCTGATCACTTACGGGCTCGATAAAGCCAAGCCGATCATTTCTGTGGAACAGGAGCGTCAGTTTACTGAAATCCGCGGTCATCTCTTACAGGAGATAGAGCATGTTTTTCGCGAGCTCGATATAATGAGCGAACTGGCCAGCCGCGCCATGAACGTGCTCAACCGGGGCTCATCGCTGCGTGCTATTCGTGAACTGTCTAACGACGACGCGCGTCGGATTGAGGCGGAGTGGAATGGGGTTTTTACCAAGCTCGGATTGATCCAGGGGCAGCTCAAAGCAGACCGCAAAGTTCTGGCTGCTCAAACGAAGGCGGAATATTACTTACGGCTGATCCTCCGAAAGCCGTTAGGAACGTAAGATTTTCCTGCACAACATTCTACGCCTCGGGCGGAATTTGCGGCCAGGGCGTAAAAAAAAGCTCGCGACGCTGATTTTTCCCACGCAAATTCACGCGTGGCCGCGATTTTGATTGTGATATGGCGAAGTTAACCAAACGCGATATCGTGGTGGCGATTAGCAACCAGACAGGAATGGTGCAGCACCAGGTCTTTGACGTGGTTCAGCGCACGCTCGATCACATTACCGACAGCTTGGCCAATAACGTGGCGGTGGAACTCCGCAATTTTGGTGTCTTTCAGCCACGACTAACGAAGCCGCGTGTGGGACGGAACCCAAATGAGCCCGGGAGCAGTTTTGTCATTCCCTCGCGCGCGACAGTAAAGTTCAAGCCGGGTAAGATCATGCGGCAGCGCGTGGAAAAACTGTCACGTGAATTGAAAGACGCTTCCGAACGCAAAGCGGCGGCGTCAACCTCGTCCGGGGAATAGGATTCTGGCCTAGTGCTGCTCGCCTGCGCGGTTGAGCAATTGCTGAATCACCGCTTCGAGCCGCTCGAAATTAATAGGCTTGGTCAGGTGCTCGGCGAATCCAGCGGCTCGCGCGCGATTGACATCGCTCTCCATCCCGAAGCCGCTCAGAGCTATGCCAGCCAAACCGCGAGCACGGAGTTCCTGCATTAGTTCGTAGCCGCTACGGTCGGGCAATCCGATGTCGCTGATGAGCAGATCGAAATTCTGATTTCGCGCCTTTTCCGCCGCCTGATCAGCACTATAGGCGACCGCGACATCGTAGCCGCGTCGCTCCAGGATCACCTTCAGGCCGGTACACGTATCCTGATGGTCGTCCACGATCAGGAGCCGCGGAGCGCGAACCGGAGGCGCTTGTACCGTGCTCGGCTTACGCCCGTTTGGTTGGACTTGGTGCTCCGCTTCGGCAGGTTCAGCGATCGTATTCAGCCGGACGCTGAAACTGGCGCCTTTGTTGTGGCCGGCACTGCTCACAGAAATAGTTCCTCCGTGCGCTAGGACCATTGCTTTGGAAATCGCGAGCCCGAGCCCGAGTCCGCCAAATTTCCTCGTGATTGAGCTTTGGCCCTGTTCAAAGGCATTGAAAATCTTGTCAAGCTTGTCCGGCTCGATTCCGATGCCGGTATCGCTAATCCCCACTTCGAACTGTCCCGGCTGAGGATTACTGGTAACAACGGAAATCCTTCCGTTTTCCGGCGTGAACTTCACCCCGTTCTTGATCAAATTCCAAAATATCTGCTGTAAACGCGCCGAGTCTCCCTGCACAAAATCTTCCTGCGCCTTTAATTGCAGATCGACTCGTAACGATTTCTGCGAAACTTCGTCACGACAGATTTCAAGTGCGCGATGCAGGATTTCGTGAATGCTTACCGGTTCGAGGCTCAGCTTCAGTTTCCCTTTCGCAATCCGGGTGACGTCGAGTAAATCGTCGATTAAGCGGGCCTCTAGCTCAACGTTGCGGCGAATCACATCTAGGGCACGCTTAACTTCTGGCGAATCAGTGACGTGGGCCTCGAGTTCAGCAACCATTGCGATCACGGGCGAAAGCGGATTGCGCAATTCGTGTGACAGCAATGCCAGAAATTGATCTTTGGCCGCATTGGCGCCGAGCAATTCGTTGCGCAGGGTCATGTCGCGAGTCTTTTCCTCTATTAAATAGAGTACGCCCTGAATGTTTTGCTGGGAATCGAGCAGGCGCAGCAAATTCACGTTTAAGAAACGAGCCGCGCCGGCTCGGTCCCGAAACGGCTGTTCGATCAGCTGGAAGGGCTGGCCCGTGGCAAGCACACGCTCAATAGCATCCGGAGCAGCAATCTTGACCTGATCGTAAGTGGCGACGCCAATGTCGGTCCCCGAAGGCAACTCGCCAATTTGGGCCGCCATTTGCGAAAAAGCATCATTGGCGTGCAAGAAACGGCGCGTCTCCGGATCTACCAGCGCGATTCCGATCGGCATGTTGGCGAGGATCTTTTCGTTAAATATTACCTCGCGTTCGATCCGGCGGGCAGCCTCCGATTGCCGACGGTAGAATCGGCCAGCCATCCACGCCGCCACCACCGTGCCGGCAAGCAGCCAGATGGCGGGCACGGTGATCTTACGGAGCAACTCGTGAACGGGCGCGTAGGCGATCCGCTCTGGTTGCTGCACCACGGCAAGCCAGTTAGCCGTTTCGAGTGGATCAAATGAGTAAATGCTGCCGTTGCGCGTCAGGTGACCGCTGTGTTCTTTGCGAATCTCCGCGATTAAACCCATCTGTTGGGCACCGCTCGGCATCGCGTTGGGCTTCAGATCGGCGGTGAAAAGCGGGAAGCCCCGCTGGTCAATGATTTGGCACACCTCGTTTCCGGTGAACGAGATACTGGAAAGACGCTTTCCAATCCGCTCGACCAGGATCGAGGCTCCGATGTAGCCGAGAGTTTTACCTTCCCGAGTCCGGACCGCGCCCACGACATCGGTCACCATTCGGCCATCGACCGGTCGTGGGTGTACTGGAGAAACATAAGCGCCTGTTCTGGAATCGGCTCCGTCCTTCCAGAAATCGGGTTGAAACAGCTCGCCGGTAAGAGCCGGCGCGGCGGGCAGCGTGCCTAGCAGTCTGCCGTCAGCCGTCGACATAAACATTCCGTCGATCCTGGGATAAGAGAAGAGTTTCTCAGCGATCCATTGCTGCGCCGCGACATCGGGGTTGGGTCCGACAAAGATGCGCTCCATGTCAGGGAGAGTCTGGTAGTACCCGATGACGCCGGCGCTGCGGGCGAGGTCGTCATCAACAAGGTGACCAATGAGTTGAACGAAAGTCTGGCGGTCGCGGAGAATCTTCGATTCGAGCGTTTTTTGCAGGGTCGTATATGAGATGAGGAGCATCAGAATCGACGGAAACCACCCCGCGACCAGGACGGTCAGCATGATGTCGTAGCGTTCGAGCGTTTTCCGCGGCTTGCTCTTGCTGAATTCTCGAAGTGCCATTAATGAACCCGCTAAATTACAACTACCCGCGGTTCCCGGAAAAGCCAACGCCGTGCCGAAGATGGGAAATACGATGACGTTTCAGAAGGCTAATATGGCGGCGAAGCCGTCTTTCGCTCCCAGTTTGGCTTGTGCTGCGCAAAAACCGGCCTTGTCTCAACAGGCGATAACAGAGCGTGCGCTCCGCGCTTACAAGAATTTTTCATGGAACGAAACTAGGAATTTTTTCATTTGACGGCACAACGAGAAGCGGCATCATGTCGCCCTTGCAGCGGCAATCGACGCAGTCTTGATCCTTAACTTGAGGAGGCATGGGCCAAACCATCTGGACAATCTGTTACCTCAGCGTGCTGGTGGGGCTCTCGGCCTACGGCGTTCACCGCTATTTTATTATCTACCTCTTTCTGAAGAATCGAAAACACGAACCGCAACCACTGAGTCGATTCTCGAACCTGCCGGTAGTAACGGTCCAGTTGCCCATCTTCAACGAGGTCTACGTCGCGGAGCGACTCCTACGTTCCGTTAGCGAGCTGGATTATCCGCGCGATCGACTGCAAATCCAGGTTCTCGACGATTCCACCGATGATACGCGCGAGATCACCAGCGAGTGCGCGGCAAAGCTTCGCCAACGCGGCTTCGATGTGGAGTTGATTCATCGAACGGATAGAATTGGCTTCAAAGCCGGTGCGCTCGCCCGCGGCCTCGCCACCGCTAGGGGTGAATTCGTCTGCATTCTCGATGCCGATTTCGTCCCGCCTCCGCACCTGCTTCGCCACACCATCGATTTTTTCACCGACCCGAAAATCGGAATGATCCAGACCCGGTGGGGGCATTTAAATCGCAAGTATTCCCTGCTGACCCGGGTGCAGGCCATGTTCCTGGACGGCCATCTTTTGCTCGAGCAAACAGCCCGGAGCCGTAGTGGTAGGTTCTTCAATTTTAACGGCACGGCCGGACTTTGGCGAAAATCGTGCATTGAGCAGTCCGGAGGCTGGCAGCATGACACACTGACCGAAGATCTCGATCTCAGTTATCGCGCTCAATTGGCTGGCTGGAAGTTCGTGTTCCTCCCGGACGTGGTCACGCCCGCCGAATTGCCGGTCGACATGAACGGATTCAAATCACAGCAGCATCGTTGGACTAAAGGATCGATTCAGACCTGCAAAAAACTTCTGCCAAAGATTTGGCGAAGTAAACTGCCTCTGCCGATCAAGATCGAGGCCACTGGTCACTTGGTTTCGAATTTTGCCTATCTTCTTCTGGCATCCCTTTGCGTATTACTTCACCCCTCCGTCGGCGGGCCGCAATCTGGTTGGCTACGCACCTTTCTTATCGACGTGCCTATTTTCCTAACGGCTTCAGTCTCAGTGGCTGTGTTCTACATTTGCGCCCAACGCGAATTACATCCGCGTACCTGGATGCGTGAGATTCTTCTGCTTCCCTGTTTGCTTGCCTTGGGCGTCGGCCTCTCACTTAACAACGCCCGGGCCGTTCTGGAAGCGATGTTCAATCATAAATCAGACTTTGCCCGCACGCCCAAGTACGGGATTGAACGAAATGCTCAGCCGTGGCGTAATTGCCGCTATATGCCGCTGAAGTCTTTGCTGCCGATCGCAGAATTCTTTTTTGCGTTCTATTTCACTTACTTTGTGTGGTTTGCAATCCAACACCGGCAGTTCCTTTCGGTACCCTTCCTGCTCATGTTTCAGTTTGGTTTTCTTTACGTTTCCTTTTGTTCGGTTGTGCAATGGCTCCCAAAATTCAATTGGAACAACAATCGCGCCCCCGACGCTCTTCCCGCCTGATTCAGATATGTCACGACCGCTGATTCTCCTTGCTACCGTCGCCCAATTTTCTTTCCTGGCTGACTTACCCGCGCAGGTCCTCGCGTCCGAGAAGCTAACACAGCCGAACGCCACCAAATCCGCGCCGCCAAAGGCCGCCAAGACAGCGCAACCTGGCGCCACGAATCTGGCGCGGCCAACCGTTCTGAAACCGGTGCTGCCAACCGTCATCATCAGCGTGCGCGAGCAAAAACTGATGCTCTTGCAGGATGGAGCCAAGATCGCGACCTATCCCGTCTCAACGTCAAAGTATGGGTTGGGCGACAATTGGGGCGCGATGACCACGCCGACCGGGATTTTGCAAGTCGCGCAAAAGATCGGCGATCATGCTCCGACTGGTGCCGTTTTTCACAAACGGCGTTTTACCGGGGAAATACTCCAGCCGAATGCTCCCGGCCGTGATCCGGTCATTACCAGGATCATCTGGCTACGCGGATTGGAGGCTGAGAACGCGCGCGCCTTTAATCGGTGTATTTATATTCACGGCACCCCCGAGGAGAAATTTATTGGTAAACCGGCGAGCTATGGTTGCATTCGTATGAAATCGTCCGATGTAGCGGCGCTTTACTCGCAACTGCCATTGGGCGCAATCGTTCAGATTACTCCGGACAAATTGCCGAAGGTAAATCCGCCTCCAAAGGGGATGCTGACGCAGTCGAAGCCCTCCGCCGAACCGGCTTCAAGCCAGGCTGTCTTCACTGGTGACTCGTCCAAGCCTGGAGCGGATAAAGCCAGCGTCACTCCGCAAAAAGCACCGCCTGCTGCGACGAAGAAGACAACTGTGTTAGTGCAAAACGAGCGCGCCTGATCGGCACGCGCGTTTGACAAACCCCGGCTAAGCCGTGAGCCTGCACGCCGCGAATCATGGCCAACACAAAATCAGCCGCTAAGCGGGCACGCCAGACCGGACGTCGCTCGCTTCAAAACCGCAGTGTTCTCAGTCAAATTCGCACACTACGCAAGCGTGCTGGGGCGGCGGGAGCAAAACCGGAGGAGATGACTGCGCTAATCTCGGCCATCGATAAAGCAGCCAAGCGCGGCATTATCCATCGCAATGCTGCGAACAGGCAGAAATCCAGACTAAATCGCTCCCGAACGCTGCCGACGTAAGCGTGGAATCGCGCGCGCGCGGAAATCAGCGTTGCATCTGCCGTAGGAGAGATACATTTGCTCTCCGATGATTCCCGCGTTTCTCCTTGTCCTGTTGGCTGTTGCCTATCGCATAGCCACCGGACTTTTTATCCACTCCGGTGCGACTTGGTTGTCTGAGTTTGCTCCTGGCACCGCGATTGCGCTTTGTTGTGCTGCTTATTTTCCGCTTCGATACAAGTTCTTGGTGCCGTTGGGTGCGCTTTTCGTCTCCGATCTCATTCTCAACTGGCACTACCATGCCTCCATCTTTGATGCGCAAATTGTGTCTCGCTATCTCGCGTTTGCAGTAGTCGGATGCATCGGGTTGTTGCTGCAAAATCGCGCATCGCTCAGAATTCTCTTGCCGGCCTCAATTGTCGCATCTGTTATCTTTTATCTG
>JGI1027J12803_100104929_pt1 | contig 13768 bp, 7 predicted proteins | sample IowNatreferecore_FD_12803 | JGI IMG/M metagenome (IMG submission 12803) | reverse complement strand
GAGGAATCCGTCAGCAAGACAATGGAATACGTCTACGACGACTGGGCCGTAGCTCACGTCGCAAAAGCGCTCGGCCACATGGACGACTACAAACTCCTGCTCGAGCGGTCGAAGAATTACAAGAACCTTTTCGACACGTCGACAACGTTCCTTCGCCCGCGTCTCGAAAACGGCCAGTGGGCCGAGCCTTTCGAGCCAACCGAGATGGGTTACTCCAAGCGCTGGCGCGACTACACGGAATCCGATCCATGGCAGACCACGTTCTTCGTCCAGCACGACCCGGCCGGATACATCAAGCTGTTCGGAAGCAGGGAAGCATTCGTCGAGAAACTCGACACTCTGTTTACCACCAGCTCGCAACTTCCAGCCGACGCGCCGCCCGACATCGCCGGCATGGTGGGCCAGTACGCCCATGGAAATGAACCCTGCCACCACATGGCCTATCTCTATTGCTACGCCGGCGTACCGCACAAAACACAGGCCCGGGTGCGGAGCCTGCTCGAGATGGAATACGACGATCAGCCCGATGGTCTGGCCGGCAACGAAGACTGTGGACAAATGTCCGCCTGGTACATCATGAGTTCGTTCGGCTTCTATCCGGTTGATCCCGTTAGCGGCAATTACGTTTTCGGCACTCCGCTAATCGATCGCGCGGAAGTCGAACTAGGCAATAGCAAGAAGCTGAGAATCGAAGTGAAGCGCAGCTCGCCCAGCGATGCGTACATCGAGTCAGTCACCCTGAACGGAAAGCCCCACCACAAACTCTGGTTCAAACATTCCGACATCGCCGATGGAGCCGTAATTGAGTTCGTGATGGCGCCCGTCCCCACGAAATTTGGTGCGGGAGAAGAAGCCATTCCGCCCTCACTGACCAGCTAGGGTGGCGGATCCGTCCGCTTGAGTGTTTGCTTTGAAAGGGTGCGCCTTTAACCCGCAAGCTGCGAGCACCAGCGAAGCACGGCCTTTAGACGCTGAGGGCCCGAAGACCGTGACTGTCTCGCGTAAAACCGCCTTTCACGCCGCCTGCGAAACCGGTTTCTCCTGCAGCAACAATTCCGACGCCTGCACCCGCCGGTCCGAATGGAACCATCTCTGCACGACGTTGTCGCACAAAAAATTCGCCAGCGAAAGCAGGCTCATTCCCTGATGATGCACCATCCACGAGTGGACCAATTCATAACGCCGGCCAAATCTCCTCCGCGGGACCGTGTAGTCGGCCGACTCGAAGAATCCATACTGGCCAAACCATCCCAGCGACTCCATGCGACGCAGATTAGCCAGGGCCCCTTTGCGATCCACATTCAGCGCAAGGAAGGTGGAATACGGCGAAATAATCAGCGGCTCCGTTTCGTGTTTCTTCAACGCCAGGCTGGGCACACCGAACGCTTCGTAGTGATAGTCCCCGGAATCATTCCGCCTCGCACAAGCCGATTCCGAAATACCCCACGGCACGCCCTTTAGCGCTGCGTATTCCTGCTGCGACCGCACGGCAGCCACCGCGGCGCGATGCAGCAGCGTATTGCGATAGCTCCGCATCCAGATCGAAGGCATCAGGTACTCGAACATCGTTCCTGTCCATGAAAGCACGACCGGTCGGCCGCGATCTGTTGCAACCGGACGCCGCAGCCGGAACCAGCAATCCTGCGGAATATCGTCTTTCGCAATTCCAACAAACACCGCAGTGCGTGGCTCTGTCGTTAGCAAATCATAGTAGTACGGCTGCAGTTCCTTCGTCTCAGTGTCAAATCCGACCGATACCAGCAGACGTTGTTTGTCCACCATGAACGTAAAATCCATGGCTTCTGCCAGTTCATACACTTGCTGGCCGACCTGCTTCAAGATGTCGATCAGCTGAAGCGTATTCTGTCGCGCTTCTGACAGCACCGCCATGAAACGCTCGCCCAGTGAGCGGGTTCCATTTTGCGAGTCCTTCATCACCTGATCGATACGCAACTCGAATTCCGAAATCAGGTCGGGCAATCGCTCCAATGCCACATTCTTCACCCGCTTTCCGCCAAGAGCACTCCTGCTCAGTTCTGAGAACTCCGGTAGAGTCCACGGCATGTAAGCTCTGCTCAGTTCGCGGACGGCTTGAATGCGCGCATGCGCCTCCTTACGCAACCAGGCAATATCCGAGGCGGTTTCTTCGGCCTTGAATTCCTTTTCATCAATCTTGTCCTCAGGGAAGTTCAAGAGTGCAATCAGCCATCGACGGCGATCGAGCTGATCTTCAAACCGAGCCAGTTCCCGCTTGGGAAATGCGTGGAGATTGGTCAGCGCGCGAAGATGATCGCGCAGTCCCGTTGCGAGCGCTTCCGAAAACAACGGACGGCGCAGGCAATCCCGGAATCCCTGGCGCAAGGTCCACAGAGAAGCCACCAGATTGCCGCTGTCCACCGAAGACACGAAGAACGGAGGTTTTGCCTCCAGCGTCCGAGTGTCATACCAGTTCAGGAGGTGGCCGCGATACTTGCGCATCCGGTCTACCGTGCCCAGTGTTTTCTGCGTAAGATCCAGCATCTCGGGAAGCGTGATGTAGCCGAGTGCATTGGCCACCTGCCGGGCATTCAGAAGAAGTCCGACGTTGGTCGGCGAAATACTTGTGGCCAGCTTCGGCGGATCGTCCTGAACGTTGTCGGGCACTAGCCAGTTCTGTTCTTCATTCGACAGTTCCGCAAAATAGCGCCAGATATACAGCGCAGACTTTCGCAGCAGCCATTCATCGCGCCGCGTGGTTTCCGGCGGAGGCTCCACCGGGCTGGCGTTCAGCCAGACTGCCAGCGGCTTGCTGCAAGCCCATAGAAAAAGAATGGGCGATGCGGCCAGCAGCGCATGTGGCCGCGTGCCCCACAACGCCGCACCCAGCGCAACCGCCAGGAAAGGCATCCAGTCGATGTACCGATCGATGGCAGTTCGCTTGTTCCCCAGCTCTGCCTCGGCGGCGGTCTCCCACTCCAGCAATCGTTGCCGTGTGACCAGGCGTCGGACCAGCGCGCGTACCACCGCATCCAGCGACAGCAGCGTCTGGTGTGCTAATAGGGTCAACGTCAGCAGGACCGTGAAGTTGCTGGTGAACAGATCCAAAAATGCGGCGCCCGCAATACGCAGTTGCCCGGCCACGGCCGCGCGTGTCAGTCCGAACAGCAGCTCCACCCATGCCGGCACAAACAAAATGCAGATCGCGGCAAACGTCCAGAGCACCGCGTGGTTCGTCCCAAACCAGCCGTACAGAAGCAACGTAAAGGTTGCCGGCTCGACCAGGCTGCGCCGCAGATTGTCAAAAATCTTCCACCGCGACATCAGCGAGATCGGGTTGGGCACCCGCGCCCCGGACTCGTCCGGAACGTTGTCGGTCAGCCATTGCACGATCTGCCAATCGCCGCGCAGCCAGCGGTGCTTACGCCGGCTGTACGCGCTGTAGTGCGACGGATAGTCCTCAATCACCGCGATGTCGCTGGTCAACCCCGCCCGCGCATAGGCTCCCTCAATCAGGTCATGGCTTAACAAAGAGTTCCGTGGGAATCGTCCGTACAGAACGCGGATCATCGTGTCGACTTCGTAGATGCCCTTCCCGGTAAACGATCCCTCGCCATAGAGATCCTGATATACGTCGGAGATCGCTCGGGTGTAGGGATCCAGTCCCGTTTCACCCGCGAAGATTGCGGCCAGCCGCGACCGCGTTGTGCACTGCACACTGATGTCAACGCGCGGCTGCAGAATCCCGTACCCCGCCACCACGATGTTCTTCTCGGGATTGACAATCGCCTGGTTTAGCGGATGAGCCAGTGCCCCGATCATCCGGTATGCCGAGCCACGCGGCAGTTCTGTGTCGGAATCGAGCGTGATCACGAAGCGAATCGTGGACAGGATCGAAAGGTCTCCAATCTTTACTGGGAAGCTGTCGAACGTTCCGCGCAGCAACTGATTCAGGTCAAGCAGCTTGCCCCGTTTGCGCTCCCAGCCCATCCATCCCTTTTCCCGCGGATTGTAAACACGATGCCGGTGCAGATGAAAAAATGTTCCCGCCTTCTTGGATCCATATCGCTCATTCAGTTCGGTGATCAGATTCGAACACACCGACACCAGTTCGTTATCCTCAGGAGAGGGTTCTCGCGAATCGGGCAGATCCGAGACGATCGCAAAGTGAAGATTGCGGTCGTGATTGCCGAGGTAGCGCACCTCCAGTTCTTCCACCAGATGATGCACCTGCGCCTCGTTGAGCAGCAGAGTGGGAATCGCCACCAGCGTTGCGCAGTGATTCGGTACGCCTTGCGAAAAATCCAGCTTCGGCAAGGTCGTCGGTGTCAGCAGGTTCGTCGTCAGGTAATTCATGAGCTGAACCGCCGCCTGCGAACATGGCAGCAGCAGGATCAGCATCGAAAGCAGTACGGTCGGGAGCGGCGTCTCCGCCGGCGTGAGCAACCACAACACTCCCGTGACGATCACGAATGTGAGAATGGCGATGCCCACGAGCAGGAACTCATCCGGATGCTTGCGCAGCCAATGCCGCCCGTTCTCCCCGAACGTACGGTGATATGCGATCCTCTGGCAGAGGAGTTCGTTTCCATCACCGACCAGATAGTGCCCTATGTGAGACTCGCGCTGAGCGATCCGAGGATCGCTTTCGTCTCGCTTCAGCGCCTCGCGCGCCAGCGCCAGTGCCGTTCGAGCTACTTCTACTTCCGTCTGGTCCGAACGCCGCGCCATCTGCGCCACTCGCTCGCGGTACCAGTGGCGGCTTTCAAAGTCCATTGCGGCGTACGCTCCCGCCGGATCGCGCCGCAGCACTTCGTCAAACGGGATCAGCGACTCCAGATCCTCTTTCCATGACGCCTGAAGCACCTGCTCGAATGCGCGAACATAGGGCGCGATGCCCGTCGCGGGTCGATTCTCTGGGTTCTTGAAGAGCGCGAGGCCGCCCTGGGCAATTCGCTCGAGGAGAATCATTTTCAGCGCCGGAACCAGCGATCCGATCTCGTGAAACTGCAGCGGCGCTGTCTCCTCAAAAGCCATGCAGAATGCGGTGAACTCGCTCTTGGAGAACTTCGCTTCCATCTGGTCGAGGAAGGCCTGTGCGATGACAAGCACGCGCGGCAGGATCTCTGATTTGTGCGAGACCACCGGGAGACTCGCCTGGCTGAGTTCGCTGCAGACCGCGCGCGCTCCCCCCACCAGCATCCGGATTGTGCCTCGCAGCACAATCAAATCTTCTGAATCAGCCGCACGGTCGATTCCCTCATCCACGCGGTCAGATAAGGTCGTGTACTGTTGCATCAGTACTTGGCACCGAGTGGAGAATGTTTCCGACGAGTCCCGATCCGGCAGCCACGTCAGGCTCGCGGCCAGTTCCGTCGCGGCGTTTCGGACAGGCAGCACCTCCTCTTCTTTGCGGGTGCTCAGAAACTTCCGCTGTTCATCTCCTAGAATGCCCTCGGTCTCAGTGTGTAGCCCCATGCTTAATCAGCCATCCTTCGCGAATCGGTGAATCACCGGTAACTGGCGGCCTGCAATTCGAACATCTCGGCATAGCGGCCCCCCAAGCTTGTCAGAGTATCGTGGTCTCCGTCTTCCGCGATGCGCCCGTTCTCGAGCACCACGATCCGGTCGGCCATGCGTACTGTCGAAAACCGGTGAGAGATGAACAACGCCATCTTCTCCGCCGTCAATTCGGCAAACCGCTTGAAAACTTCGTACTCACTGCGCGCATCCAGCGCCGACGTCGGCTCGTCCAGGATCAGCACCTGCGCATCCCGCAGATAGGCTCGGGCCAGCGCAATCTTCTGCCACTCGCCGCCCGACAGATCCACGCCGCCATCGAAGCGCCGCCCCAGCATCTGCTCGAACCCGAGCGGCAGCTTGCGCAAAACATCGGTAGCCATGCTCTTCCGCGCAGACTGTTGCAGCAGTTCCACATCGCTCATCCGTTCGATTCGCCCAACTGCGATGTTCTCGCGCGCCGTCATCTCGTAGCGCATGAAGTCCTGGAAGATGACCCCGATCTCGCGATACAAATCTTCAAGGTCATACTCGCGAAGATCGGTGCCATCCAGCAGCACCTGGCCTTCGGCCGGGTCGTAAAGGCGCGTCAGCAGCTTCACGATCGTCGTCTTGCCCTCGCCGTTCTCGCCGATCAGCGCTACCCGCTCTCCCGGCCTCAGATGAAAATTCAATTCGTTCAGCACCAGCCGCGACGAGCCCGGATACCGGAACGACACGTTGCGGAATTCGAATCCCTGGCGAATCGGGCGCGGCGCCGCCAACGCACCCGGCTTCGACTGGATCGTCGGCCTCATGTCGAAAAAAGCGATGAGATCGGTCAGGAACAAAGCCTGGTCGGCAATCGTCGACAGCGTCGAAAACGTCTGCTGCAGATTCGAACTCGCCTCTCGAATCGAATTCGCCAACAGAGTCAGCGTGCCGAAGCTGAACACGCCGATCACCGTCTGCCACACTGCATAGACATACGCTGTGTAATAGCCAGCCGTGCCGATCATCGAGAGCAGAGATCCGGCAACGAACTTGCGTCGCGCGAGAGCAATGTCCTCGCCGTAAACCTGATCCGACAGCGCCTTGAATCTCCCGGTCAGAAAATCGCGCAGCCCAAAGAGCTTCAGCTCCTTTGCTGCTTCCTTACTCCCGCCAAGGATGCGCAGATAATCCAACTGCCGCCGGATCGGTGTCTGCCGGAAATTCTTGGCATAGCCCAGGAATGCGAAGTGCGTCTCTCCCACGAACGCCGGTATCACGCCCACGATCAGCAGCAGCAACAGCCACGGCGAAAACACCATGATCGAGATCGACAGCGTGATCGTCGTGATCACCTGCTGAATGAGCCGCCCGATTGCCTGGATCATGTACAGCCGGTCCGTAGCCTGAACCCGCGCCCGCTCCAGCCGGTCGTAGAACACCGGATCTTCATAAGCCTGCAAGTCCAGGCTGGCCGCGTGATTCATCACCCGCACGCTGATGTGGTTCATGTATTTCCCGGCGAGCAGCGCGTCCAGGTAATCAATCAACCGCCCCACCAGGCCCATCGAAACCGCTATCGCGAACTCCACCGCAACCAGCCACCACAACCGGTTGCTGATCGGCTGATGCGTGGTAACAATGCGGAAAATGCTGTCGATGATGAGCTTCGAAACCCAGAACAGCGCCGGTGGCAGCAGCGACGCAATGATTCTTGCCACCAGCCCTGAAACAACAACCGCGCGCCCCGACTCCCACACAAATTGCAGGACCGTGGGCACATTGCGCAGCGCCGAGAGCCGGTCGCGCCAACCGCTCCAAAACTCGGGTTGCTTGGTCATTGTCCTGAATCCACGCGGCTCGGGAAGGGGTTTCGCCTCGGTACTGGAAAAGACCACCGGGGCGCCCTGTCGAGAGGACGGACACCTGAATCTGGTCGAATCAGTTCAAGGCAAACAGAGCCAGCTCCCCAAACGGCATTAAGATGAGGAAAAAGCCGTAACGGTTGGTATCCAAGGGGTCTGCGGTCTTACGGCTACCAGTTTACCCGATAGTTCTAGTCCTTCTGGAAGCCCGCCCGCTCCATGCCCCGCCGCGCCTCGGGACTCTTCATGAACGTGTCCCACACGAACCCGGTGCGCACGTTCTCCGCCATCAGCAATATGATCCCCGTGTCAATGCCGATCACATCGGAATCATACCAGTTCTTCAGCGGATTGAAAGCGTTAACGAATCCGTACTTGGTCCACGCCGAAGGATATTTGCTGCGAATATTCTTCAGCACGCGCAGCGTCTCGGCAGGCAGAAATGGCAGCGAACCTCCAGCCGCGCTCGGCACCACCGTGCCGTCGATCGGTCCACTCTGTGGCGGCCCGCCCCAAACCACGTAGCCTTGTTGGGAATCAGATGCCGTTATACCCCACAGGTCCTCGCTGTAGTCTGAAAACTGCTTGCCCAGCTCAAGGCAAAACCGGCGGTGTACTTCCGTGGCGGTGGTGGAATTCTGAAAGTAATTGGCATACTTATCCCGCTTGCCGCGAAAGTCGAACCACGCCTGCGAATACTGATGAATGAACAACGGGGCAAACGATCCGACGTATCGCAGCCCCTGGTATTCAAACGTCAGGCGCTTCCATGCATTCCAGGTCTTCGGATCGAGCGGGTGCGCAGTGGAGCCCATGCCCAGCAGATACATCATCATCAGTTCGCTGTAGTAGTCCCATCGCGAGGGCAGAAAGCCGATTTCCGGGCTCCACCCATGCGTGAGCAGCGACGTGTCCTCCGACAGCCACGTCCAGTCCACCCGGCTGAAGATCAGGTTGGCCAGTTCCGCAACTGCTGGATGTCGAAAATGCTGGCGGCAGCTAAGAACTCCGCACAGCAGGATCGTCGTATCCACCGACGACACTTCCGAGTCGAACATCCGCTCGCCGGTTTCGGGATTCGCGAAGTGATAGAAGAACCCGCGGTGATTGGGCAACTTTTTCCACAGGAAGCGCAGGGTGGCGAAGACCCGCTCCAGTGCAGCCCCTGAGGGAATGAGCCCCCGCTGCTCGCCGATGCACAGAGCCGTAAGGCCGAACCCGGTCGCCGCGATGCTCGACGCCCCTCCCGGCCGGTTCTCGCGAACATTGCAGCGGTCCTGCACCATGCCGGTGTTTGGGCTGCCCTGCTCCCAAAAGTAAAGGCAGCTGGCCATTTCAACTTCATTGAGAAACTGGTCGTCTTCTGGCGATAGCGCCGCGCCGGCGGGGCTGGAGGGCGGCTGATTCTGTTGCTCCAGCGCCGGCAGCAGCCGCGCAAATGGCAGGTAAAGACCTGTCCCGGCAATCTGTCGCAGAATCTCCCGTCGCGAATGAAGATTAGGTTTCGGTTGGAGCATGCCTTTCTGTTTTCGATTACGCTATTAGGAGAGAAGAGTCAAACAGTTCTTTCATCAAGTGGGCCTTACGTGTACGGTCCTTAGGGATGCAAAACCAGTTAGGGCATGTTGCCTTTCTGCGTGGAAACGTTTAAAGGATATCCGTCATCATACCGAACCAAGGCAAAATCGTCCGATGACTCGGGCTCACAAAATAGAAGCTTGGATCGCCGCGGTGGTCGTCCCCCTGGTGGCGGTGGGCATTTTTGCGCTGATTCGCTGGCAGAAGCAAAAAGCCATCACTCTCCGAGGATCAATAATTGTCGCCGATACGGACCCGCGAAAGCAGTTGCCCATCGGAGGCGTCCTCGTCTCTGCCGACGATCTTAAGGAATCCACTTCGAAAACCGATTCGTCAGGTTTCTTCGCCCTTACTCTTCCTAAACCGATTCGCCGCGGCCACCCGATCGTTCTCCACTATCGCCATCCTCAGTATCGGTCGCTCGACGTGAACGATTACGTCGGAGATCAGCTCTACATCGTTCAGCTTGCGCCGCTCGACAATAAATCCGCTCCAAAGGATCAACCCTCCTCCAAGCTTGCGAATGTGCGAGTGCGGTATACGGAGAAGACCCGCACGGAACTGAATGTCGGCAGCGCCGTCAAGACATTCGAGGTCCAGAACAAAGGCAATGTGCCCTGCAGGAAACAACACCCCTGCTCGCCCGACGGAAAGTGGAAAGCTGCGCTCGGTGCCATCACCATCGACGCCGGTGTCGGCAACGAATTTCGCGCCCCCCGCGCCTCCTGCATCGCCGGACCCTGCCCCTTCACCCGCATCGAGTCGAACCAGATGTTGCAAGCTGGCCGCATTCTTACTCTTACGGTGCGGGACTGGTCCGACACAGCAACCTTTCTCCTCGAGGCCGAAGTCTTTCGCCCCATGGTCAGCCAAAGGGAGCACTGGTCCTATCCCGCGATCTTCGGTGAAGGAATGTCGTTCACCCTGCCTACCTCCGCGGAGAGTGTCAGCATCGAGGCGGACGCAGATGGTCAAACGATTATTTTCCCATTAGGACCGGCACTTCAATTGAGCTGGGCAACCTGCGACGCGGGAACTAATCCCGATCAAGGAACCATCTACCGCTGCACCTTGAAGCCCGGCTACCACTTCCAATGAGGGCCCTACCAAGCCGCAAGCTTGCGTTCACCACTTACCCCTGCCCCTATGCCGTCGGCAACGTAAACACAAACGTGCTCCCATGGTTCAATTCGCTCTCGGCACGGATCGACCCACCATGGGCCCGCATGATGTGCTTCGCGATCGCTAACCCCAGCCCTGTCCCCCCCGACTCGCGGGATCGCGCCTTATCCACGCGATAGAAGCGCTCGAACAATCGCGGCAAATGCTCTGACGAAATCCCGCCGCCAAAATCCTTCACATAGAATTCGATGCCCCGCTGCGCCGCCCGCGCTCCCAACTCCACCCGCCCCCCGCCGCGCCCATACTTCATCGCATTATCGATCAGGTTCGAGAAGACCTGGTGAATTGCTTCCCGATCGGCCAGCACCTGCGGCAGCGATTCCACCGATCCGCTTCCGTTGTGCGAGTCCAAAATCTGCAGATCCACCCCATGCCCTCGCGCGATCTCCCGGAAACTCTCCTCGGCATCGTGCAGCAATTCGACCGGCGGCACCGGTTCGGTTTCAAACCGCGTCTCGCCCGACTCCACTCGCGCCAGCGTCAACAAATCCTCTGTCAGGCGCGCCATCCGAACCGTGTTCTTGCGGATGATCTCCAGAAACTCCCGCGTCGCCGCCGATTCTTCGTGAATCGTATCCAGCAGCGTTTCCGTATATCCCTGGATCGAAGTCAGCGGAGTACGTAATTCATGCGAGACGTTGGCGATAAAATCCCGCCGCGTCTTCTCTACGCGCTCGGTCTCGGTCAGGTCGCGCAGCACCGCCACCACGCCTCCATCCGGCAGAGGCGCTGCCGTCACATCAAACGCTCGCCCGGGAACAATCGACGTCGCGCGTGCCGTCTTCGCTTCTTTGTTTGTCATGGCCGCTTTGACCGTCGCCAGAAAATCCGGGTCACGAATCGTCTCCACCACCGGCACGTTGAGCCGTGTGTGCTGCGGAACCAGCCGGTCCATCGGCTGATTCGCCCAGCGCACCAGTCCATCCGGGCTCACCGCAATCACCGCATCCTGCATGCTGTTGAGCAGGGTTTCCAGCTGCCTCTGGCTTGAACGCACCGCGGCGAAACTCCGCTCGACCTGCTGCGCGGTCTTGTCGATCGCCGCTGCCACCCGTCCAATCTCGTCCAGAGGAGTCTCGTTCACTCGCGCCTGAAGATCCCCTCTCTCGATTCGCGCGGCGACATCGACGATGCGTTGCAGTCGCCGCGACATCCAGATCGAAGCGCCGGCGGCAACCAGCAGCGCGATGAGGGACGCGATCGCCGATCCCCATAACAGTCGTCGCCGCACCTGCGCCTGCACCGCCTCGATGTCGGAAAGAGGATATGCCAGGCGTACCGCGCCCCCTGAAATCGGAGCGGCGACATACAGGAACGGAATCCCCAAGGTCGCGCTGCGTCTCTCGTTCTCGCCCGTCTGGCCCGCCAGCGCCGCCGCGAACTCCGCCCGTTTGGCGTGGTTCTCCATCTGCGCCGGATTCGATTCCGAATCGGCCAGAACCTTGCCCGATGCGTCGATGACGGTCGCTCGCGCTCCTGCCGCTTGCCCTTCCTGCGCGGCAATGTCTGCCAGTGTATGCGCGTGGTCGATTTCAACCCGGTGAGCGAACAGCAGTGTCTTCTGTTTAAGGTTGCGCTCGATCTCGGCGCGCAGCGACGCTTCCCAGGCGTTGCCAATCATCACGTCAAGAATGGCGGCCGTAGCGGCGATGACGATCAGAAAGACGGCGAGCAGTTTGAAGAAGATGCGGTTCTTCAATTTCTCCTCTATTTGGGGGTTTCAAAGCGGTATCCCGCGCCCCGCACGGTCTTCAGATACCGCGGATTCTCCGGGTCCGGCTCAATCTTCTCCCGGATGCGCCGCACATACACGTCCACCGACCGTGGTGTGACGTACGCCGTATCCCGCCAGACTGAATCGAGCAGATGATCGCGACTGAACACACGCCCCTTATGCCGGGCGAAGTAATCGAGCAGGCGGAACTCGGTAGCGGTCGTCGGCACCATGCTGCCCCGTACCATCAGCGTCATCGCCGAAGGATCGATTTCAATATCGCCCACCTTCATCGGGCTCGGCGGAAGCGGCCGCTCGAAGCGCCGCAGCACCGCCTTCACCCGCGCCACCAGTTCCCGCGGGCTGAACGGCTTGGCGATGTAATCGTCGGCGCCCAGTTCCAGTCCCAGCACCCGGTCGGCTTCACTGCTTTTGGCCGTGAGGAAGATTACCGGCACCGCTGCCAGTCCCGGTGTCTGCCGGATCGTCCGGCAGATCTCCAGTCCGTCTTTGCCCGGCACCATGATGTCGAGTACGAATAGCGCCGGACGCTGCCGCTCCGCGTCCGCCAACACCGTCGTGCCCGCCGGATAAACGCGCACCACGAACCCTTCGTTTTCCAGGTGGTGCCGCACCAGTCGCGAAATGTCAGGATCGTCTTCGACTACGAAGATGCTCGGTTTCACGCCATTATTGTAACGAAGAGAATTGTCGCTACCTAATCCGAATGTCGCGTTCGGATGGGCTGAACAAGGTTTTAACCTGCTGTTAACAATCCGTCGTAATCTTGGTGAAGCCTTGGAAAGTTTCTGCTTCCGCCTGCACCGAGTTCAGTTGGCGCGGATTTTTCCGTCGGCGGCCAGGCGGTCGAGCCAGCGGCGCGCAGTGACCGCTTCCGGGCGATCAGCATAATCGCGGAGAAACTGGCGGAGCGTTTGCGCCGCGTCTTCGTAACGCCCCACCGCCGTGAGGGATTGCGCCACAATCAATTCAATTTCGGGTGCCTTCCCTTTGGAGGACGACCACGCATCCTGCGACATTTGCAGTGCCTGGTCATACCGCGACTGCTGATAATAGGCCTTGGCGAGCGCCGAGCGCGTGTCCCAGGAGGTGGGAGCGGGATTGAGATGTAGAGCTTTTTCCAGCGGCGCGACCGCTGCTTCGTATTTCCCTTGATCGTATAGGGCCATGCCGAGCGCCGCAAAAGCGTTGGCGTGAGTCGGATCCACCTGTATGGCTTTTTCCAAGATGTCCTGCGCTTTAGACCAGTCGCGTTGCTTTAAGAGAATTACACCCTGCAGATACAAAACATCAGGATGCCCAGGCGCGAGGCGCATGGCTTGGCCAGCGTGCTTCTGCGCTTCCGCAATGTTGCTAGCGCCGAGCGCTCGCAGGCCTTCATCGACCGCTTTTCTTGCCTTTGGCGCGAGCACGGGACGGCCAGGAACAGCGGCGGTGTTCCCGGACAAAGCTTGCAGGTAAACATCCACCTCTGCCCTCCCGGCCGAATTGATCGAAAAATCTTTTTGTGCGTTCGCATATCCCCCCGCTTGCACCACCACGGTGAAGTCTCCGACTTCGTTGACCACCAGTTCGGCCCGGCCAACCGTTGTCTCTGCCTGTCCGGCAGGAATGGTGCCGCGGAACAGCCTAACCATGGCCGAGGAGGAAATTGGCTGACCCGACGGTGCGTGGACCACTACGCTGATGGCAACGCCCTTGCCATAAAACTCGGTTTCGGCAGTGCCGGTATTTTGCGCGCCAGAGGGAACAACGAATAGCAGGGCAATCAGGAGCGAGAGCAGAAGTCCAGTACGTGACGGCGCACAGTGATTTGCTGATAGGAGACGTAGAAACTGTCGACGGCGAGAACTGTGTGCTTGCGAGCCGCGCATGGCCACTCTCGACGATGGGCGGAAGACTATGCCAACCGAGGGCGGACGTCAAGGGACCTGTTGGTGAC
>JGI1027J12803_100127633_pt1 | contig 13820 bp, 4 predicted proteins | sample IowNatreferecore_FD_12803 | JGI IMG/M metagenome (IMG submission 12803) | reverse complement strand
CTGGTCCCGCGGGCGCGGGACACAGCCGCGGTCCGCAATTTCCTACTGCTCAATTTGGAAACCTTTGCCGGCTTCGACGACTTGTCCTCCTTCAAGAATGATGCGGGTAAAGGTCACCTGAGGCTTTGTGTATGGCTTGTCGGTAGGAATGACGAAGTTAAAAACATTCGTTCCATTCGGCGCGAGCGGAGGACGATCTTTCGTGCCGCCAATGACCCATTCAGTTTTCTGGCCGACGACTTTGCCATTGTCGTCGAGAAGGAACACCACCGCGCGAGCGGATTCGACGGTCGTGGCATAGGTATTTTTCATCGTGAGTTTCACGATGGCTTTGGTCCCCGCGGGCTTCGACTCTTCCACTTTAACCGAGAGTTCAGCGTTAGCCACGGCGAAGACCGCGCAGAGGCCTATTACCCCGATGAACATGAACGGGTGCTTTGACTTTAGCATGAGATCATGTCTTTTTAATTTCATAAGATTATTACTTGTAGGTTCTCTAGCGATTCAGAAAAACGGTCCATCTACGGTTAATTCGAAATTCGGCCCCTCAGGAATGATGCGGCTTAAAGTCACCGGCGCCTTTATTATGCCGCTCGACGGTGGAAATGACAGAATCGAAGTCGTTCGCTCCGATCGAGGCGATCTTTCTCGCCGCTACCGATGACCATTTCAGTTTTCTGTCCGGCAACTTTACTGTTGTATTCGAGCAGGCACGCGCGAATTCGACAGTGCTGGTGAAGGTGTTCACTATTGCGAACTTAACGATGGAGTTTGCCACGAGGAGTTTTTGACTTCGGGTTTCGTTACTAATTAGCCTTGGCCAATGCACAACAATCCAGAAGTCAAACGAGGATAAGCGATTTGCAATTACATTCGAAAAAATCAAAATACGCGTCATAAAATTTCCTTCTCAAGGATTTCTTTCAACCTTTGCTCTGGGTCCGCGCGAGGTATTTGTCGTGCGCCAGCAATCTTTTCCGAGTAAATTCTACCCCTTTTAACGTAAATGGGCTTGGTGACTTCATCTTGCGCCTTGTTAAGCCATTCGTGACTTTCCTCAGCCTTGCCCGATTGGGCCAAAAGCCAGCCGTAAATTGCCCAAGCAATCGGATCCGGTCGTCTCATTTTCCCTTCGACGAGATTTTCCTTCAGACGTTGCTCATAAAAAGCCCAGGCGATCTCCTCTATTGTATTAAACTTCCGCAACCATGGTTCTGCCTGAACATTAAAATCTGTCCACATCGCGTCCATCGCGATATTTAGGTCCATGGAGCCCTTGAACCGATACCATTTTTGGGCACCTCCGCTAAGTTGTCCGAGGTAACCAAATAGAATGGGACTTGGGAGATCGGCGTTTCCTAGAGCCATTAATTTTGGGGCTATCATAGGAACGTGTATTCCGACCGCTACCTTAAATGCATCATGCGACGGTCTTAGCAAATCAAGAAAGAAAACATCTTCAAACCCATGCCTTGGGCGGCAAAAATATAGTCCTTTGCTCCTCACAAAACCTCGTGTCAAGGCCGCCGTCGAAACAAGGTCACGTGCCTGTAGCGCAAAATGTGAAGGATTCATGTGCGCTAACGAGGACCGAACGGGTTAAATTCGCGGACATAATTCTCTTGGATCCCAAACCTCGTTATATAATCGTTATTGACCCGCCCAGAATTCCATCTTCTTGTACTCACGGTAATATCGTAACCGGAATAAGTTGTACCGCCAGAAATATCCGTAATCGCCGCATCTAAACGCCGTGAGCCGGCATCTCCGTAAGTGGCGATCCCGCCCGAAGCGTTCCGAGATGGTTGAACGTCCACTCGAAATGGGCTGCCGCTACTGACAAGTTCGCGATTGAGAAAGCCATTAGCCCTGTTGAACAATTTGTCTGCGTAAATTCCAGCTTTCGCACCAGTATAACCCTTCGCAAGAGCTCGATCTATCGCCCACTGAGCCTGCTTGTCGACTTGGTCTCGAACGTTAGCTAACGTGTTAAAGCGAGGCGCAGGCGCGAGATCGAGTTCAAGTTGAGTCGCATTTGCAACTATGGGTTGTGTCTCCTGGATAATCGGCTGTACCGCAGTAATGGCGGGCGCTGGAGCTACGTTCTGCGCAAAACCAAACTCCATCTGTCCGCTCTCGCCCATGGCATAGAGAGGAGATTCGGCACTTGCTGCCAGGCCAGCCGTTTGCGCTTCAGCCTCAAGCGCGAGCGACGCCCCCCCGCGCAGTTCGGCCGAAAGCACTCCCTGCACGGCTGCCCGTGATTCCAGCGAAACCAAGGAACGCGCGGCGAATGATTCCATCCCGATGCCGAAAGCGCTCCGAGCGGCGGCTGCCTCTGCGATTGCGCCCATCCCTCCCGTAGCTGTGAAAAGGGCGAACTGGAACGTTGCTTCGCCAAGGACACGACCACCGAAATAGCCAGCTTCCGACCATGCCGAGCCATTGAGCATGGAATGGTATGACGGTCCCGTGGGCCCATTAATGAGCTGGTTAGGTATGTCCATGAGGTCGCCTAGTGCATAAGCGGCTCCTTTCATTAGCCTTCCATCGGGGTCGAACCGGTTCAGCGGATCGCCGCCACAGAATGAATAAAGGTCCATCGAGGCGCTGTGACCTAATGGATCCGGGCTCAGGAATCGGCCGCCGACGGGATCGTAATAACGCGCACCGAGCCAATAAAAGCCGGTGGGTTCAATGCGTTTGCCGCGCCAGACAGATGCGTCAGCGAGGGACACTCCCGAAGAGAAGATAGGTGGAGAATAACCGAGGACCGGTCCGTAACTACGCACTGGCGTGCCGGCCCATTTAACGACCCAATCGATGTATTGAATATCAAGTTGTTGCAGTTCGAGGGTTGCCGGGATATTTCCGAAGTAATCCTGGATAGTGCCGCTGATCTTCTGTCCGGGTTGCCAGTAAGTGGCTTCGAGTCCGCCAAGGCCTTGGGAACTGCCGTAATTGCCATCGAGATCAGGGCCAAAGATTTTCCAGGAGCGCGTCCCGTTCAGGGAAACGCCGACTTCCTGAAATTCGACCTGCGGATCGAAGAAGGAATCGGTGATTTGGGGGGAGTCGACAAAGATTTTGGCGATGGTGAACCGAGAGTGAGTCGTTCGCAATCGACGACCGAGGCCATCGTAAATTGCGCTCCAGTCGTAACCATTGTTCTTTACGTCGCGGAAAGCGATGCTGACTAAGCGGCCCGCGGCATCCCATTTGAGCGTTTGAGTGCCGCCTGCGAGAGTGCGGCTAACAACGTAGCCGGCGTCATCATAGCTGTCGACGATACCTTCTGTGCCCGTGGCGGAGAATGCGCTGGAAGCGTTTGGCGGAGCATAGCTACCGGAGCGCGCGGATGAGCCCATGCTCAACGTGTGACCGCCGGGGCTCAGGCTAAGATTTGCCGACCAGCGGCCATCGGTGCTCAATGGATTGTAAGCAACCGCCGTGAGGGAATTTCCGTCGAGTGTACCGTGGACCTCGGCAGCACCGGCGGAGGTGCCGTAGGCTTGAACTGAAATGGTGCTTTGATTGATGCTTTCCCCTGTGATCCGTCCAAAACCATCCGGAGCTGGAGCGCCGGCAGCATTCCAATTATTCGCGAGATCGCCTCGAAATACTTCACTCATGCGGACGCCAAGCAGGTTTGGATCGAAGGTGTAATCGGTCGTCGCGGATGTAGAGGGTGAGAGGCCAAGGCTTTCGGACAAAAGCTGGCCGCGCGAATTGTAACCAAAGCTGCGGCGGTCATCCCAGGGAGTGGGGTAGCTGTCGAGAGTGTCCACGTTGCGGGTCGCGGTATAACTGGACAGCGTAGAGTTGTCGCGCCAGGCGAGCTTCTCAACAAAAGTAGTGCCAGTAACGGGAGTGGAGTGGCCGATGTTCAGCGGCCTGCCACGCAAGTCGCGCTCCTGAATTGTCGTCGTGCGCCATGGGCTGCTTCGGGAGACCAGGAGACCAGCGTTGTCGTAGTTAAAATCACACTGCGAGTTGAAGGCGGTAACGCGAGACATGCGATTATCGGCACGGTAGAGATAATCGAATTCGGCATCGGCTGACTTAAGCGAAGTGCGACGACCGGCAGCGTCCCAGACCTGGTTGAAGGAACTTTGGAGCGCGCCGTCCAAATAGACCTGTTCGCTCGTGATTTGGCCGTAGCCATCGTATTTCCGGGCTATGCGCGTAGTCGGATTGACGCCGGAGCTTTGGACGAGGTTGGTGACGCGACCCTGCCGATCGTACTGGAAGGTGGTGAGCAGCGTATGCTCCGGAAAATCCGCCTGTTTTCCAAGAGCCGAGTTGGTAATGACGCGAAGGAAAACGTCGTACGCGTAGGTGTTGGTGACGAGACGTCCTAAATCGATCGATTGCTGCAGAAGGCCGGCCAATGGACCGGGACCGAAATAGACGTTCGTGAATTGGCGCGTAACACCGGCTGGACCCGTAAGTTTTTCAAAGGTTTTCTGATTGGTGCTGTTGTAGGTGGCGGACCAAGTGAGGCCAGCGGGCATGGCCATGCTGAGAAGGCTGCCTTCGGAATTGTAAGTGAAGTTAACCGTGGCGCGATCAGGCAGGGTGCGGGATTTGAGGCGATTGAGGCCGTCGTAAGCGAAGCTTGTGGGTTGATCCAGTTCGTCGCGTGATTCGAGGAGATTTCCGGCGACATCATAGGTGGAGCGAGTGAAGTTGGTGATGGTCGTGCTGGGGAATGACTGTTCCAGCACGGATCTTCCGAAAGTATCGGTGAAGGTTGTATGCTTCACGGCGCCGGAGCCGGTGCCCGCAGTTACCGTGACGCTGTTATGGTTCGAGGTGTATGAGGTGGTTTGTTTCCAAACCAGCGTGTTGTTATTCAACGTGTCACGGATTTCTACGGAAACCGGTCGCTGAAGAGCGTCAAATAAGCTGACTGTGCGGCGACCGAGGTTATTTTCATTGGTGGTCGCAATGCCGGAGCCGTCGTAATAAATGCGGGAGATTTGCTGAGCGGAAACGCCGTTGATGGTTGCCGGGCCGCCGGTGATTTTGGGTCGATCGAGGCCGTCGTAAGTGGTGAAAAACGCTGCGCCTTCGGCATTGACATTGGTAATAACGTTACCACGACGATCGAAGATGTTAGTGGTACTGAGGAGGCATGTGCCTTTTGGATCGCGGAATAATTTGGTGACTCGCCGGTGGGCATCGTCATAGATTGTTTCCCAATAATTTCCATTGGGCATGAATTCCTTACGAACGCGTCCATCGAGGTAATAGAGCCAGCCGTTGGTTGAGCCATCGGGATTGACCTGAGCGTAGGGAAGGCCGGTCTGGGTGTAAGAAGTGAGTGTGAACGTCCCAAGAGAATTCGTGGCGGCGGCAACTTTGCCACCCGGCTCGTAGCCAAGGGTTTTGGCAGAGAGAGCAGTGCCATCACCGGCGTAAAAGACCTGCTGGGTCATCTGGCCGATGGCATCGTACGTCATGACCTGGTAGTTGCCGAGCGGATCCACCGAATTAGTCAGATTGCCGAACGGATCGTACTGGAAGGAAGAGATGGAGTACAGACCATCGCCGGGAACAGCTTGGACGCCAGAACCATCGGATTTAGCCCGGCTGCGCCAGCGGGCTTCGACAATTTTTCGTCCCGCACCGTCGTAATCGCGCCAGATGTAATCCTCAGGATCGAATCTTGGCCCGTCGGACCAGGTGATTTCGCCATTGTGATTGTAATAGGAATTGTTCCAAGAGATTGGAGCGTTCTGGCCGGGGACAAAGACTTCCTCGGATTCGATGCGACCGAGGAGATCGTAATCGTAGTGATGTCGATGGCCAGCGCCGTTTATGGTCTGGAACAATTCACCGCGACCGTTGAAGAAGAGCAGATTGGTAATGGCGGGATCACTCGTGCCGGTATAACGAATACCGTTGGTTGGAAAACCTCGACCATCGTAGTAGACATCGTTCGTGGCGGCATCTGGCGAACCCCAGGCGCGAACTTGCCGCTGGGGCAAACCGCAGGCGAAAATGGTGTAATTAGTGTTCCCGTTGTGGATTTCACTGGTGACACTAGTATAAGAAGAGCGAGTGGTGTTAATTGGGATGCCGACTTTGTAAGACGTGACCTGGTCCGGCAGAAATGGGAAAGTGGCATCGTAGTGGATGACGTTGCTGTTGCCGATGGCATCGACAAGGACGATTGGAAGATTCTTGGTGTTGTAGGCGGCCTGATAGCTGGAGACCTCTGACCCTGTGGGATGCTCACCGGTGAGGCTGCCAGTTGTGATCATGTTGGTGACATTGCCGAAGCTGTCGTATTTGAACTCAGTCAAAAGGCCGCGCCTATCCTTTTGTTTCCAAATGCTGTGCGGATAGCCCCCTGGAGGTATATTGTCAGCCGGATACCAAACTTGCTCAAGCTTGAGTCCGAGGGGGTCGACGATATTCGTGATAAGGCTCTTTGAGTAGTCGTAATGTGTTACGTTACCGAAGACGTCGCGGATATCTGTCCAACCAGTAATTCCATTAGTAAAGGAATTGGTGAGAACAAAATCGTTGTGGTATTGGAAAGTCGCGTTTGTTACGAGGTTAAGGTCCGGCCCCACCGTGGAGGCTTGAATGATTACGCGATTGGTTGAATCGTAAACGTTCAACAGGACGCGGCCGTCGGGTTTGAGTTCTTTGGCCAACAGATGAAGCGAAGCGATTTGAGGTTTCAGAGCCCCATTGACCCTGGCGTTTTGGTTGGTGTGCGTGTATTCGTAAGATATCTCCGAGGCGTCCGGCAGGGTAACTTTGGTCAGGTCACCATACTGATCGTAATCGTACTTCAGAGTTCGGCCATCGCCGGTAAAGGCTTCGACGATGTGGCCGTAAACGTCGTAACGGAACTGAACAAAGCCACCATTGCTGCTGTCGACACGGTGCAATTCGCCGAAGTCAGTCTCGTTAGTATCGCTTCCATAAGAGAAGAGCAGATAATTTCCACAACTATCGGTCCATTGCTGCAGGTATGGCCGGCTACGCTCGATTATGGTGGGGATGGAGTAGGATTGAACTTTGTAAGTTCTTACATCGCCGCTTGCGCCATAGAGGAAATAATTTGTGTCCGTACTCGTTACCTGCCGCTCAAGCCGATTATTGAAAAGATTTGCGGTTGAACCGATGCCCGCGTTTCGGTTGTTGGAAAGGCCCGGGTTTCGATAGGGAATTGGATAATAAAAGTTGGAATTGTTGGTGGATTCATAGGCAAGCACACTGCCGTCGGCTTCCGCGGCGTAGATTACCGCGGTATTGGTTACAACGCTGAGGTAGGGAGTGAATGCCAGTTTCCAACCGATGCCAAATGAATTGTCGGCAAGATTCAGGCTGGAGTAATTTCGTCTAATCTCAAGCGGAAATGGTCCGACGAGTGAAAGATCAACTGTATCCACATAAAATTCGCCTGTGATACAGTGAACCGGGTCCGCAATGGCAGAGCCCCTTTGTTTTAATCCATCCGATTGCCAGCCGAGGTTTCCAAAAGATTCGATGGTGGCAACAGCATTGGCGTACAAAATATTTGGCTGCCAATTGCCCTGGCCAAGGTTGAAGTTGTTCGCTATCTGGTTTGCGTAGTTGTTATCATAAGTTGTGTAGGTAAAGTGGTCGGCCGTAGCAAAATCGGAGACACGGGAAGTGAAGTAGAATGGGACAGAATCGGAGGGCAGAGGCATGTTATCGGCATTGATGGGTGTGGTGGTAACGTAATAATCGGCGGACGAATTTACGACGAGCGAGTCGTTATCGAGATTTACGGCCTGGAAAGTGTCCGAAGGCAGAACGGAGCTAAAGCCGCCGTTGCCGGCTTCGGTTATCAATGCGGCATAAGATCCACGCCGATCGATAATCAAAACGCCGACACCATTATACTGTGTTGTTGGCCCCAAGAGTATACCCAACTTGCCGCGTGTACACAGCACCTGACTTTCGGGCGAGGCAGCAACTGCTTCTTCGATTTGCGACCACATTGAACCGTAGGATCTTCTCATCGGGAACTTTGTGGTGGAACCGGGTATTATTGGCACAGGAAGTTCTCCCATCGCAAAGAGATTATTTTGGTTTACGTTGATAACACCTTGCATGCCTGATTTTGGGTCCTGATTCTGACCTAGTTGCAACAATCGAACTGTCGAAATCGCTGCCGTTTGGCCGAAGAATTTGTTTAGGGTATCGTGTTCCTTCGCGGAACCATCGACGATGTTCAGAATGCTAAAGGCGTCATTGGCAAAGTTAATGTTTTCCCCGGAATCTGGCCGAGAAGTGGGAAGTTCCGCAATGCTCAAGCTGGTTCCTACCATGTCCAAGGCCGGTTGAACGTAAATGGGTTTGTTGTTTTCCCAATTAATCGAACCGTCATATTGATTTCTGCTGGCCCGAAGTTTGGCCGTTCCCATACCCGCCATGGCCAAAGTTGAAAAGCCGTGAAGGCGCTGGTTCACGGGCATGAAGCGATTTACTTTTTCCCAATAGCACATGCCCATCAAATAGGCGAGAGGGCCGTGATACCGATCGCTGGGCAAATTATTCTTGTAACCGGAGACAACCTTGATCTTGCGCTCTTCGTTCCAAATTGTGCTGGCGAGAGGTTCCAACATCTCCTTTGAGACTCGGCCGAAATTGAGGCAAATGGCGGCGAGATCTCCGCGTTTGAGGAAGGATTGCTTATGCAGATTCGGAAGCGATTCGCCGGTTGATCGCCACCAGGTGTTCGAGATATCGATGGTTATGTCCGTCGCAGCTGCCGGCAAATTGGTTGTGATCAGTTGTTTGTTCAAAAGTGTGGCATCATTGGTAAACGAGGAAACAGCAACAATGTTTGTCCTAAACGGAGCGAGACTCAAATTCAGGCGTGCCGGGCCCCCTGCTTTGTCATGAAATACCAGGAAGGTGCGGTCATGAATATCACAGCAGCGGAGATCGCCTGAATCGACAACTACACCCGGGCTGGCATTGTGGGAGAGCGTAACTCGGACTGTGTTAAATATTGCGGGCGCGAGAACATTGGGATTCCAGGTACGGAAAGTAGAATTGGTCAATGTATCTTCCGAAAGATTTTCGGCGAACTTAGTCTCGCCGGCGACCCAGGTTGGCCGCGGAAATTCATCAAAGCTATTCAGGGCCAACTTTCTGTTGACGGCGCGGATGCCGAGCTCGTCAAACGAAAGGCCAGGTGCGCGCTTGTTCAATTCCTGCTGCACATAACGAGGGAACAGGACCTCGGGCGGATCGTTTGTCTCTCCCAATCCGACGATCGCGGGATCGGTGGTTAAGTAGCCCATGACCCACTTCATTGCGTTGTCATATCGGTCCGGCAAAAAATCATAAACATTCGGCCCTTCGATGATTTCGGTGTCCTTGATCCAGGGAAACAAATGCACCCAGTGGTCGTTGATGTAGGCCGCGACCCATGGGTAATTCATCGCGATCAGCGAGTGGGAATTGATGGTCAGTGAGTTCGGATCCAGCGCCCCGGCGATCTGAATACGGAGCAGCTTACTGACCCTGGTATCAAGCATTTTAATCCCGTCAGTGGGGGGAAAAGCATAAACTGCCGGAAATCCGGCCTGTCGAAGCAGGTAGATAAGCAACGCGCATTGCTCCGTGGGAGAGCCCTGTCTTTCGAGGAAAGTTCCGAGCGCTCCGCGATTAATGCCGCCCAGATTCAATCGTCCGGCTGTAATCTGGTTTGTCGCCATACAATCAATCGCATCAGTCAGTTCGATCTCATTTTGCACGAAGCGGGCGAGGGCGATTGGATCGTGTTTCATCTGATCGACGAAGCTGTCGAGGATCGGGTGGCTGTGCAGTTCCGGGCTTGCATCAACGGTTGTATAGGAGGAAATCGGATTTGGAAGTGAAACTGCGTTCGTGACGTTCCAGGAATTCGTCAAAAGCTCAGATAACGATTTTCCATCGTAGAAGGGGGGTAAAGGCTCCTTCTGGAATTGAATTTGTGAAAGGAATCGAACAGTCCAAGGCAGGGCGGGGACAAACTCGAATGAATAAAGTGGTTGCCACACTGGAAGAGGAGGAGTATCGCCTGACTCTGCAACCCACCCGCTTCCATTCCGGCCTTTCATTTTCACCACAAAAATGTAATTGGTGGCCTCGTCAGAGGCATTGTGGGCCAATTCAAGTACTCCGTTGTTAGTTACTCCGTAGGCGAAAGGCGCCGAACGAGGGGACAAAGTTGTTTTCAAACCAAATTTGTTCACAGAGGCGGTCAACCCATTCGTCAGAAATGAGTCCCAAGTGTTCTGGCCGTCGAGGTAATACCGTATAGGTATGGCGAAAGTTCCGACGAAGGGGAAATTGGGAGGAGCTTTGGAATAAACGTCGATTTGCAGGGCGTCCTGATAGGCGTCAACCTGGCCAAAAGTGTTCGTGAGCGTGGGTGTTCCTGCATAAATAATAAATCGGTAAGACTGATCGGTATACAATGGGGCTCCTCCCACTCTGGAGCCGAAGGCAGCAATGGGCCCCTTATATTTGATCCGCAACGAAGTATCTGTTTGGCCGTTGGCGACTGAATTGGTGGGATTGAAGTGATAGCCATAGTCGTAACCGTGATTCGGATCTTTGATGAATGGCAGCAGTCCAATCGCGCCGGCTTCACCCAGGTTGTCCAGTTGAATTCCCTTCTGAAAATCGAGTGGAAGAACGAATGAAGCAAGGTCTGCATTGGTAAGCGTGCCCCTTACATAAGCAAGCGGGCTCGGTGGCCGCGAAGTCGAGGCTGAGCTATAGCCCATATCAAGATCATAATCCGGGGTGGTTGGTGTCATTGGTGATCCCGCAGCCGGCCAAACGTGGGTAGTTGTATCGACAGTCACGCTATAATGTCCCCACCAATGAAGTCGTGAACTTAAATCGAGGGCCACTGATACATGGTGGTCATTGTACAATTTCGAGGCGTCGCTTAAAGCCACCAGGTTCGAAACATAATTATTCGTGAACGGAGTCGTCTTCTGAGTGTTGGGCGGCAAGCCTAGTCCCAGCCCATAAGGCGGAGCTGCGGAAGTGCCCCAGACGAGCAAATTACTGGCGGTATCGAGCGCATAACCTTGTTGAGAACCGGCGCGGATTTGCCAGATATTATCGTGGTTTGGAATTGCCGTTGGTAAGTATTTATTCTTGGTGTCACCCAAACCGAGTCGGTAGGCGGCGCCGTTTCCCCAAACGTAGATTGTGCCGGCGGTACCATTGGTCCTAAGGGCCATGGAGAAATCCTGTCCGGCTGCAATCGCGGCGATTTGATCCAGAGGACTGCCTCCGGCTGTCACGACGTTCGTGGGCTGGTTGATGGTTACACTGGAAGCCCCGACTCCCAGTTCTCCGAATGAGTTATCACCCCAAGCAAATACCTTCCCGTCGCGCGTTAAGCCGAGAGTGTGACGCGCGCCACAGGCAGCGGCCACAAACTGAACGTTATCGAGCGTGTGGTTGTAATTATAGACTACTGTAGGTGTGGTAAGAATACTCAGCGTACTATTGGCGCCGAGCTGTCTGGAATTGTTTGCACCCCAGCCCAAAATTCTGCCATCAGCGAGAACAGCCATGGAGTGATTTGCACCCGCCTGAATTGCGACGACCGAGAATAAGTTGTTCGTTACAGGAAAAGGTTGATCTTTTGTATTCCCCAAACCTAGCTGACCGCTATCACCTGAACCAAAAACCCAAACATTGCTGTTTTGATCCAACACCAGCGAATGGTTTTGGCCAGCAGCCACGGCAACAGCCCCAGAAACATTAGTCAGCAGGACGGGGTCCTTGCGAAATGGATTAACCGAGGTCGATCGGGGATAAACACCTAATCCGGTTTGGCCCTGACTTGAATCTCCCAAAACCCAGACGGTGCCATCAGCGCGGACCGCCAGAACATGGCCTTGGCCAGCGGCCAATATTTGTCGAGTAATGCCGTTGGTAATCCATGGTAACACCCCGCCGGGATCTGATCCCAGAACCGAAGAGATGTTTGCAAGCAGTGCGCTGACTGTGAGAATCGTGAGGCGAATGAATCTTAGGTTTTTGTGATTGGACATAATCTCCTCGTGAGTTAGCGGTTGATGGTCGAACCATTGAGCGGTTTGTCGATGGTGACGTTGAGAATTCCTATTGTCGGATCGGTGGGATCGCCATCCTCATAAGTAGGCACTCCGTCCAAGTCAGTATCGGTATATTCGATGTATATCTGAGTCGCGTTCTTGGCGTAATTGAAAGTCTCGAGAAAATCGAATATGCCATTGCTCTTTTGACTGCCCCCAGTGTCGCTGCCGATGAAGAAACCCAAGTCGCGAATGCTTTGAGGCGGGACGATTGAGTTCAAACCGCCGCTGGGGGCTGGTGTAAGTGCCGTGCCATTCACGTAAATCGCGATCGAGGTGGGTGTGTAGGTCACGGCAATTTGGTACCACTGGTTCGCATATATGCCTCCGGGAATGGTCAGGTAGGCAGTTTCGATCAGGTGGCTGGGAGTGCCGGAATTGTCCGAGACGGCAAATTTGAGGGCGTCGCCGGAAGAAGCGAACACGAGCTGCCAGCAGCCGATGGTTGGAGGCGAGGAGTATTCACCGATGTTGATCAATCGGCCGGCTGTGGCTGGGCCGAAGCCGCCATGGCTGACACTGTTCCACGGTGATTTGAACCAGAAGCGAACGGTTCCGCTGATGAGATTAATATTTGGATTGGCGTATGGTTCAACACAGCGATAGCTCAAAATCCTGCTTGCATATCCCTGTTCGTCATGCATATCGATCGCGCCTCCTTCAAGGCCCGGGACGAGTGCATAAGTGAGTCCCTGGTTGACCAACGGAATTTGCCCTTGATCGCCGATGCAATCTACGCTGTTGAAACGCCAGGAGGCCAGACGAGCTTGTGAGTAGGTGGTTGGGTCCCACGCATTCAAGAACTCCTGCAAATCGGTAACGCCATCTCCGTCGTAGTCTCCGTTGCCGTCTCGGTCGAGATTGCCGAAGTATTGGCGCTCCCACCATCCAGCCATCCCGTCTCCGTCCCAATCGGAGACAATGAGTGCCAGGCTGTGATATTGGCCTGCCGCCAAGCCTACGGCGTCGTCCAAAGAATGAGGAACCGTTGGAACGGTTGTTTGATTTTCTGAACTCCGCCCCCAGGGCAATACCAACAGGTTATTGCTAATTGCCAGAAAATGCTGGGCTGAGCAACCTGAAGCGATTTGCAGTTTATTTCCACCTACAGGAACTGTGAACTGCCCAAGGCCGCTGTTGCCCCAAGGGACTATCGAGCCATCACTTTTAAGCGCCATGCTGCTCTCTTTTCCGGCGCAAATTCCAATCACATTGTTCAGGCCCACGGGGGGTGTAGCACGATTATCCGTATTTCTGCCCCATCCGATCACGGTGCCGTCTGCTTTCAGCGCAAGATTGTGCGATTCCCCGGCAGCTATTGCCACTATGGTGTTCCCGGCTCCAACGCCTTGGCCAAAGTCGTTGGCTCCCCAGGCAACTGCGGTCCCGTCATTCTTGAGAGCCAAACAGTGGTTTTGACCTGCTGCTATTGCGACGGCATTGCCGTTCAATCCCGTGGGAACTGATTGTTGTCCGGAGCCGTTGCTACCCCAGACAACAACTACGCCGTCGTCCCGAAGTGCCATACAGTGTGAACCTCCGGCAGAAATGGCGACCAGGTTGGTCGCTTCGGTCGATGGGGTCCCGTATGCATCCACTCCCCACCGAACCACCGTTCCGTCTATTCTCAATCCGACACTGGCTGCATTTGCAGCGGAGACCGCCACAATGTTGGTCAGCCCGGCCGCTCCGGTG
>JGI1027J12803_100636392_pt1 | contig 13891 bp, 7 predicted proteins | sample IowNatreferecore_FD_12803 | JGI IMG/M metagenome (IMG submission 12803) | reverse complement strand
CTGCCAAAAGATTGGCAAAAGCAAGCCGAAGCGCTGATGGAAAAAGAACTCGTTGATTTGGGTCTAATCAAAAGTTCTGAAGTCCGGAAATCCAAATCCGACGAATCCCCCGCGTTCAAAAAATATTTCATGCATGGCGTCGGCCATCCACTCGGCCTCGATGTGCATGACCTCGCGATTACGACCGAACCGATTCAAGCCGGATGGATTCTCACCGTGGAGCCGGGCATTTACATCAAGGACGAAGGATTTGGCATCCGGCTCGAAAACAACATTCTTGTCCAGAAGGGCGGCAACGTGGATTTAATGGCGTCGATCCCGATTGAACCAGAAGAAATCGAAGAATTGATGAGCAAGAGCAACGCGCTCACCGCTTCCGTCGTCTCAAAAGCTCGCGGAAGAAGACCCCACGCGACAAGCCGCAACGGAACCAGGTCGGGAAACGGCGCAATGGACCGATCCAAATCCAAAGCTGCAAACTTCAGTTTATGAACACCGAGATTCAACGGACCGTAACGGCTGACGTAAGGACGCCTGTTCCCAACCCATTTAACTTATTTAACTTATTTAACTCTTTTAATTTTGGTTGCGGCTTTGTCGGCCTGTGACGTTATGAATCTGCAAGGTCTTTCCATCCTCGGTCACAGCCGCGTTAAACCCGCCGGCAAACGCGTTCCGGCTATCAATCCTGCCAACGGCACGGATCTCCCGACCTCATTTCATTGGGCCACCTCCGAAGATGTTTCGCGCGCGGCGCAACTCGCCTCCAATGCTTTTGCCGAGTACCGCCGCTGGCCTGCCGCGCGCAGAGCGAACTTCTTGCGACTCATCGCGAGTCTCATCGAAACGAACGCCACAGCCCTAATCGAGCGCGCCAATCTCGAAACCGCCCTGCCTCCCGCGCGATTGCAGGGCGAAATCGCGCGCACTTGCGCACAACTGCGCCTGTTCGCCACTCTAATCGAAGAAGGCTGGTGGGTCGACGCGCGCATCGATCACGCCAATCCGGAACGCAAACCGCTTCCCAAACCTGACGTGCGTTCGATGCTTCAGCCGCTTGGCCCGGTCGCAGTTTTCAGTTCCAGCAATTTTCCGTTCGCATTTTCGGTCGCAGGCGGCGATACCGCATCGGCCCTGGCTGCCGGCTGTCCGGTGATTGTGAAACCCCATCAGGGACACCTCGGCACCTCTGAAGCTGTCGGCTTGCTCATCCAACAGGCTGTCCGCGAGTCGAGCGCACCCGAAGGCGTCTTTTCGTTGCTGTTTGGCCCCGGCCGCGACGTCGGCATGGCATTGGTCAAACATCCCTTGATCAAAGCGGTCGGTTTCACCGGCTCTCGCGCCGGTGGACGTGCATTGATGGACGCCGCAGCCGCACGCCCGGAGCCAATCCCGGTCTATGCCGAGATGGGTAGCATTAATCCCGTCTTCATCCTGCCCGGCGCAATGCAACAAAATGCCGAAGCACTGGCGACCGGCTTGCATGGCTCGGTGACCCTCGGAGTCGGCCAATTCTGCACTAACCCCGGTTTGGTCTTCATTGAACCAAAGCCACCAGCGCAAAGTTTCATGCAAAAACTCGAATCGCTGATGGCTGCCACACCTGCGGGCACAATGCTCACCCCGAGCATCTGCTCAGAATATCACGCTGGAATCGAAAAATTTGCGAGGATCGCCGGCGTTCGGCGGATCACACAGACCGCTGAAGCGCAACGCAATGGCCAGGCGCACGCGACTTTATTCGCAACCGATGCCGAGACTTTCTTCGCCAGACACGAATTGATGGATGAGGTTTTTGGGCCCTGCACGCTCGTCGTTCATTGCGACTCAAAAGACCAGATGCTTGCCGCTGCCGAAAAATTGGAAGGCCAGCTCACCGCCACCATCCACGGCACGCCGGATGATTTCGCCGCGAATCGTGACCTCATCTCAATTCTCGAAACCAAAGTCGGTCGCCTGGTTTGCAATGGCTATCCGACCGGCGTCGAAGTCTGCCACGCCATGAATCACGGCGGGCCGTACCCTGCCACCGCCGATGGACGTTCAACCTCTGTCGGCACCCGCGCCATCATGCGATTTGCGCGACCCGTCTGCTATCAGAATTTCCCCGACACTGCCCTGCCGGACGAACTCAAAGAATCAAACCCGCTCGGCCTGTGGAGATTAGTCGATGGCCAACTTGGAAAGCACTAAGGCAGACCGAGGACTGGGACATCACTGGTCGTAAACTTCCGCAATTCGATAAAACATTTGCGGCTGATCAGGGAAGGTTGGACCAACGATTTGGAAGGCTCCCCTCGGAGGCCGATTCGTGATAAAAGGACTCCAATGGATGAGATCGGGGCTGGAATAGAGAATAGTCGATGCGGTTCCAGAAGCGCCGAGAATGCGGAATTGGAAAGTTCGATCAGCTGGCTGAAATCCCGACGCGGTCATATCGAACTGGAGGACGGGAGGCAGTATGTTCAGGACCGTTGCTGGGCCAACCACTGTCCCAAATGCGTCCGAGATAATGGGGCGATAAGTTCCTGCGTTCGTCCAGCGGACCGGAAAGACCGGCAAGAAAGAACTTGTGGCCCAGGGAATATTCACACCGTTCAACTGCCATTGGTAAGTTGCCGGCGCATTGCCAATGGACGGAGCAACAATGAGCATCGCGTCGCCCAAAGCTGCCGTCTTTGTTGAGACGCGTTGTGCAAGGACCGGGCGGCTTTTTCCGAGAAGAGCGAGAGTATGATTGGCGCCGGCGGCAATGGCGACGACATTTGTCGCGATCGCTGGAGTATTGGTCTGGCCAAAAGAATTATCTCCGGTACCGAAGGGAACTCCGTTGGTCGAAAGGAAAAACAAATGATTGTCGCCAGCCGAGATTGCCGCGACAAAGTTGGAAATGATAGTGTCTGAAGCACCACCACCGTTTACTGCCACGAGAGGGTGTACGATTACATTCGTCGCTTTCATCCCCATTATGTAATTCCGCCCCGCTGAGATCGCCCGGAATCCTGTTCCTCCAAAACTCTGAGATAAGCCGTAAGACGTCAGGTTGCCGCCGCTGTCCAATCTAAGACTGTAAAACGGCCCGGCTGCGATTGCCAGCGTCGCCGACTGGAAGTTGGGCACTGTTGACCACGTTCCGAACAAACCCCAAGTTTTTACACTCCCGTCGCTTCGTGCCACCATGCTGTGTGTGTCGCTGGTCGCTATTTGAACACCCCCGTAAGGAACATTGGTGAGTCCATTACGATTCTCGCCCCAGGCGAGCACAATCCCATCGGCTGCGAGGGCCATGCTTTGAGCGCCGTATGCAGCGATTGCGACGATGTTCGTCGCCGAAGGTGGAACGGAAGTTTGGCCAAACGTGTTATCTCCCCACGCAACCACTCTGCCGTCCGCCCGCAGAGCCAGGCTGTGATCACTTCCGGCGGCGACTGCGATCACTTCTCCTGTGTCCGGCGGAATATCAAGCTCGCCAGCGAAGTTGTCTCCCCACGCAATGATTGGAGTTATGGAAAGGTGAGTGACCAGCCCCGTGAAACTCCCATAACTATTATTAACCACCAGTTGGTAATCTCCACCATCAATAAAGTCGCTGCTCGAGATGCAAAGGACTGACGAGGCTGCTCCGCTGACATGTCCATTGTCGCTAAGCGCAATTCCATTCCTTCGCCACTGATAAGAGATCGGCTGTTCGCCGGTTACCGAAGCTGCCAGGCAGAATGATTGCCCAATGAGGATATTCGTGTATGGGGGTGAAGTTACAACATTTGGATCACGAAGCACAGTGAGGTTCGCTGCGTCACTGGTTGCCTGACCTTGAAGGTTCGTGACCCGTGTTGAGTAATTTCCGGCATCGCTGAATTGAACGTGATCGACAACAAGATAACGATTCGTCGCATTGAAAATCGGCGCCCCATTATAGCGCCATTGGAATGCAAGCGGTTGAGCGCCTGTTGCATCTGCCGTAAAAATGGCCTGGCCCCCGGCATGCACAACAAGTGAAGCCGGCGATTTTGTAATTTGGGGTAAACCGACTGCAGGGAGACCAACCGTAAAATCTTCACCCGCGCTGATACTGGTCATTGCCGGCAGACCGGGAACGTTCGTAACGCCATAGTAACCCTTGCCCCACGCAAAGACCGCGCCATCCGCGCGAAGAGCAACGCTATGATAATAACCAGCGGCGATTGCGATAATATTTGTCGCTGCCGGTGGCACAATGGTTTGCCCGTAGTAATTGTCGCCCCATGCAATCACGTTCCCATCGGCCCTGAGAGCGAGGGTGTGGCCAAATCCGGCTGCAATTGCGACTACGTTTGACGCTGCTGCCGGCACAGCGGAATACAATCCCCAGGACACGACCGTATGATCGCTCTTCAATGCAACGGTGTGGTAATAACCTGCGGCAACCTGGATCGCATTCGCCAGCAAAGCAGGAACATTGGTTTGCTCGAGATCGTTATTACCCCAACAAATTACCTTGCCATCGGCCCGCAAAGCGACGCTGTGGGCCCAGCCTGCCGCGATCGAAACAACATTCGTCGCAGAAGGTGGCACGCTGGCTTGACCATCCCAATTTCTACCCCAGGCGATAACGTTTCCATCATCTCGAAGAGCAAGGCTATGATCACTTCCGGCAGCAATTTTCACTATGTTCGTGGCGTTGATCGGAACATTCGTTTGCCCACTTGTATTTTTTCCCCACGCAATGACTGAGCCATCCGCATTGAGAGCCAGACAATGGTATGCGCCCGCGGCAAGCGTTGCGACGTTGGTGATCGGGAAAGGTATCGCGGCTGCCGGATCTCGGTTGTCTCCCCAAAAAGCCATGGGCCAAACCGCAATCTGTCCGGCAACGTTGGTAATGCTCCCGAACGAATTTGAAACGACAACGGAGTAAATTGCGTTATCGCTGCCCAATTGCGCTGGGATTTGCGGAAAGGCATTCGTCGCTCCTGGAAGGGGAATGCCATCCTTGAACCATTGATAACTGTCTCCTGCAGCCAATAGGAAAGCTGGAAGCGGATTCCCAATGGCTGCGTGTATTTGAAACATTCCGCAGCGCGCGACAATCGGCGCGATGCCTGTGATTGCGAGACAGTGTTGGGGCCCGCTCGATATGGCGACGATGTTTGTCACCGAGGACGGAATGCTCACAGCGGGTGCGAGGGGGTACCCCCACGCGCGGACACTGCCGTCTGCCTTCAGAGCAATGCTGAAATTGGTTCCACCAGCTACGGCAACGACATTCGTCAGCCCTTTGGGGACTCGGGTTTGGCCAAGACTGGAATCACCCCATGCGGTGACTTTGCCATTCGCCCTTATAGCCAGATTGAGGTTGGCTCCGGCTGCAATGTTTAAAACGTCCTTTGATGCACTCGGAAATGGAGCAAGCGCCAACTGTTGCGGGTAATTTGGACTGTGACCCCAGATTACAACCGAGCCGTCATCCTTGAGGGCCAGGCTATGCTCCACACCGGCAGCAATAGCGACCACATTACTCAGGTTGGCGGGAACATTACATTCGCCCCAATCATTCCGGCCCCACGCGACGACAATTCCATCCCCGCGCAGAGCAAGGCTGTGGTTATATGCGGTGGCAATGGCAACAATATTCGTGGCCGTCGGGGGCACCGTGAGTTGATTGAAGTTATTGTTACCCCACGGAGTGATCGTTCCATCTGATCTTAAAGCAAGGCTATGCGAATAGCCGGCGGCAATTTGAACCGCGTTCGTCAAATCTGCCGGCGGACTTGCCACCGTGCCCCACGTGACAACAGAACCATCTAAACGAAGCGCGAGGCTGAAAGTTCCCCCAGCGGCCACGCCGATTACGTTGGTAGCCGACGGCGGAACATTACATTGGCCCTGGGTGTTTGCGCCCCATGCTATGACGTTTTGGCCACGCGCATTGCCGCCAATGAATGTCGCGACAGTGAATAGCAGAATCAGCGCACACTTGGTGTTCAATTTGTAGCCTTTCCCTGGTTGGGTCTTCGGGTTCCTTCGCCCAATTTACTATATCGCCAGGATGAGTTCGTCAAGTCTTTTGACGACACACTTTTGAGACACGTGCGAGAACGGCATCAATGTCCACACCCACAGCGACAAACAGCCAGGGCCAGAATAGATCGTCGTTTGCGATCAAATTCTCTAACTTCGGTCAGACATTCGGACCACTCATCAGCTTTGCTTTGACAATCTCATGCAAGTATTTGACCGAGACGGCCCCTGGCTCAAGAACGGCCTGGTGATATTTTGACAGTGAAAATTTGTCGCCTGTTTCGCGCTCAATTTGCTGACGCAAACGATAATGCGCCATTCGGCCAACGAAATAGGTCGAAAGCTGGCACGAGCTTTGTTTGGAGCGGATGATTTTCAATTTTGCCTCGCCCTCGGCTTGAAAGCAGCCATTCATCAAAAAATCCAGCGCTTCGGCATCCGACATATTCGAGCAATGCATTTTGTGATCCAGGATCGTATTCGCCACCGCCCGTAAATAGAACTTGAGCTGACTCAGCCGTAGCGCGAGGTCGCCGTTGCCGTAACCCTGGTCGAGCATCGTTTGCTCGGTGTAAACGGCCCAGCCTTCGATATAGACACCGGACTGGAGCACCTTCCGAATCAATGGACTGCGATTCATGTATTCCAGTTGAACCGCGTGGCCCGGATAGCCTTCGTGAATCGCCAAAATATCGAGCATGTGATTGTTGTATTCTTCCAGGTAGCTGTTGATTCGTTGCGCATCCCAATCTTTCGGCGGCGGGCTTACGGCCAATTGTCCCGTGCCATTCGGATCCAGCGGCGGCGGCGCATCCATATACGCCGTCGAATTCCCGCGCTTGAATTCGGGCATCTCGACGACCTGGCAATGATCCGGCTCGGGCAGGCGCAGAATATCGTTCGCCGTAATGAATTTCTTGAGTGATGCAACGCGGCGTTTCATTTCGGCCGTCAGTTCCTCGGGTTTACAGTGCTCTTTTGCGATCGCTCCAATCACTTTGCGGATTGTCGTTCGCCGGCCATCCTGATCATCCGGCGGCAAAGGTTGGCGAGCGAAATAGCGGCTCCACAGCTGGCGCGAGATGACATACATTTCACGCTCGACCCGATTGAACTCAGTTTCGGCATCCGCCATCACCTGGTCTGCATTGACCGCCGCATCCAATTCCAAATCGAGTTTTTGGGCGAATTTTTCCTTTCCCAACCGCCACTCGCCGTTCGCGCTCGGAAGCAACTCCTTTTCCAGGATTGTTGATAATCCTTCAGTGCGGCCGCCACCGGCGCTGCCGCGGCTTTCAATGCCCCAAGCTGGCTCGTTTTGCCTGCGAACTCAAAAATATCCTTTTCATAAAACGCAATCGCTCCGCGATTCTGGCGAATGGCCGTTTCAGTGTGAACGCGCGTCGGATTCTTCAGGTTTTGCTTTGCCGCCGCAATGACTTTCGGAATCAACGCCATTCGCGCGATGCAGTTTGCCACGTTCGTTTCTTTGGGAAGCGATGATTGTGCGAGCAACAGATAGATGCTGTCGTTGATGTAACCGTTGTAAATGCGAGGGTCTTCTTCGTATGGATGCGTGTTCTGAGTCATCCACTCCGAAAATTTCAGGTCGTGCTGAAACATTTCAAAATCAATTTGGCTGGCGCGGGAGAGCTTTGAATAATCGATTTTCTCGGGCAGTTCCGCTAACGTCTTTCGTGTCAGCTCAAGCCATTTGGCGCGCGCGTCCGGCGTCAGATCTTCAAGCTGAGAATCGAACCGATGATCTCCAAGCCGCGTTGCTTCAAGTGGGCGCAGCCCAAAGCTTTCATCCAGGTAAACTTTGAAAAACGCTTCGAGCTTAGCGTCCGCTTCCTGAGCAACTAGCGCAATTGTGTTTGCCAACAAAATGAACAGCGCGAAAAACAGTGTTCCTGTTCGATTGAATATCATAGGTGAGTTCTTTGGTAATTTCATTTGCTAGAAGGTTGGCCTGCAGACACCACCCGGCGCAGCAAATTGGCGCGGTCAGACGGCTCAACCGGCTTCAACTTCGAGAGCAGCTCTTTATATTTCGGGTCTGAATATTTCATCGCCGCAAGCCGCAGGGGATTCGCCAGGCTTTGCAACGACGGCTCGCCCGAACGGCCAGGCAGCCATTCCTTTTCGCCAGTCGCAAAGGCGACGAGGCAATCGAGGGCTTTTCGCATGCTTCGCCCGTCCGCGGTTTCGTAGTGCCACAAATCCACACCATATCTGTCGCCGAGTTGAGCGAGCGACATCAGGCCGCGCAAGTTCCCCAGGCTGTAGCCCCATGCATTGGTCCGCGCCAACTCGAGCGGTTCGCGCCCATCCGGTTCGATTTGGCGGGCAATCCGTTTTTCGGGAACAGCGCGAAGCACATTCGTCGCGATTTCATTTTTGCCGATGAACAAAGCAAACGTTGTCAGCTCAAGATCATAATATGTCCCGTGATTATTCTTCGCGGCAGCTTCGTCACGGCCATTTTTGCTCTCCTGCATCCATTGCACGAACTGCGTGAACCATTTTTCAAGCCCTCGCTGATCGGCCTCCGTCCAGGATTTGGAGCCGGCGAGCAGCCCTGCCGAATCGATGAGTCCAGTCATACCGGCCATCTCGATCAGGCCGATCCCTCTGCCTGTGTTAACGCCGGGAACAGCCTGCGCAAACTGAAAATTCGGGTTCATCCGCGTCGCCGGATCCAGAAACCATGTGCGCAATAATTGCGTCGCTTTCCTGGCGTAAGCCTCATCGCCCGTGAAATACCAAGTGAGCGCGAGCGTCTCCACATTTCCAATCATCGAACTCAGATCGCGCCGATTTGACGTTCGATTCGCGGGATTTCGCCTCCCATCATGCCGGACGTACGGCAGCCCGTTTGAACTGGCCGGGTCAGGCCAAAAATACGGGCCAATGCTCATGTAATCATGCCTGTCCCCGCTCGGAGGAACATTGGTCTTGTCCACCACCGAAAATGGACCGGCACTCAAAGCCGATTTGGCCTCGCGTTCAAGTTCCGTCAAAGCGGGAGCGAAGCTTTTGTCGCCATCCTGAATTTGCTCGCGTGTAGCACTCAAATACTCCCCGTCTAGCAGAAATACGCGCGGAGCGGCGGAATTCTTGCCTGGCGTGGTAGCGGCCCGAACCATGTTCCGAAACGGTAACAGGAAAGACGCGATGAGAATGACGCGGCAAAACCAGGGATGCATAGAAAGATTTACGCCAACACCGGCTCGACAATCCGCCCATTGTCAAAGGCAACAATCAAATCTGCTCTTTGAATGGCCGCCGGGCGATGAGCTATGCAGATAGTCGTGCGTCCTTTCATCCATTCTTCAAGCGAGCCCAAGAAGGCGCGCTCGGATTCGGGATCAAACTCGCTCGTAGCTTCGTCAAAAATGAGAATTGGGGCGTCTCGCAGAATGGCCCGAGCGATGGAAATGCGTTGACGCTGGCCGCCTGAGAGCGTGATTCCTTTTTCACCAACGATAGATTGGTAGCCTTCTGGTCTGTTGAGGATGAACTCATGGGCGCAGGCGAGTTTCGCGGCAGCCTCGATTTCGGCATCAGTCGCGCCTGGTTTTCCCAACGCGATGTTGTTCCGAATAGTATCGTGAAACAGAAGTGCTCCTTGTGAAACAAAAGCGATCTGATTTCGCAAATCTTTGACGGCGACCTGTCGGATATCGATCCCGCCGATAAGCACTGCTCCTCGTTGGGGATCATAAAAACGAAGCAGCAGATTCGTCAGAGACGTCTTTCCAGAGCCATTGCCACCGACCAGCGCCACCATCTGCCCGGCTTTCACTTTCAGATTGATGCTGCGCAGCACCGGCTTTTCTTCGTAGGCAAACTCGATGTCCTGGAATTCAATGTCCGCATTAGCTGCTCTAAGCGGAATCGGGTTGACGGGATCACGAATCGGACTTTGCAATTCAAGCAGGTCGAAAACTTTTTGGCTGGCCGAGTCTGCTTGATGAAGTTGATTCTGCAATTTTACCAGCGATTTGATTGGTTGGTACATCACGACGATGCTGAGAATAAAGGAGACGAAGTCGCCAGGGGTGGCCGGATTGGTTTGAAAAATCGCGTAGAGCAGCACCAGCGTAACGCCAACGATTCCGGCGAATTCGGTCAATTGACTCGGAATTTCATTGGCGCGGACAATTCGCATCACCTGGCCGACATATTTGCGAGTGGCGTCTCTGAACTTGGCCAGCATCGTTTGCTCCATGTTGTATGCTTTGACGATGCGGTTGCCGGTAAACGTTTCGTGCATCACGCTGTTCAATTCCGCGACATGCGATTGCATCGCCCGCGCTGACTTCCTGACTTTGCTGGCGTAGATCCTCATCGGCACAAGGCAAATAACCAGCGCAGCTACTGAAATAATGGTGAGTTTGCGCGTTTCCGGCTGGGCCAATAACACAAACAATAGCGTGATGACTGTGAGGGGATCTTTTACCAGCGACGACATCGAACTGGCGATAACGTTGTGGAGCACGGTCGTGTCACTGATGATACGCCCGGTAATTTCGCCCGTGCGGGCCGTGCTGAAAAAGCTTAACGGCAGGTTTTGGATATGGTCGAATAATCGAGCGCGCAAATCGGCGATGGCGCGGACGGCTGCCCAGCTCGCCAGGTAGGCATTCAAATAACCGGAAATGATACGAACGAACGCAACTGCAGGAAGCAAACAAATCAGCAGCACCTGCTGGGAGTGCGATGTCGCTTTGACCTGAGATAACCATATCCCAAAAAGATGGGTAATTGGCCGGATAATCGCCGGCGCCCGGTCCATTTGTTCGACGAGATTAAAATTTCCCGAACCTGGAAACACCAGGTTCACAATCCATTTTACAAGGAACATCAAGGCGCCATTACTCAGGGCATAGACCAACCCGCACAGAAAACCCAGAAACAGGCGGGTCTGATACGGACGCGCGAAAGTCCAGATCCTTCGAAAAAAAAGTGCCATTTGCGATCAACAGTATGTTAGGCAGGCTCGAAGCAGGCGAGAGTTTTTGTGAGGTTTTTTGCCGCAAAAGGACGCAAAGAACACAAAGAGAAGAAATCAAATTTTGCGCTCTTTGCGTTTTTTCGCGGCTAACTCATTTCCCGAAAAATTTGGTTCGCCAGATTTCGTGGCCCGTCAGGACTCGCTCCTGGCGATGGGGCGGACTTTCGCCACGGATTCGCAACCGCACCGTGCGTGGTTCGGACGATTCGTTGACGATCGTGATTTCCGACGACTTTGGTCCCTGCTCGAACACAAATTCTCTTTCCGATGCATCGACCAGGCGCGCTCCGGAAGCTCGAATCGTTAAGTCTCCGAAAGCAAAGGCGAATGAAGTGGTAGGCTCCAAAACCTGACGATTGGAGACGATCCGCACGGGGTAACCGTTGTTATCCGGCGAAGGTACAACAGTATAAATGGGCGGATCTTCCGGCTTCCTGGCAGCTTCCAGTTTCTTAAGATCATTTACAGCGACAAACGCCGGCTCAGGACCGCGCAAAACTTTAGCCGCGTGCTCCCCCGTAACCCTCGGCCTCCATGTGTTCAAGTAGATCTGCAATCCCATCGGATCGTCCAAATGCGTCAGTGGAAATTCTGAACCGCCATAGCGCTCGATTGCTGCGACGACATCATTAAGCGCGACGGATTGCCGCACGATCGAACTTTGCGCATGGGGACCGAAGTAATAGTAAACAAAACCCCCAAACATCGCGACGACGACGGCCGCAATCGCGATATCAAAAATCCGTGTTGCCCTTCGCGAGAGCCGGTCCAGTTCTCGCCCAGCCAGGAGGGCCGCAGCAGGCATAATCGGCCAGAGCAAATCGCCCCGTTGATGGGACGCGAGGCTGAAGAGAATCAACCCAAAAACAAACCAGCAGAAAAGAAATCGTTCGAACCGCCTCGCGGGCGTTTCGGAACTTGGAGCCCGCCAGACGCGCCACAACCCATAGATGCCCAATAAACTCCAGGGCGCCCCGCGCCCCAAATAATAAAGCGGTGGTTGGTAGAATAGAGTTCCGGGAATGTGATATTTGGCGTCATTAACAGCATGACCTACCAATTCCTTCCCGACAATTTTGTCAATGAACGGCTTGCCAGCACTCTGGTACGCCAGCAGGAACCAGCCAACTGTAATCAAAAGGAAAAAGCCAATTCCAAGTAGTGGATTCCCTTTGAATGCCAGTGGCTCGCCGGATTTGCGCTCCCATAATGCCGCTATAAAGCCGCCTCCAGCGAGCACGACGCCAAGCGGCCCCTTCGCAAGAGTTGCCAATGCGGCCATTACCCAAAACCAGGTCCACCCCTTGCCCTCAGTCCACGCGCGAAAACCAAGCAAGGCAGTCGCCGTCACAGTGAGCGCGAAAACTCCGTCCGTTCGAGCAAGCCCAAACTCTTTCAGACCGGCTGTGCAAAGCATCGAGGCAAGCGCCCCGAAAAATCCCGCTCTGGGTGCAAAATATCTTCGGCCGAAGGTGAAAATCAGCCACGCACTGCCCCAGGCGGACAGCGCGCCGGGAAGATACAGCGCGAATTCATCCACTCGGCCTCGCGCGAGCGCGACCAGCGCGGCTAACCAGGTATAAAGCGGTGGTTTTGACGTGATTTCGCCATTCAGATCCCGCTGGCAGAGCCAGTTGCCGTTTTTCACGACGTCCAGCACATACGTGCCGGGCCGTTCCTGATCCTGATCCAGCAAGTTTGGTGGTGCAGCAAGGCGCAAGGCAAACAGTAATGCCGCGAGAATCGATATAGCCCCCAAATGGAACCATCGCGGAAAACGACTTTGCTGAATTGCTTCGTTACCCATTCAGCTTTTTGGACTCCATCGACGCGGCAAGCATCTCCTGTATCGCTTGCGCCACCGCGGCCGGCTGAATTTCCTTGAGACAAACCGCATTCGGCTGCCGCAGGCAAGGCGCATATTTTTGCCCAACGCATGCGCAACTGGCCGTGAATGAACGGTGCTGAGGCCCTCGTGGCACCCAGGCTCGCAAATTTGGGTAGTCCCGAAAAAGCGATACCGTTGGCAGTCCGAGCGCCATGGCGAGATGTAACACACCAGAATCAGCTCCTACGTGGAGTGAACAGCGTGATAGCAACGCGACCAATTGCGCAATCGATAAACCACAATTGACTTGAGCGCTTGCCCCGAGCGCAGAAGCGAACGCGTCGAGCCTAGTGCGTTCGCGCGGAGTTTCGCTGCCGGTTGCCGTAATCCGTATGCGGCATTCATTGGAGAGCCGTTTGCCCAGTTCAATCCAGTACTCTAACGGCCATTCTTTCAGATGAGTGCTGGCATTGATTGAAAAATGGATGGCATCCTCCGGCACTTGAATTGATGCCCAATCGCGGGCTGAATCCGGAATTCGCAAATCGAATCGAGAGGGGCCGAGATCGAGACCGCAAAGTCTCAGCATTTCGCGGCGACGCTCAAAAACCTGGTCACTCGGTTTTATAAACGGAATCCAACGGGGAACCAGCCATCGACTCCAAAAATGCGAGCGGCCGCCGCTATAGGCCACGCGCCAGCGGGCGCCAGTCAGAGCTGTCATGAATATCGTCCGATCGGCGCCACTGAAATTGAACGCGACATCGAATCCCTCGCGTCGCAATGCGCGAAGAACCTGCCATTGCTGCCGGAGCGAGCGTTTGTGCCGGGACATTTCAATTGCCCAGGCCCGATCCACGCACGTCGCAAGTCCCAACACTTCGCACCCAACTGTCGAAGTCACCACGTGCAACTGAGCGCGCGAGTAATTTCGCTTCAACTCCTGCAACGCGGGCAGCAGATGAACAGTGTCGCCGAGAAAACCAAGATCCACGACGATTACTTTGCGGGCGTCGCGTGTTTTGCTGTAAAAATTGGCGAGG
>JGI1027J12803_100292223_pt1 | contig 13918 bp, 9 predicted proteins | sample IowNatreferecore_FD_12803 | JGI IMG/M metagenome (IMG submission 12803) | reverse complement strand
ATTAACAAAACAGAAAACATGAAAAAGATGGAGATCGATGCCCTGATCGCTTTCTTCAAGCCTAAGACGTATGCTTCGGATGTGATTGCCATCTCCGCGCTTAAAAAAATAAATACGGATTTTCTGCTGGAACGGATCCTGCAATTACTACCGGAGGGGGAACCTTTTTTTGACGGCGATGAAATGACGGACAGACCCGTTAAATTTTTTGTTGGTGAAATCATCCGGGAAAAGATCTTTGGCATGTACGATGACGAAATTCCTTATCATACGGCTGTACTCGTACAGGAGTATAAAGAGAAAGACACCCTCACCAAGATACAGGCGGATATTATTGTTCAGAGAGAAACACAGAAGGGAATTTTGCTCGGTGAAAGTGGTAAAATGATACGCATGCTGGGTACGGAATCACGGAAGGAGATAGAAGCATTTATCGGCAGGAAAGTATTTTTGGAACTTTTTGTAAAGGTCCGACCCAAATGGCGCGATAACGAATGGCAGTTGCGTGAATATGGGTATTAATTTCGCAATTTAATTTAAGTACACATGTCCGGATTTACAGTGGCAATTACGGGAAGACCGAATGTTGGTAAGAGTACTTTATTCAACCGCCTGCTTGAACAACGAAAAGCAATTGTGGATGACGTAAGTGGTGTCACGCGTGACAGGCAGTATGGCGTAGCTGACTGGAACGGAAAAACTTTTAATGTTATAGATACAGGTGGGTTCGTTCCTGAAAGTGAGGACATATTTGAGCAGGAAATCAAGAAGCAGGTTCTGATAGCGGTAGAGGAAGCTAATGCTATCATATTTATGACTGACACGGCAACTGGAATTACAAATTTGGATGAATCCATGGCGGATCTGCTCCGCCGGTCTGTCAAGCCCGTCTTTCTTGTAGTGAATAAGGTTGATAACAGTGACCGGTTGTTGGAGGCGGCAGAATTTTACAGCCTTGGGTTCGAAAATATTTTTTTTATTTCAGCCATGAGCGGGAGCGGAACAGGGGAGTTACTGGATGCAATTACGGAACTCATACCAAAGTCTGAGAGTGAAGAAAACGGGTCTCCTTTGCCGAAATTCGCCATCATTGGGCAGCCAAATGTGGGTAAATCATCCTTGCTCAATGCTTTGGTCGGAACCGAAAGAACGATCGTCAGTGAAATAGCCGGTACTACGAGAGACAGCATCCATACACATTACAAATTATTTAATAAGGAGTTCATTCTGATAGACACCGCCGGGATACGCAGAAAAACTAAAGTGCACGAGGACCTCGAATTCTATTCTGTAATCCGGGCAATTAAAGCGATGGATGAAGCTGATGTCTGTCTTCTTCTGCTTGATGCGGAAAAAGGTCTGACGGCCCAGGATCTGAATATCTTCAGTCTGGCGGTAAAGAAAGGAAAGGGTCTGGTTGTAGTTGTCAATAAATGGGACCTGGTAGATAAGGAAACCAATACTTCCAGGGACTATACGGCCACGCTAAAAGAACGGTTTGCACCGTTTACAGATCTTCCCATCATTTTTATTTCGGCCAAGGAAAAGACACGAATATTTAAAGTAATTGAAACTGCCCTGGAAGTTTTTGAAAACAGAAGCCGGAAAATACCGACTTCCAAATTGAACGATGTGATGTTGAAAGCAGTTGAAAATTATCATGCGCCAGTGGTAAGAGGTCATTCCATCAAGATAAAGTTCATTTCTCAATTACCAACACCGGTTCCATCCTTTGCTTTTTTCAGCAATTATCCGGATGACATTAAAACACCGTACAAAAATTATCTTGAAAACCAGATGCGGAAAAGTTTTCCGCTGGAGGGAGTACCTATCAGGATCTATTTCCGTAAAAAATAAGTGGGGATTAAACACGTAGTTGAGTTGTTTTATTTAAAAAAAACGATACCTTTGCGCCCAAATAAAATAATTTCAATGAAAAAAGTTCTGACTGTAGTCGTTATCGCTGTTGCTTTAACATCATGTGGTGGTGGAAGCAGCGAGGCAGCTGCAAAAACTGATTCCGCTGTTACAACGGTAGTTGACAGCGCGAAAAGTGCAATCGATTCAACTGCCACTAAGGTTGATTCAACTGTAAAAGCAGTTGTAGATAGTGCTAAAAAGGCTGAGAAGTAATAATTTATTAGCTGACTTAATCCCTCCTGTCAAAAGCGGGAGGGATTTTTTTTTCTCCGCTCCCCTGAATGTGGTATTGACTTCCGTATTCTGCAAAACTATTTTGCAATATGGGATTTCGGTGTCGGGATATAAAATTGGGAATAATCTGTTCAATATTTTTCTGCTTTTATTCTCCATTTGAACTCGTGGCAGAAACAAAAACATGGACAGGCTACGGAGGAGACACAAACTGGCTCAATCCATTGAACTGGTCTGGTGCGGAACTTCCCAAATCTGCTGATGATGTGATCCTGGATAACCGGGACATGCCGGTTTCTTATATAGTCATACTTCCGGTAACTGCTGTCATCCTAAAAACCATTAGTATTGAACCTTCGCCGGGAAGGAATATAGAACTGGTTTTACCTGACTCCAATAAAATCACCAATGCTCTTACGGTTACCGGACCGGGTTATGGTATTGAGCTGAGTGCTGGTGCCGTTTTCAGAAATGCTTCCGGTCTTACTTCCGGAGAATCCCTGGTTGTTTCAGATTCAATAATCATTCATGACGGAGCAAGATATATACACCAGACCCGGGCCGCACACGCAAATAGTATAGTTAGAATATTGTCGGTTGCGCCGGGCACGGAACAGGGTGTTTTTGATTTTGATGTTCCCAGAGCATCTTACACGATTTCGGTTAGCAATAGAACATATGGCAGTCTGGAACTGCATGCAACAGCGTTGGGAACCACAGTTAACTATACCTGTACCGGGGCAAATCCGCTGACCATAAGAGGTAATTTACGAATTGGAGCCGGAGTTAATATGACCACGGATCTGTCAGGTGTAAACGGGAGAATTCAATTGGAGGGAGATTTTATTCAGGAGGGCGGTCAGTTAAACCTGTCGAGTGGGTTAGGCGATAATACAATTCTGAGAGTAAAAGGCGACCTATACCAGTATCCGTCTTCAGTAATCACCGAAACCAATAATGGGAATCCATATCTGGAACTGTGTGGTAACCGGATTCAGGAAATTGCAATGGCAGGATCCATTTTGAATGAAGTAGGTTTCCGCATAAACAATATAAATGGTTCAGTGCTCAGGCTTCCGTTGGTTCTTCCGTGGAAACTGGATATGCAGTCAGGACCGATCCGGAGCTCTGCGCCAGCCATTCTCATGTTAGATACAGGTTGCAATATTCTGATCGACAGTTCACGTCAATCAGGAACCTGGATAGACGGTCCAATAAAAAAAATGGGCATTAAGGCTACAGATCATTTTCTTTTCCCGGTGGGTAAAAATGGATTTCTCAGGTGGCTTGAATTAAAAGAAGCCAGCGGAAATTTTGCAGTTGAATATTTTCGAAGTGATCCTGCGGCGGTTGGCTCCATGGTTGGATCAGGTTTGGATCATATTTCAAAATTGGAATTCTGGTCAGTTGTCGCTGACAGTCCTGTGACTGACCGCGCAAAAATAGAATTATCATTTGCTTCTTCGCAGAGTGGTGGAGTTACGGATCCGGCTTTTCTGAATGTTGCGAAATTCGAATCTGCGCAATGGCAGGATGCAGGACATACAGCCACTACCGGAAATTATATTCAGGGATCTGTGTTAAGCGGATTGACGAATTTTCAGGCAAACTATTTTACACTTGCAAGTGTCCTGAATCTGGAAAATCCGTTGCCCCTGACGTCGATTAATTTAAGCGCTGATGAAATTTCAGGGAGATCTGTTTTTAGGTGGACGATAGAGAGTTCTGAATTACCGGATCATTTTAATTTATATGAAGAATTTGATGGAGGGCGTTCATTATTAACTTCTGTCAAAGCAATGCCTCAGCAAAACCAATATGAATGGACAAGTATGCATCTTCTAACACCGGGGAATCATTATTATAGGGCAAGTATAATAGATATTCACGGCAGAGAATATTTTGGACAAACCGTTTTATTAAAAAAAGATTACGAAAATGCCGGTATATACTGGACTTCGGGACAACAAAATGGTGGAGTGTCAGAGATTATTATTCATTCGGAAACCCAGGACAGTTGGCAATATGAAATCGTTTCGCCGGATGGTCGCCGGGTTAGAAATGGAGTGCTGAAATTGGAAAAAGGAATAACGCACCTGCCCCTGGCCTTCAAAGTGTCTGGCCCAAATTTATATGTATTTTGGGCGATCGATTCCAGGGGTAACCAACACCGGATGTTGTTCAAATTAAATTGAGATGCTATCCAAGCTTCCATAATTTAATAAGGCTTCGCACAGAATCCTTATAGTCTGAAAATGCCTTATCCTGATTTTTTATGAAACTGTTCTCATCCAGTTTACCTAAGACTTTGTCCATTTCCGCCTGGTTATCGTAGACCATTTGTCTGAATGGATTGACATAGTCTTTTTCCCTGGAACGGAATATACCATTTGTGATCCATTCTGCTGTTGCAACACTTTCGAGCAACAAGGCGCTGAACTCTGGAAAATTAATGGATTTTACAGAAATGCCCTGTACCTGATTCAGGATATCCAACGCATGATACAACTTCTCCGCCGGATAGCGATCTGCTTCCGTTTTATAGAACTGATGGATATCATTCCAGTTACAAACGCTGTTGTCTTTAATGTTTTTAACCAATTTATCAAGAGATGATTTCCTGATCATTTGTCCGCCTGCATTAATCCATTTTTCGGGGGTTTTATTTTCCGGTAACCATTCCTGGAATTCCGGCAGGCCGGAATATTTATGTGAATTAATATGGAGCATGATCTGCCGAACTGCGTAATGGATGATCAATTCTCTGAATATCGAATAACCTTTTGCAAGTTTTATAACGCGTACTTTACGGGAACTGTTTTCGAACCCTTCGGCAAAGAAGGAGATAGAACTGAATGCAGGGTTGTTTTTTTCCAGCAATATTTTTCCCATTGATTGCAAAGACACATCATTCGGTAACTGAGTTTGTACTTCAGCCGGATTTGATTTGGAGTGTTCATGTTTCAGCCAGGATCTGGCTGCGATCATTTCCAATCTCACAATGGCCACGGCAAGTTCCTGGACACTGTCCGGAGCCAGGTAATCGTATTCGAGCAATTGTATTTTTTCCAGCCTTTTGTCACGATCGGTATATTTCCATGCATTTCTCGCCAGGGCATACATATTGTGCATAAACCAGTAGGCGGGCATTATGATCAGTTCATCTTTTGCCACATCATTGCTCACTAAAGAAAAAGGAATGGGAATATCCAATTCTGCGGGATAGTCTCCTTTGGCCATGATAATAAATGAGGCGAATCGGGAATTGTGTTTTATACTCACACAGAGACCGGGCCAGAAGCCACGACCTGCGATGAGTTCACCGTCTGCTCCCCGTGAATTATGATTGGAACCTACCGTCGCTCCGGCTGCCATGTTGGTTTGCCCCATCAGAAGCGCGGCACACAGAAAAGAATTATTATGGTGCTGTTCATGTGCAGGAAAGATCAGGGAATTCAGCACTTCACAGCAGGAGATGGTGGAATTGTTACCGAGGTATGAATTGATGAGTCTTGCGCCATATTTTAATTGCGAATTGGAAGCGAGAATAAACCGTACTGCTTTTACACCATAGAAAATCCGGCATCCATGTCCGATGATTCCATTCACCAGCTCGCAACCTTCTCCGATCTGGGTTTTTGAATCTGCGCTGGAATTAATGGTCAGATTCTTTAGTTTGTTTGCACCTTTCAGGTAAGCATCTGTTCCGATATTGACGTCCTTAACAATTTTACAATTTTTAATTACGGTTCGGTCACCAATAATACCATAGAAGCCCCTGCGTTTGTCAAACTCATTGTTGCTGAACTGCCGTAATTTGTCCTGAAGTTGCTGATCGTTCCTGAACCTGCTGCAAAGCCAGGCATCTCCGGGCAGCATGCCATCAAATGGAATGATACTACGCCCCCCGTTTTCATTGCAAACTTCCAGCTCAATCCGGATCGACTCCTGTTCGCCTTCTTTTAAAATCCCGTTTCCGAATTTGGCGTGATCCGTTGTTTCAATTTCATTGACATTAATCAGGATGACGTCGTTACCAATTATATAATGAGATAGATAACTTACATTATCAATCACAGCATTGTCGCCAATATCACAACTGATGATAGTGCTATTGTACAGTCCAACCGGCCTGCGCAGATTGTGAAAATCGATGTAATAGGGTTCAAGTTTTCCAATCCTTACAAGACCGAAAAAATTACAATGGTGGATGAGTTCGGGCAGAAAGTTGTCGGAAACCAAAATAAGTTTCCAGTCGTCCGCCTGATTTCCATTTTTTTTTAACTCTTCTACTTCATCAAGTTTGAGATGCCGGTAATTGCCAGAGGTTTTATGCTGCTCATTACGCAGGTAGTATTCGTCTTTCCCTTCCGGAAGAAATTCTGCAGGAATAAAATTATATCCGAGATTGCGAAGCGGAGTTTTCAATATCTGATTCATGAGAATTATTCTACGGTTACACTTTTTGCTAGGTTACGTGGTTTGTCAACATCGAATCCTTTAGCCATACCGAGGTAACAGGCAAACAGCTGTAGTGGAATTACAGAAAGGAGTGGCGAAATCAGTTCATCTGTTAATGGTATGGGCATGACGTCGTCGGCCATCTTTCCAATTTCTTCATCTCCTTCACTGATTACGGCGATTACTTTTCCTTTCCTCGCCTTGATTTCCTGTATATTGCTCACCAGTTTTTCATGATACATATTTTTAGGTGCAGCAAATACCACCGGCAATTGATCGTCCACCAGGGCAATGGGACCGTGCTTCATTTCTGCCGCAGGATATCCCTCTGCGTGGATATAAGATATCTCTTTTAATTTAAGTGCACCTTCCAGTGCCACCGGAAAATTATTACCGCGACCCAGATATAATGCATCTTTTACATTCTTATACTTTTCAGCCAGCAGACGTATATTTTCAGAGGAATGGAGTAATTCTTTTGCTTTTTCCGGAATTGCATGCAATTCTGAAAGCAGGTGACTGTATCTTTCTTCTGAAATGGTTCTTTTTTCGTGCGCAATTTTCAATGCAATCATAATTAATACCACAAGTTGTGCGGTGAAAGCCTTGGTACTGGCAACGCCAATTTCAGGACCCGCATGTGTATATGCTCCCGCGTGTGAGATTCTGGCTATGGAAGAACCGACTACATTCACCACGCCAAAAATAAAGGCTCCTTGTTCCTTGGCTTTTTCTATGGCAACAATCGTATCGGCTGTCTCACCACTTTGGGAGATAGCTACGATTACGTCACCAGGATTAATTACCGGGTTACGATACCTGAATTCTGAGGCATATTCCACTTCAACGGGTATCCTGCATATTTCTTCAAAAATATATTCCGCGATAAGACCCGCATGCCAGCTGGTACCGCAAGCAACCATAATGATTCTTTTTGCCGCACAAAGTTTTTCGAGATTATTTTGAACGCCCGCCATCGTAATAGAGCCATTTGTTATATCCAGTCTTCCGCGCAAACAATCAAACAGTGTATCCGGCTGCTCAAAAATCTCTTTGAGCATAAAGTGGTCATATCCTCCTTTTTCGATAGCAGTCAGCTCAAGATCTAATTTTTGAACAAAGGGCGTAATTTTTTCGTTGCCCAGGTTTTTCAGAACCAGCTCATCACATTTAATAATTGCCAGTTCATAATCATTAACATAAACGACTTCCTTGGTATATTCAACGATAGGAGATGCATCGGAAGCTAGAAAATGTTCGTTTTTCCCAATGCCGATAACAAGCGGACTTCCTTTTCGGGCCGCTATGATTATATCCGGATGGTCCTGGTCCAATAATACAATTACATAGGCACCAGTAACACGTTTGAGGGCAACCCGCATGGCTTCTTCCAGGCTGCATTGATTATTTTCCTGGATATCTTCTATAAAATTGAGGAGGACTTCGGTGTCTGTGTCACTTTTAAAATGATATCCTTTTTTGGTAAGCTCAGTCCTTAACTGCGCATAGTTTTCGATAATTCCATTGTGGATCATTGCCAGTTTACCATTGGCAGACAGATGCGGGTGGGCATTTCGATCACTGGGTTCTCCGTGTGTTGCCCATCGCGTATGCCCGATGCCTGCGTTTGCATGTAAAGCTTTACCAATGATACTTTCTTCGAGTGCGCCCACCCGGCCCTGCTTTTTGTATACGAGAAGTTCATCGCCCAGCAAAGCGACGCCGGCACTGTCATAACCCCTGTATTCAAGCCTTTTCAGGCCTTTCATTATAACAGGATAGGCTTCTCTGGGTCCGATATAAGCTACAATTCCACACATAGAAAAAATTTAGATAATTTCGTAAGCCGGGCGATTCATGTTCAGTAGTTAAAATAAAATATTCTTCATAAAAATTGAAGCCACCGTAAAATAAATGATGAGGCCGGTGACATCTACCAGCGTCGCCACAAACGGAGCAGAGGAAGAAGCAGGATCGGCGCCAAGTTTTTTTAATATGATCGGCAACATACTGCCTGTAAGGGTTCCCCAAAGAACCACTCCAATCAGGGAGAAACTTACCGACAAGCCGATAGCATCCCAATGTGATTTATAAATGTCCTTAAAGACACCCCGAACCATCAACAGGTGCCAGGCAAAGATCCGGATAAATCCTATCAGCCCCAGGATAGCGCCGAGCATAAAGCCTGAAAGGATTTCCCGCCTCATAACCCGCCACCAGTCTTGCAGCGTTACTTCACCCAAAGCCATCGCCTGTATGATAAGGGTCGATGCCTGTGAACCACTGTTGCCACCGCTTGACATGATCAAAGGAATAAAATTGGTCAGAATGAGCCATCTGCCCAGTTCATCATTATAATAGGCCATCGCTGTCGCTGTAAGCATTTCACTTAAGAAAAGAATTATCAGCCACCCAACTCTTTTACGGATCAATTGAAAAAAAGGAGTTTCGAGATAGGGATAGTCCAGGGCTTCAGTTCCTCCTATTTTCTGAATGTCTTCGGTAAATTCTTCTGTAGCTACCCAAAGTACATCATCGATTGTTACGATTCCCAGCAGAACTTTATTATTATCCAAAACCGGAAGAGCCATCCGGTTATTCATTTTAAATGCCAGGTTAGCGGTCTCCTGATCATCATTTACATTGAGGAATATAAACCGGTTATCGATTACGTCCTCAATTTTTTTGTCCGGATCCGCCAGTATGATTTCACGAATTTTTATGTCATCGATAAATACTCCCTTTTCATCCACCACATATATCACATCAATGGTTTCACTGTCTTTACCCACATTCCGGATATGTCTGATGACCTGGCGTATTGTCCAGTCCTTCTGCACGGCAATATAGTCCGGTGTCATTAAACGACCCACACTGCTTTCAGGATAGCCCAGCAGCGAAAGGGTGATCTTACGTTCTTCCGGGTCGAGCATCCGAATTAGTTCTTTCACGACTTCGCTGGGCAGATCTTCCAGAAATGAAGTACGGTCATCGGCAGGAAGACCGTTTAGTAGTTCCGCAGTTTTAGAAGGTGAGAGTTCCTGGGTTATTCGTTTTTGTGTTGCGAAATCCAGGATTTTAAATGTGCTGATTGCCCGGTGAACACTGAGATTTCCCAAAATTTCATCTTCATGTTCCGGGAACTCAAAAATGAGTTCCGCCACATCACTGATATTCTGATTATCCAGAAAATTGTGGAGTGCCTGGGAGTCGCCCGATTGGAGGACTTCCAAAAACTGATATTTCAGCGGGGTTATTTCGGTTTCGACGGTCATTCGTCAAATTTACAGCGAAGCCTTGATAAATTGCATATGGATAACACACAAGTAATAATCAGTATCATTTACTCAAATTATGATTTTACCCTGTTTATACATTGCCGAATCAAATAACCGAGGCCGGGGCATTTTTACCTCCAAAAGCATCCCGGCAGGAAAAACAATTGAAATCTCGCCCGTTATAGTAATGAGTGAGCAGGAAAAAATACTACTTGATCAAACCCTGCTGCACGACTATATATTTCATTGGGGAAATGATGAAAAACAATGTTGTGTGGCTCTTGGATATCTGTCCATCTATAATCATGATTATTTATCGAATGCAGAATATGAGATGGATTTTTCAGCGGCCAGCATCCGTATCAGGACGGTTCGCGAAATAAAAAGCGGTGAAGAAATTTTTATCAATTATAATGGCACCTGGAACAATTCGAAGCCTGTTTGGTTCGACACCTAACGCTGGCTGATACCCGAATACTATTTTCTTGATCTGTTTAAAACAGGTGTATACCTGAACGTAAGCAGGAATCCATAACTATTTAACCGGAGATTTTCGACGCCCATATTGCGCAGCGGCAATTTTACAAATGGTTCGGCCTGGAAGGAAACACCCTTGCCAACTTCTGTTTCAAAACCAAATGAAATATCTGCTACACCGAACCAATAATTGACCTGCTGGTTATTGGAAGTTTTCCATGCAGCCATTCTTTGCTGGGAAGTGTGTACGAAATAGATATAGCTCTGCTTCATCATGAAATATGAAGACAATCCTGCATTCGCGAAAAATCTTGTTTTTTCTTTACGGGCAAAATCATATCTCAGCGTGAATGGAAGTTCCCACATGTTGCATGATCCGTTTACATAGTCTATAGGCGGCGGCGCGGCATAGGTACTTGCATACTGGCTGGGACTCGGATGATTGTAATTACGTCCAGGTGCCCAGTAAAATTTGTTTGAATAAAAAATTCCTGTATTCACCGATAATTTATCCGTCAGGTAGTATCCCACTGTCAATCCGATGGTATTTCCGATCTGATTGTTTGTTATTCCGCCACCGTCAGTATAGTCAGGTCCGAATGCCAGGCCAAAATTCAGGGAACGGTTCAGATGGAGAGATTTATTTGGAGCAGGCGATTTGGATCGCGCGAGTTGATTCAGTAAAGAATCATTGCCGCTGATTTTACCCAGGCCTGTTCCTGCAACGGCAACTTCAGGAAGATGCGGTTGAGTTTTTTTCCTGAGCCCATTAACTGCAGCGATTTCGTTGTCCGAAGCACTCCTTGAATCTATTAGATCGCTGCTTCCGTCATTATTTAAAGAATTGCCATTCCTTTTATTTGCAATGACCGGATTGTTACCTTCTCCGGCGTGCCCGGTTATATTAGCGGCTCCGGTCAGCGATCCGGAAATTATTTTTGAATCATTGCCAGCTGCATTCCCGTTTGCGGCGCTGGAACGATGTTTAGTAACTGCTGTCAGACCGTTTTTATTTCGGGCAGAAGGTGATTCAGCATTTTTTGATTCATTCAAAATTTCGCCGGATGGTGCAGTCTGATTCCTGTTTCCATCAGCAGAAGACCCGCTCTGTTTCCCCGGATCAGTATAATACTTTTCCATTTCAGTTAAATCCGGCGCGGAAGAAAAGCTATCCAGAATTACCGTTGTCCCGTCATTTTTCCTCTCAATACCATCTGTGGGAACAGCTTTGTTTACTGATTGGATTGTTTGTGTAGAATCTTTACCATGAATGATATTTTTCGTGAAGTAAAAGGTTATTCCTGAAACTAAAATGATGGCCGTACTCCAAATGATAGGATTGATCCGCCCGAAGCGGAATCCGTCGGGTGGTCTTTCCGGCATTTGCTGGGAAAGCTTTTGTTCAAGCTTACTCCAGGACAGGGAGCCGCTGTCGGGTTCGTAAGAATCCGCTGCTTCCCTGCTAAGCCGGTCTAAATCTTTATCAGATAGGTTCGACATATGTTTTCACATCTGCTTTTTTGGTTAATATCTTCCTCAGATTTTCTCTCGCTTTGGATAAATTTGATTTGGACGCCCCAACAGAAATTCCCAAATGCTTGCCAATTTCTTCGTGTGACATGCCTTCTATGACAAACAAGTTAAACACGGTTCTGTAAGCAGGAGACAATAAACGAATTGCTTCAATGATCTCTTTATACGACAGTTTATCGAGTCCGGTTTCCCCATGATCTGCAATTTTTTCTGTTTCTTCAGAAAGCATTTGCCCATGGAGGTATGATGAATTTTTGCGATAATAATCAATGCAGGTATTTACCAAGATGCGCTTAAACCATCCCTTAAGTGCTATGGAAGTTTCCAGATGCCTGTTTTCATCAAATTGATGGATATTCTTAAAAAATTTTGTGAAGCCTTCATTTACAATTTCTTCAACCTGATATTGATTATGCTGATAGCGATAGCAGATTTTCATGGCATATCCCTTCAGGAATTCATACAATTCCTTCTGGCTGGCGCGGTCATTTTGCCTGCAGCCGGCTATTAATGCGCTAATGTGGTGGTTACCGTCAATCACTGGGTTTTAAGGCCTTTTGCGAAGGGTGAAGATAAAAGCGCAACCACTTCATCTTTATTAAATTACGTAAATCTTATGTTAAAGGTTGCCGCCCAATATTTTTAGTTCACCAGATACATATAGCTGAAGCTGAATGTTTTGTCGGGTTACCAGCATGCCAATGATTTTAGCTTCTTTCACCGTGCCGGAAGAATATACACCGGGTAACCATTTCCGGTTTAAGAGCTGATCAATCATGGATTTATTGGAAGTCATAAAAGCGGTTATATCAAGATAAGATTTTCCCTGGATGGTTTTTCGTATTTTATTTTTAAAAAGACTGCGCGCAATTTTTAATGCCAGATCTTCACTTTCCAGCGAATAATGAATATCGGGGATACTTAACGTTTGTTTAGCTGAATCCAGCACAGGCTTTCCTCTCAAGTATAGACTCCCGTGATTGGTGCCCACAAAATCAATACGAAGTTCTATCTCCTGATTTCCAATTCCCCGGATATTGGCTTCCTTGACTACAATCGTGCGGCCATTCATTTCAAACACTTTATTGTAAAGGCTGTCGTGCAAGGTCCTGGTAAGGAAATCATAATCATAATTCGTATTCAGGAATAACCGAATCCCATTCCTGTTTTCAGTTTGAAGCAAAGGAGGAAGTGAAGCCGGTATTTTCAACTTATTTGACGGATCAGAACTGAAGAGCGGTTTACAGGAAACTCCGAGGGATATTAAGAAACTATCTTTCACCAAATTCAACTGACCAACACGTAGCGCTGTGGGGTTCAGGAGAAAGTATCCATATTTACCAATAGTAATTTTCCGGTAACTGCTGTCTCTGAATTGTGCGAGGAATTTTTCAAAGCTGAATCCGGCAATGGTTTGGTCCATTGCCATAGAAAAAGAAGCCAGTGAGGAACGGATACTATCCATCACCAGCTGGGTGATGTCACTTGAAAATACCGAAACAGAACATTTATCTACAGGTTGTACCTGGTTGATAACTGTAGATGTGTGCACCTGATAGTTTGGAAGAAACTGAAGGCTTGTGCGGAGCGACATATTGACTTTTCGCAGGGGCTGGGGTGGAAAGCCACAGTTTCCCGAAATCCAGGGTGTTACCGGAATTCCCGCGGTACACAGACATTTACTGCCACTAACCTGGTAATTGCCCCCAAATCGCACCGAAATCAGGTTATTTATGCAGGATACTTCCAAACCTGTCCTGATAAACCTGTATTTATACCGGAAGTCGCAGGATGGACGCATGAATTCCGGCCAGGTGTCTGAAGTGAATTCAGAAGGAACCAGTTTTTCAGCTTTTTCCAGGAATGGCGCTGCTGCAATTTTAATGGGGATATCAAGTTCGGACATGGGAAGATCCGGCAGGTTTTTTACCTCCTCACCGATGGAAGCTGCTTTTTTAGAAGAAGAACAGGAAAGAAAAATAATAATAAAGAGCAGGCTGATGAGGTGTTTCAAT
>JGI1027J12803_100260474_pt1 | contig 13933 bp, 11 predicted proteins | sample IowNatreferecore_FD_12803 | JGI IMG/M metagenome (IMG submission 12803) | reverse complement strand
AAATTCTCTTGAGAATACAAAAGATTTTATCAAAAGAAAACCGCGGAGGTAGGTGTTTGGAATTCTATGATTACGAATTGAGCCTCGAAAAATGCATGGTAATATTATCGGTAATTACGTCTAAAACCGGATTAACCTCTTCCCGGCAGGGGTCCGGAAAGTCTTTGGCTTTGTATTCGAATAGTTGCCAACTCTTATTTTCATATTCCAGGGCTGTCATATGCTCAACCCAGTCACCGGAATTCAAATAAACGACCTTTCCCTCTGGTTTTTCAATTGTCTTTATTGAAGGTTGATGTATATGGCCGCAAATCACATAGTCATATTTCTTTTTGATAGCCAATTCGGAAGCAATTTCTTCCAGGTTATTTACCTTGGCAACGGCCTTGTTAACACCTGCCATAATTTTTTTCGAAATAGAAATTTTTTCCCTTCCTGCAAAAGAAAGCAGCGAATTCACCAGACGATTAAAAAGTATCAGCATTCCATATCCATTACTGCCCAGTTTGGCAATTATTCGGGCACTTCCCTGGGTGGTGTTGTCAAATACGTCGCCATGAAAGATCCATGTCATCTGCTGATCAATTTCCAAAACGAGTTTATCCGTCAGCGTGAAATGACCCATGTGCATATCGGTATATTTCCTGAGCATTTCATCATGGTTACCGGTGATATAAATCACGCGTGTGCCATTGGTAATGAACTTTATGAGTTCCCGGATTACCTGCATATGCAATGCAGGGAAGAAATGTTTGCTGAATTGCCAGCCGTCGATAATGTCACCATTTAAGATCAGCATCCCAGGTTGGATGCTGCGGAGATAGTTTAAAAGTTCACGGGCTCTGCAACCATATGTTCCCAAATGAACATCAGATAAAACCACCACATCCAGACTTCGTTTCTCCATTACGGTCGTTTTTCAAAGTTCAGGAAGTGGTATTACCAAATCATTAATCCCGGGTTAATGAATTGACAATTCATTGTTAGCCTGTGACTTTCCAGGAAGGAGAGTAAAAATTGCAGGATTGCTGATTAGCTTTTGTTTGTGCATCATGCTAAAACAAAAGCTGAATCTGCTGGCTTTTGAAAGTATGTTGGTATCGGACAGCGAAGTGGCCGTTAATCTTTTTTCGCGTCAAGCGTAAATCCAATACTCGTGCCGATATCCGGTGTGCTCCGCACATGTATTGCTTGTCCATGTGCCTCAATAATATGTTTGCAGATAGCCAGCCCGAGTCCGGTACCACCTTTGTCGCGGCTACGGGCCGAATCTGTGCGATAAAATCTTTCAAAAATTCTTTGGAGGTGTTCTTCTTCGATCCCGATACCATCATCGGTAATTTCGACCAATACATGCTTACCGTCCGTGTTATAAACACTGGCAGTTATGTTTCCGTTTTGTTTTCCATATTTGGAAGCATTTTCAACCAGATTGAGCAATACCATTCGGATTTTCTCCTTGTCGGCAAAAACCAGAATGGGATATTCGCAGCCTTTCTTAATGCCTGTGCGCATATTTTTATCCTGCATATTAATGGAAAGGGATTCAAACACTTCCCGTATAAGGTCCTGGATTACGAAATTTTGTTTGAGCAGCAACTGTTCGCCTCTTTCGAGTTTCGAGATCTCATCCAGGTCATTCACAAGATTTACTAACCTTTCAACATTCCGCTCGGTGTTTTCCAGGAATCGTTTTCGGACTTTTAAATCGTCCATCGCACCATTTAAGAGAGTATCCACGTACCCCTGAATGGCAAAAATGGGTGTCTTAAATTCGTGGGAAAGATTTTGCAGAAATTCTTTCCGGAACGCTTCATTCTTGCGAAGCAGTTCAATTTCCTCTGCCTGACGGTTTCCCCACCTTTCCACGTCTTCCTGTACTTCATCTATACTTTTTTTTGGCAGAATATATTTGAAATAAACTTCCTCCTTCCTGGTGGCTTTGGTCTGATGAATAAATTTGTAAATCAGTTTGATTTTACGATTAATAAATCTTTCCAATGTAATTTGGATAAGAAGGTAGGATCCGGCAAAAACCAGGAAAAGCGCGCCCAAACCATATTTCCAGCTGGTCGTGATGATGAAGATTCCGATTGCTACGGATATCGATAGTACCGAAGCAGTAAATGCTGACAATTGCTTTGGTGTAAGATTCTGCGTATTGAGCATTTAGTTCACAAACTTATAACCCACTCCTTTTACGGTGGTAATGCAGTCTAAGCCTAGTTTCTGACGAATTTTTCGGATATGTACGTCAATCGTCCGGTCTCCGACAATAACATCATTACCCCACACCTGGTTCAGGATTTCGTTGCGTAAAAATACTCTTCCCGGGCGGGAAGCCAATAGATATAAAAGTTCGAATTCTTTTTTTGCCAGAGTAACGGGCCGGTCATCCACCAATACCTCGAATTTGGTAGGATCTATGCTCAGGTTCCCCCTTTTTAGGATTTTTTCCGCTGATTCTTTATTAGAACGGCGTAAAAGAGCCCCAACCCGGCTCACAATCACTTTAGGACTGACCGGCTTGTTTACATAGTCGTCTGCACCACTTTCAAGACCCTTAATATGAAAACCTTCATCATTTAATGCCGTCAGCATGAGAATCAGCGTGTCATGAAATACTGGCTGGGTGCGCAGGATCTCGCAAACTTCAACCCCGCTTTTTTTGGGCATCATGATATCCAGAATAATCAGGTCGGGATGGGTCGTTTTTGCCTTTACAAGAGCATCGTCACCGTCCTTGGCCGTAGTGACTTCATAACCCTCCCGAACGAGGTTATATTGGAGAACTTCAAGGATGTCCGGCTCATCATCTGCTATTAGAATTTTCTTGCCTTTGGCATCCATTAACAAAAAATTTACGCAAACCTAATAGAAATAAAGCGACAGGCGGATAAAATGATCTGAGTTTACAATTTTTTAATACGGAAAGAGTTAGAAACAAAGGTCAAGGTCGGCAACCAGCCCCCGGTAGTTGCCATCAAAGACTCCCGGGGCATTTGCGCTTCCCGGAAATGGCTGTATTTTTGCTCATCCGGGTCGGACCGCCTTTAATATGAAAAATTTTATCCGTTTTCTCCTAATTCTAATTTGTATCCTCCCTGCCCGGGTACTGTTGGCTCAAACTGCGAACCCCGCTTTCAAGGTTCAGCAGGAGAGGAAATTATGGCACGACAACATAGATCGCGAACAAAAGAGGCTGCTGGGTCTTGACGGAAAACAGGATGAGGTAATCCAGGTCTCCAGGGATGAAAATTTCAATCTGGAGATTGCCGATGTAATGATCCGGCAGGTAGATCTTCTACAGCAGAATCTTGAGTTAGATTCCGTACTCACCGGGCAAATGAAAATTAAATATCTCCGGTCGCTCGAAACTATGCTCCGGGGTTATAATAACAACTTCCGGAAAAAAGATTTCCCGCCATCCATGGCACCGGCGCTCTTTGACGCTTTCGTAAGAGCTATGAATCTTGACCGGACGAATGCCAGCATTGAACCGGTGATTGCGGACAACAGCTACGGGGTGGGCAAAATACTGGTGGAATGTTTCCTGTTACCTGTCGAAAATCCGGGTGTAAAATCTTCCAGGATACAATTAATCAGGAAATATTGTGAATTGCACCCGGATGAGATATTTACGATCCTGAGTACGAACCCTGACCTTCCTTTTGCAGACAGTCTTATCATTATTGGGGGCAAAAAAAATATCCGTAAGCTATACGATTATGCATCGGGAAATTCACTGCTCGCTTCCCGGATCAGAAATAGCAGAGACTCGTTGATTAAAATGGTTGGAAAAATCTCTTCGAGTAAAAGTGGTCAGTTATATCTTCCTTTCCTGGACAATTTAATCAATCACAGGATCACTATTTCAGACATCAATAAAGTAAAAGACAATAATCTGCTCTATTATAAATTATTGGTTCAAACACGTATGGATTATGCGGCACGTATGCTCCCGCCGCTTATTGATACAGCATTGGAAATGGAAGCGCTGACATCCATGCTGCAGAATAAGGGGAAGGATATTTTTGTGCGGGAGATCAATGCCCTTCACGACAAACCTGCATCTATACGATTCAAAATTCTGGACCCACTGACTCCGGCGGAACTATACTATCTCGTTGTACTGAGTGAAGATGAAATATATACATCCAGCTACCTGGGTGTTTTTGACCGGATTTTTCAGCGTATGCCTGTACCCCGGGGGGACAGTTTAATCATTGAAATGCATGGGGATTATTTCAGAAAGTTTATCAAAATGGCAGCAGCATATAATAAGCTGGACTATTTCCTGACGACCATGGATAAAGACAATGCGGCTACTATCATGAAAGCATTTATCATAGGTCTGGAGAGAGCCAACGAAGAGGATGCTGTGGATGTGGCTGATTCTTATAGCAGCATATTCGATAAAAATCCCCCTCTTGCATCTTTTGTATTAAATGAAGTGAAATGGAACTATAAAAGAAATTTGCTTAATAATGACAAGCGGGGAACGGTAATCTATCATTTGTTGGAAGCGCTTTTTGAATCTGCCGACACCACGCAGGCCCAGGCTTATGACCTGTCAGCCAAATTAGGAATTCCGCCCGTTTATACAATAAATTATGATTCGCTTAAGGATGATAGTGGACGGGTAATTCAACAGGTCTTTTTCTATGGGGATGAAGACAAGGATGGGCAAAATTCTTACCAGGACTTTCTCCGGTTATTCCTTAAAAAAACTGAATGGAAGGTTACTATGAATCCGACAAAAGAGTGGATCCTCATTCAGTCGGTAAAAGGGAAACCGGTATGGATATTTGCCAACAGGCCCCTTTATGGTGAAGATGATCCGGATGATAAAGCCCAGCATCATCTGGATGATTATCTATATGACAATAAACTTCAGCCTTCCATCTATATTCACCGGGGACACAGTTATCATGTCCGGTATACACTCAAACAGATTCAACCTTCTGCCAAAATTGTCATACTGGGATCCTGTGGCGGATATAATAACCTGAGTGAAGTTCTGAGCATCAGTCCCGACGCCCATATTATTTCTTCCAAACAGGTGGGAACAAAATCCGTGAATGAACCCATCCTGCAGGCGATTAATGCCGACTTGCTGGACGGAACGAATATCGACTGGCTTCCGATATGGAAATCATTGACGGATAAATTCAGCAGGGATCCCGTAGCACGCGAACGTTTTGATGACTACATTCCCCCTTATAAAAATCTTGGCGTTATTTTTATCAAGGCCTACCGGAATGCCATGGGCGAAGAAGATTAAATAAAACTTCGCAACTTTGCCTGATGTCGGAAACGGTCAATAAGAAGAGAATTTTTGATTTTAGACAGCTTGGCAGGGTTTTAAAATACGCTTCTCCCTACAAAAAATGGTTTTACGGATCAATCACACTTTCCATTTTGCTTGCTGTCATTTCACCACTTCGTCCCTTTCTTATTCAGTATACGGTAAATGTTTATATCCGTGGCGGACTTAGCGCAGACCTTTCTGTTCGCGACCGGATGATTCAGATGATCATTTACATTACAATTTTGCAAATCGGAATCCTGCTTTTGGAAACCCTTTTGAGATTTTATTTCTCATTTATCACAGCCTGGCTGGGACAAACCGTTGTAAAGGATATGCGTGTCGCTGTTTATAAGAGGGTGCTTTCCCTGAATCTTTCACAGTACGATAAGACACCCATTGGTACTTTGACAACGCGGACAATCAATGATATTGAAGCCATCAACGATATATTTTCGGAAGGCCTGATCCCGATTGTTTCCGATCTGCTTTCAATTATTTCCATTCTACTTTTTATGTTTCTGGCTAACTGGCAGCTGACATTGATCTGTCTGATCCCGTTTCCCATGCTGATTATTGCGACGTATTTTTTTAAGGAGTCCGTAAATAAATCGTTTATACGGGTACGAAACGCGGTAGCTGCGCTGAATGCTTTTGTGCAAGAGCATATTACCGGGATGCAAATCGTGCAGGCATTCGCTGCAGAAGAACGGGAGTATAAGAGTTTCAGGAAAATTAACCGGGAACATCGCAATGCCAATATCAGAGCAATTTTTGCTTACTCAGTGTTTTTCCCTATTGTAGAAATTGTGCTGGCCTTTTCTACCGGGCTGCTCGTTTGGTGGGGTGCCAGTGAAGTGCTTCATCTCCCGGGAAAACAGGCAGCCGCCCTGACCGGAGAAATCATTGCCTTTTTTCTGTATCTAAATTTACTTTTCAGACCACTGCGACTGATCGCCGATAAATTCAATACCCTGCAAATGGGAATGGTTGCGAGTGAGCGTGTATTCCGGGTGCTCGATAACAATGATGTAATGAAGGATGAAGGAATTTATGCGCCGGATAAACTGCACGGTAAGGTGAACTTCGAGCATGTATTTTTTGCCTACAATGATGAAAGATGGGTTTTGAAAAACATTTCTTTTCTCATAGAGCCCGGAGAGACCCTCGCCATCGTTGGACATACCGGGAGTGGCAAAACGTCTATAATCAGCATTCTAAACCGGCTATATTCCATTCAAAAGGGAAGTATTCTTATAGATGACAGGCCCATTGAAACCTATAAGCTGGAGGCTCTCCGGTCAAATATCGGTGTAGTGTTACAGGACGTCTTCCTTTTTTCTGGTTCGGTACTGGATAATATTACACTCCGGAACAAAGATATTTCGTTTGAACGGGTAGTAAATGCGGCTAAACTAATAGGAATGCATGATTTTATTCTCCGTCTGCCCGGAGGATACGACTATGACGTTATGGAACGGGGAAATACACTTTCCCTCGGGCAACGGCAGCTTCTTTCTTTTATCCGCGCGTTATTATTCGATCCTTCTATTTTGATTTTGGATGAAGCTACTTCATCTGTGGACACCGAATCTGAAAGGATGATTCAGGACGCGATAGGCAAATTGATCGCGCACCGGACGTCGATCGTTATTGCTCACCGCCTTTCGACGATTCGGAAAGCAAATAAAATCCTGGTTCTGGATAAAGGAGAAATCAAGGAGATCGGCACACATGACCAGTTGATTGAAAAAGAAGGGTTCTATTTCAAACTGTACCAGATGCAGTTTGAAAAAGCCTAGACAATTCGGACTTATCGCAAATTGACATACGGCAAATAAAGCCTTAGCGATCAATGTATACCCCGATAATAAAATACCTTGTTCTGAACCATCATCTTTCTCCGGTTCCGACCCATCAAACTTCCTTTTTTCTAAATTCCGGTGAACTCAAAAATGCTTGCGATTTACCCCCCGTCCCTTATCTTTGCGGCAAAATTAAGTGCCGCATGTTCTCTGGAAGGTTCAAATCTTTGTTGGTAGCGGGTTTCAGCGTTTTTTTATTATTCTTTTTTTATTCGGCATCCGCCCAGCCTGAAAATACCGCCAAAGAAGGCAAAAACAGCTTTGATGCCAAGGAAATAATTTTCGGGCATGTATTGAACAACCATGATTTTCACATTATTGATATTGTGCATGACGATGGCACTAAACATCCTGTGTCGATTCCATTGCCGGTAATTCTGTATTCAAAGCAAAGAGGTTTGGATATGTTCATGTCTTCCAGGTTTCACCATGGCGAAGAAACTTACCGGAATTATATGTTACTGACAGAGGAAAAAATTTCCGAACTAAAGCTTGATCCTGCAAAATATAGTGCCCAGGATATTGTGGCTCTAAACGAAAATGGATCCATTGATACATCTGTGAGAGTTTACGATATTTCCATTACGAGAAATGTGATTCAGATGCTGATCGGCCTTGCATTATTTAGCTGGGTCATGCTGTTGATTGCAAAAAAATATAAACGCGGATACGGAGTAACTTCAGCGCCCCGCGGCTCCCAGGGTTTTCTGGAGCCTATTATAACTTTTGTCAGGGATGAAGTCGCCAAACCAAACCTGGGCAGCCTTTATGAAAAATATCTGCCGTTCCTGCTGACAATTTTTTTCTTTATTCTGATAAACAATATTATTGGATTGGTTCCGGGTTCAGCGAATGTTTCGGGTAATATTGCATTTACTGCTATACTGGGCATTATTTCTTTTGTGGTCATACTATTCAGTACAGACAAGCATTACTGGGTACATATATTTAACCCGCCCGGGGTACCCATGGGTGTGAAGTTTATTCTGGTGCCGGTCGAATTTATCAGTGTCTTTATCAAGCCCTTTGCATTGATCATACGTTTGTTTGCCAATATGGTAGCGGGACATATTATTATTATCTGCCTGATTTCGCTGATATTTATTTTTGGCAACATGAACAAGTTTGCGGGCTGGGGTACCGCACCGTTTTCAATCGCCTTTACTATTTTTATCTACCTGATTGAAGTGCTGGTAGCTTTTTTACAGGCGTTCATTTTTACTATGCTCACAGCGGTTTTTGTCGGCCAGGCTATTGAAGGTAAACTGCACCAGCATCACCTGAAGAAGGAAGATTCAATGCTGGTCTAATTGTTTTTTTTCACTAAATATAAAGCCAAGATTATGGATTTATTGACTATCATGCTCAGCACGCCACTTGCAAATGCAGGCGGTGCCGTGGGCGCCGGACTTGCTGCAGTAGGTGCAGGTATCGGTATCGGTCAGATTGGTAAAGGCGCCGTAGAAGCCATTGCCCGTCAACCGGAAGCTTCTAACGACATTAGAGCCAATATGATTCTTACTGCCGCCCTTGTAGAAGGTGCTGCGCTGTTTGCGATCATCGTGGGCTTTTTGGCAATGGTGTTATAATCATTGTAAAGCTTAAAACTGCATCCAAAGCAAAGGGCGGCGGGTGCAGTTTGATTTCAAAAGAAAAGAGGTAACCTCCTCAATAAATATTAAGTTATGAAACTTTTGCTCCCTGAATTCGGGCTGTTGATTTGGACCCTGGTGGCGTTTCTGATTATGTTTTTTATCCTGGGCAAGTTTGCCTGGCCGGCCATTGTGAAGGGTTTGAAAGAAAGAGAAACAGGTATTGCCGATTCACTGGCGACAGCAGAACGGATCAAGGCTGAAATGGCAGAGCTGAAAAGTGAGAATGAAACTTTACTAGCCCAGGCCCGCGAAGAAAGAGCCGTTATGTTGAAAGAAGCCCGTGATACCAAAGATAAACTGATCAATGAAGCGAAAGAACAGGCGAAGGCTATTGCTGAAAAAATCATTTCTGATGCCCAGTCTACTATTGAACGAAATAAAATGGCCGCCCTCATCGAAGTTAAAAATGAAATCGGCCAGTTAGTCGTGGGGATTTCTGAGAAAATACTTCGCCGTGAATTGGAAAACAAAACTGAGCAGGAAAAATACATTAAGAAGCTGGCTGAAGAAGTAAAACTTAATTAAATGCCTAACCCTAATCCACGACTTGCAGCCAGGTATGCAAAATCTCTCATCGATCTCGCCATAGAACGGGATCAACTAGAGGAAGTATATAAAGACATCTTATATCTTAGGACTGTCTTCCAAAAGAGTAAAGCGCTTATTGATTTTCTGAATAACCCGGTTATTACCAGCGATCAGAAATTACTGGTTGTCAAAACGCTGGATTCAAGTAATACGGGCGAGACTACTAAATTGTTCAACCGCCTTCTCATCAGGAAGGGACGGGAAAACTATCTGCCGGAAATAGCCAATACATTCGTTGATCTGTATAAGAAGCACAAAGGTGTTCACACAGTAACCTTGATCACTGCTGTTCCGGTAGGTGATGATATAAAAGAAATTTTTATAAACCGGATAAAAAGTACCGGCCGTATGAAAGAAGTAGAACTAGTGACAGTAGTTCAGGAGAATATCATTGGCGGGTTTATCCTGGAAAGCGAGAACAGAAGAATCGATGCAAGTGTGGCTTATGATCTGGCTAAAGTAAAAAAACGGTTTTTAACCAACGAATTCATATATCGGTTCCGCTAAATAATAACTAATCCTACAAAAATTAAAATATGCCAGATTTAAAACCAGACGAGATTTCAGGAATCATTCTTCAACAGCTTAATGAGTTTAACCTGACTACTGAAATGGAAGAAGTGGGAACCGTACTCCAGGTGGGTGATGGAATAGCCCGTGTATACGGATTGAATAATGTTGGAAGCGGGGAGTTGGTTGAATTTGAAAATGGAGTTAAGGCAATTACTTTAAACCTGGAGGAAGATAATGTTGGTATCGTTTTAATGGGTGATTCCGACGAAATTAAAGAAGGTGCTAAAGTGCGGCGAACCGGAAAGATTGCTTCTATCAAAGTTTATGAGAGCATGTTGGGAAGGGTAGTAAATTCATTGGGTGAAACCATAGACGGAAAGGGTCCACTGACAGGAGAAAGCTTTGAAATGCCAATCGAGCGCAAGGCACCCGGGGTTATTTTCCGTGAGCCGGTAAAGGAACCTTTGCAGACCGGAATTAAGGCAATTGATGCCATGATTCCAATCGGCAGGGGTCAGCGGGAATTAATCATTGGCGATCGCCAGACAGGTAAAACAGCGATTGCTGTTGACACAATCATTAACCAGAAAGAATTTTACAAAGCAGGTAAGCCTGTTTATTGTATTTATGTTGCTATAGGTCAAAAAGCATCTACTGTAGCCGGCATCATGCAAACGCTCAATGAGGCGGGTGCCATGCCGTATACGGTAATTGTCGCCGCTTCTGCCTCAGATCCTGCTCCTTTGCAGTTCTATGCACCTTTCGCTGGCGCTGCCATCGGCGAATACTTCAGGGACACCGGTCGTCCTGCATTAATTATTTTTGACGATCTTTCAAAACAAGCAGTTGCCTACCGGGAAGTTTCTCTGTTACTTCGTCGCCCGCCGGGACGTGAAGCATATCCCGGTGATGTATTCTACCTGCACAGCCGCTTACTGGAACGTGCTGCCAAAATTATTAGTGATGACGCAGTAGCCAAAAATATGAATGACCTCCCTGAATGCCTTAAAAATAAAGTAAAGGGAGGTGGATCTCTGACGGCGCTTCCGGTTATCGAAACCCAGGCGGGAGATGTCTCTGCCTATATCCCTACGAATGTTATTTCTATTACCGACGGTCAGATTTTCCTCGAGGGAAATCTTTTTAACGCGGGTATTCGGCCAGCTATCAATGTTGGTATTTCTGTGAGTCGTGTAGGAGGTAACGCTCAGATTAAGTCCATGAAAAAGGTGGCAGGTACACTCAAACTGGATCAGGCACTTTACCGTGAGATGGAAGCATTTTCAAAATTCGGAGGCGACCTGGATGCCACAACCAAACTTGTTTTGGATAAAGGGGCCAGAAACGTCGAAATTCTTAAGCAACCCCAGTATGCGCCGGTAGCGGTTGAAAAACAAGTTGCAATAATATATCTTGGAACACAGGGCTTACTCCGGGAAGTGTCAGTAAAAAAGGTCAAGGCATTTGAAGAACACTTTCTGATGGAAATGGAAAGTAAATTACCTGACGTTCTAGCTGAATTTAAGAAGGGTAATCTGACCGATGAATCTATACGCAAAACCGTTCACCTGGCCAATGAACTGATCCCGCAATATAAGTAGGAAAACCTTTGTCAGTAAGGATCTCCGGCCAAACGGCCGGAGATTTTTTTTTGCCCGTAGCTGTTTAATGAGAAATAATTTTACTATTTTATTGAAAACACTTGCATTATTCAAAAACGCTTGCAATCTTTGTCTTGTAGAAATGCCGTACCAATCTCCTGATTAACTTCCTTCCAATTTCCCAGCGTTTAATTTCTGTTTTTTTTATATAAAGGTCCCAATCCTTAAGAAGAATTGTGTCGAATACCGTTCCCTGTGGATTATCATTATAATCCGGGTTAAAACAAGTTATGATGCAATTTCGGCGGTTTGCGATGGGATTAATGAGACCGGGTAATATCCGGAGAGTGACTTCAGTTCTTATCATATTTTTTATAGCGGCTACTATTCAGGCACAAACGCTGATTCCTGAACTCTCCTTTAAAAACCCTGTTTTGAAAACAGGTCAGGGGTGTGTCGGGGAAGGTCTGGATGGAGCCGTTTATATTTTCGATAATGTGGGCTGGAATGTGGACGCCCTTGTAACAATTTTGGGACGCAGCAGCGACAAAGTTTATTTGGCGAATGCTGATATACCAGGACCTGAAGAGGAAAGTGAATATGGTACGGGTGATAATGATGCCTGGCAACCTGGTGTAAAATATGGAAATGGAGAGGCGCCTGCCCGACAGGAATGGTGGATGGAATTTAAGATTTCATTTGTAAAACATACCGACCATCAGCAGTCTGTAGACGTGAATCAGTTCTTTGTTTTGGGAATGGATATAGACGGGGATGGAAAGCAATTACATGAGTTCCAGACTTATTACAAAATAAAGTCTTTTTCCCTCGAGCGCCAGTCGGCTATTTATACTTCTTCCATACGGGGATCAGAATCAGATCCGCTACTAAATGGAAGACGATTCGATGGTTCGGTAAGGGATTATCCTGGGATTGAGATTAATGCTGAGGACGCCATGGTTAGCAATTTGTACACAGATGCCAGTTCCCTGATTGTGCGCCTTGGAGCAAAAACTGGCTCCAGCGGATCCGAGGCAACAAGTAGAATGTATGGATTATTATTCCGGTCTATGACATTTGATGTTCCAAAGATACAGGCAGAAGCTGTTCAACATTTAGTGGCATTAAATAATAGAGGTATAGGAACACTAAAAACCGAGTGACCGCCTACAAAAGATATTTGAAGTTTTAGTTTTAAAGGGTACGATCAACAACGGCCGGGTTTGTCTAAACCTGGCCTTTTTTTATTAATTTGGTTTACATCGTAAACTACTTTATATTTGTTTTCTATAATCTCAAATGCCAGTTGTGAAGATGTTAAGGTGGTGTTTCCGGGACTCTCTATTTAAAAATCTGGCGGTCATAGGCACCATCTATTTTGTCGGGATTACCGGAGCGTGCGCACAGACATTGATAACTGGAAAAGTGAAAGATGGGAAAAACCGACCTATTCCGGGCGTAAGTATCACAATTAAGAATAGTTTCGATGGTGCAACTTCAGACTCTTCGGGAAATTATGCCTTCAGCAGTTTAGATACCGGATTTCAGACTCTGTTTATAAGTTCCATTGGGTACCGCCCCGTTGAAGTAACCCTGCAAATAACAGGAAAAACGATCCATATGGACCTGTCATTAAAGGAAGAACCAAATGAATTGAAGGCGGTTACTATTTCAGCCGGCTCATTTTCTGCAGGGGACAAAACCCGTGGCGCTGTAATGAGCTCTCTGGATATTGCCACGACGGCAGGATCAAATGCAGATATTACTGCAGCCTTGAAGACCCTTCCCGGCGCACAGCAGGTCGGCGAGCAGGAAGGCTTATTTGTACGCGGAGGTACCGGTGCCGAGACCAAGCAATTCATTGATGGCAGCCTGGTGAACAATCCCTATTATACAAGTGTGCCTGACATTGCCACGCGGGGCCGATTTTCGCCTTTTCTTTTTAAAGGCACAGTTTTCAGCACAGGCGGTTATTCCGCCCTGTATGGCCAGGCGCTCTCTTCAGTGGTATTGCTTGAATCCATTGACCTTCCTGAACGCTCTGAAATAGATGCTTCAGTTTCTCCTATAGTAGTGGGAGTCGGTACTCAGCAGTTATCCAGTAATAAAAAATATTCCTGGGGCATGAGCTACAGCTATGTGAATGTGGCTTTATATTTTGGACTGGTCAGCCAGAAGCCGGATTATTTCCGGATTCCTGCTTTTCATAACGCTGATGCCAACTTCCGGATCAAAACAAAGAACGGTGGGTTGATCAAATATTACACAACTTTTGCCTACAATGATCTGGGTTTAAGAAATCCCGACATAGACAGTCCTTATTTGAAAAATGCTTTTAATCTTGCCAATCACAACTGGTATAACAATCTGAGCTGGCGGGAGAATCTGAATAATGGCTGGGAA
>JGI1027J12803_100202231_pt1 | contig 13951 bp, 10 predicted proteins | sample IowNatreferecore_FD_12803 | JGI IMG/M metagenome (IMG submission 12803) | reverse complement strand
CGATATTCGAAATCCTTTCTTCGCCGAGGTGGCCCGTGGCGCGGAAGATGCGGCGCGCGCGGGCAACTGCGACCTGGTCCTTTGCAACAGCGACCTGGATGCGGACAAGCAGATGCACTACGTCCGGTCGCTGCTCGAGAAACGCATCGATGGCATTCTGATGAATTCGGTGTCCGCGCTGAGCCGGGACCAGCAAGCCCAGCTGACCGCTTCGGATGTACCTATCGTCTTGCTAAACCGTCCCGCTTCGAATCAGGGATTCTCCACGGTTTGCGCCAACAACGAGGCGGGAGGCGCCCTGGCTGCCCGCTATCTTCTCGATCTAGGACATCGGAGAATCGCCCATCTTACGGGACCGAAGCAGCACGGCAACTTGAGTGACCGTACGCGCGGTTTCGTGCGCACGCTACAGGCCGCTAAGCATGCGGTTCATCCGATCGTACGTTACGGGAAATTCAATTTCGCCGGAGGCGCAGATCTGACCAGAAAGTTGTTCGACGCACACCCGGATGTCACAGCGATCTTTGCAGCCAACGACGTCATGGCCTTTGGTGTTATTAAAACCGCGCTCGAACGCGGCCTCCGAATTCCGGAAGACCTGTCCTTGATCGGCTTCGACAATATTGAGTTTTCGGGCATTGTCCATCCGCCTCTCACGACGATTCATCAGCCGAAGTACGAAATGGGTCAAGCCGCCGTTGAGATCCTGCTAAGGATGGCGCGCGAGAAAAACAAGCGGATTCCCGAGCATCGTCTTTTGGGCGTGGAGATGATCGAACGGCAATCCTGCCAAGCACCTGTATCCGTGCCGCGTCTAGTGGCGCGTCGCCAAGCTCGGGGTTAGGGATAAATCGGTGTTCGGGATGATTGAGGGAGGATTTCATATGCGCCTCTCGCTGGAACGCCGGCGGGCTGCCACGATAGCATTCGCGCCCTCAGCCGCGCTCATCCCGGATCAGGTAAGTCAGGATGCCAGCCAGTCTTTGGCAGTCAAGTGGTGAGAGGAAAATCCGATCGCGAGTGGTTGGCTCAGAGGGTACGGCGTGGCAGGCTGCGGGCCAAGAGGCTCGCGCTCCCCTCGTGAACGGGTGCAGCACCAGAAAGGTGGAGGAGATTTTGAGGAAGGGGCTGTAACTGATGTAGTTACGCTAGCCGATACAGTCGCTTGCCAGTCGCGTCCCAGTTAGCATTAAGGAACCAGATCTCTTTGAACCGACCTGCTAGTGAAGGATTTGCTGAAATCGGATTCTTTTTGTGACTGCACTCGTATCTCCTGTCCTCGACTCTGAATTTCATTGTCGCACTGGCCTCGATAAGAAGTCGTTTTCGGGTGCACGTTTCCATCCGGCTTGAAGCGCGAGCGAGGATGATAGGGGGCTCGGGGGGATAGTTTGGCCGATTTCGCCACCGCCAACGTCCAAGGGACTGATAACGCACCCTGCTGGTAGAGACCAGCGCGCGAAACGGATTTAGGGCTCTCGGAATCTCATCAAGGGATGGTCTAGATCCTTGAAGACCCTAGCCACAACCCTTCTGGTTCCAGCGCTGCTGCTCGCGCAGGGCGGACCGCCCTTTCGTTCGGACGATCCCGATACTCCGGGAAACCGGCATTGGGAGATTAATACCGGGTTCATCGGCGCCCGCAATCCTTTCTCGGGTTCCTATGCCCTTCCGAATATCGACATTAACTATGGGGTCGGGGATCGCCTGCAGCTAAAATTAGAAATACCTTGGAGCGTTCAGGAAACGCGAGGTGCTTCGAATCATTTCGTCGGCGGTCTTGGAAATTCTCTGCTGGGAATTAAATACAGCTTTTACCAGCATCATTCAAAGACTCGCGTCCGCGACGGCGAGCGTGATATCAAAGTTAGCCTATCGGTTTACCCACAGCTGGCTTTGAACAACCCCACACACTCCTTGGCGCGCGGTGTCGCCGAGCCAGGTCCCCAAGTGCTGCTCCCCTTGGAAGGCAACGTCAGCTTTCGCTGGATTCGCATCAGTGGCGAAGTCGGCTACCGGTTCTCAAGCAAAGGAGAACCGAACGCCTGTATACGGGGTGTCGTAGTAGGTCACGAATTCAGAAAAGATACCGAACTTTACCTGGAGCTTTACGACCAGGAGGACGTCGGGGTAATTAACGGGGTGAAGAAAATTCGTGAATCGACAATCGGCCTAGGAGGTCGCATCCCGATCGTTAGACGGCAATGGCTCCGACTGATCGGGATGGTCGGCCATGGCCTTGTTTCTCCTACGCAGGAAAATGGCCAGCCGACCTGGATCGCCTATGTGGGTATTCAATTTCTATCGGACCGTCGTAGAAGACACAGTCCCGAATAGAGCGCAATTCTCGGAACTACCCAGCGCCGTAGTTGTGACCACGACGGGGCACGCGGCAATCGCCATCGTCGCGTCGCGTTCACGCTTACGGATTTCGCCGTCGACCACACGATCCTCGAACGAGCAGACCCGCCATTCGTTCGAACTGCATTCGATAACCCTCGAAAGCCGAAGGTGGGCGTCGCAGTGTATTCCGTTCGTTCTCCACGGGGCTGCGGGGATCAAGTAGGTGTGGACGCCTGGAAGTCTTTGACAGTTAAGCTGTGAGACAAAAGTCCGATCGCGAATGGATGGCTCAGAGGGTACAGTCCTCCCCAGGTATCGCCGTCTCAGGTTTCTGTCTCTTGAGAGACCGATCAAGGCCCAGCTGACTGGCGGCGTCTTGGCGTCGCGCCCCGGCCTCAATCCCCAGAACAAGCGGGCCGGTAGTGCTGGAATGTCTTACGTTTTCGGGCGGTGTACGCCAAGGTTGGCGACTGGTCTTTCATCTCGCCACCTACTCACGCCACGTGGAGAGATGTCGGTTGAGAATCGTTTCCAACTCCTCGCGGTTCCCTTCCTTGATGCGAATCCGCGGAGACGGCAAGAAAGTGAACCGTCTGGTGATATGCAGGCGAAGAACAGCCTTCGACGGGCGGGAAAGCGAGAGGGCTACGAGTTCGCCCGGAACCGCCGAAGCCTTCCACTCGTAGCGTTCAATATTGAGCCACGAGATCAACCTTCCATGATGGAGAATTCCACGATCCCTTATCTCGAGATTCGGAGCAACGATTAAGACATAGATGACAGCGACGGCCCTCAATAGCCGCTAGGGCGATACCTGCGGACGAGCTAAGGCCCAGAGTCTCCGTGTGCCCGAGGTGGGCAATATCGCGAATGATATTAATGTAACTCGGCAACACTAACACCATTGTGATCCGGGTGTCCGTGGTTTTCATGGATAGCACGAGGGAGAGTGCGGCGAAATCGATTTTGTGGGTCCGTGATGATCCAATCGGCCTCGCCGTTTGGTCCGGCAATATAGCCGTCCAGACTAATCGCGACGGCATACCGCACGCGTACAACCGGTGCTCAGCGGACACAAGCGTTTGCACAGAAGGGCGTGGTTTCGGCTAGTATGGGCTGCTTAAGCCGCACCCCCCTCAATCGTCGGTACAGCCACGCGCGTCCGAAGCCCCAAAGGCGGGTGACAGATGAAGACGACGTGTCCAGAATCTCTGCGGTCTCTTCGATAGACAAGCCTCCGAAGCACCGCAGCTCAACGATACGCGCGCTCTCGGGGTCCTGGATGACCAGCTCTTCCAGGGCCTCGTGAAGTGCGATGACATCGAGATCCGGTTCGAGGGCGACCGCAACCGCTTTATCAAGCTCTTCGTGAGGGGGTGCCAGAGCCGCGCTTTTGCGGAGTCTGTGTCGGGCGTGATCTACCAGAATGCGTCGCATGATCTGCGCGGCAGCGCCGAAAAAGTGCGCGCGCCCGCTCCATACCATTCGGTTCTGGTCTACCAGCCGAAGGTAGGCTTCGTGCACCAGTGCCGTGCAATTGAGGGTGGGCGCGTGCCGCTCGTTGAGCAACGCCCGTTGCGCCAGCGATTTCAGTTCAGCATAAACCAGCGATGCCAGATTATCGAATGCATCTCTGTCACCCTCGGTCCACCGGTTCAAGAGCTCCGTGATGTCCGGCACGCTTTCGTATTGTAAGCCGTCGACGGGAACTTGGGATGCTTGGTGGCTAAATTAAGCTCCAACGTTTTCAAATATGGGCCCCCCCGGGCCGCCCCGCGGATCGCGATTGGATTGGTCAAGTGTGGTTAAACATTGTACGCAGGTCATGCGGTCTGCAGACCCAAAAACTTAGCCTCGAATCTCTAACGAATCCGCCCCTCGCGCCAACTGTCTGATACGCCCGACCGTTTCTGACACTCTCCTAATCAACGGAGGCTGGGTATTCCTATGAAACCCGCGCCAGCCTGCGGGGAGAAGCAAGCCCTCATTAAACTCCTCGACGATGCACGCGCTGCCTATGCCAAAGCCACTAGAGAACTGGATACCTGCCCGAGGGACAAGTTAAATGAAGCCTATAATTTGGCGGACAACGCTCGATTCCTCTATGAGATAGCCAGGGATGCATTCGAAGAGCACCTCAAGGATCATGGCTGCTACTAGGCCTAGACTCGAAACTGACCCACCACCCTGCGGTGCCGAATCGGCGACAACAACTCCGGGTCTACACGCGCCAACCGAGCGAAAGTACCCGCGTCAAGTCGATCGTCCTTGCGTGTGCTCGGTGATTAGCTTCACCCACGGGGACTGTGGTCCCACTTCTAGCGCGACGCGGCTCGCGCCCAGGCTCGCGAAGACTTGCGTTAGTCTTTCTTCGTCGTTGCGATCCTGCGCTCTAACACCACTCTCAGTCCGCGTCGAGGACGAAATAGCGGCTCGTTTCCCAGACCAGTCCCAATGGTTAGCTCTTGCCGCTTTTTCTTGCTCACGGGACGCTGTTTTGCAGTCGTCGATTTAGTGATGATCTTCGTCATGGCCGGTTTCCTTTTCTGCACCTCGAGTGCGTCAATCATTGGGAGCATAACGCATCCCGCCGGGAAGCCGGCCTTCTCATCCCATCTCGAACCTGCAATCCTTCGGTTAACAGCCGATTAAGATTTGGTCGTTGCTCTTCACCTGCGCGAACGAGCGGACAACAGCCGCCCGAGATTTTGATCAAGCGCTTGTGACTGGGTAAACCTTCGCCACATTCATGCCGATGTAACAATGTCGGGGAGCATGCTCCCTGAAGGTGCACCCCAAAGAGAGGCCGGATTTCGACTCGTTTGGGGATTTAGCCGAGAATGAGACTACTCTGTAACCCCTTGCTCGGCCTGCTTTTAGCCGGCACAGCCACAGGCGTCATGGCGCAGCAGAAGCCCGGCGAGGAGACGTCGGGTTGCGTCGATTCAAAGGTGCTCCCCAAGCTGGTCAACTGCTGGATCGATACCTGCGACCGCAAGGAATCGGACCAGCGTACGGTTCCCGTCAGGGAAGGCGATAAGGGAGACCCGGTCAATGCCTCGATCGACGGCAAGAGCCGCTCGATCATGTACGAATGCAATGACGGAGCGACGCCGGCATCGATCGTGCAGCAAACGACGGCGGCACTTAGCGCCGCGGGAATCCTAGTGCTGTACCAGTTCACGGGTCTCGAAGGCACGGTCACGGCGCGCAAAGACGATTTTTGGGTTCTGGTCGAGGCGGCGTCGCACTACTACACCCTGACCGAGTTCATGGCGGCTCCCCCGGATTTTGAATCGATCATCGACGCGCCTGGATTTGCGGAGGCGATTGAACGCTACGGTCACGTTCCGCTGTACGGGATCAAGTTTCCAGCGGGGCGCACGGAACTGACGCCCGACTCAAACGCCATCCTGACTGAGGTTGCGAGCATGCTCGAAGCGCACCCGGACTGGCATATTCGCGTCGAGGGGCACACCGACAATACGGGAACAAAGCTGGCCAACCAGACTTTATCGGCACGTCGCGCGGCAGCGGTCGTGACAGCGCTGACGGCCTTGGGCGTAAAGCGAACGCGCCTCGATTCGTCGGGAATCGGAGACGCGCGACCGGTCGCGCCAAATGTGAGCGACGAAAGCCGCGCGAAGAATCGCCGCATCGAGCTGGTCAAGATCACCGCGCAGCAGTAGTCTTTCCGTACTAGTACAAAAACGCTTTTTCGCTGGTACGAAATAGAGTTCAGCCGGATTGAGCCGCACGCGGATACCTGTCAAAACGGAGAGGTGCGCACGGTTCTAGGCGGACTCCTGGTGTGGATGTGTGGGTTCCCCGAGACGTGTGCAGCGCAGACGGTAACCGCCGAGCAGCTCACGCATCGCGTCCCCGCTGGCGCCGCGCGTGAGTATCGGGCCTCGCTTCAGGCGCTGATCAAGGGCGATCTTGCGCGATCGATCGCGCATTGCCGCAAGGCGATTGAATCCGATCCGGGCAATGCTTCGGCACACAACGATCTGGGCATCCTTTACTTACAGTCGAACAAGACGGAGGAAGCGCTGCGGGAGTTTGAGCGTGCGGTTTCGCTACAGCCGGGCTGGGGGATGCCGCACATCAACGCGAGCTACGCCGCATTGGCGCTGGACCGGCCGCGAGAAGCGGAATCGTCGGCGCAGCGGGCTATCGAGATTTCCCGCAATAATCACCGCGCACATTTGCTGCTGGGATGGAGCCTGGTGGCGCAGTATCGTTACTCGAACGCCGCACTCGAGAGCTTGCGCATCGCTGAGCGGGAGTTTCCGGAAGCGCACCTGGCCATCGCCGACGTGCTGATGCATCAAGGGTCGTTGGCGGCGGCACGCGACGAAGTCGAAAAGTACCTGGCAACAAAAGATCCGGAGCACAAGCCCCTCGCCGAGGCCTGGCTCCGGATGTTAACGATGGACTAGACTGCCTGGACGTTAGAAGATCACCTTCGCGCCGACCTGGATCTGTCGCGGATCGAGCTGACTTTGTACAACACCGAATGCAGGGTCGTTCAGGATTCGACCGACGATGCTGTAGTTCGAGTGATTCAACGCATTGAAGAACTCGACGCGGAACTGCAGGCGCAAGCGCTCCCGGATATAGACCGTCTTCTGGGCAACCAGATCGAGATTCGTCATGCCGGGTCCGATCACGGTGTTGCGGCCCAGCAATCCGAATTTTCCAGCCGCAGGCGCCGCGAAGGCTTGCGTGTTGAACCAATGCGCGGTGGATTGCAAGTCGCCGTCCAGGTACTGCGACTGTCCTAGGAAGAGATTGGGACGCACGAAGATGCCACCGGTGCCGGCGCCGACATTGGTCGGGTCGCCACGCAGATTCACCGTGAAGGGGAATCCGTTTTGAGTGGTGAAAATTCCCGATATTTCCCATCCGCCGGCAACTTGAGAGGCCCAGCCGTCTTTCAGCCAGCGGCCTTCTTTACCGAACGGCAGATTGTAGACCGCGGTGCTGGTCCAGCGATTCTGCACATGGAAAGCGGCTAGGCCACGTTCAGCTTGGAGATTATACGCATCCTGCGCAGGTGAGTTTTCGGGACCAGCGACGCCGCCGGCGTTACGGAACTGCGGAGCATTGGTAATGGCCTTCGAATAGGTGTACGAGCTCAGCACCGAGAGTCCGTGGGCGAAGCGCTTCTCAAATCGCAGGAAGCCGCTGTGGTAGTTGGACTGCGCCGAATGCGGCAGGAAATTGATGAATCCCACTGGCACCGAATTTCCGGAGACTTGCAGGTAGTTGGGGAAAACGGTACCGGGAGCAAATACCAATCCGGCATAGGGACGGCGCGGATCGATGGACGTATTGGTCGACGGCTGGGCGTTATTCGGCTGAACGTTCTGCTCCAGCTTGATACCCAAAGTCGCGATATATCCGGCTTCAATCACGATATTCTTCGCGATCTCGCGCTGCACAGAGAAATTCCACTGGAGCGCGTAGCTGGTGCGCTGATTCAGGTCAATACCGGCGGCTTGAATCTGCGCCGGTCCGACCACCGCAGGACCAAAAATGTTGTAACCCTGCAGCGCCGGATTGTAAGTCGTGATGCTGAGCGTCTGGGCGACGTTGTTGGGCAATCCCGCGGCGAGCCGGAACAGCGGGTTCGCGTCGTTGTTCGCGTAGAACATTCCGGCACCGGCCCGTACGACGGTCTTGGGATTCACCGACCAGGCCACGCCGATTCGCGGCGCGAAGTTGTTCTTGTCGGTGTAAGCGCAGCCCGTCGGATACCCGCTCTGGCCGCAGACGAAGAAAGTCGGCTTGGAAGTTGCGAGCGGACCATTCGCAAAGATTTGTTGCGGAGACGGTACGTTGCTATAGTCGATCGATCCCATCTCGCCGTTCTGTGCGGCGAATGGCGGCGCGATTTCGTAGCGCAGTCCCAGATTGACGGTGAGGTTGGAGCGCAGCCGAATATCGTCCTGCGCATAGAGCGCGTATGCCCACTGGCGCGCGCCCAGCCGGCTGGGTCCTACTGCGCGGTTCGCGGTCGCGGAGGTGGCTATTAGGAAATCGGCCACACTGTTGCCGGTAAATCTGCCCGTGAATTGGAACGCGCCGAGAGTCGGCGGGGCTTCGAAGCGATTGTAGTTGATCTGCTGCACTTCGGCGCCGAACTTCAGCGAATGCCGGCCGCGGGTCCAAGCGATGTTGTCGTAAATCTGGTAGGTCGTATCGCGACTGATCGCCACGCCGCCGCCAGGATTGGTGGTGTTGAAACCGCCCGCACCACCGAACAGCGGGAAGCTCCCGCCCAAATTGAACTGCGGAAGGCGCTGTTCGACTCCGTTTACGTTGAAGGTCGGTTCCGACAGACCGAGCGTCAGACGGAGGCGATTGAATGCCAGGCGCGTTTCGTTCAGAACGTTCGGGCTGAATGCATAAGTGGACCCGAGGGTCGCGTTTTGCGAGCGGGCGTCGTTCACCGAGGAACGATTCGGAATGGTAAACGGGACATTCGCGTTCTCATTGGAGCGCGAGTAGCGCCCGAAGAGATTCCATTGCTGCGAAGCCACCCAATCGAAGCGACCCGAATAGTTGTCGTTATGCTGCAGCAGTAATTCGGTCGCATTTACGTAGCTGGTGCCGCTGGTGGGCAAGGGTACCGCACTGAGACCGGCAAGCGACAAGGGGTTCAGTTGCGCGGTGGGGATCTTATTCTGGCTGTAGGGTTGGTTGTTGGAAGGATCTTTGATCGCCGCGAGACCACTGAAGTCTCCGACACGCTGAGCCGCAGTCGGCAAGTTCACGCTGACGGGGGTGGATCCCAACTGATTCGCGCCTGCCTGGTGAACGCGCAATCCTTCATATGCCAAGAATCCGAAGAGTCGATTCTTCGCGATCGGCCCGCCGATGACTCCACCATACTGGTTGCGCTGGAACTGGAAAAGGTCGGGAGCATTGAAGGGACGCGCATCCAGCGCCTTGTTGCGCAGGAATTCCCAAGCGGCGCCATGCACTTCGTTGGTTCCCGACTTGGATACGACGTTGATGGCGGCGCGCGAATACTCGGCGGGCACCATGGCGGTCTGCACCCGGAACTCGGCAATAGAATCGATGGAAGGCGAGTAGTTGAGGGCGCTGTAATCGGGATCGATGTTCACTGCGCCGTCCAGCAGGAAGACGGTGTTGTTGGTGCGGTTGCCGGCGATGCTCAATCCGCCGATGTTGTTCTGGCCCTGTCGCAGCACGTTTTGCTGAACGGTGCGGCCCCCGGGATTCACACCGGGAACAAGCAGCGCGAGTTGCAGAAACTGGCGGCCGTTGAGTGGCAGAGAAGGCAGCTTCTCACTGGTGACGACGGTTCCCTCGGCGGCATTTTCGGAATTCATGCCGGAGAGATTGCCCTGGACCTCCATGGACTCGGCAGTGGTGCCGATCTCCATGGTCACATTGATGCGGCCGACCTGGGCCACTTGAATCCGAATGTGGTTTTCGCGATAAAGCTTGAACCCTGACGCCTCGACCGAAAACTCGTAGTTTCCCGGAGGCAGCAGCGTGAAATAGAAGAGCCCCTTGTCGTCACCAATCAGCTCTCGTGTGGCACCGGTGTCTTCGTTACGCAGATGCACCTTAGCGCCGGGGACAGTAGCACCGGACGGATCCTTCACCACACCGAACAGCAGTGCCGTGTCCGACTGCGCCATAAGAGTCACTGCGCCGAATGCGATCAGCAGCGCGACCCGAAGTGATACATGGAATAAAGAGGTCCTCATATGACTTATCAATCGACTTGGGATCAACTTAGCTTTATCCGCACGGTGTCATATGTCCATTCCAGAACCTCCTTACGACCACACTATGTAACGACTTGCTCCCACGCCACTTAACGCAAAGTCCCCTGATCCGCACGTCGCGTGAACCTGAGGCATAAGTTACTTAGGAGACTCTTAATTACTACTCTACGCCCGACTGAATCAGTTATAAATAACCTCAAATAGGTCTCAAACAGTAAATGTATTTCTCCACTCAGCCGATTAACTGAGGAAGTCGTAGACGAAGGTACCGTCCTTGAGCCATTCACATCGCCAGACCAGAAGAGCCGGCGGTCGCCGGTTGCTTCGCTGCGGCTTCGCCCTAGCGACACTTGTACCAGCGTTTGCATGGGCGGACGTTAGGAAGCCCCAGATCGACAAGAACTCGCCCGAAGGCCAATACATGGAATTAGTGGGTCTGGAATCAGATCCCACAAAAAAAGTGGTCCTCATGGAGCAGTTTCTGGCGCTCTTTCCGAAGTCGGATCCCGGGATCACCGTATGGATCTACAGCGATTTGCAGGATCGCTATCGCAGGGCTGGCGCACTTGATAAAGCGCTGACCGCCGGACAAAGGATCCTCGAGATCGAACCGGATAACATCGACACGGCGCGGGCCAATTGGCGAATCGCGGAAACGAAAAACGACCCTGCCTTGGTGAAAAAATGGTCCGCCCAAACTTCTGCGATCGCCGAGCGAATCGTGAAGTCGCCGCTGCCCGCCGATCCCGAAGCTTTGAAAAGCGCACAGGCGGTGGTGGAATTTGCGCGGCAGTTCGTGGTCAATACGACTTACGATGACTACAACAAGGCGGTGCAGGTCAAAGATCCCGCCCAGCGCATCATCGCGCTTCAGGAGTTCCTCAAGAAGCATCCTCAGAATCCGTACATGAGTCAGATTGAAATTGCGGAATTTCTGGCCTGCAAGGAAATCGGCGACGTGGACAAGACGCTGGCTGCGGCTGAAAAAATCCTGGCCCGCGACGAAAACCGCGAAGATGCCCTGCTGTATGTGGCGGAGATTTCCTTTCGGCGTAAGCGGGATCCCAAGCGGACGCTCGCACTCACCAACAAGTTCATCGCTCGCATGGCGGTCGCCACCAGGCCCGATGGTCAAAGCGAAGCGGACTGGCTTCGCTCGAAGCGACAGAACCTCATGCTGGCTCACTACATCATCGGGAGCATACACTTCCAGTCGCAGGCGTGGAGCGCGGCGGATAAGTCACTACGGGACGCCCTGGCGTTGGCGGGTGACGATCAACTCCGGTCTACGCTTCTCTACAATCTGGGATGGGCAAACTATCAGATGCAGAATGCACTGGAAGCGATCCGCTTTTATCGGTTATGCGCGGCGATTCCTGGTCCGATGCAGGAACAGTCGGCGAAGAACGTTCTGGCCATCAAATCGGAATATAATTTACCGCAATAGTCTCCAATTACGGCGCGTGTAAGTACCCAAGTGCGCTCCCCGTCGGTGATATTTACAATTCAGGCCAAACGTGTGTCCAGCATATCTCCAAGGGCGGGGACGAGTGTGGGATTTAGCGTGCGGGCATGGCCGTAAAAGCATGTGTGTCATCGAGATGCGGTATATAAGGCGGGAGAAAGCAGAAAAGGGGCAGGTCCATTACGGACCTGCCCCAGGAAAAGAAACAAAGCGCTTACGGAATACGGAGGCGTGCAGCGACGACCTAGCTCCGACAGTCCACTAGTGAGCCTTGTCGGCCCCTTTGGACGGAATCCCGGGAAGGGCTGTCACTCCCTCTATGTTGACTGCGTCGAGTGCACCCGGGTTTAACCCAAGCAGTGCCAGGATCGAGGGAGCTATCTGCGAGGTCGTTACTGGCGCCCGGTTCTGACTCGGCGTAATCGCCGGGAATGAGACCACGAGTGGTACGTGCGTTTCATTCTCGTTGAAGCCGCCGTGTTCGGCCTGGACCGCTGGGAGGCTGGCGTTTGCCGATGGCTCGAAATTAGTACCGTTCGCCGGTATCAGGATAATGTCCGGAGGTGCGGGATCCGTGAGCGGATCGGGAAAAAGCAGTTTCAGAGATTCACCGACGAGCATTTGCTGGATATGTAGCGCCTGCTCGTTGATCTTCAGCGTGAGAACGTTCGCCACGCTCTGCGTTTGGCTCTGGTTTTTAAGCCAGATTAGAGCAGCGGTTTTTTCAGTGATCTTTGGGATTACCGTAGCCGGGAACCCGGCTGGCGTCAGGATGTTCTGAATGGCGGTGGTGAGGTCGATCACTCGGAGGGAAGGATCGATCGACGATTCGGCGTGCTTGGCAGTGAGGATAATCGCGGTAGTGTCGCGCAGACCATTTGCGCTTAAGCCAGCCAGCATTTGGCCGATGGAAGCATCTGTGTGCTGCAAGGCGGCCTGAAGTGTCGCGTTGGGAGTACCGAAATCGTCAGAGTAACCCCCGCCCAGGGAGTCCTTCTTAGCTGCGTTGATCGCCTGGAAATTCATCCCGAATAGCGTTGGAACGCCAACTTGATTAGTGTGGCTATGGTCATATCCATTGATTTCGTTCAGGATCGACGTAACGCGAAAGTCGTCAAAGGTTTGGGTCTGGAGCGGATCTTTCAGCACCACGGCTCCAATTTCTGGCGTGTACAGGTCCACGATACCGGTTCCAGAAGGGCCGTTCAAAAACTCGTACGAAGCGGTCTTGTCGGAGTACGCGGTCAACTTGTTCTCCTTACGCACCACTTCAAAGACCGTGTTCACGCGAATCATGTTGTGGGGCAGAACAGGCGTGCATACGCCGTTGACCAACTGACGGGGAACTCTGTTCGGATCCACGGTTTCATTCGTCGCAACAGGCGTGGTCGGCAGGGGATCAACGTCAATATCACCCTTCAAGCTGAAGGTGGTGCCCGGTGCACCGCTACACGTCGTGTTAGTGGGAGCGAACCAGGCGCGATGGTACGCATCGTCATAATACATGCCGGCCAGCGCCGGGGAGGCGCCCGTGAAGATCGCTACGGTCGCTGGAATAGAGTCAGAGGGCTTGGTTGAACTCGCGTTAGTGAAATTGATTCCTTGTGAACTGAGTTGGGCAAGCGCCGAACTTGGGTTGCTTTTTACCCAGCGCGCGAGGTCGAGCGCGTGCATGCCGTCGATGCTGAGCACGAGAACGCGTTTTATGTTGAACCCTTGATTTTGGTCGTCATAACCATAAACTGCAATGGTCGTAGCCGCCATTACCGCAAGGAATGATACGGCACTTCTAGTACTTTTCATCGGTTCCCCTTAAGTTTGTTTTCGAGTTGGGATGGTGTAACCACTGCTAGTTCTGGAGCATAGCAGGAGGGTGTTAAGGTCTCCTATGGAGAGAACCACCGACAATACGTAGATTCTGCCCCTACCTAGTACCCCCGCGTCTCTTTAACCAGAGCTCAGCGAAATCACCTAAGCGTAAGGCCGTTCAGCGCCTTCCCTGGATGATGACCGCGGTATTGCGTAGTGATCGATCCGCCACTGTCGTTTTCTATCTGGATTGCGTGTGTGTAGGCGACGGCAACTTCGGGGCTCCTTCCGCACATTAGCGCCGGGTAGCGAGGCAGTCCGATGTTGCTTTATTCACAAAAACTGACCATCGCTAGCGGCTGGCGCGGGCTCGCACGCTCTTCGCGGTCTGGCCTGTGCGTTTTCGCGGGAGTCTTGCGGAGGGGGGAAGTGGTTTTGCGCGCTTTGGCCGCCGGTGAGTCGCCTGTCCCCTTTGCCTTCGCGACCATGGCGTGTTCGGCGTCGTCAGGAATGCTCCGCGGAGCGTAATCCTTCCGATCGCGCTGGGATTATTGCCTTTCAGTTC
>JGI1027J12803_100069899_pt1 | contig 14010 bp, 9 predicted proteins | sample IowNatreferecore_FD_12803 | JGI IMG/M metagenome (IMG submission 12803) | reverse complement strand
GCCGCGATCCACGGCTTCTCCAGCGAAGGCGAAGCTTTCGCGGAAGCCGTAGCGCTGGAAGATCGGGAAGACATTGAAGAGCGCGACCACGAGACCGTAGTCCAACTTCTCGCGGATGGCACTGAACCAATTCGTTCCCTTCGCGGGATGACGCATCGACGCAAGCAGTTCCCCCAGCATTGCCACCGCCAGCCGAGTCCGGTACCGCCACGGCAACGCCCACAGCAGAAACCCGATGTCGAGATATGCGACGTGGTTGGAGATGATCAGCAACGGGCCATTCATGCCCTTCAACTTTTCGCGCCCGACTACTTTGGGCGACACCATGATCAACGTCGCCGGCCAAGTGACGCCGTGATAGACGAGCGCGCGTAGCCAGCGCATTGGGGCCGTTAGGGCCCAAGTCGGGAACTTGTAGTGCGGACGTTCCTGCGGCGTCTCGCGAAGCATCTTCTCGACCTGCGCGACTGTGGTAGCGTTCGAGAATGTCTGCTCGTTCAGCGACATCTGGTATCGATCCTCGATGGCGCTCATCAGTTCCACGCGATCGATTGAACTCAGGTTCAGGTCGCTCTCCAGATTCGCGTCAGGACCGAGGGGTCCCACGGACTTCCGGGTTACACGCCCGATCAACTCCGCCAGTGCGCTCTGGGGTGTTTCGCCGGCATCGCTGGCACCGAACTTCGAGCGGGCGTAGGTTTCGATCTCGCCGACCTTCGGCTTCTGCGTCGATGTCCGCGGAAAATCATCGTCTGGCCAAACCAACCATCGCCGAATCTGTTGGAAATCCGCCAGCCGGGCATTCGCACCCTGCACCGCCTCGCGGCCGTCGTTCCCGTTTCTCATCAACAACACCGCGCACGCTTCGGCATTTCCTTCTACGGGCAGCGCGACGACCACGGAATCTCGAACCTCCGGCTGCGCCCGTAGCGCGCCTTCCAGGTCCTCGGGATAAACCTTCATTCCTGCCGGGGTGACGATCACGTTCTTGCGGCGGCCTTTAAAGTAAAGGTTTCCCTGTGCGTCCAACTCGCCGAGGTCGCCGGTTTTGAACCATCCCTCTTCATCGCCAACAGGGGTCAGCTTCTTTCCCTGCCAGTAACCGGCCGACATGTTCGAGCCGCGCACCATGATCTCGCCGTTCTCGTCGAGTTTCATCTCGCGACCTGGCAACACTTTTCCGATGGAACGCTGCCCCACTTTGAACGGATGATTCAGGCTGATGAGCGAGGTTGTTTCAGTGAGTCCATATCCCTGCACCACCGCATATCCGAGCCGGTTCCAGAACTTCTCGGTCTCCGCGTCGAGCGCCGCGCCACCGGAGATGAAAGCCCAGAACTTCCAACCGAGTTTGCTGTGCACATCGCGGAAGCGCCACATCCGGCGGGTAAACTTCTTCCCCTCGGCCTCGGCGAAGCGGGCGTGGAATTTCTCCAGCTTCCCTTCCGCCTCGAAGTCTCTCTCTACCTTCTGCCGCAGCGAGGCCAGCATTCGCGGGACGGCGATCAACGCCGACACACGCTCGTGCTTGACGACGTCCATGATCTCGCCCGGACTCAACGTGTTGTGGAAGATGACGGTTGCGCCCAGCGCTTGCGGAATGAACAGACCGAGGAATTGTCCGAAGACATGGCTCAGCGGCAGCAGGTTCAGGAATCGCAGCGGGTGAAACCACTTCTCATACTTCCGATACTTTGCGATCTCCCGTTCGATCGGCTCCAGGTTGGCCAACACGTTGCCATGCGATATGACGACACCCTTTGGCTCCGAAGTGGTGCCAGAGGTGAAAACAATCTGAAGCATGTCCTCGCGCGTGAGTTCCGGACCCGCGTAAACGCCGGAGTCGTGTCTTGCGACCCGCTCGCGCAGGTCCTCCATGATGAGGACATCGCGCCCCACACAGAACGCCGCAACCTCGCGTGCCACGACCATCAACTTCGCATCGACCTGTTCGGCGACCTTCATCGCGAACTCGCTGTTCGCGATGCGGTCCATGGGGACTGCTACCGCCCCGCGCAGGACGCATCCGAAGAACGCGGTCGCCCACTCCGCGCAGTTGTCGCCCCACAGTACCACGCGGTCCCCCTTGGCAATGCCGCGCGACTCCAACTCGCGGGCGAACTGCCTTGCGACGTGCAGCACCTCACTGTAACTCCACCGTTCCGTGCGATATCCACGCCGGTGCGCATAGGCAGGCCCCTCGCCCCACGCTACCAGCCCTTCCACCACACCAACCAGGGACGTCCTCTCCATGGGTTCTAGTGTAAACGGCTCATCCAAACTTGCGCCTGTGAACGTATGTTCTGCATCGAATGCGGCATGGCTGCGTCATCGCACAAGGTCATTTACGTCGCGCTCACCGCCAATGTCCTCATCGCTACCGCGAAATTCGTCACCGCCGCTATTACCGGTAGTTCGTCCATGCTGGCCGAAGGCTTCCACTCGATGGTCGACATCGGCAATAGCCTTCTTCTCCTGTTCGGAATGCGTCGAAGCAAGCGCCCGGCGGACGAACTCCATCCCTTCGGCCATGGCAAGGAACTCTATTTCTGGTCGTTCGTCGTAGCGGTGTCTGTCTTCTCCATCGGAGGAATCCTTTCTATATGGGACGGCGCTCATCACATCCGCAATCCAACATTGTCCGGGGATCTCGCCTGGAGTTACGCGGTTCTCGGTTTCGCTGCCGTAATGGACGGCTACAGCCTGCTCGTCAGCCTAAAAGAGATCCGCCGGACGAAGGGGACCCAGAGTCTGTGGCAATACATTCAGCGCAGCAAAGACCCGACCGTGTACACAGTCGCCATGGAAGACGGGGCCGACCTTGCGGGCATCGCAGTCGCCTTCCTTGCGATCTTCCTGGGAGACCGACTGCACCTCCCCTGGCTCGACGGCGTGGGGTCCATCGCCATCGGCGTGCTCCTGGTTGGCATAGCGATTGTTCTCGGCCGCGAATCCAAGAACCTTCTTGTTGGCGAAAGTGCATCACGACCGCTCGTCGAGAAGATTGATCGAGTCGTAGCGAGCGACCCCGACGTGGACGCCATCGGTCAAGTTTTGACCATGCAACTAGGTCCACACTCGGTTCTCGTCAACATCGATGTCCGATTTAAACCGCAAGGCTCCCTGCAGGCTCTGGAGGCCACCATTCGCCGTATCGAAGACCGCGTTCGGGCCGTCGATACCTCAATCCAGCACGTCTTCCTCGAGGCCTCGTCGCTGCAAGTTCAACAGATAGGGCAGTGATGGGGCGTTCAACAGCCACCCAAGGCAGTGGAAGGCCTCCATTAGGCGCCATGGATGTTCGGGGCTTCCCGATCTTCGGCAGCATCCCCACGTTCGCCGGTAGCCTTCCCCCATTCACCGAATAACAAGAGCGTCGCCAATCCCAGTCGCGTACTTTGACCATGCAAACGAAGTTCAGACAAGGAGTATGGCAATGGCTCAGTTCTCTGGCACAAAACAGACCCTCTGGACCGAGGAGAACGTTTCCGGCATCTTGATGCTTGTCGTCGGCCTGATAACCCTGCCGGTACACGCTAAGATTCTGGTGATGATGATTACGCAACCTTCCGCCTATAGTTGGCTACACTGGTGGCCGGTCGCCCTTATCGCCTCGGGATTGGCAGTGCTCGTCAGCGAGACCCGTTTCAAGAAGCGGCTGCGAAACTGAACGGAAGAAGGCAAAGCTATGGGAAACTGCATGAAACGCAGCGCTACAAACAGTTTGATCGCCGGGCTGGCAATCGTCGTGGTCGGCCTGGTTCTGCTGCTCGGGCAGTTCGGTTATGTGGACGTTAGTAAGCTCTGGCACTTCTGGCCGGTATTCTTCATCGTCTCGGGCATCGCCAAGATCTCCTCGAGCAACTACGCCAGTCCACGTATCTGGGGGGTCTTCCTGATCCTGATTGGCGCCCTGCTCACACTGCACGAGTTTGAGCGCTTCCCCTTCGGCTTCGACCGCTTGTGGCCGCTCTTCATCATTGTCGGCGGAGTTCTATTGATGTGGCAGGCCTATGACACGCGTCGTAATGGCGAATACTCGGGGGAAGATGACGTCACGGTCTTCAGCGTCTTCGGAGGCAGCGAACAGCACATTAATTCGCAGAAGTTTCATGGTGGGCAGCTCTTCGCGCTCTTTGGCGGATACCAACTCGACCTGACCCAGGCCGAGATTGAAGGCACGCAGGCCGTGATCGATGCGACTTCTGTATTCGGCGGCGGCGAGATCCGTATCCCCCGGCACTGGAACGTGCTCGTCAGGGGCATCGGCATCTTCGGTGGCTATGGCGACGAAACCGGAAAGATTCCGGCCGACACCACCAAGCCTCCCAAGACTCTTATCGTGAAAGGCGTCGCGATGTTCGGCGGCGTCGCGGTCAAGAACTGACGCAACATGCACCCGATCCTCAGTCAAACTCGAAGGCTCGGGCTCTACCTCCTCGCCTGGGTGCCGCTCGCTGGCTTGCTGCTCTATCTGCTCACCGGCGGGGGCAGGCTCGGCGCCGGGGAGGCCGCTCTTTTTTCCATCATCGTTTCCGGCGTGTACGCATTCATGTGCCTCTCGGCGTGGTACTCCTGCCGGGCAACGCCGATCGATACTTCCAGCTTCGCGCGATTGCTGAGCACGCACATGCTCGCGGCGATGTTTCTCAGTCTGATGTGGCTGCTGTTGGCGCTGGCGTTTGCATTTGCACTCTCGTTCGTTCCTACGTTCCACGGACTCAACGAGCGGGTGAAGCAGGTGACCGCGCTGCTATGGACGATGGGAATTCTGCTCTATCTCCTATCTGTCGGACTCCACTATGTCCTGCTTGCTGTCGAGGCTTCACGCATGGCCGAGCAGCGTGAGTCCGCCGCGCGCGTTCTCGCCCGCGACGCGGAGCTTCGAGCGTTGAAGGCGCAGATCAATCCGCACTTCATTTTTAATAGTCTTCATTCCATCAGCGCGCTTACGACACTGGATGCCGGGCGTGCGCGCGATATGTGCATCTCGCTCTCCGAGTTCCTGCGCATGACGCTCGGTATGGGCGAGAAGGCTGCGATTCCGCTGAGCGAGGAACTCTCGCTGCTGCACAAGTACCTCGCGGTGGAGAAGATTCGCTTCGGGGCGCGATTGGAAATGAGGGAGGATGTGCAGCCGGAGACCCTGGGCTGCATCGTTCCGCCGCTGCTACTGCAGCCGCTGATCGAGAACGCGGTGAGTCATGGCATCTCGCATTTGCCTGAAGGTGGATGGATACGGCTCGATGTGAAAGAGAAATCCGATTCGGTGCATATCGAGGTGGAGAATACGTACGATCCCGACAGTCCGCCGCGCCGCAAGAACGGCATGGGGCTTAGAATTGTTCAACAACGGATTGAGGCGCGATTCGGAGCACAGGCCGGGTTCGCAGTCAGCAAAGATGCGAACCTTTTCCGCGTAACCATGGACTTCCCCGCCGAAAGGACCTCGCAAGCGTGAATACCGTTTCGGGCAGGACGATACGAGCCATCATCGTGGACGACGAAGAACTCGCGCGTCGCGTGCTTCACGAACTCATCGCGGCGCATCTCGATATGGAGATCGTCGCGGAATGCGCGAATGGCTTCGAGGCCGTCAAGGCGGTTACCGAACTCAAACCCGACCTGCTGTTTCTCGATATCCAGATGCCGAAGCTTGATGGATTCGAAGTCCTCGAACTCGTCGGCAGCGATCTGTGCATCGTGTTCTGCACGGCTTACGATCAGTACGCGCTGAGGGCCTTCGAAGTCCATGCGGTCGATTACCTGCTGAAGCCGTTTGGGGCAGAGCGCTTTGAAGCGGCGCTGACTCGGGCTCGTCAGCGTATGGGTGAGCAGAAACGCATGCCGCCGGATCTCGCGACGCAGGCTCGTACGCCGGGACAGTTCAGCGACCGCATCGTACTTCGGGACGGCAGCGACGTGCACATCATTCCCATAACGAAACTCGACTACGCCGAGGCGCAGGATGACTACGTCGCGCTAGCGAGTGAAGGCAAGAAGCGGCTGAAGCAGCAGACGATCTCGAGCCTTGAACAATCACTCGATCCGACGCGCTTCTTGCGCGTTCACCGTTCCTACATCCTCAATATCGAACGCTTGAAAAAGCTCGAGCCCTACGGGAAAGACAACCATGTCGCCATCCTTACCGATGGCACTCGCCTGCCGGTGAGCCGGAGCGGTTACACGCGGTTGCGCTCGCTGCTCGATGCGAAGCCGTAGGCCGGAGCTGAGAGTTCGTTCTTCGGTTCCTCGTCACTTACATTCCCCGCGTACACCATTTACGATGGTTGCTTCATGGGTTCCATCATCAACACGCTGGCGGCGATGCCTGTCCTCACCCTGTTCGTGGTGATCGGGCTGGGCTATCTGCTGGGACAGATCAGCATCTTCGGGTTTCGCTTCGGACTCGCGGGTGTTTTGTTCCTCGGGATCGCGGTGGGCGCGCTTAGTCCGGCGATTGCGCTGCCGGAGATCGTCTCGACGCTAGGGCTCATCATCTTCGTCTACACCATCGGCATTCAGTCCGGACCGGCGTTCTTCGCGTCGTTTCGAGAGCAGGGCAAGAGAGCTAACTTGCTTGCCATCTGCGTGCTGGTCTTCGGTGCGTTGCTGTCGCTTGGCATCGGGCACGCGCTGCACTGGTCGCGAGGAAGCATAGCCGGATTGTTCTCCGGCGCGCTGACCAATACTCCTGCAGTTGCGGCTGCACGAGATCGACTGCACTTTGAGGGGCAAGTTGCCGGCCTGAGCGCCGATCAACTGCGCGACCTCACGGCGCAGCCGACGATCGCATTCGGCCTTGCTTATCCGATGGGAGTCATCGGAGTACTCGTCGCCTTCCAGTTGTTGAATCGGCTCTGGAAGCCGAAATTTGCGGCGGCCGTTGAAGACGCACACACCATCCGTTCGCAGGACTTTGTCGTGCGTAATCCGGGAATCGTAGGCCAAAGACTCGGCGACATCCTTGGACTTCATCGCGACGCAGGATTCGTCATCTCGCGCGTGCGGCAGCAGGGCAAGATCCATCTTGCGAACAGTGACATAACGCTTGCCGAGGGTGACACGCTTGTCGTCGTCGGCGACGACACGGCCCTTGAGCGCGCAAGACACCTTTTCGGCGAACCGACCGAGGAGCAGATCGAGCTCGACCGCTCCGAACTCGACTTCCGCCGCATTTTCGTTTCGAGCTCCGAAGTTGTCGGCAGACGCATCGGAGACCTCGATCTCGAGCGATTGCATGCGGGTGTCACGCGCGTACGGCGAGGCGACATCGATGTGGTTCCCACACCGGACACGATCCTCGAATACGGCGATCGCGTTCGTGTGCTCACGCGACGCGAGAACATGGACGCTGTTTCGCAATACTTCGGCGATTCGATTCGCGGAACCGCTGAGACAGACTTCGGCTCTGTTGCGATTGGAATGGTCATGGGCGCGCTGGTGGGAATGGTTCCGATCCCGCTGCATGGATCGGTGATACGGCTCGGGCTAGCTGGCGGACCGTTGCTGGTAGCGCTGGTGCTCGGCAAACTCGAGCGCACCGGCGGAATCACCTGGAAAATTCCGATCAGCGCGAACCTCACGCTTCGCCAGATTGGACTGCTGCTGTTTTTTGCCGGGGTTGGAACGCGCGCGGGATATTCGTTTGGTCAGACTTTGATGACCAATGGCTGGCAATTCATTGCCGTCGGAACAGCCGTCACGTTCGCAGTCGCGTTCGCTACGATGCTCTTCGGCTATAAGGTTTTGGGAATGCCGTTCGACGCAGTTATGGGAATTACGTCCGGCATTCACACCGAACCGGCGAGTCTTACGTACGCCGCCAATCTTACGCGCAACGACCGTCCAAATACCGGGTACACCACGGTCTACCCGATTGCGATGATTGCGAAGATCGTGCTGGCCCAACTGCTAGTCTGAGTCCAATCGCAAACCGCATCCGCCAACAATGCAGATTACCCTGTTTCCCCTTGGTCGACTTTCATGGCTGGATGGGGTTCAACTCTGGCAGAAGCAGAATGTCGGTACTGATACTGATCGCGAAATTGATCCCGATTTTTCAAGCTCCGCGGACACTGGTTGCTGGCGAGGGTTGTCGGAAGCCAGGGAGTGCTCGGCCCGGACATCACACTTTTTGAGAAGCCGTTCTCGAACAAAACCCTGCTGAGGAAGATTCGCGAAGTCCTGGACGCGTAGGCCAGCCGCTTACAGCACATCAATCACAACAAGTGTCAGGTCGTCCTGTTGCGAGACAGGCTTTGGCAGCCAGTTGCGCTGTTCGTCGAGGAGGCGGCTGGATATGTCACAAGCGGAGTTGCCCTTATGCATACGGAGCACCTGTTCGAGGCGGGAATCCCCGAAGGCCTCACCGGCAGCATTCTCGGCTTCGACGATGCCGTCGGTATAGAGGAGCAGGTGGTCGCCGGGCGAGACGTCGAAGTCGAGGTTTGGATACTCGGTGTCTGGCAGTACGCCGAAAAGCAACCCATTGCTCTCAAGGCGCTGGAGTTCGCCGCCGCCGGAGGCTCGCCAGCAGAGGAGAGGTGGATGTCCAGCGGAGGAATATCGCGCGCGACGATTCTCCATGTCCAGCCAAAGATAAGCAGCGGTAACGAACTGTCCCCGAAGTTGATTGGAAAGCACACGGTTGAGGCCCCGTAGGACTTGGGCCGGATCGCCAGCCTGAACGCTGACGGACTGCATCGCGACCTTGATCATGGAGGCGATGAGGGCGGCGGGAACACCGTGACCAGAGACGTCGGCGATGAGGAAGCCGGCATGATGCCGGTCGACAACGACGAATTCGTAAAAATCGCCTGCGACCGAGGTCATGGGATGGTAGGCGGCGCAGACGCGAATGTTCTCGAGTTCGGGGACGCTGGCGGGAAGAATCGAGTTCTGGATATTGCGGGCGATCTCGAGCTCGTTCTCAATGGAGAGCAGGCGGCGCTCGTTGGCGAAAGTCTTCTCGGCGGCAACGTAGCCCAGCGAAAGGACGAAGACGGTGAAGGCCCCAGGTTCCAGAGAATCGATTATTGGCAGGTTGAAAAACCGCTCCAGGTTGACCCAAAGCGCGACGGCCGCGAAGACTGCGCTGCCGATGGCTAGCACACGTCCGGGGACGGCAAGGTAGCGCATCGAGAGGCTGGGGACCGTGGAGACCACGAGCAACACGAGGACCACGCATACAGCCAGGCCATTGTTGAAGGGCATGATTATGCGCGCTGGTTTGCCAAGAAGGACAAGCGAGATTCCGGTGATGGCGATCAGCGTTGCGGGAACCATCGCGATTTCGTTGAAGCGGCGGAGTTTGCCAAGGCTGAGTTCCCACCAGAACAAGAGCGCGGCGATCAGCACCAAGTAGGAAATGATGTCGATCGTATCGTTAAGTCGGGCGACAAGGTGAGCCGAAATCCCCGGCTGCCGCAACAAGGACTGCAACAACATCCGTCCACCGTAGATTCCGCTGAACAGCGCGAACCAGATGAGGATGCGATTCTCGCCGCGGCGACGGATGGCAGCGATGGCTCCAGACGAAGCCCCGATGAAAAGGAGAACAGCGCCGAGAACTACGGCGATAAATTGGTTCCACTGGATAGGAATCGCCTGTGTCTGCACGTTATGGCTCGCGGTTGAGACCTTAACAGAGCAACCAGGCTTAACAAAACAATGATCTCCCGCGGTACAGGGGCCTAATCCTAAAGGAGCATGACCTTGCGTGGTTTGCCGGGAGCAGGTGATAGCGGGCAAGATGGAATGATGAACTCCATGACCTGTAAGTTCTTGACGGCGATTGCACTCTGCTTACTCATCATGACTGGTTGCGGCGGTGGTACTTCCGGTAGCGGAGGAACCTCGACCAATTCTGGTGGAAGCACCGGCAGCGACGGCACTGGGGGTACCGGTAGTGGCGGTTCCGGAACCGGCGGCTCAAGCAGTGGCGGTTCAGGGTCAGGTGGCTCGGGCTCGGGTGGTTCGGGTTCAACAAATACTTCGGCATGCAACGCGATGGCGACCGGCGCAGGCGCGAGCCTGAATGGTGTGCTTCCCTTCCCGGCGGACAACGCGTGGAACAAGGACATTTCCAGCAGTTCGGTCGATCCGAATTCACCGGCAATCATCAACTTCATCGGATCGAGCACGACGGTTCATCCGGATTTCGGCGCAGGACTGTATGCCGGCAGCTACATGGGGATACCGTACACAGTGGTTGGCAGCAGCCAGGCGAAGGTCACGGTCAACTTCGATGCCTACGGAAGTGAGAGCGATCCGGGGCCGATGCCGATCCCGGCAAATGCGAACGTAGAGGGCTATCCGAACCCGAGTGGAGACCAGCACGTGCTGGTTCTCGATAACAGTTCCTGCTGGTTGTACGAACTCTATGGGGCCACTACCGGGAGCGGAGGCAGCTGGAATGCTGCGTCGGCAGCGGTATGGGATTTGTTGAACGATGAACAGCGGCCGTGGGGATGGACTTCGGCGGACGCAGCAGGCCTGCCGATCTTCCCGGGACTGATTCGCTACGACGAGGTGGCGGCGGGACAGATCAAGCACGCGATACGTTTCACCCTGGCGAAAAGCAAGGCCGCTTTCATTCCACCGGCTACCCACTGGGCGGCAAACTCAAGCGATCCTTCGGCGGCGCCGATGGGAATGCGAATGCGCCTGAAGGCCAACTTCGATGTGTCGGGATTTTCGGCGAAGAACCAGGTAATTTTGAATGCGCTGAAGAAGTATGGAATGATCATGGCCGACAACGGCAGCTCGATCTTCCTGAGCGGAGCGCCGGATGACCGCTGGGACAATAACGATCTTCACTCACTGAGCCTGGTGAAGGCGTCTGACTTCGAAGTCGTTTCAATGGGAACTGTTTACACGGCTTCGAACCTTCCGACCGGTAGTGCACCTGCAATTTCCAGTTTCACGGCGACGCCCACCGGAACCAGCGCAGGACAATCCGTCACGTTGGATTGGAATGTAACCGGTGCGTCGTATGTAATTGTTTCGCCAGGAGTGGGTGCAGTCCGGGGAACGAGTGTGACGGTGAAACCGACCGTTACAACCACGTACACCCTCTACGCGACGAACGCCTATGGCCGGACGCAGACGACCGTAACGGTCGCGGTGCAATGATTCTGAATTGCTAAATCGATTTTGCGAGAAATCTCCCCAACAAAACCGATTTTATGCACTATATAGCACTATTCTGCCTTTTTCCTCAAGGGGAGTGGCTTTCCTTTGATTGCTATATAGCATATATTCTCTTTTCTGTAGAGGGAATCGCCATGCCTTCCGTAATTGGAAAACAGGTTCGCGCCGCTTCTTCTAAGTGTCTTGTTTCGAATGAGTGCGATGAGACGAACTTTGGCACAAAACTTGCCACTTATTCTCCTGCACCAGTCCGTGAAGGCGAAGTCATGCAATCTGTCATATCAGTCTCTGCCGTCCCAAAACCAAGCACCAGCTACGTCCGCTGTCCATCCTGCCATGCGAAGGTTCAAAAGGTTCACGGTTTCGTTTCGCGTATGAGCTGGGATCGGTTTCGCTGCAAATGCGGCTATGACGGGCCGCTCGAATATACCGCCTCGGCGTATTCGGGACGGAAGTTGCACGGCGCGTAAGACTCCTCCAAATGAAAGTCCCGCTCCGGCAACGCCAAAGCGGGAGTTGAGAACATGCGGCACCGCTGAAGCGGTGCCCTGATCCAGAAAAACTACTGACCTTTATTTTCGTACGGCACAAGTTGCTCGGCGATCTTTGACTTGTCGCCAACGACTACGATCGTCATCTTGTCCGGTACGAGGTACTTCTTCGCCAGCGCTTCGACTTGCGCAGCCGACACTGCCTGGATCTTCTGCACATAGGTGCTGAGATAGTCGTCGCCCAATCCGTGCAGATCGACGTAGTTCAGTTGGTTAACCACACCACGCCGCGAAGAGTTTCGAATGACGAAAATTCCGGCCATATAGTTCTTGATGCCGTTCATCTCGTCATCGGTCGGAGCCTCCTTCGAGATGCGGTCGATCTCGTAGAAGATCTCCTTCAGCGAGGCACCGGTGACACCGGTTGTGACGTCCGCGGTCTCCGCCCAGTAGGCGTCGCGATAGTGGGTGTTGATGACGCTGTTCGGAGAGTAGGTATAGCCTTTGGCTTCGCGGATGTTGGAGGTGATACGCGAACCGAAAGAGCCGCCGAGCAGTGAGTCCATCACTTGCATGCCGATATAGTCGGGATTGCTGGGATCAATGACCGGCAGACCCATGATGATGGTGGACTGCGCAGCACCCGGACGGTCAATGACTTCGAGCACGCGCTTGCTCTCCGGCTTGGGAATGTTGACGGCCGCATCCGGCCCCTTGGCCCACTTGCCGAAGGAGTCGGTGATGGCCTTTCTCATCGCGACGGGATCGAACTTTCCTGCCACATAGATGTGGGTGCGACCGGCTCCGATGTTGTTCCCATAGAATTTGCGAACATCGTCGACGGTGTACTTCGAAAGCATCTCTGCGGTCGGATAGAGCCGGCCGTAAGCGTGATTCGGATACATCATCTTGGCAAACTGATTGCGCGCGATCGGTTGAGGCTGCGACATCGCAATGCTCAGGTTGCGCTCGAGATCGTTCTTGACGCGTGCGAGTTCTGATTCAGGCAGCAGAGGGTTCTGGAGAACGTCCGCGATGAGCGCCACTGCTTTCGGGCCTGCCTCTGTTAGAACATCAGCACGCACGAAGCTTTGATCGGCCTGTGCGCCCAGTTCGAGTTCGCCGCCCATGCTGGCGAATTCAGCGGCGACCTGCTCGGCAGAGCGGGACTTCGTGCCTTCCTTCAGCATTTCTGCGACAAGATCGGCGAGCCATACCTGGTCGGCTGTCTCATTGATGTTGCCGGCTCGGAGCATTGCCGCGACGAATACCTTCGGCGTGGTGCCGTAGGGAACCATCGTGACCTGGATGCCGTTCGGCAGAGTGAATGTCTGCTTGGCTGGAACTTTGAACGGCTTCGGCGGACCGCCTGCCGGGGGCGCCTGCTTCTGCGCCATGCCCGAAAGAACGAATCCGAGGACAAGAGTAAGTAGGGCTACAGACTTTTTAATTGTCGTCATCGTCATCCTCCGGGATCAATTACCGGCCGCAGCGGCGGCGGGTTTCATTTCGACCCTGAGTACGGTACGGTTGGTGGGACGCAGATACTCCTGCGCAGCTTTCTGCAACAGAGCTGGCGTCACTTTACGGAACTGGCCTTCGAGGGTGTTAATGCGCGACGGATCGTCGTCGAAAAGCGCGAAGCTCGCGAGCAGATCGACCTTACCGAATCCGCTGAACTGATCGACCTGGTCATACAGATTCGAGCGCATCTTCACAATCGCGCGATCGAGCACGGCCTGATCGACCGGCTTGGTCCGCAGCTGTTCGATGACTCCGTCCGCGGCTGACATGATGTCTTCCGGCTTCGTGTTGCTGTCGTGGAAGAGATCGACCATCAGCAACATGGGACCGTTGTAGTTGAACATGTTGCCCAACTGGTTGATACCGCCATCAACTTCGCCGGTATATCCACGCTTTTTCACCAGTTCCTGGTAGAGCAGGCTGTCCTGGCCTTCCACGAGGATCTGGTCAATAAGGCCCATGGCGTAATACTCAGGTGTGTTGCGGTCCGGCATGTGGTAGGCGAACGCAAGAGCTGGACGCTTGGCGAGAGGATCGACCTTCGATGACTTCTTCTCTTGTTCCTGGCGAGGCTCGGTGAGGTCGGCAGCGGCTGGAAGTTTGGCCGGCTTCAGTGCGCCAAAATACTTGGCGACGCACTGCTTGGCCTCGGCTGAGCTGAAGTCGCCGACGATGGCGAGCGCGGCATTGTTCGGCGCATAGTACGTCGCGAAGAAGTCCTGCACGTCTTTCAGGGTGGCGGCGTCGATGTCTTTGAGGTCGCCGTAGAAGTTGTGCGCGTTATACCAGTTGGTATTCGCGTACTGCGGCATGTCGAGCCACGGGAACCCGCCGTAGGGGC
>JGI1027J12803_100824060_pt1 | contig 14048 bp, 16 predicted proteins | sample IowNatreferecore_FD_12803 | JGI IMG/M metagenome (IMG submission 12803) | reverse complement strand
TCGAGCCTGTTCATATGCGCGATCGCCTCGTCCGCCATATCTGTGGTAAGGTTGTACCCGGGCTTGTCTTTCCAGGGGAAGACCTGGGTTGTATTTTGAAAAAGATAAGGTGTCCATTGATCCGTTTCACCTCCCATGAAACCATAAAAATATTGGAAACCCATTCCTATCGGCCACTGATCAAAGGGTCCGGCGTCACTATATACGTAGGAAGGCGTATTGTGGTTCTTTCCAAACCAGGAAGTCGCATACCCGTTTTCTTTCAGGATCTCTCCGATCGTAGCACTCTCAGGACCTATGATAGAATTGTATCCCGGATATCCTGTCGATTGTTCTGAGATGATTCCAAATCCAACCGAATGATGGTTCCTACCGGTGATCAATGCTGCACGTGTTGGTGAGCAAAGAGCCGTTGAATGGAATTGCGTATACCGAAGTCCCATTTTTGCAATTCTGTCCATGGCTGGCGTGGGTATGACTCCACCGAAGGTTCCTGAAACACCATAACCCTGGTCGTCTGTCATGATGAGCAGAATATTGGGTGCTCCTTTAGGAGGAACGATTCGTGCGGGCCAATACGGTTTCGAATCCCTTGCACTCAGGTTGATGGTTCCGCCGAATTTTTGTTCAGGCGCAGGCAGGTATTTGCCGTCGATGGTAGTTGTTGATCCGGGAGACCCCGGTGTGCCTGTTGTTTGCTGGGCACGACAGTATTGTGTGATCAAACTTGAGAGGCCACACATGGAAAAAATAACGGTTCTTGAAATTGACTTTCGGATATACATAAATGATATTTTTTCTTCCAGATAAAAAATGCGATGCCTGACTGAATCAGGAACCTAAATGTTGAGGGTAAAAATTCGGAAAAACAGAATAGTTACGTTTGTACGGAAGTCTATCAGATGACTTCGAAAACCGGATGTTTACAAACTGCACTTTTGCCTGCTTACCCTGAATGTCAGAATTAAAATTCAATTCTCCTTGAGTTAACGGTTAAATCATTCGGATAAAAAACCGGAGCAATCAGTGTGATGTCCGCACGGATATATTTAGTCAGTTAACAATAAAATAACCGGTGTATAAAAAAAATTGATGCAGTTAATATCCTAAATTAGACTCCCCGTTTTAACCGGCTTATTCTAATTCGAACAATTTGTTCTTCATGACTAAAAAAAGATAACCATGGCCAGTGTATCCATTTATCTAAATTTTGATGGCAATGCCGAAGAAGCATTCAATCACTATAAAAAAGTTTTCAGGACTGAATTTGCTACTCCGCCCATGCGGATGAAAGACATGCCACCGAGAGAAGGAGCGCCAGTATTGTCGGAAGCAGATAAAAACAAAGTTATGCATGTGGCGCTACCCATCCTGGGCGGAACACAGATTATGGCTACCGATATACTGGAAAGCATGGGGCAAAAACTGGTTGAAGGAAATAATTTCACCATCAGTCTGAATCCCGACAGCAAAGAAGAAGCAGACAGATTGTACAAAGAACTTTCTGCAGGTGGTGCAGACAGCGTTGCACCTCATGATGAATTCTGGGGATACTGGGGAACCTGCAAAGACCGCTTTGGTATACGATGGATGTTCAATGTTATGAAACAACCGTAGTAGGAAAGATCTGGCCGCATACCGGATCATAATCGCAGGTTGGAAAATCAATTTCATTCCGGTAAATAGTCACCCAATAAATTCCAGTCCATACCAGTTCCCCATCCATGGCCATGGTCACTTGTGTTTTGTGTTTTGTGAGCTTCTCCGATGCGATGTTCGCCGAAACTGAGTAGTGATAAAATTATTCCCGGACGCAAATGTTCACTTGCCCAGGTTAATGGTGAGTCACCATTTGCATCTTTTGCAGTTTTGTCTGCGCCATGTTCTATCAGAAATGAAATAGTTTTTACATCTGCATAGGCGGCGGCTCTGTGGAGTGGCGTTTCCCCTTTCGTCCTTACATCGCGCATAAATGCTCCTGTTTCGATGCCCGGAATTGTTTTCGAATTTACATCCGCACCTTTATCAACCAGTAATTTCACCACGTAAAAATAATAAGGTCTGCCTGCTTTCGAAAGAGCATTGTGTAAAGGTGTTTCATTGGTTTTATCTACATGGGCATTTACATCTGCGCCCTGGTTTATTAAAAAATCACAAACTTTCCAATGTCCGAAGTAAGCGGCATTCCCCAATTCTTCATTCAGGTTGATGCTGTTTAGGCTACCACCAGCCTGCAGAACCGCCCTTAACCCGGTGGTGTCATTATAATAAATAAGCCACTGCAGGGGCTTTACTTGTCCTTCATATAATAATTCTTCCCAACCGGGTTTAGTTAATAATTCGATGATGTAGTCGGTTCGTCCGCGACTTATCAGCTCTATAATTTTTTGAGTTTCCATAATCGTTTTTTATTTTAAACAGGTCCGTGACATTCCCATTTACCACCAGACTCAGTCACCTTTTGACGACCCTGTTGTCATTTGTTCTACCCGATCTTCATGAGCCTGCATATCGCCTGGTGAAGTTTTGATCCCTGATCAAGCATTGTTTCTACAATTGAATAATGATTTAATCCTTCGGGTTCTAAAATTTCAACGGGGATATTTTCTTTCCAGCAGTCATATAATTCCCGGCTCTGATCCAGGAATTCCTCTGTCTCATCACCTCCCACGATGATTGACACCGGACACTGATTCACAGGCGGATGTTGAACGGGGCTGTTTCGAATGGCCACTTCTGTTCTCATTTTCAGAACCTCATTAATATCAGAAAGCCGGATAGGAATTAAATTAAATAAACCACTGATCAGGCAGGCACCTTTAATCACATCTGCATTAAGATTAAGCTGTTTCCAATCTGTGGTAAGTAGCATTGCCGCCAGGTGCGCTCCGGCACTGTATCCGGAAATATAAAGTTGAGCGGGATCGCCATTATATGCTGGTAAGTTGCGATACAACCAGTCAACGGCCCGGCGGCAGGAAGTAATAATCTGATCGATAGAGGCTTCAGGTGCCAGAGGATAATTTATCAGAACCGTTGTAATATTGTAAGCATGAAATGCTTTAGCTACAAACTGAAAATCTGCTTTTCCAAACTTATGCCAGTAGCCGCCGTGAATAAAGACCAGTGTTTTGGAGGATGGATTCAGCGAAGGATATATATCCAGTTGCTCACGTGATAATGAACCGTATGATAAATCTTTAATGGGATTTAATTCTTTTTCCGTTTGCCGGCTTAATAAATCCCATATTTCCAGGTATGCAGCAAAATCAGGTACATGCAACCGGTTATTATATTGGCTGTTAAGCGCTACCTGATCGAATTTTTTGTATACCAGCATTAAAAATTATTTGCCCCGATCAGGACTGCCGATCAATCAGGATAGCAATACCGCTTTTTTCGATTCGGCGAGGCAATTGAATACGATCCTGTAAAATTCGGGATGGGATTGCCAGGTTTTTCCGGTAACAATCCTCCCATCCTGTATAGCTTCGTCAGTTTCTACATAAATGCCCCCGCAACTTTCAACCTCAAACCTGACATGCTCATAACAAGTGATATTCCTTTTGTTCACTAAACCGGCGGTCACCAGTATCTGCACCCCATGACAAATGGCAAAAACATATTTGTCGGCATTATAAAATTCCTTAGCAATACGAATCACCCGGGGATCATTACGTAAATATTCAGGCGCACGGCCCCCTGGAAAAAGTACGGCCCGGTACTGCTCAGTGTTCACGTGGTCAAATGAAATCTGAGAATCCACCAGGTAACCTTTGCGTTCTACGTACGTATCCCATCCCGGTTCAAAATCATGGATGACCAGGTTCATGGTTTTAACAGTGGGAGCTGCAATCACCGGTTCATACCCTGCTTCCCGGAAGCGATGCGCGGCATAAAGAATTTCAAAACTTTCACCGGCATCGCCAGTAACAACGAGTATTTTTTTACTTGGATTCATAATTATAAAGTTATTATAAATCTGACGCGTCAGCTCTATGTATTTTCAACTCAGAAAAATAACCTTCGGTACCTGTTTCAACCCAGAGACCAACTGCCCCTTTTGAATCGGGCCCGAGCTTCAGATCATTTACGATCAATGATGGCTGAACATTATCGTTAATGAAAAGTTTTGCCTGGCTGTTTAGCACAACAATTCTCAGTCTTATCCACTCATTCAAACCCATATCCGCGTAAGATTCATACTTCTCCGGGGATTCTTTCCTCAGGCGGTCAAACTTGTAGTCGGGAAAAGAATAGTACTGAATGGAATGATTACGCCGGACCTGGTCTTCCACCCTTCCATTGGTAGGGCGGATATAAATACATTCAAATTTTGTATTGCTGTCATTAATACGGAAAGCCACCCCGATAAAGCCTCTGGCAAATTCCGGTGCATTTTTCAACAGCCTGCTCAGGACCTTTACTTCGATTGTCCCGTTTTTAAAATTGATTCCTTTGATCTTTACATAAGTCGGCTCATCCGCTTCTTTCACCGTTGAGTCTTTAGCAACTTTGATCACTTCCTTATCCATTTGCTTTTCTACAGATGCATATACATTGACTAGTTCTATGTTGCTTTTGTCAAAATGGATTGACTGCGCTTGCAGATTGCTTGTAAGGATGATAAGACAACTGATGAATGACAGGAGAATGCTTTTCATCATGCACTTTTTAAAAAAGGAACTATAGCCGTCCACACTGCCGGAAAATTTACCAAAAATACGGGATGTGGCGCATTGGGAATAATACTGAGCTGACTGTTTGGGATCATTTGGTGCGCGGCAATGATGGTTGCCAGTGGCGCGTTCATATCCCGTTCGCCGGCCATTACCAGCAATAGCCACCAGTTTTTTGACCCTTGCCGGGTACATACTGGCAACCATATAGCCGGTGTACGCCCCATCACTAAAGCCCAGAATAATCACACTGTCTTTTGTTACTTCATTAATGACAGACAATATATCATTGGCTTTTTTGCGCAGCGGTAGATCCCGGGAAAGCACCGATTTGCTGCAATAGTCCAAGCATATCGGGCTGTCCAAATTCTTCGACAATTTTACCATTGGAAAAGAGATAGAAATTCATGGCCTGAACCTCAATTGATTTTCCTGTCGGCGGAACCCGAAAGAAATTCCCATTATGCGTGCCGCGCATAGTAAAACGTGCTGCAACTTTGTCGCCCTCAGCCACACTATCTTCAAGAGTCCATTGAATATCGGGAAACCCACTTCGCATCATTCCAATTATTTTAAGATAACCAGTCGGGCCACGCATCGGTTCAGGTTGTCCGGGTATAAAAAAAATTGCATCAGGGCTGATAAGTTCACTGGCCAGTTGCTCGCTGGCTGTGTTAATGAATTTTAAGAAACGGTTCATCAGTAGTTTGCTATTTTCTATTGACATAGTAATTTTTGATTTATTAGTTAGTTTCGCGTACGTATAGCTTTTCCCTGGCTTCTGACGGGGTAACCGTTTTGCCCAGTGCTCCAAATTCATGCAGATCTCCAAAAACTTCGATCCTGACAGACTGATCGAGACCACCCACACGTATCGGTGCAAACCCATTGTCACGGATCAATTCTTCAATTTCTGCATCGATGCCGGTATCATCTGTCGCATAAAACAAAACAGCCTGTTCGGGCTTTTGGAAGGCAGCAGCCACCAGAGAAGCAACACTTAAAGTGCCCAGTGCTTTGGCAAATTTGGCATTTTCAGGGATCAGGACTGCAAGAACTTCACCTGCTGATTCATCCTTACTGATTGTTTTTACAAAACCCCCTTTATCGTCCGGCGCAATGGGATTGGAGGGGTCTACAATAATTTTTCCGGAGAGTTCAAAAGCATATTTTCCAAGTAGTTCTTTAATGGCATCAAACCATACAGCCAATATGACTATATCAGCGGCTTTGATGGCAGCAGGAATCTCCATCGGTTGGGCCAGACTTCCCAGTTTTGTGGAGAGTACAGCTGTCTTTTCCGGCTTGCGGTCTGCAATGATTACAGAACGATTGCCCTTAACCAGATTAGCAGCAACAGCCTGACCAATATTTCCGAGACCGATAACAGCGACTTTTGATTTTGAATTTACTTGTGACATGACTATTTATTTTTATTGCAATGAATAATTTGACATTACAAATTTCCTCCAATAAGGAAGGTTCATCCAATAAACAGGATTAAGAAATAGTCTTGACCTGGTTTAAGATTTTGACTTCGGTGTCTTGTTCCGTTTGTTTCGCAACCGGCTTAGAAATTCGGGGGTAATGCCTAAAAAGGATGCGATCTGAACCTGGGAAAGGCGGTTTGCCAGATGGGGATATACTTCAAGAAAAGATTGATATCTTTCTTCGGAAGTAGAGCTGATATTTTGCAGCAGGCGTTCCTGTAAACGGACAAAACTGTTCTCGAGCAGGACACGAAATATCCGGTTAAATTTTGGGGCCTGCAGATAGATTGTAACCAGGTCGTCCCGGCTGATCTGCAACACGACCGTATCTTCAATGGCATCGATATTCAGTGCAGATGGATTCAGGCTGTGAAAACTACCCAGGTCATTGATCCAGGAATTTTCGGCGGCAAACTGAAGAATGTGGGTGTTTCCCTGGTCATCTATTTTATACATCCGCAAACAACCCATAACTATAAAATAAAAATGCGTGCAGGGATTCCCCTCCTGCAGCACATACTGCCTTTTTCGAAAAAGCCTGGGGCTGAACTTTGCCTGGACCAACTCTTTCTCCCCTTTGTCCAGCGGCAGAATGCGGTCAAAGTACTCCAGTAGTGATTCAATGCTGGCCTGTGGTGCGGCGGGTTTCATGTAATAAGGATAACCATTATTTGACAAATATCCTTAAAACCTTTCGGCGCGGTTAATCGGATCTCAGGCTGCTTACCGGATTTGCAGTTGCTGCTCTGATTGTCTGAACGCTTATCGTCAAAATGGCAATCAACACTGTAATAAACCCGGCCAGGGCAAAAGCCCACCAACTGATATCTACACGGTACGCAAAGTCCTGCAGCCATTTTCTCATCGACCACCAGGCAAGCGGGAAAGCAATAAGTGAGGCGATAACAACAAGTTTCAAAAAATCCCTTGAAATCATCTGCACGATTTGAGAAACGTTTGCCCCCAGTACTTTTCGAATGCCAATTTCCTTTGTCCGCTGTTCAGCAGCGTAGGTAATTAGTCCGAACAGCCCGAGACAGGCAATGAGAATCGCCAGAATGGCAAAAGTGATAAAAATCTGTCCCGTTCTCTGTTCTGTAGTATATAATTTATTGAAATCTTCATCCATGAAAGAATAGCCAAAGGGCTGGGAGGCGGAGATTGCTTTCCACTTATTTTTTATTTCCGCCAACACACCCGGAATATGGTTAGAATTCACCCGAACGGAAATGTTACCATTTTGTTTGCCAAGAAAAAATGCCAGCGGAGTCACCACTTGCCGCAGCGAACTGAAGTTAAAATTTCCCATGATCCCGATGATATGGTATTGTGACTGCGTTTTGGTTTTAATATCATTTATAGAGTAGAGTTTTTTATTGATCAGTTCTTTTGTGGAAAGAAATTTTGCTGCTGCCTCATTGATCACAATGGCGGTTGAGTCGGTAAGGAATTGGCGCGAAAAATTCCTTCCCTGCAGGATTTTTATACCCAGCGTGGGAACATAGTTTTCATCTACGACCCATGCCTGCATAGACATACCCGTACCCGGATCAAGAACCGGTGAGGTGAAGAAAGCATTATTTCTCCGGACATAATTAACGGGCAGGAAGCCACTCATCGTCGCATTTTGTATGCCGCCTATCTTTAGCAACTCGTCTCTGAAAGTCTGGGCCTGGTCCCCCAGTGCACTCGTATTATTTATCGTAATGACCTGGCTGCGGTTAAATCCGATATCCTTTCGATGAATGTAGTTGAGCTGACTGTAAATGACAACCGTTCCAAAAATAAGGGCAATGGAAATAACAAACTGAAACACCACCAGTGAACTGCGCAGCCATGATCTCTTAAAACCACCTGAGAGTTTACCTTTCAGTACATCTACTGGTTGAAACGATGACAGAAAAAAGGCAGGATAACTTCCTGCGAGCAATCCTACAACCAGCATGAGTGTAATAAGCCAGAACAAAATGGCCGGCTGTAGTAATACGGTATGCTGTATATCTTTTCCTGCAAGCTGGTTGAAATAGGGTAGCAGTAACCAGGTGATCAAAATTGAAAAACCGAGCGCAATAAAACTGATCAGCAAGGATTCGGTTAAAAATTGCTTCACCAGGTTTATTTTGAGCGAGCCCAGCACTTTCCTTACGCCTACTTCCTTTGCACGATTGGAAGAACGCGCGGTTGAAAGATTCATGAAATTGACGCAGGCAATCATTAAAATCAACAGGGCAATAGCTGAAAAAATATAAACAAATTCGGCATTTCCATTGCCGTCCAACTCCCCGATTTTGTTGGAGTGCAGATGAATACTGGTGAGGGGCGTAAGGCTCGCCCGGATGAACCCTCCGGATTTTTTGAATTCTTCCAGACTTTGGTTGAGGACGCTCTGCAGAATCGGTCCGACATGTTTATCCATCAGCGGATTCAATTGCGCTTCAACCTGTTTTACGTCCGCATTGTGTCTTAAAAGAATGTAAGTATTCCAATTTTGACTTAGCCAGTTATCGTCATTACTTCCCCGATTTTCAATCATTGGCACAAAAAAATCAAAATTGAAATGGGATTGCCTGGGTATATTTTTAATAACCGCAGTTATCTTGTAATTCCCGGTGTCGTTTATGAGCAGGGTTTTGCCTACAACATCCGTGCTGTTGAAGTATTTCCTGGCAATGTTTTCTGTTATGACCAGCGAATGGTATTCTTTTAATGCCGTCTTCGCGTTTCCGGCAACCAGGGGGAAACTGAAAACATCAAACAAAGTGGAATCTGCAAAGCCGACTCTTCCTTCCCCCAGATTTTCACTTCCTTTTTTAACGAGAAACCCCCCATACCAGCAGACACGGGTATATTGTTCAACCTGGGGCATGTCACGGACCATGGTCGTGCCCTGTAATGCCGGCGCAACAGCCAGATCCATGTGGTTGTTCCCGAATTGTATTTCATTGTTTACCCGGTAGATCCTGTCTGCCCTTGTATTAAATTTATCGTAACTCAGTTCATCCAAAACATACAAAAAAATCAGGAGGCAGGTTGCCAGTCCGACCGCAAGTCCGATAACGTTCAATAAAGAATAAAATTTACTCTTGATCAGATTCCGGAAAGCAGTTTTCAGATAATTCCTGAACATGGTGGAAATTTTAAGATCAGAAGCAAACCACATGCAAATTCTCAACAATCTGAATACCACTAAATTGAGTTATGCGAACAAAAAAACCATGTCCGGAAATGAACATTTTCTGTCCGATTCCATCCGGGCATATCCCCAATGAATCATGTCTAACTCTTTTGTTCAATATAATTTCTAATGACTTTGGCCGGAACTCCCGCAACAATCGTATTTGCCGGAACATCTTTCGTAACAACTGCTCCGGCTGCTATGATTGCTTTTTCGCCGATAGTGATGCCGGGCATAACAGTTACGCTTGCGCCCAGCCAGGCGTATTTTTTTATGACTATTGGCTTTGAAATAGTGCTCCTCCGATTTTCTATTTCCAATGGATGTCCTGTTGTAATCAAATTTACTTTCGGACCAATCAATACGTTGTCCTCAATCGTAATACCACCTCGATCCATAAAAGTACAAGCATGGTTGATGAAAACGTTTTTACCAATTTCAATATTCAGTCCAAAATCAGTGTAAAAGGGAGGTATCATTGCAAAGCTATCATCGAGCTTCTTTCCAATTAAATCACTAAAAATTTTTCTTATTTCACCAAAATCATCAGTCACAAGACTATTGAGCTCTGCTGTCTTTTTTGTTGCCCTGCGTATAACGTCAAATATTTTAGGGTAGTCCGGGTCTGTAATACTTAAAATCTCTCCGCTTTTGTCTCTTTCAAAAATGTCTTTCATATTTTATTATTTTTATTTAATCAAACCGCTATATAAATTATTCATCACAAAATTAAAGAATGTTGTCAGGTGAGTTTTCGCAACAGGGGATGTGCAGGATAAGACCTACGGCAGGCTGCAACTGCCACGACAAGGGATGTATGGCTGCATTAGACTCAGAAAGATATTTAAGTTTTAGGGGCGTAGCTTAACTTCATCCAATAATAAATTAACTTTGAGTTCACTAATGTCTTTCCGGCATGAAGAACTTTCAATTACCTGACAACCTGCATTACAATAGAGGTTTAATTCAAAATCCGGTTGCTTATCTAAAGAATGCCGGATGTAATTCATGGCTTTACCTGGTAGGCGAAGAGTTTAAAAAAATGGAGGGAGGAATGTCATATGACCAGGTTCAGGCGGCTACCAAAAACTCTGTAAACGTCATTAGCGACCCACCCCGAGTCCTGGACCTGACGCTGGCGAAACAACATGTGAAAGCACTCGATTCTCTTCCGCGGCCGACGCTCATTTCCTGTCGCTCGGGTCCCCGGGCATCTGCTGTTGCCTATATGTATTCCGGATTGAAGTTTGGTGCAGACCCCGACGAGGTTCTGGCAGCGGCTGAAAAAGATCAGGCACCATTCATGCAGTTTGAAGAGTATAAAGAGTGGGTTCGTACGTCAATAGAATCACTGCGCTCACAATCTGGTCAACTGGACAGCAACGAGGACTTAAGCGCGAACGCGTAATGTTGTATGTTCAAAGGGTTTTATACACTTCATCATTCCAATGGGCAGACTGTCAGGGTCATGCAAAGTGAGCATACAAACAGACTACTCTATTTAACAAATTAATTGGGCCTCAAAAAAAAATAACTACGGGCTTATCCGATTAAATAGGTTACATTGGTTAATACCGAGTGTTTAATTTCTGCTAACAGCGATCCCGGGTCACTTTCTGCACTTTTCTATACATTAACTGCACTGGCATCAAGGAAACATTCCTTTATTTTTTCGGTGAATTCGTTTAAATCGGTTTTATGTTTGTTTTACAAATAGAACATGAGGTTTTTAATTTTGACTCCTGGAAAAAAATTTTTGACGGTGATCTGAAGGGCCGGCAACAAGCGGGGGTCAATCAATACGAGATCTTTTGCCTATCAGATAATCCGAATTATGTCATCATCCATTTGTGGTTTGATTACTTCGATCAGGCTGAAATTTCAAAGGCCCTCCTGTTCAATTTATGGAATGCGGACAACAGTAACCAACTGAAAAATCAACAGGCAAGAATTTTTGATATGGTTGACTGGAACTTTGTTGATTAGATCCCGATCAGGTCCTCCCTGCCGGAAATGACAGTTAATTTAAATCCCCTGATTTTTTTTTGTCATGAATAGATAATACCGGAAACTGATTGTGGGTGATGATCAATTTTGAAATCTTTTTATGGAAAGAACCGAAAATTCCGTGCTTTCTCGGGAAGACCATCAACAAATCAATCGGACAGTCAGCTTCGAATTTTTTAAGTTCGTCAACAATATTTTCGCCTTCCAGAAAATGAAAATGCGGTTTAAAGGCATTTAGCCGGTTCTGCAGCGAAACGGATTCTGCCACCACCTCCGCATTTGGATGTGTATTAGGATTGGCTACATGTATAATTTCCAGTTTTGACTTAAACAGGTAAAGCCACTCCTTAATGGTTTCAAATGGAAGTTTTTCATCCACCTGCTTAAGATCGCAGGCCATTCCAATAGATTTTATTTCCCTGAATCGGACCCCTTCGGGTATGATGAGTGTTGGAAAATTAATATGATTCATGATATGAAAAGTAGAGCTGCCCATCAGTATCCTTTCAAATGATTTCCCTGGTCTGATACCCAGGACAATCACCAGTGGTCTTTCTCTTGAAGAAATACTTTCGATTTCCTGTTCCACTTTTCCAATCGCTATTTCTGTCGAAATGCTGATCCTTCCCCCGGTCCTGGATTCTACCTGTTCAAGCAGTTCATCCATATCCCGCTGGCCAGCATCCAACATGTCGTCGATAAAATCTCCGGGTACGGAAATTTCAGAAACGGCGATTGGGAAGGGAATCGCGTGAAATAAAACGAGTTTGGCATTAATTGAGTAAGCCAGATCAGCCGCGTAATGAACCGCGTTAATAGATGAGGCCGAGAAATCGGTGGGCGCCAATATAGTCTTCATATATTCTTTTTGAATGAGAATAGAAAAATGTTATTGCCAGGAATAAATTTCAGCGTCTTCCTGTTTTTCAAACCTGCCGGTTTTTTTATGCAGCCTGATTCGAAATACCACTCCTTTAATGACGTCAATGTTATCGGGCCTGAAGGGCCATGTCGGCGATAGCTTGGTCGTCGAACTGGTCACCTGGGGCAGGTGGCGGTCATGGAGCAGTGACAGGGCCTGATGCCGCTCTGTCCTGTTCGGCAGCTCTTCATATTCACCCCAGCAGATAACTGTTTTCCAGTTGCCCAGGTCGGGAATATCCTCCACTTCAAAACAGACATGGTGGTTTTGTCTCATGATATTGACCTTCAGTCCTTCCCTCGTCACTGCATAAATAAATTCCCCGTCGTAGGCATAACTGATCGGCACCACATAAGGTATATTATCAATATGGCATCCAATCCTTCCCAGAATCTGATTATAGAGGAGGGTTTCTATTTCCTCCGGGTTTAATGTTCCAAACATGGTTTATTTTTTCTCAAATATGTAACAAAACCAGGCTTATAAAAATGAGTGTGGTCAAATGCCATCCTGATATTGCTCATGCAGCTGGTGAACCGCATGACGACAATCATACCAGGGAAACCGGGCAGTCATGTGGATTCAAAACAGGCTGGGTTAGGTTGCACGACAAAATAAAATTTATGAAAGCATTGGTATATCACGGTCCGAATAATAAGTCCTGGGAAACGAAAAGCAAGCCAACGATCCAACATCCATCTGATGCCATCGTACGTATAACCAGGACAACCATTTGCGGCACTGACCTGCATATTCTTAAGGGTGATGTTCCCGAAGTGACTGATGGTCGTACACTTGGCCATGAGGGTGTGGGTATTATAGAAGAAACCGGAGAGTTTGTGTCCAAGTTTAAGAAGGGAGACCATGTGCTGATATCCTGCATCACTTCCTGTGGTATCTGCGACTATTGCAGGAAGGGAATGTATTCACACTGTGAAAACGGTGGCTGGATACTGGGTCACCTGATTGATGGCACCCAGGCCGAATATGTTCGCATTCCCTATGCAGATACAAGCCTCTATAAAATTCCGGACAACAGCGATGAAGAAGCACTGGTGATGTTGAGTGATATTTTGCCCACAGGTTACGAATGCGGCGTATTAAACGGCCGAATTACTCCCGGGAGTTCAGTGGCGATTGTGGGTGCCGGACCCGTTGGGCTTGCGGCGCTGCTGACGGCGCAGTTTTACGCACCGTCCGAAATAATCATGATCGATCCCGATGATAACAGGCTGGCGGTAGCCAAAACGATGGGTGCAACAAAAACAATTAACAACCGCAGTGAAATGGCGGTTGAGAAAGTTCTTTCTTTAACGGGAAACAAAGGATTAGATGTGGTAATCGAGGCAGTTGGGATTCCGGAGACCTTCGAACTCTGCCAGTCGCTGGTAGCCGCGGGTGGTGTAATTGCCAATGTAGGTGTTCACGGAAAACCCGTAGACCTGCATCTGGAACAGCTGTGGGGTAAAAATATAACGATTACAACCAGGCTGGTGGATACTGTTTCCACGCCCATGCTTATGAAAACCGTCCAATCAGGTAAGCTCAATTCAAAACAGCTGATCACCCACCATTTCAAACTTTTTGAAATCATCGAGGCTTACGAATGTTTCGGGCATGCGGCCAGGGAAAAATCATTAAAGGTTATTCTGACTAATGAATAAATGTAAAATTGACATACTGATAATCAATTCCTTATTTGGTAGTCAAAAAAACAAAAAAACCCGGGTCGGTTACTATACCGGCCCGGGCATTTATAAGCAAGGGTTATTAAG
>JGI1027J12803_100009356_pt1 | contig 14076 bp, 8 predicted proteins | sample IowNatreferecore_FD_12803 | JGI IMG/M metagenome (IMG submission 12803) | reverse complement strand
GACGAAGCCGGCGGAGCCGTTGCGGACGGCCAGCGATCGACCGATTTCGATCGGCGATCTTCGCCTCAGTCTTCGCGTCGATCTGGCGAAGAAGTCGGTGGAAGGCCAGGCGACGATCTCGTTCCACTGCATCAAACCGACGGCGACGTTCAGCCTCGATGCCGTGGATTTCGAAATCAAGAACGTCGAATTGGACCTCGGGAATAAGTCGAGTGAACGGACCCGTCACGTCAACGACGGCAAAAAGCTGATCGTCGAACTTGGATCGCGCCTGAAGGCGGGCGATCGAGGAACGCTAAGGGTCGATTATCGGATTCAAGACCCCAAGGGTGGGCTGCACTTTTTCGGGCCGAGCAAGACCGATCCGCACGCGCCGCGTCTCGTCTGGAGTCAGGGTGAAACCATTACCAACCGCCATTGGTTTCCTTGCATCGACGAGCCCGATCAACGGCAAACCACCGAGGTGATCGTTACGGTTCCCGAAGGCTTCGAAGCCGTCTCCAATGGGAAACTCGTTCAGCGTCAAGAGAACAGTTCCGAGAAGACCGTCACCTTCGACTGGAAGCAGGAGATTCCGCATCCGTCGTATCTCGTCACGCTGGTCGTCGGCGAATTCGACGTGGTGCGGCACGAGTGGGAAGGCATTCCCGTCCTCTATTACGTGCCCAAGGGACGTCATGCCGAAGCGGAGCCGACCTATGGGCGAACGCCGGAGATGCTCAGCTATTTCAGCGAGCGATTCGGCGTCCGCTACCCTTGGGCGAAGTACGCCCAGGTGACGTGTTTCCAGTTCGGCGGCGGCATGGAAAACACGAGCGCGACGACCATGGGCGACGGCATCCTCGTCGATCAGCGGGCCCTGCTCGACGGCAACGCCGAGAGCATCGTTTCCCACGAACTCGCTCATCAATGGTGGGGCGACATGGTGACATGCCGGGATTGGTCACACACCTGGTTGAATGAAGGCTTCGCCTCCTACGCCGAGGCGCTATGGGACGAGCACGCGCGCGGCCGCGACGAATACGCGTTCAACATGGACCGCAAGGCTGTCGGCGCCATCTCGGCCGGCAAGGATCGACCGGTGATGGATCGCCGTTACCCGAATCCCGACTCGATGTTCGACGGCCGTTCCTATCCGAAGGGCGCGTGGATCGTGCATATGCTGCGCCATCGGTTGGGGGACGACGCGTTTTGGAAGGGCGTCAAGAATTACGCCAACGACCACAAGTTTCAGAGCGTCGAGTCGTACGATCTGCGCCGTTCGCTGGAACGCGCGTCCGGCCGTGACTTGGAGCGGTTCTTCTACGACTGGGTGGAGCGACCGGGCAGCCCGAACCTTGATGTGACGACCGAATACCTGACGGATTCACGTCAGGCTAAGTTGACTGTCAAACAGACTCAGGCTGGCGAAGCATTCGAGTTTCCACTCAAGATGGTCCTGACGTGCGCCGGTGCGAAAGAACCGGTCGTCTTGGACGAAATCATGAGCGAGAAGGAACTCAACGTCCGACTGTCGTTGCGAGGCGCGTTGGAGCGAATCGACGTCGATCCCGACCAGGCGGTTCTGGCGGACCTCAAGGAGACGAAGGTCAAGGAACTCTGGCGGGCGCAGTTGCTCGGGGCTCCGACGGTTCCCGCCCGCCTTCGCGCCGTCAAACACTTCGCAGAAAGCAAGCTTTCGGACGATCATGAGCTTTTGACCCAGGCCTTCGCTCGAGAGAGTTTCTGGGGAGTGAAAAAGGAACTGGCCGACGCGCTCGGCAACGTCAAGGGTGCGCCCGCCAAAAAGGCGCTGTTCAATGGGATGAAAGACCCCGACGCTCGGATTCGACGCGCGTGCGTCGATGCGCTCGGCAAGTTCGGTCCCGATGCCGAAATCGCAATTTTCGTGAAGGAATTGCTTGCCAAGGGCGACCCGAGTTACGCCGTCGAGGGCGCGCTCCTGGCGGCTTATGCCCTGCAGCACCCAAAAGACGCCGTGGCCGTCATCACGCCGTGGTTGTCCAAGCCGTCGCACCAGAATACGTTTGCCGTCGCTGCATTGACGGCTCTGGCGGCGACCGAAGATCCTGCGGTATTGCCGACCCTGCTGTCCTGGACGAAACCCGAAAAACCGAGGCAATGCCAGGCGGCCGCGTTGCGGGGTCTTTCGCAATTGGCCAAGAGTAAGCAACTGACGGACGCGCAGCGCAAGCAGATCGTCGATTCGCTGCTGGCAGCGTTGGATTCCGACGACCGAATGATGCGCTTCTCGGCGATTCGAGCGTTGCCCGAGCTTGGCGCCTTGGCGGCGCCGGCGCTGCCCAAGCTCGACAAACTCGCGCAGGATCAATCGCTGGGTTTCATGGCGCAGATGATCAAAAGCACGGCCGACAAGATTCGCGAACAGTCGGGATCGAAATCGACCTCCGACGCGGGCGAACTGAGTCGCCTTCGCGACGAAATCAAACGGCTCGAACGCAGCCAGGACGATTTGCGAAAGCGTCTCGACAAGTTCGAAAACGCCAAGCGTTGAAATGCGGCGGTCGTTGCGCCGAATTCGGACTTGATGGACCGATGGCTGGAATGAGGTCCGCTAAACTCGCGGAGGTGCGAGAGGCCGGGAAGCTTATGGTTCGCCGCACGGCCAAGAATCTAGACTAACTTCTTTGGTTTTGGAACTTCCCTCATGCGCTTCATTCGCCGCACGCTTCTGTGCCTCGTCGTCGGCGTTACGGCGTTTGGCGCGGCTGGGTGGGGCCTCAAGCCGAGGCCGACGTGGTCCGTGCCGCTGGAGTCCGGTCCGATCCATGAGATGTTTCTGAGCCATTCGCTCGCCGGCCAAAACCATGAGCCGATTTGGATTGAAGCGAACGACCTTTCCGACGTTACTGTCGACGCCAAGTCCTACATCGCCTTCGATCCGCGGACCGGCAAGCGCCTGCGAAGTTGGACGAAGCCGCCCGAGTGGCGTCCCGATTCTGAAATCCCCGACAGCGACCGCCTTCTACTCTTCCGCTCGGCGAAGGAGAATCCCGACGGGTCCGGCGCCGAGTTTTGGAACGTCTATGTCGATCCGACCATTGAACCCAAGTTGATTCGAATGGAAGGTGAATGGAAGATCGCCGACGACTACATCCACGCGTGGCGAGCGGAATACGTCGACGGCGGGTTGATCGTCCAACGACGGCGCATGAGCGACGGAGCCGCGCTGCCGCCGATAACCCTGAAAGGCCAACTCCCTGATTCTCGAGGGCGCCGGATCGACTACTCGGCCAATCAGAACCTGATGGCCGTTGCGAAGGCTCGCGATGACGACGACGAAGGCGGTTTCGAGGCGATTCTCATCGAGGCGTCGAGCGGTCGCGTCGTCCGCACCTTGAAGCCGGACTTGACGGACAAAGTGGTCAAGGGTCCCTTGACCTCGGTGCATTTTGGCGGCGTGGGGGAGTCCGTTCATTTGTGGGCGGGAGTCAGTCCGAACTTCGGTTCATGGGAGTTTCGAGTCTCCGACGGCGCGCCAATCGTTGCTCACCCGGTCACGCCGCCCAAAGACGCCGAGGGAAAAGTCGACTTCGATTACGATCTGTCCGACGTCGACGGCCAGGTCGTTGTGGCCAATTGCATTGAGCCGCCTGCCTCCTGGGTGACGTTGCATCGGGCAGATGAAACCGAAACGCAGTGGCATCGCATCCCGGCGGCCGTCTCCCTGGAATACCAGATCGTGTGCACCGTCGGCGGCAGCGCGAAAAGTGATCACGTCGTCGGAGCGATGGCGACCCGCATCCCTCAGACCGATCGCATGATCGTGCAGACAGCTGAACCCTCGTTGACCGCAATGGTGCCCGGTGCTCTGAAAGGTTGGCTCCCAGGGTCGCTCCCCGCAGAGGAAAAAGAGGCTGTATGCCGTTGGCATGACTGGAAAACCGGCGCGTGGCGCGACGTCGGCTGTCGCCACCCTGACTATGTGCAAGTGAGAACCAACGAACTCATTGTCATCGCCTCTGACGCGAAGGAAGCCACGGTCCTCGAATCATACCCCCTCCCGCCCCGCGACCCGAAGCCACCTGCGATCATCATCACGGCGCTGTGCATGGCAGGCACGTGGTGGCTTTGCGCGCGGCGGTATGGGCGCCGAATGCGACTCGCAGGCCTGACGCGATCAGGTCGGTGAAGCGCGGGTTATGTGCGGCGGCGTGGGGCGCGCGGCTAGGTTGCGTTCTAACCGCCAGGCGCTTTTGGCTTGAGACGGAACGTCACCTGGACTTTCGCTTGAATGCGTAGCTTGCCTGCCAGTGGAGGCTCCGGGGCATCGTTTGGCATTGCCACGTACGCATTGCTGGTGATTCCCAACTGCGGGTAGCCAACATCCTCACGCTCCTCGATTTTTAGGGGTTCGGCCACGATGCAATCGAGCGCGGCAGCCAAGGTTTGAGCTTTCGTCCGGGCGGCTTTGGCCGCTTGCAACCGCGCGTCTTCTTGAATCGGGATTCGGCGGCTGTGTTCAAAGACCACTTGTTCGACGGAGACGCCGGGGACTTTCGCCAATCCTTTCCACAGCGATTGATAGCGAGCTAAATCGCTCGACGAAACGACGAGATAGGTCGTCGCGAGATACCCGACGCGCTGGCCTTTCTCGCGATCATAATCGGACCCAAAGCGCATATCGGTGATCTTCGCGTCGTTGGCGGGGATTTGAAGTTCGCGAAGAACCTGCTTGGTGCGCTCAACGAGCGTCGTGTGCTCGTTGGCGATCTGTTCGAGGTCATTGCCGCGGTTCGACAAACTCACCGACCAGATCATGCGGTCGGGAGCGACTTCGATCGTCGCGACGCCGACGACTTGGATCGACGGGGGCGCGGGGGCCTGCCTCGCGTCCTGGGCCAACACAAACCATGAAAATAATGTTCCTGCCAGCGCCGTCATTTCAGACATTCCTCCCCTCCCCGTCCGAGTATCTTTAGCGAAGGAGCAATCTCAACTTCGCCTCTCCCTCGCAAACGCCAACCCCATTGGCGGTTCTATTCTGCGGGGGCGACGGCGACGACTTCTTCGTCCGGCAGATCCGTCCCCGTGTTTCTGGAATTGGACTTGCAAGCATCTTGGGGTTATGACCTTGGAACTGCGCCGGTTCAACGTCTGGGACTGGCAGGGTCGGCTCTACATTCTCGTGGAGTCGGCGCCCGTCGCCCGTGACGTGCACCGCAATCTGATCAAGACCGGGGCGTCTTCCTTCGCGACGCTTACAGGCGCGGAGGCGATCCCGGGGCCGGGGGCCGGCGATTACCGTATCCCGAAACTCGGCCTGCGCGTCTCAGAGATCAAACCACTTCATTTGCCCCGTTCCGCGGACTACATTCGCGCCCGACGTTGACGCCGAGTGCCGCGCACAAGCGGCAAAAGATTTTGGCGTCACCCAACGATGATGCGGCATTGCGCCTAGCGGCTTGCCATTGGTCGCCAACGCCGACCATGACGAGCTCGAGCACGACGCCGCGCAAGGGCTCGCAACCCGGCGCCGTGTGGCCGACCAGGGGCACACCCGGCAGTGCGGGCGCCGATCTGTCGTTGCGCGCAAGAGCATCGGGGCGCAGATCCAGAGGCGCGCCGGCTGTGATTCCTTGCAATTGACCAAGTCGCCTTAGTCATCCAGGTTTAGGGATCATCCCGACCGCCCACAGCGAGCTCTCCCGACTCCCGGCATCCGCGGCCTTGGATAAGGTTCATGCGGGCGAGGAAGGTGTGATGGTCCGGGAGCTCCGACGATTCGACGTGCGCGGCGACGAAGATGAACCGTTCGAGGTTGTTGAGATCGCCACCTTTCGCCGCGATAGCCAAGGTGGCGAAGTCCAGGACGGCGCGCCGACGATGCTGACCTACGCCGGCTCGGAGGCCTTCCCCACCGAGCACACTGACGAGTACCGGGTCGAGCGCACGGGCCAGCTTGTGCGCAAGGTCGTCTAGCGGGGCCGCGTCGACCATCAGAATACTTCGGCCGCTGGCGCTGCTGCGTAAGGGATAACGGAAGCCCCGTCAAGATCGGCGTTCTCCGCCCGGGTTACCGGACCGGTTTGAGCGACCATCGCGCCGGCGAGACTTTTCAGTTCGCACCCGTCGAGAGGTTTCGATCGTCACAGACGGCCAGCGATCGCCCTAAAGCACATATTGAACGCGTAACTTGGCGCCGATAGCTGAAGCGTATTCGGGGGAGCACCGTTTCGTGAGAGTCGCCGTCGTTGCCTTGGCCGCCTTGGCTTGCATGGGTCGCGTCGCCGGCGCCGGGGAGCGCTATTACGTTCTCTTCTTTGCGCACCAGACTCCTGACCAACGCCCAGAAGAAGCGCACAGCTACGCCGACTTCATTCGCGCCGAAGTCGTCGACGGCGCGCCGCCGATTATTCTGCAGCGCGACACCATCAGTTGGCTGCCGTGCACAGGGGTCGTGCGACTCCGCGCCCTCAGCCCGGAACCTGGACGCAACTTCGGGCTCGAGGAGACGCTCGACCGCTTCGCTGGAGGCAAACACGTCTTCGCCTGGGGACCGTACGAGATGACTCCCCACGCCTACCAACTCGCCATGGCGCGCAAGGCCCGCCTTGACAGCGGCGAGATCCTCTACCGAGCGCTGGACCTGGTCCCCGGGCAGACGCGCCGCACCTCGAACTGCATCCACGCGATGGCGGAGATCGACCCCGAAGCGCGCCGGATGGGGCAGTACAACGTCAAGTACGGCGACGCCGCGACCAAGCAGGCGATCCGCCATTACGTCGTAGGCGGCTTCCTCTGCAACCCGTGCCTGCCGCATGACGAGATCTGGTTGCAACTCGGCCTTGAAGGCCGGCCGATCAACCGCCGCAACGACTGGGAACCCAAAGGCATCGGCCGTGTCCTTCGGCCCAACGCCCGTTGCGACTGAGCCGAGTCGCGACCATTGCGGCAAACTCGAGCCGCGCTCTGCAAAAGTCCATGCCGCGAACCGGAGCTAGGTAAGAGCCCTGACAGCGGCTGTGCGGTTCATGATTTCGGTCTGCGTTCGGCGACCCCGCGGAGGGCGCGAGAGTCATAGAGTGAAAACGTCGTCTTGAGGCTTGTCGTCCTCTTGGATCGGCTTGCGCTGAGCGTTGGGTGCGTCGCGCTGTCGCAGCTTGTGCCAACAGCCGAGAAGACCGGCGACGATAACAGCGATCCCGACCATGATGCCGGTTTCAGCGCCACCTTGCAGGCCGCGCTGCATCACGTTCCACATACCCGCATTCTTAGAACCTCGGCCCATTTACCGCTCTGGCGCCGAAAGCGCCGCGCGCGACGTCTCGCGAACGGCCTCACCCAGCACCAGCCGTCGCTGATTTCGTAGTTTCATCATTTTCCGCGACGCGCAGCCGAGCCGGCGGGTTTATGAGAGCGATGAACCGAACCGAAGTCGCCTTGGATTGCGAAGCCCCGGCGCAACCGACGGACGTGGATTTACTGCGGCGCTTCCTGGATCGCCGCGACGATCGCGCGTTCGCGGTGCTCGTCGAGCGACACGGATCGCTCGTCTACGGCGTCTGTCTTCGACGAATGGGACACACGCATGACGCGGAAGATTGCTTTCAAGCAGTTTTTCTCGCCCTGGCGGCGCATGCCCGGAAACTGGTGGAGGGCCAAACCGTCGCCCCGTGGCTTTACACCGCGTCCCGATATGTGTGCTCCAAGGCTCTCCGGAGTCGCCGACGACGACGATGGGTTTTCTGGGCGGGGGCTCCGGAACCGTTCAGTCAGCCGCCCGAGGAGTCAGCCGTGGACGTTGACGCCGCTCTCGGATGTCTCTCAGAGCCAGAACGCGCAGCGGTGATCATGTGCCATCTTGAGGGCCTTTCACGCGCCGAGGCGGCCAAGGCGCTGGCGATCCCCGAAGGAACGCTGAGCAGTCGATTGGCGAACGCGATGGGAAAGCTCCGCCGGAAGTGCGGCAAGCCGCCGCTCGCGGTCCTCGCCGCTGCCGCAGTGGTGCTCGTGCCGGAGGCGCTGCCCGCGAGCACGATAGGGCTGGTTCGTCATCTCAGAAACGGCTCACTTCAGGACTGGGCGTCGCCGCGAGTCCTCGACCTCTATCGAAAGACCAGGCCCATGGGCCGGCTTGACCGTTTTGGTCGCCTGGCCACCGCGCTTGCGGTCGCGATGGTTTTGATTCTCGGTGCGACGGCCGGCGTCCACCTCGTGCATGCACAACCTCCGGAGAGCGCCGCGCCGCAGGCCCCTCCGCCGCCGGTGTTCAACGCAGCCTTGCAACTAAGGAAGGCGGAGATGCTCCCATCATTGCTGACCCTCGCGATTCTTGCCGCGGATTCTTCCAATCAGGTCGAACTGCTCGTCACTGACGCTTCGACGGGCAAGCCGCTGCCGGGAGCGGTGATCCGGCTCTTCAACAACGTACGGCCGACGCCATACGTCTTCACCGACGCCAACGGAAAGGCCGCGGTCGCCTATCCAAAGAACGGCCCCTTAACGATCGATGTTCACACCGAAAAACACATTCAGCAGCGCCTCGACCTGACCGAAAAGATGGGCCGTCCAGCCAGTGTGCAGATCAAACTGCGGGCAGGCCAGCGAAGCGTCGGCGGCGTGGTGGTGGACGAGGACGGCAAGCCGGTGGTTGGGGCGACAGTGCGCCTTGGCGCTTACCTCGGTAAACCGCAGCGGCCGGCCGCGGGCGTCGTTGATCTCGTTTGCGACATCGACGCCGTCACCGATGCACAGGGACGTTGGTCGCTTCAAGTCGTCGACGAGTCGCCGAACAACCTCCACTTCCATGTAAGGCACCCGGACTTTGTCTTCACCTGGCGGCAGCCTCGGCCCGTTGCCAAGGACCTGCTGAGCGGCGCTGCAAAGACGGTGCTCAAACGTGGCATCCAAGTCACCGGCAAAGTCCTTGATGAACAGGGACACCCCGTCGCGGGCGCCGGGGTGGTGGCGGCACAGACGGGAGAGCCGGTCATCGATTTCACCCCGCGAATCGTGACGAAGCAGGATGGTGCATTCTGCTTCGTGCTTGCCCCGGGCGCAAATACGTTGACGGTCCAGGCCCTGGGGCGGTCTCCGGGTTTCCGCACGCTCCAGATCAAGGAACCGACCGAGGTGGCGTTCAACCTCCCGCGGGGCCGCGTCGTCCGTGGCAAAGTCGTTGACCCGGAAGGCAAGCCAGTTGGCGGCGCCGGAGTCACTGCAGTGCTGGAAGGCGGCAGCGACAGCACCTCCGCATTTCGCCTTTGGACGATCGCCAAGGACGACGGCTCGTTCGAACTCGCCGACTCCCCTGCCGACCTGTTCCATCTGCGCGGGTCGAAAGACGGGTACCTATTCAACATTGGCGGAGTGCCCGTCGCGCCCGACAAGAATGACATCACGATCGTCATCAAGCCCGGGCCGAAACTTCGCGGGACCGTGGTGGACGCGGCCACTGGCACACCGGTGCCGGAATTCATTGCCACGCTCAATTTCACCTCCGACAGCGAAACGCCGGCGCAGTTTGGGTTCAATCGCCACTTCATCGAGACAAAGGGGAAGAACGGACGCTTCGAGCTGACCCACTCGCAAACGATCAACAGCCTCGCTCAAATCGGCGTGTGGGCGCCGGGCTATCGACTCGCCCGTACCGAAACGTTCCCCAACGACACGAAGACCCGTGACTTCACCCTCAAGCTCCAAAAGGAAACGCGCACGGAATTCGCGGGCGCCGTCAAACGCCCTGACGGCAAGCCGGCGGCCGGCGCGCTGGTGATTCGCGGCACGCGCAGCACGGGCAGTTGGTTTCGAAACAACGAGATCGTGAACGAGGCGCAGACCTCGACCTGGCGCCGCTGCGACGAGCAGGGAAAATACTCCTTCCCGCCGAGCAACGAACCGTTCATCTTGGGCGTGAGTCACGAGACAGGCTATGCAATATGGAAGCCACGCAGCGATGCCGACGTTCCTGGCGAGACCAGACTTACACCATGGGCGACGATCAAGGGCACGTTTCTCCTCGACGGCAAGCCCTCCTCCAATCAGGCCTTACGCTACCTAGTGACGCGGGAGATCGATTCGCTCGAACGAGAGCCTCAGGTGGAATTCGAGGCGGAAACGACAACGACCGCAGGCGGGGGGTTCGTGCTCGATCGCGTTCCCGCCGCGCCGGGACGGCTGTTACGGCTCGTTCCAAGCTCGGATGCCCGCAGCGGCGGATCATTTGTGACCATCGCTTCGTTGACGCCCAGACCCGGCGAGACAATCGACCTCGCAAAAACGCGCCAGCAAGGTCGCACGGTCGTCGGCCGGCTGAAGCTGCCAACATCGCTCCAATCCAAGTCCGGTGAATCCAAGTTCGTGCTCGATTCGCTCGACAGTAGGGCGACCTCCGATCGGCCGGCGTTTCCTTACCCGGCCGAGTTGAAGGACAAGGACCGGAAGGCCCAGACCGATTGGCTGATGGAATGGAGGAAAACTCCGGAAGCACGCAAGTACTTTGCCGAGTACCAGCGTGCTCCTGTCCGCGTTGAAGCCGACGGCCGCTTTCGCATCGAGGGTGCCCGGCCCGACGCTTTCGTCCTGACCATTCGCCTCCGGAAACCGACCGCCGACGTGCGGACTCGCGGCGACGTATTAGCAACGGCCACGAAAAAGTTCGTCGTACCGCCGTCCGCGGAAGGAAGCGCCGACGAAGCGATCGATCTCGGCGAAGTGGACGTCGTCGAAACCGCGTCGATGCGCGTCGGTCAAAAGTTGCCGCCGATCGCCGCCAAGGGTTTGGATGGCGGCGCGGAGTGGACCTCGTCTTCAGAGTCGGGCAAGGTGCTGCTGATCGATTTCTGGGCCACGTGGTGCGGGCCGTGCATCAAAGCGATGCCGGCGGTCGCCGAGCTGCACAAGGAATACGGCGGCAAAGGATTGTCGATCGTCAGCCTGAGCGCCGACGAGAAGATCGCCGACGCCGAGGCGTTCGTCAAAAAGGAAAAGTGTAACTGGCGCCAGGCGCACGTGGGACCGAGATCGCCGCTCCTGGAGACGCTTGGCATCGAGGGGTATCCGACGTTCATCGTCGTCGGCCGCGACGGGATCGTCCTCTATCGCGGCCACGAAATCGACGCGGCCGCCTCGAAGGTTCGCACCGCCTTGGCGAAATAAGCTAAGCAGAGCGAGCCTTCGCCTCAGGCATTACCAGCGAGCGTCCAACCCTGGCCGCTCGCGCGACAGTTAGCCACGATGCTGTTAACCCGAGGCCTCGGGAGTTTGCTTTTCGAATTCCCGAGTGCGAGCGCAACCCCATAAAGCATCGTTCCAATCAGGATAACACGGTCTTAAGACGACTGACCGTCTCTGTCACAAATGAGTTCATCGGCGCACGTTGTTTTCCCTGCTGCACCTGACAAGGCGTTTCCGCTGCCCGTCCCAGTCGAATCCGTCTACTGAATTAAGCGGCCGGACGGATCGTATTCGCCGGGCCGGTATGCCCGAATTCAGGGACCGCCGCCGCGTGGAGGGGTATAACGCGATCCCATGTCGGCTGTCACGCAGATTCTGGCGCGGATCGAGGCCGGCGACCCTGGCGCCGCCGAGCGACTCTTGCCTCTCGTCTACGGCGAGTTGCGCGCCTTGGCGGCGGCGCGGTTGGCGCGGGAAAAGCCCGGGCAGACGCTCGAACCAACCGCTCTTGTGCACGAGGCCTATCTGCGACTGGTCGGCGACGACCAGAAATGGAACGGCCGCGGGCATTTCTTCGCGGCTGCCGCCGAGGCGATGCGGCGCATCCTGGTGGAAGGCGCGCGTCGCAAACAACAAGTCAAACGCGGCGGCGACCGCGAGCGCGTCGACGTCGAGCTCGCCGAATTGCCGACGCGAATGTCCTCGGAAGAACTTCTTGACCTCGACGGCGCTCTCGAGGCGCTCCGCCGCCACGACGCGGACAAAGCGAAGCTCGTCACGCTCCGTTACTTCGGCGGGCTGACCATCGAACAGGCGGCCGAGGCGCTGGACATCTCGCGCGTGACGGCTCATCGCCACTGGACCTACGCCCGCGCGTGGCTTCACCAGCATCTCAGCGACGGGAAGTAAGGTCCGCCGATTTTCGATTTTTTTCGCGATTCAATGGAGCGCGCGGCCCTAATCGATCGCACTGAGCTTTAGAGGGGCGGCGCCCCGGGAGAAGGCTCATGACCGCCGAAGAAATCCTCCAGGCTGCGGTCGAAAAGCCGACGCCGGCGGAGCGTCGCGCCTTCATCGAAAGCGTGTGCGGCGGCGATGAAGCGCTGCGAACGGAGGTCGAGGGCCTCCTGCGAGCGCACGAAGCGGCGGGGAATTTCCTCGAAGAATCGCTTTTTGAACCCGCTGCCACCGTCGGTCTTTTGGCGGCGCACGTCGGGGGCGTCGTCGGTCCTTACAAGCTGCTCGAGCAGATCGGTGAAGGGGGCATGGGCGCCGTCTTCGTCGCGGAGCAGAAGGAGCCCGTCGAGCGCCGGGTCGCGCTCAAGCTCATCAAGCCGGGGATGGACTCGAATGCCGTCCTGGCGCGCTTCGAGGCCGAGCGCCAGGCGCTGGCCCTGATGGACCACCCGAACATCGCGAAGGTCCTCGACGCCGGCGCAACGGAGTCTGGCCGCCCGTACTTCGTGATGGAGCTGGTCAAGGGCGTGCCGATCACCAGGTACTGCGACGAGCACCGCCTCGACGCCCGGCGACGCCTCGAGTTGTTTGTGCCGGTCTGCCAGGCGCTCCAGCACGCGCATCAGAAAGGAGTGATCCACCGGGACCTCAAACCGTCCAACGTCCTCGTGGCCGAATACGACGATCGGCCCGTCCCGAAAGTCATCGACTTCGGCGTCGCCAAAGCGACGGGACCGAAGCTGACCGAGCGCACGCTCTACACCGAGTTCGGGACGGTCGTGGGGACGCTCGAATACATGAGTCCCGAGCAGGCGAAGTTCAACGCGCTCGACGTCGACACGCGCTCCGACGTCTATTCGCTGGGCGTTCTGCTTTACGAGCTCCTCACCGGAACGACGCCGCTCGACCGCCAACGGCTGCGCCAGTCGGGGCTCGACGAAATGCTGCGCATCATCCGTGAAGAAGAGCCGCAGAAGCCGTCGACCCGGCTTTCCTCCACCGCCGAATTGCCGAGCATCGCGGCCCGCCGCAACACCGAACCCAAGCGTCTTTCCGGGCTGCTCCGCGGCGAGCTCGATTGGATCGTGATGAAGGCGCTGGAAAAGGACCGCAACCGGCGCTACGAAACAGCCAACGGCCTAGCGATGGATGTACAGCGCTACCTGGCCGACGAGCCGGTGCAGGCGTGTCCGCCGTCAACGTGGTACCGACTCAAGAAATTCGTGCGGCGGAACAAGGGGCCCGTCATCGCCGCCGTCATGGTGACCGCCGCCCTGATCGCCGGCGTGGTCGGGACCTCCATCGGAATGGTGCGGGCCGAGCAACGCGCCGAAGGCGAACGGCGGGCCGAAAAGCTCGCCACGAACCGGCTGGCCCAGGTCGAATCCGAAAAGCAGCGCGCCGACGAAGAGAGGGACGTGGCGCAGGCGGTCAACGAGTTCCTCGATGAGTTGCTCAGCCAGGTGAACCTTGACGCCCAACCCGGCGACCAGGGGCCTCGCGATCCCGACATCAAGGTGCGAACGGTGCTCGACCGGGCGTCCAAGAGCGTAGGAACCCGTTTCGCGAACAAGCCGAAGGTCGAAGCTGCCATTCGCTTGACTCTCGCGAGCGCTTACCGAGAACTGGGGATCTGGTCCGAGGCCCGGCTTCATACTGAGCGGTCCATCGAGTTGCGCACGGCTTCACTCGGCGCCCTTCATCCCGACACGCTGCGAAGCAGGCACCAGCTGGTCGCGCTGCTCTACCAGCTCGGCGACCCGCGCGCTGAGGCCCTTTGCACGGAAGTGCTGCAGCAGCGGATCGAAACGCTCGGTCCTGATCATCTCGACACGCTGCAAAGCAAGCGGGATTTGGGAACATTATACCTGAGGAAGTTCCCTCCAGATTCCGCCAAGGCCGAGGCCCTGATCAAGGAAGTGGTTCAAAAGCACACGGAGCTGCTCGGCCCCGACGACGACGTCACGTTGTTCAGCAAGG
>JGI1027J12803_100793483_pt1 | contig 14098 bp, 17 predicted proteins | sample IowNatreferecore_FD_12803 | JGI IMG/M metagenome (IMG submission 12803) | reverse complement strand
GAGCGGACCAAATGGAGAATTATTTCAAGATCGTGAATCATCAGATCAAGGACGACACCGATATCAGTACTGCGGTTCGGATAAGGTGAAAGCCGGTGCGCTTCAATAAAGCGCGGGTGGCTGAGTCGTTGCTCGAGTGCGCTCAAGACCGGATTGAACCGCTCGATATGGCCGACCTGTAGCACCAGTCCTTTTCCCGATGCGATATCGGTCAATTCTCGAGCATCGTTCGTATTTTCGGTGATCGGTTTCTCAATCAGCAAGTGCTTTCCTAGCGCCAGGAGATCGCGCGCGATCAAAAAATGGGAGCTGGTAGGCGTGGCGACGGAAGCTGCGTCCACAAGACTGGCAAATTCTTCCAGAGATGCGGTTACGCGCGCGCCAAACTGCTGAGCGATTTCATTTCCGCGCGCCGCATCGATGTCCCGAATTGCAACCAGTTCCGCGTTTGGCAGAGCAGCATAAATCCGGGCGTGATTGCCTCCAATATGACCCACCCCAACAACACCGACGCGCAGCTTCTTCATCCGAGTGCTAATTCTGCAGCGCCATTTTTCAGGAACCAGTCATAGGTTCGCGCGATGCCGTCGCGCAGGGAAATAGTCGGACGCCAGCCAAGCTTGGAAATCTTGGAGATATCGAGCAGTTTGCGCGGTGTGCCATCCGGTTGCGAATCGTCCCAGACCAGCGTTCCATCGAACCCGACAATTTCGCAAATCAGCTCCGCCAGTTCCTGGATCGAAATATCTTTTCCGGATCCGACATTGATAACTTCAGGCGAATCGTAGTGCTCGAGCAGAAATAAAACTGCCGATGCCAGATCGTCGGCGTGCAGGAATTCGCGGCGAGGACGACCAGTGCCCCAGACAACCAGTCGGCGAGCACCGCTTCGTTTTGCGGCATCCGCTTTACGGACGAGCGCCGCAAGAACATGTGAGGTTTTGAGGTCAAAATTATCTCTGGGTCCATAAAGGTTAGTCGGTAAGACGGAAATAAAATTTGTGCCGTATTCCCGTGCGAATGCCTGGCACAACTTAATCCCGGCGATCTTTGCGATTGCGTAGGCTTCGTTTGTCGGCTCGAGATAACCCCCCAGCAATGCCGATTCCGGAATGGGCTGAGGCGCGAACTTCGGATAAATGCACGAACTGCCTAGAAACACGAGTTTGTGGACGCCAAATTCGTGGGCAGCGCATAGAACATTGTTTTGCAGCTGTATATTCTCGACCAAAAATTCGACCGGCGCATCGCTATTCGCCTTGATTCCGCCCACTTTGGCTGCGGCGAGAATAATGATTCGCGGTTTCTCGGCTGCGAAAAATTGCCGTACTGCGCTTTCGTTCCGCAGGTCCAACTGTGACCGTGTCCGCGTTATTACGTTCTCGAAACGCTCAGCGCGAAGCAGACGCATAATCGCGCTGCCAGCGAGCCCGGCATGGCCTGCAACGTAAATTTTGTCAGAGCGATTCACTTATGTTTAGCATTTTCTTTTTTCCGGTCGCACGCAATCCTCGCGTAATGACCGCAAAAGGAGTCGGATTCGCCGCGCCTGGGCGAACCCTGGTTCTTGTCGTCGTTGTCGTACTTTCGGGCTTCTCGCCTGTCCCCGCGCAGCAAGAGACAGCCGCCCCCCAGGGGCGAACGCCAAAAGACGCGACCGCCACTCTCATTCCATGGATGCTGCGAGAAAAAGCGGATTTAATCGGAATTCCATTTGCGGAGGTCATCTTTGATACCACGGGAAACGAGTGCTGGCGTTTAATCCAACCGACGAAAATGATCGACGAGTGGCGACTGAGTTAACCGGCGTTCTCAACGAAGTAATCAAAACTGTTAATGCCCCAGACAGCATTACTCGCCGGATACCGCGCATTAATGAAGTTAGTAGCCATTTTGAGGATTTGATCCACGAGCGACTGAATCGAATTCCGGAATTTAGCTGTGGTTTCCCACGAACGGCAGATGATCGAATTCAGCGTGCTGGCTATCCTGATCTCCGATTGGTGGATCAAAAATCGCAACGAATCTATTACATCGACCCCAAGCTCTACGCCGCTGGCAGCCGGGACAGCTCCTTTCGCACCTTTTATTTCGAGCCGCGGTCGACCACGAACAAGGTGCTCGACGATGCGGTCCATTTCGTTGTTGGCTTCGAGCATGTTACATCCGACGATCATAACTGGACGTTTACGCGCTGGGATCTGGTCGATTTGTTGAGGCTGAAAGTGAACCTCAAAGCCGAGTTTCAAAGCAGTAACCGCGAGCTTTACCGGCCGGCAGCGATAATCGCTTCCAGCGCTAAGTAATTGCTTTAGCGCAAACTACAGAGATGGTTAGGCCATGCTGATCGAGGCAGTAGCGGAAAGCCTGGAGTTTGACACCGTCGACGACGTCATCGCGGATATCGCGGCGGGTAAAATGGTCATCGTCACCGATGACGCCGATCGCGAGAACGAGGGCGATCTCGTTATGGCGGCGGAAAAGGTCACGCCACAGGCTGTTAATTTCATGGCCATGCATGGCCGCGGGCTAATCTGTGTCCCGATCTCCAATGAGCGGGCGGAACAGCTCGGTCTGCAACGGATGGTGGTTGAAAATCGTGAAATGCATCGGACCGATTTTACCGTCTCGGTCGATGCTGCGGACGGCGTGACCACCGGAATCAGCGCGCACGATCGTGCACGGACGATCCAGACAATCGCCAATCCCAGCTCGGAACCGAACGATCTCGTCCAGCCCGGACATATTTTTCCACTGCGGGCAAAAGATGGAGGCGTTCTGCGACGGGCTGGTCACACCGAGGCGGCAGTGGATCTTGCCGTCATCGCCGGATTGCAACCCGCGGGCGTGCTTTGCGAGATCCTTCACGACGACGGCACCATGGCGCGTTTGCCGGAGCTGATGGAATTCCGGAAAAAGCATGGGCTGCGCATTTGTACTATCCAGAGCCTAATCGCGCATCGCCGCGTTCGCGAAAAACTAGTCGAACGCGAACAAATTGTAACGCTACCGACCGATTATGGTGAGTTTGATCTACACCTTTATCGCTCCAAGTTGGATGGCGCACATCACCTTGCCTTAGTTAAAGGCACGATTTCATCGACCAAACCAACGTTGGTCCGTGTCCATAGTGAATGCCTCACTGGCGATGTCTTCGGCTCGCGTCGTTGCGACTGTGGCAATCAGTTACATGCTGCCTTGCGGCAAATTTCCGACGAAGGCGCAGGCGTTCTAGTTTACATGAGGCAAGAAGGACGCGGCATTGGTCTGGCAGCAAAGATTCACGCCTACAAGTTACAGGAGGAGGGCCTCGATACCGTCGAGGCCAATGCGAAGCTCGGCTTCCCGATGGATCTCCGAGATTATGGTCTTGGCGCGCAGATCTTGTTTGATTTGGGTGTGCGACAGTTTCGTTTCCTCACCAACAACCCGAAGAAGGTGATCGGGCTTGAAGGTTACGGCATCCAGATGATTGAGCAGGTGCCGATTCGCAGCGAGGCCAATCCCCACAATGCAAAGTACCTTGAGACGAAGAGGGTGAAAATGGGTCACCTGCTCTAGGCACGTACCTGGTGGAATCTCAAGGGCAATGTCGACTGCTTCTCCCGTGCCTGCGTCACCTGCTGGCGCTGACGGGCGATTCGTGATTGTCGCGAGCAGGTTTAATGAGCCCTATGTGCAGGGACTGATCGATCACGCTACGGCAGAACTCCACCGGCAGTCGGCTCAATGCAGCATAACTTTGTACCGGGTTCCCGGCGCTTTCGAGATCCCGGTGGCTGTTCGGGCGATTGCTGCCAAAAAAGAAGCTGACGCGATTCTGGCGATTGGCGTCATTCTCAAGGGTCAGACCGATCATGCAGAAAATCTGGCGCGCTCCGTCACCGACGCTCTGCAGCGGATCGCGTTGGAACATGGTGTTCCGGTGATTAACTGCGTGCTCAGCCTGGGGAGCGAGGAGCAGGCTCGGGCTCGTTGTTTAGAGGAAAAAATCAATCGAGGGCGCGAAGGTGCGCAGGCCGCAATCGAGATCACCAGGGTCATGGCGGAACTGAACGCGAAATCCTGATATGGGCAGGCGGCGAGAAGCGCGCCAGGCAGCGTTGCAATATCATTTCTGGCGCGACATGCAGCGTGGCTCCGGACCGGAGCGAATGGAAGATTTTTGGGAATTTCTGCCCATGAAAGCACGGATTCGAGAATTTGCGCAGCCATTGATTGATGGAATGAATGAGCATTTGGAAGAGATCGACGCCCGCATTCGGCGGTACTGTGAGAACTACGAATTTCGTCGCATTTCCGCGGTAGATCGAAACGTGCTCAGGCTCGCTATCTACGAAATGCTGTTTCGCGAAGATATTCCGCCGGTCGTGTCGATTAATGAAGCCATTGAACTGGCAAAGAAGTTTGGCGGAGCCGAATCGGGCCGTTTTGTAAACGGCATTCTGGATCGAGTGAAGGATGACCTGACGAGGCCGTTGCGCGAACCCGTGTCAAAAACTCCAGATACGACAGGACATTGAACAGGTGCTCTTTGAGCCTGATCACCTGAGGCGACCGGTCAGACAGAACGCGATCTTGCAAAGCTAGCAAAGCACAGCTGAAGTGAATTTCTTCAGAAACATCATCGAGAAATTCGCCGGTAAACCGGTCGATTGGGACGAACTCGAAGAATCCCTTATTCGCTCGGACATCGGCGTCCCGATGACATTGCGCATCATCAAATCCCTGCAGGAACGCGATGCCCGGTTCCGAATCACTGCCGCGGACATCGCAGAAGTCGCGCGAGAAGAAATCGCGCGCGTTCTGCCGATCAATCCACCACCAATTCGGCCATTACCTGCACATCCAAAGGCGGTTTTGATCGTCGGTGTGAACGGTACTGGCAAAACCACATCCACGGCCAAGCTGGCGTATTTATTAAAGCAAAGACGTCACTCCGTCTTGCTCGCGGCGGCCGATACTTTCCGCGCCGCAGCAATCGAACAGCTTTCCGTCTGGGCGACCCGCGCCGGGGTTGATGTTATTCAGGGCAAGTACAATGCGGACCCGGCTGCGCTTTGTTATGAAGCATACCAGGCCGCCGATAAGCGTGACATGGAGTTTCTGTTGTGCGATACCGCAGGCCGGTTGCACACGAAGACCAATTTAATGGCGGAGCTGGGCAAACTGAAACGGAGTCTGGGCAAACTCGATCCCAACGCGCCACACGAGACTCTGCTTGTAGTGGATGCGACAACCGGAGGTAATGCACTAACACAAGCGCGCCAATTTCACGAGGCTGTAGGATTAACCGGGTTGATCGTTACGAAGCTCGACGGCAGCGGCAAAGGCGGAGTTGTTATTGCGATACAAGATGAGCTCGGAATCCCAACGCGGTTCGTCGGCACAGGCGAAAAGCTGGGAGACTTTGCCGAGTTCGATGGTCGGGAGTTTATCGCAAACATGATATGACGCGACGCGTGCATGGGATCGCCAACCGTTCTGAGAAGTGCAAAAGTGTTTGCAAGCGTTCCGCCTTCTACGACGTGAATTGGGCGGTGAAGCGGTTTGTCATCCCGAATCGCGTATACGGCGAGGGATCTCACGATTGTCTGACCAAGTCCGGCCAGATGTGAGATCCCTCGCTTGGCCCGGAGTGACCGGCAGCAATTCATCGCTCGATGGAAACTCGCCGCGCAAGAAATAGCGGGATCGCATCACAGCAAACAGGGACTTTCGCCTCAAATATGCTTTGATTGAGACCCGTGGCGCAAATCACTCCGCCAGCTCCGGCTTTGGAAGAACCGGTTGGGCCTGTTGAGACGGGTGGCCTTCGCGGCTTTGTCGCGAAGTTCACTGTTCTCAAGGGAGCGAAACGAGAGCTTTGGCTGACGTTCCTGATCAAGTTCCTGATCTACACCGCGTATTCGATCACGAACAAGACGATGGTGTTATGGCTGTCGAAGGACCTTGGGTTCAGCGACCAGGCAGCGGGCGCATTGGTCGGCTGGGTCTGGGCACCGGCGATGACGATTTTCACATTGCTCGCCGGATCGCTGACCGACGCGATCGGGTTGCGGCGCACATTCTTTCTTGGCGTTATCATTTGCACGATCGCGCGCAGCGTAATGGTGGTGACAACAATTCCATGGCTTGCGCTCGCGTGCGGCGTTCTCCCGCTCGCGGTCGGCGAGGCACTCGGCACGCCCGTATTGCTAGCGGCGACGCGGCGCTATTCCACCACAGCACAGCGGTCAATGTCGTTTTCCATCATCTACGTGGTGATGAACATCGGCTACATCGCCGCTGGATGGATTTTCGATTATGTCCGTCAACTAGATCTTCATTTCAGCATCGGCAGGTTTGAGCCGACGACGCACCAGCAACTTTTCATCGTCAGCCTGATCTTTGAGATTCTTCTTTTCCCCACGATCTACTTCCTGCGGCGCGGTGCGGAAAGCAGGACCGACACTGTAATTGCTCATCAAAGCAGCCGCTTCTGGGGTCGAATTGGCGAAATGGTGCGCCAAAGTGCGGCTGAAACAATCTCGTTGTTCCGCCGCTTGATCGGCCAGTCCGGGTTTTATCGCCTCCTGGTCTTCTTTCTTTTAGTCGGTTTCCTGAAAGCAATCTTTCTGCAGATGGATTACGTGTTCCCGAAGTGGGGCGACCGCGAACTCGGACTGCATGCGCCGGTCGGCAAATTGTCAGCTATCAACTCAATCATCATCATTCTCCTGGTGCCGGTAGTGGGCGCGCTGACGCAACGCTTTGCCGCCTATCGCATGGTCGTGATCGGTGGAGCAATTTGCGCGGCTGGAGTGTTCATCATGGCGCTGCCGACAGAATGGTTTTTAACCGCTGCCAACGGTGGGATCGGGCAGTGGCTTGGGCATGTTTATCTCGGAGTGAGGGGCAGCATTCATCCCTACTACATCATGGCCGCGCTTTACCTGACCGTGTTCTCGATCGGCGAAGCGTTCTATTCACCGCGTGTGTACGAGTATGCGGCCGCGATTGCGCCGCCGGGTCAGGAGGCATCGTATGGTTCACTGGCGTATCTCCCGTTTCTCGTGGGCAAACTTCTGGTCGGGACCGGCGGCTGGTTGCTGGCGGCGTTTTGTCCCGAGAATGGCCCGCATCATTCAGGCACGATGTGGCTGATCTTCGCCTTGGCGGCATCCATCGCCCCGGTTGGATTACTCCTCCTGCGCCCGTACATCCGGGTCCAGGAAGCGGGCCGCAACGAGTAATTTTCCAGCCGTAGCGCGCACAGGCGCTGCCTCCGAAATTTGCCGCCACCTAATCTATGGCTGTATATTTTCGGGTGATAAAATTCCCGAAACATCCTGCGCAAAGATCGCGACCAATGCTTGTCTTTTGCGCGATTGTCCTGATGGGATTGGTGGGCGCGCAAATTTTCCTAAGCCGCGCAGGCGCACAAAAGAAGGAGGAGGAAAAAACCGTGGAGACTAAGAAATCAGCGGCCGCACAAACGACAGCTTCGGGTCAAGTGTCAGGCAGCTCGGAAGAACTGAAGAAGAAACTCACGCCCGAGCAGTATTACGTGACGCAGAAATGCGGAACGGAGCCTGCGTTTAATAACGCTTACTGGAACAACCACAAACCCGGCATCTATGTCGATGTAGTAACGGGCGAACCTTTATTTACTTCGCTCGACAAATTCGACAGCGGATCGGGTTGGCCAAGCTTCACCAAACCGATCGCGACAGAAAAGGTGGTCGAAAGCACCGACAAGAGCCACGGCATGGAACGGACTGAAGTGAAATCGAAAGATGGGTCTCATCTTGGCCACGTCTTTGACGACGGTCCGGGGCCAACTGGACTGCGGTATTGCGTGAACTCCGCGTCCTTGCGGTTTATCCCAGTCGAGAAATTAAAGGAAGAAGGATACGGGCAGTATCTGCCGCTGTTTGAGGGGAAGAAATAGCGCTTTGATCGGCTCGCTGGGGTCGCACAGGCGGTGAATTTTGCGCGTCGGATCACGCGTTTCGACTGAGCATCTTTTTGAATCTGGGATCGGTTCGGAGCGAATCCCACTCAGGCTCAGCTCGTAGAGTTCCAGGCGTTGGGCCATTGGGAACACCAATCAGCTTTTCCAACTGATCGAGAGCGGGACCGTGCGCCCCGCTTTGAGCCTTCACTGCAGCCGCTGTCGTGGCGATGAACGGTCCGTCGAAGGAATCTTTCGACATGGGCAACAACTGCTCGGCGCGTCGAGCGTGCTCAAGCGCGGTTTCTTTATTGCCCAGAGCGCATTCGATTAACCCGAGCATCGCCATACTCTTCGCAGCTTCGGGCGATTCGTTGACATCGGCAGAGACTATATTCCGCGCCTGCTCAAATTCTCGCCGGGCGGTTGCTTCATCCCCACGACCCCGAGCAATTAATCCTGCGAACCAACTCTTCGGAATGGTGTAGCTGTCCAGCGCACCAGCAACGCCGCTTAACCCATTGTCTTCCAATTTTTCGTGCTCACACGCCATAAGCGCCCGCTCGGCTTCATCAAAATCGCGAGCCATCAAGTTCGTCCGTAGCGCCATTGTCGTCACCGCTCCTCCGGGATCGAAACTTTTCGGAATCTGGCGCAGGGCGGTGCGAATTGGTGTGGTCTCACCCTTTTCAAATAGCTCGAGAGAATATCGCCCGAGGGAGAAAAAATAAGATTCGCGCGAGATAGGCAGCGCATCGGCGATTGCTCCTTCGGCGTCGCGGTATCGACGCAGAGCGAGATACGTTTCAAACAAAGTCCAAAGCACCGAAAGGTTCCGCGGGTCGCGCTCGCGTGCGCGTTCGGCACTGCTGACCGCTTCGGTCCACTCTCCTTCTCGCCGTGCAATAGCTGCAGCAGCTTCGAGCACATCGACACTGTTGGGAATAGCTCGAACGGCAGCGGCAACATGGGCTTTAGCCAAGCCATAGCGCCGAAACCCGTAATAGTAATAAAACGCGTTCGCGAGATGGGCTTCGCCCAGGTCGGGTTGAAGAGTGAGAGCTGTGTCAGCGGCGGTTTTCGCTTTTTCCAGTCGTGCCTGGCTTTTGTCATAACCAAACCAAAAGAGCTCTGAGTGGAGCCGCGATTCGAGCGCATAAGCAAGGGCGAACTCAGGGTCGCGCGTTACAGCCTCGCGAATGAGATGGAGCGCTTGGGCGCCCTTGTCATGCGAAAAGCCGCTACCGGCCCAATGAAATAGTCCCCGCGCGCGCAGAAAAAGTTCGTACGCAATGACGTCACGCGTGGAATGGGCCTGCAAACTAGTGCGTTCGCGCTGCGTTAGATTCGCTCTCAGTGATTCGGTGATGCGTTGCGCCAGCTCGCTCTGCAAACTGAAAAGATCGGTCAGTTCTCGATCGAACGTCTCCGACCAGATATGCGCGTCAGTGCGGGCATCGATCAACTGCGCGTTAACCCGCACCCGACTTCCGACGCGACGCGCAGTTCCCTCCAAAATATGCGCGACGCCCAAGGCCTGTCCGATCTCGCGAAGGTTGCGCGCGCCGCTCTTAAATTGTTGCACGGATGTGCGACTGATAACCTTTAAGTCGGCGACTTTGGCCAGAGTAGAAAGAATGTCATCGTGCACGCCGGCGGCGAAATACTCGTTCTCCTTGTCGTCGCTAAGGTTTTCGAAGGGCAAAACGGCGATACTCTTTTCCGGGATATCGGTTTGGCCGATTGATTTTGTTATCGGCGGGGTAATCTCATCCGTTCGGCGAATCCCTTGGGGAGTAATATCGAAAATCCAGGCCAAAATCACCGCCACCGGAAATCCGAGGCACAAGACGAGAACGACCAGGCGTATTGCCCAGTTTGGAATCTCAAAAAATGGGAATACTTGCGTTGCGATCTGGATGAGGAGCCAGCTGGCAACAGCATATGCAACCGCGACCCGGTAAACTTTGCGTCGCTTGAGTTCGGCGAAGAAGTTTTTCAAGGCTCCTTCGTTATCGCCAGTTCAGCCGCAGGTGCAAGTGAATGCGGCATTTGCATGCAAGTATGACAGGTGAAATATGAGCGGGCATGTATCACTCGGATGACACGCGGCGCACACAGCGCAGTGCCCTTTTCGCCGGCGTAGCCGCGTTCCTTGCCTGGGGTCTGGCGCCGGCCTATTGGAAACTGCTCAAATCCGTTCCGCCGCTCGAAATTCTAGCACACCGCTTCGTGTGGACGGTGATCTTTCTCGGAATACTGCTTGCCTGGCAGCGACGCTGGTCTGAGGTGGTGCGATATCTTCACTCGCGCCGCGCCTCCCTTTTCTGCCTGAGCAGCGGTCTCATCATGGGAGTGACGTGGGGATTGTTATTTGGGCCGTCATTATTGGACGCGTTTTGGAAACTAGTCTTGGTTACTTTATGACTCCGATTTTGAATGTGCTGCTCGGGGCCTCGGTTTTGCGTGAGCGTCTTTCTCCCTGGCAGGTCGCCTCTATTCTAATTGCTTCGGCCGGCGTGCTATTTCTCACGCTCGGCTATGGTCGTTTCCCGTGGGTTGCTGTCGTGTTGTGTCTCACGTTCGGAGTATACGGTCTACTGCGAAAACAGTCCGGCACGCGAGCCATTCCCGGGGTATTCATCGAAAGTATTTTTCTATTCCCGATTGCTCTCGGCTATCTGCTTTGGCTCGCTCAACACGGTAAAATAGCTTTCAGTCCGATGCATCCGTCGCTCTCACTGTTGCTCGTGGCCACTGGCGTGGTGACGGCAATGCCGCTCGTTTGGTTCGGACACGCCGCCCGCAATCTGCGGTTGGTTACCATCGGTTTCCTCCAATACCTTGCACCTACTGGCAGCTTTTTTCTCGGTGTTTTCGCCTATCACGAACCATTCACGCGTGAGCACTTAATAACCTTTCTTCTTATCTGGATCGCTCTTGCAATTGTCTCGGCCGAAGCGGTCTTGCAATGGAGAAGAAATGGACGTGGAGCGTCCGGTATCCTCCCGGAGGCAGCTCGGATCGAACCCACCATTTGACGGCAAAGCCTCCTGCCCAGATTGCGTCTTGATTATCCCATAGTATCTTCGCCCGCAATATTTTGAAACAGGACGACATCGAGTACGCCCTGGCGAACACGGAAGTCATCCTCGCGCCAGAACGCAACATCGCCACCTTCGGTAGCACGAGTTTTGAGTTTCATCTCATCTCCGAATTGATGGATCGTGTCGACCAGGTGCGAATCCGGACCGGTCGGATTGATGCGGAGCGACCGCGCATTTTGAGTCCCGAGTATTTTTCGCGCCTGCTTCTCGAAGGATTCGGGGAAAAGGCGCGGGAGTATGTCGAGCGTTTGCGCGAACAGGCACGGCAAATTGCCGTTCTTCGTTACGGCTTTCAGTTCCGCAAATCCGCTGTCGCCGAAGAGACCGTCAGTTCGTCATTGCAGGCTGTGATCGACCGGACCCGCCGCATGGTTGAGAACAGCGCTGATCCGCGTGGCGCAATCATTCAGGGCGTAGACGAAGGTTGGGAAGTCTGCCTGCTTAAATTCACGATTGAAATGATCGAACGCTCCGCCGGGAACAACCTCGGCGATTTTCAGAGACGCGGTCTGCTTTAGCTACTTCGCTTGGTATCGGCGCATTAATTTAAAAAAGCGGAGCGTGTCGCGCACCGGATGAATACTGCTCACCTCATCCGAGTAGACGGTGGTGATTGGGACGGAAGCGATGCGATAACCTTTGCGGCTGGCCATGATCAGCATTTCTGTTTCGTAATCGAACCGATCGGCACCGCCGAGCAGATGCGGAATAACATCGCGGTGTAACATCCGAAAACCGCACTGAGTATCGGGGATAATTTGCCCGCAGGCCTTGCTTATTTTCGCGCTCATGTAGCGATTAACCACCCGGCGGACAAGTGGCATGCCAGCGGCATTATTCATTCGGGTGCCGACAAATAACTTCGCCGTATTTCCAGCCGCGGCTTCAATAAATCGAGAGATCTCTTCCGGCAAATGCTGGCCGTCTGCGTCGAGCAGCACGACATAATCAATATTGCGCTCGAGCCAATGGCGCATCCCTGTCTTGATCGATTCACCCTTTCCACGATTTTTCGAATGCACGACAACTTCGGCGCCGGCCGACCGCGCCTGTTCGACAGTCGCGTCGTTTGAGCCATCATCCACTACCAAAACGTGCGAGAGCTGCGCGCAGGCTCTTCGAGCCACCTCTGCGACGTGTTTCTCTTCCTGATAAGCAGGAATGACGGCGGCGACTCCCGATCGATCGGGGACTGCCTCGCGATCCATCAGCGGCGAATCACCGGGTGAAAGTCAGCCGCGTGATACGAACTCCGCACAAGCGGCCCTGAAGCAACATGCCGAAAGCCCTTCGTTCGCGCGATGTCGCCATAATTCCTGAACCGCTCCGGCTCGATGTATTCAACCACTGGAAGATGTTTTGGCGTCGGTCGCAAATACTGGCCGAGCGTCAGCACCTCACAACCAACCTCGCGCAAATCATCCATCGCCTGAAAAAGTTCGAGCTCGCGCTCGCCCAAACCGAGCATGAGGCCGCTCTTAGTCACAAGGTCCGAAGACAAATCTTTTGCCCGCTTCAAAACCTGTAAAGAAGTCCGATATTTTGCGCGCGACCGCACCAGTGGAGTCAACCGCTCCACCGTTTCGAGATTGTGGTTGAAAATGTCCGGACCGGCGTCGAGCACGATTTTGATACACCACTCTTGTGCGTGAAAATCAGGCACCAGTACCTCGGCGATGATTGACGGATCCATTTGCCGAATCGCCTGAATTGTGCGGGCGAAGTGATTGGCACCACCGTCTTTCAGATCGTCACGCGCCACTGCCGTGATGACAACATGCTTCAATCCGAGGCGCTTCACCGCCTCGGCAACGCGCTGAGGTTCATCTTCTTCCAGCTCGAATGGTTTTGCCGTCGTAACCGCACAAAAGCCACAAGCGCGCGTGCATCGTTCGCCGGCAATCATCATCGTGGCCGTTCCCTGGCTCCAGCATTCCCAGCGATTGGGGCACTGCGCGCTTTCGCAGACGGTATGGAGCCGGAGATCCGAAATCAGCGCCTTGGTCGAAAAGAAAACAGGATTGGATGGGAGCCGGACTTTGATCCAGGGCGGCTTCTGCGCCTGGTGCAAGGCCGGATCAATTTTGGCGCACGACATTGCGCGAAAGTTACTCGGCGCGCACAATCATCGCAACACGTCATCGGGAACCGCGAAAGATTGCGGCCGTACTTCCCAATTCCTATGGATTTCCTTGTCTGCGGCCAGAGACGGCAGCAGTACAACGCTACAGCCTGGTCCGGCCAGCGAGAGCTTGATAAAGAGTGAGCTCGTCGGCTGATTCAAGTCCGCCGCCAACCGGCAAACCGTGCGCGATTCGGCTTAACACCACAGGCTTGCCCTTGAACAATTCGACCAGGTAATTCGTCGTCGCTTCCCCTTCGACATCGGCCGCGAGAGCAAAGATAATTTCGGAAAATTTTTCCCGCTCTATTCGTTCAAGCAATTCCTTTATGCGCAAATCTTCCGGACCAACATGATCAAGGGGCGAAATGCGGCCGCCCAGCGTGTGATAGCGCCCGCGGAATGCGCTTGTTTTTTCCAGCGGCAAAATGTCAGTCGCCTGTTCCACTACACACAGCAAATCGGTGGAGCGCGACGTATCACGACAAAACTCGCACAATTCCTCCTCAGCAAAGAAGCCGCAAACTTTGCAGGGGTGTATCGCTCGGCGCGTCGTCGCAATCGCGGTGGCAATTTGCTCCGGTTGATCGTTTCGCGCCCGGACCATCCAGAGTGCGATCCGCTCCGCTGAGCGTGGCCCAACGCCGGGCATCTGGCGCAATTGTATAATCAACTCGCGGAGCGCCGCGGGATACTCGACTTTTCTCAAAATCGATTTTCGCCCGGAGAATCCATCAAATGCAAAGCCAGTGGCTCGAGGCGGCGCAAATAGAGATTTAGCGGCGGATCGTCTTCGTCACCGGGTGCGCGTGCCTTTTGGAATTCGGTGTAGGCCTCGGCCCATCGCTTTTCTCTGTAAAGTACGACGCCATTCCAAAATGAATCGCGCCGAGCCACCAAATCGCTGGGGGCGTCGGCGGCAACGGCCAGCGG
>JGI1027J12803_100593337_pt1 | contig 14174 bp, 12 predicted proteins | sample IowNatreferecore_FD_12803 | JGI IMG/M metagenome (IMG submission 12803) | reverse complement strand
GTGACTTCGGAAGTGAAAACGCTGAGCTGCTGAATCATGGTGTTGACGATATTGGCTAGGCGGAGGAATTCGCCCTGCAAAGGACGGCCATCGACGTCGAGGCGTACGGTTTCGGCGAGGTTGCCTTGAGCGACGGCGGCGATGGCGCGCGTGACTTCCGTGGTTGGACGCAGGAGATCGTCAACAAGAGTATTGACGGAAACTTCCATTTCACCCCAGGCGCCGCGCGGATCATAAAAGCGCGTGCGCTCCTTGATCTTTCCTTCTTTGCCGACGACATGGCCGACACGTTTGAGTTCGCGGGCCATTCGTTCGTTGGCGACGATGATTTCGTTGAAACAGTCGGCGATTTTTCCGCCCACGCCGGTCCAGACGCCGGGCAAGCGAACCGAGAAATCACCGTCGCGCATGGTTTGCAGGCCGATGAGGATGGCGCCGAGATCGGCTTCGGAAAGCTGGGCGGAGCGATGTCCGTTGGACTCGCCGCCGTTCAAGACCTTCGTATCGGCGGCCGCAGCTTCTGCTTTTTTTGAATCCGCGCGTTTCATTCGTTTTCTCCCCAAGGGAAATGCCAGCCAAGAGCGCAGACTTGGACACGACACTGCCCATCTGCATCAAGGCTACAGACCAAGGATACAGGCGCGGTCCGCGCCCAACGAGGAGGCCCGAATGGAGTTGCGCTTGAGTATACGGCAGGAATTTGGCTCGGCGACGCGAGCCTGGGGCTGCACTTCACGTTGCTGAGCATAGGCACTTCCAACGATCTCTGGTTCGGAAGGATCTCGGTGATCCGAACTCCGCCGACGAAATCTTAAGCGGTTCCGTTAGCCTCAATGCACTTCTCGGGGCACGGTCAATCCAAGGTCGCTGAGGATGACGTTTACGCGTTCGCTGTCAAGGCGCGGGCTGGCGTAAATCCCGTTGGCGGCTACGGTTTCCAGACCTTTCATCAGTTCCGCTTCGCTGTCGGACTTGAGCAAATAGCCGCGGGCGCCCGCCTCGAATGCGATGCGTACCCATTCGATGGAATCGTGCAAGGTGAGAAGAAGGATTTTGGCTTGCGGCTGTTGCTTGCAGATAATTTTCGTGGCTTCGAGTCCGCCAATTCCCGGCATGGAAATATCCATCAGGATGATGTCCGGTTTGAGCGAGTATGAGAGACGAACGGCCTCTTCGCCAGAGCCGGTTTCGCCGGCGATTTCCCAGCCGGGCCAGGCCCTGACCATGCTTTGAATGCCGCGGCGAAGTACCGCGTGGTCGTCAACTACCAACACTCGAGTCATGACCAGGTCCCACTCCGTTGCGCGCGTGGATCTTGGTGTCCCAAATAAAGTGAGTAAAGCCGGGATGCCGTCGAATCGAATGAGGAGTACTTTCCCGTTGGTCTATACCTCGATGATTTGATTCTTGACGGCGTAGCGAACCAGTTCGCTTACGGAGTGCAGTTCCAGCCTACGCATGATATTGGCGCGATGGGTTTCGGCGGTTTTTACACTGATGTTTAGTGCGACCGCGACCTCTTTGCTGGTCTTGCCTTCCGCGAGCAGCTGAACGATTTCGCGTTGGCGACCGGTCAGGCGGCCGCGAGCGTCGACGCGGGGCTCGCGTGGCTTGTCGCCGCGAAGGCCGTCCATCATCATTTCCGAGACTTTGGCGGTGAAGAAAGGTCGGTGGTTGCCGAGGGCTTCGACTGCGTTTACCAAGTCGCGGTTGCAGTCGGACTTAAGGACGTAACCTCGGATTCCGGCGTTGATGATCTCGTAAGCCAGTTGGTCGGAAAGATGCAGTGTCAGGATGACGATTTCGGTTTTGGGCAAACTCTTGCGAATCTGGCGCGCCGCTTCGAGCCCGTTGAGCTCTGGCATGGCGATGTCCATGACCACCACGTCCGGCTTCAGGTCCAGAGCCAAGGCTGTGGCTTGACGCCCGGTGGTCGCCTCTCCACATACTTCCCAGCCTTTGCGTTCGAGCAGAAGCTGACGAAGGCCGGCACGAACAACGTCGTGATCATCGGCAATCAGGATGCGCACTGGTCCGCTCCGAGGGACAACCTCAAGTTTGCTACTTTGTCTCTGCGGTGTCAGCAATGATATAGGGTAAAACCTGTATTTTCCCCGTGATGTGCCCCATTTGCATCAAGTTGGGCCCCCTCCAGCTGCGGCAAGATTTGTGGATTGCGGGCCGGCCTGATTCGTAGCTTGGAGCAGCGTGTGCGGGGCCGTTTGGCCTTCGATGAGCGGAATCTCGACCACGATGACCGTTCCGGAGGGTTCACTCGGCTCGATGCGCAATACGCCGCCCAGTTCGCGTACCCGTTCGCGCATGCCGCCGAGACCGACGCCCATGCCGGCGCCGCGGTCGCGAAAGGAGCGGATACGCTCCAAAGGGATGCCTTTGCCGTAATCGCGGACGCGGAGAGAGACGGTGTGGGCATCATAAAATATCTGAATGTCCACTTTCTTGCTTTGCGAGTGGCGATGAACGTTGGTGAGGCTTTCCTGGAGAATTCTGAACAGGGTGGTCTCGATTTCCTTGAGGAGCCGGGGCATGGAAGGTGGAGTGTCCGTCTGCACTTCGATTTCACAGCGTGCGGCGAAGCCTTCCACATACCAGCGGACTGCGGAAATCAGTCCGTTTTCGTCCAGCAAGGGGGGATGCAGGAGATAGGACATGGTGCGTGTTTCGGCAATGCACTGCTCCACGATCTGCGAACACTGGTCAAGAAGCTCGCGGGTCGAGGCGTCTGCTTTGCTGCGCTCGCCGCGGTCAATGGTGATTTTCAGCATGGCCAGATACTGGCCCACGCTGTCATGTAACTCGCGCGCAATTCTTCTGCGCTCGTCGTCTTGCAGCTGCAGGATGCGCCCGCTCAATCGGCGAGCCGTTTCTTCGGCCTGGCGCTGCTGGGTTATGTCGGCGTTGATTTCGAGCCAGCCTTTGAACTCGCCGCGTTCTCCGCGCTTGTGAATCCAGCGGCTGTAAACCACGACACGCATTCCGTAACGTGTCGTGTGGGCCAGCTCGCCCTCCCAGCGGCCGCGTTCTTCCAGGATGGCGAGCAAATCCACGAGCGGAATGGGATATTTTGTCTGCAGCAGGACCGAAACGTCGCGACCCACTGCTTCCTCGGCGCTCCATCCATACAGGCGTTCCGCTGCGCGATTCCAAAACGTGATCCGGTGCGCGGTATCGCAAATGAGCGCGCCATCGGTCACCAAGTCCAGTAGTTCGGCTTGCGCGCTTACTTCCGTCAGTTTTTCTTCCAGAGCCTTGCGTTCTTCTTGCTGTAGCTCTCTCGGTTCGCCGCCCGAGCGCGGCGTTTCCGCTTGCGTTAGTTTTTGCGAGCTGATGTCTTGCAAGGAACCCAGGTCGCGATACGCCTTGCCAGTGTCGTCAAAATAGAAACGCCCTCGAGCCTGGACCCAGCGAGTTTTTCCATCGGGCAGGGCGATGCGATATTCGAAGTGGTACTCTCTCCGATTGGCTATTGCCGATTGCCACAGGTCGGAAACGGCAGGCAGATCCGCCGGGTGAACCCGGGCTTGCCATGAGTCCCACGAAGGCGTGCACTCATTCGGCGCGTATCCGAGCAACGCGAAAAGACCTGGAGACCAAAAAGCCTCATTGGTCAGCATGTTGACGTCCCACGTGCCCATCAGGGTTACATCCGCCCGAGATGCCTTTACGTGGCTGGCGGAATCACGACGTCGCCTGCTTAGTTCCAGATGAAGCTTGATGCGCGAGAGCAGTTCGCACGCGTGGAACGGCTTGATCAAGTAGTCGCTGGCCCCTGCCTCCAGCGCTTCCAGACGAAAATCTTCGCCGGCACGAGCGGAAAGTAGAACGATTGGAACTTCGGCGAGCGCTCGATCTTCGCGCAAGCGGTGAACCAGGGCGATGCCGTCCATTCTGGGCAGCATCACATCGCTGAGGATCAGGTCCGGCGGCGCTTTCTTCACGCAATCGATAGCGGCCACGCCGTCCGGAGCGAGGCTGATCGCGTATCCCTCTTCGCTCAGCAAACGTTTCAAATATTGCCGCATGTCGGTGTTGTCTTCCACCAGCAGAATCCGCGGCTGCGGAGTAGCGGCACTGATTGCTGCGGCCGAGAGTGGCCAAGACGCAGACTCTGATTGGCCGGACGGCTCGGCAAGGTCTTCCGGAAACCACGCCATGGCTTCGTCGACGTAACCCTGCTGATCGGTTTGCCGGGTCGAGACAGCCGGGCCAGCCCGAACATGATCTTGCGGCAAATGAGCGGAACCGGCAGGGATTGTGACTACAAACTCGCTGCCGCGGCCTTGTTCGCTTTGCGCGCGAATCGTGCCTCCATGGAGCTTCACCAACTCTTGCACCAGAGCCAATCCGATGCCGGTGCCTTCGTTCGTGCGTCCATGAGTGCCTTCGATGCGGTGGAAGCGTTCAAACAGATGAGGCATCTCGGCGGCCGGAATTCCCACTCCGGTATCTTGCACACGAAGCTCGGCGACGCCATCGTTTTCCGTCAACAGCAGGGAAACTTTTCCTTCATGCGTGAATTTGAGCGCGTTGGACAGCAGGTTGAGGATGATCTTCTCCCACATTTGCTTGTCGACATATATTGTTGAGCGCGACTCTTCGCATTTAACTTCAAACTGCAAACCGGCCCTTTCCATCGCAGAACGGAAGACGCTGGCTATTTCCCCCGTCGCTTCCTCGAGCTTGACCGGTTCGTAGGAGGCTTTGACCCGGCCAGCCTCGATACGCGAGAACTCCAGAAGGGTATTAACGAGTTTCAAGAGACGAATGGCATTTCGATGGACCAGTTCGATCTCACTAAGGCTGACAGCGACAGGACCCGGCCCACGCGCGCGCATTTCGTCGAGAGGACCGAGTATTAATGTAAGCGGAGTGCGGAGCTCGTGGCTGATGTTGCTGAAGAACGCAGTTTTGGCGCGATCCAAGGCGGCAAGGGCCTCGGCGCGGCGCCGCTCTTCGTCTACCAGGCGCGCATCGGCTACGCTTTTTGCAATCTGGCCCGCAACCAGGTTCAGAAAACCTCTATAGTCTTCGTCCAATTTCTTGTGACAGTTCACGCCTGCCACCAGGACGCCCATTCCCGATTCCTGGCCGGTCTGTGTGACCGGCCAGAGAATCAGGTCCGTGGGGTTCACGCCCCAAAATCCGCCAGGTAAGCGGACGTCGAGCTTTGCTAACTCGGTGAACTCGACAGCCTCGCCTTTATCCACGACCTCCCGGATCAGCTGCGCGATGCGCGCTTCACTCTTCAAGTCCACCATATCCGGCAGAAAGGAGTTTCCGGGCGCGATACCGGCAGATGCTACTGCCTCCGCGGAAGTGATCTCGCGGTCAAATTTATACAAAACGGCAAAGGGAATATCGTAAGGATTGGCGCCGAGTGCCTTCGCCGCGAACTCCCAGGCTTCGCCTTCATTCTTGGCATCAACGCTCCGCGATGCCAGGTCGCGCAAGGTCAACAGACGGCGCTGGCTGATTACTTCGTCCGTCGTTTCGGCGACCGGAGTGATGACTCCGACTACTTTTCCTTCCGCGTCGCGAATCGGCGTGTAAGAAAATGTGTGGTAGGTTTCTTCCGGGTAACCGTTGCGTTCGAGTAAAAGCAGAAGATCCGCCGACCAGGTTGCTTCGCCGGTGTTCAGTACATGCTCCAGCATGGGCCCGATGACGTCCCAAATCTCCGGATACACCTCTTTGCCTGGTCGTCCCAGCGCGTCGGGATGTTTGCGGCCCAAGGTTCTGCGGTAGGAGTCGTTGTACAGCATCACCAGCTCCGGTCCCCACCACACGATTAGATCGAATCGTGAGCCGACGCAGATGCCGGCGCTGATCTGAAGGCTGCGCGGCCAGTGCTCGAGCGGACCCAAAGGCGAGCCTCGCCAATCCCGGGAGCGCATCAATGCTCCCATCTCGCCTCCACCTCCCAACCAAAGGGGTCGGTTGCCCTCGGTGTGCGATTTTGTCTCGTCGGCAGCGGCGGGCGCGGAGGCCGGTCGTTCGGTAACCCTTTCTATGGTGGAAAGAAGATCTCTCGATAAATCGGATTTGGCAACGCAAGCTGAAGCGCCGGCTTCGGCGGCGATTCGGCGCGTCACGTCGGGTTCGTTCTGGCTGATGATGATGACTTTGGTTTCAATCTGCTGCGAACGGATAGCCCGGGTTGCCTCGGTACCCGTCATTACGGGCATCGTAACGTCCATCAATACCAGGTCCGGCTGCAGACTTCGCACCTTATCGACAGCCGCCTGACCGTCTGCAGCTTCGCCGCAGACCTCCCACTCTGGCCTCGAAGAGAGCAAAGAACGCAGGCCACGCCGGATCACTTCATGGTCGTCAACGATCAGGATGCGCAGGGATGCCATGGCAATACGATCCGCAGCTAAAATGCGCTCGACTAACTTCACCTCTGCCGATGATTTCTCAGTGAAACACCAGGACGAGCGGCCGTCCATACGCGTATGACTGTACGCCGCGTTTCCCGTACCCCAACCACCGTATAGCCCGAGTCCGGCGCAGGAGCTACTTTGCCGAGACGGTTGAATTTAAGGATCGACCATGATGCAAGACACTTCGCTTCTGCAACTGAACAACGTCATCCGTCCGCTTTGTCCGCGGGACAGCCACGTAATGCACTACGACTTGAAAGGAACGGCAGGCTTGGCCGATACGGACTCCAGGATCTATTCTTGTTATCGCTGTCGATACCAAGGCTGCACGGTGCGCTACTCGCCCTACGATGGGTACTTCACGGTGATTGGCACGCCGGATCTTCCGGAGGCTGTCGAGGAGCCAGGTATCAATCTCCTGCAGTGCCTGCGGCACAAAACCTGGCTCTATCGCTCCACCGCAGAAAATCAAGGCGACCGCGCAGTTTGGCGGTGCGGGGTCGAAGGTTGTGAGTACACGCGAGCCGACTACGGTCCCGCTTGGCCCCCATCTGTCGGGCAATGCAAAGAAGGATTGGAATTCTCAACCGGGTGCGTAACGAGCCACTCTAAGCGCCGGACCTACGAATACACCGCGCCGCGAACTCCGTAATTCGCCTTATTTCTAACTTTTATCCCGTGGGCTACCGTTATGGAGCGTTCAGTACCAGGAAAGACCAATGAGAATCGCCCAAATTGCCCCACTGTATGAGAGTGTGCCCCCGCAGTTTTACGGAGGCACGGAGCGTGTCGTTTCCTACTTGACCGAGGAACTCGTTGCACAGGGCCATGAAGTTACGCTGTTCGCCAGCGGCGACTCGCAAACTTCGGCCCGCTTAATCTCGCCGCGCCGCCGCGGGCTCAGACTCGATGGTGGCTGCGTCGACCAGCTTGCCTGTCACTATGTGATGCTCGAAAACGTGGTGGAACGTGCGCACGAATTCGACATCCTCCATTTCCACGTGGACTATCTGCATTTTCCCTTTTCAAAACGTTGCGCCGTGCCGCATATCACGACACTGCACGGCCGGTTGAATATCCCCGAACTTGCGCCACTGTATCGCGCGTTTCCTGATGCTCCGCTGGTCTCGATATCCATGAGCCAGCGCAAGCCTCTGCCTCGCGCGAACTGGGTCGGCAACGTCTATCATGGGCTACCCACGCCGGGTCGTGCCCCGGGTTCAGGCAAGAAAAGATACCTTGCTTTCATCGGACGCATCGCGCGCGAGAAACGCGTCGATCGCGCCGTCGAGATTGCACTGCGCGCGGGGATGCCGCTCAAGATTGCAGCCAAAGTAGATCCTACCGATCGCGAGTATTACGAAAAAGAGATCAAGCCGCTGCTGGACCACCCGTCGGTCGAATACATTGGGGAAATCGGCGAAGACCAGAAGTCCGATTTTCTCGGGGGAGCCTATGCGCAGATTTTTCCGATTGACTGGCCTGAACCCTTTGGCCTCTGCATGATCGAAGCAATGTCCTGCGGTACGCCGACCATTGCCTTTGATTGTGGATCGGTAAGCGAAGTTCTGCGGGAGGGCGTGAGCGGGTTTATCGTGAACAGCGTAGAGGAAGCCGTTGCCGCTGTGCCGAAGGTGGCATCGCTGAGCCGGGCGGCCTGCCGGCGCGAATTCGAAAAGCGATTTTTGACTTCTCGCATGGCGGAAGACTACGTTAGGCTTTATGAGTCGCTCGCAAACGCCGAGAGTTTGGCGCTTTCGGCGCCCCGGCTTGGTTCCTCGCTGGCCCTGTAGGAAGGCTTCACCTTGGCTGATATCGTTCGGCTGGAGAACGAGTACTACGTTCGTGCGTCCTCCGCCCTGGCGGACGACCGCACCCGCGTGCTCAAGTACGGCGACACTTTCGCCGTGTTCAATCGCTTCGGCGACATCGAGCTGGTTGGGCCCTCCAAGTTCGGCCTTTTTCATGCCGAATGCCGCCATCTGTCGCAGTTCGCGGTATATGTCAACGGACGCCAGCCGCTGTTGCTCGGTTCCACGATCCGCGAAGACAACGCATTTCTTTCCGTCGATCTCACCAACGTGGATAGCGACTCGGGCAGTTTCGAGGCGTTGTCGCGCGGAACACTGCACATCTTTCGGCTGCAATTTTTACGTCGCGCCGGCTGCTACGTTCACATTCGACTGCTGAATTATGGCGCTGATCCCGCGCACATCACTGTCCGCGTCAACTTTGCCGCCGACTTTGCGGATATCTTTGAAGTGCGCGGCACCGTTCGCGAACGCACCGGCCAGCGGCTGCCCGACGAGGTCACGGACGACCGAGTAATCCTGGGCTACCAGGGACTGGATGATGTGGTGCGGCGAACCCGCTTTGAATTTTCTCCGAAGCCTGCCGCCCTCAGCGAGCGGGAAGCACGCTTTAGGTTTACGCTAGAGCCTAACGGGGAGAAATCCTTGTTCGGCCTGGTTGCTTGCGAGCGCGATACTGAGCGGCCCGACCCTCTTTCCTTTCCCGTTGCCTTTTCTACTTTGAGCGCGCCTTTTGAACGTGCACAGCTGGAAGATTGCCGCATCACCACGTCGAGTGAAAGCTTCAACTCGTGGCTCACACGCTCCTCGGCGGACCTTCTTACGTTGGTGGAGGGCAATCCCGAAGGACCGTATCCCTACGCGGGCGTCCCCTGGTTCAGCACGGTTTTCGGACGCGACGGAATCATCACCGCGCTCGAATGTCTGTGGACGGCGCCTTCGTTCGCGCAGGGCGTTTTGAATTATCTTGCACAAACGCAGGCCATGGCGGAGATCCCCGAACAGGACGCCGAGCCCGGAAAGATCCTTCACGAAATGCGCCGCGGCGAAATGGCCGCCACCAGGGAAGTCCCGTTCGCCCAGTATTATGGCAGTGTCGACTCCACTCCGCTTTTCGTAACGCTCGCGGGCGCCTATCTGGACCGCACGGGGGATATTTCCTTCGTCTCCAAAATCTGGCCGAACGTCAAAGCTGCGCTGCAGTGGATGGACGATTACGGAGACCGGGATAACGACGGCTTCATCGAATACGAAAAACGTTCGACGCGCGGACTGGTGCAGCAAGGCTGGAAAGACTCGCACGATTCGGTCTTTTACGCTGACGGCAAAATGGCCGAGCCTCCCATCGCCTTGTGCGAGGTTCAGGGCTACGCCTATGCCGCAAAATGCGCGGGAGCTCGTTTGGCGCGCGCGTTGGGTGAGCCGGAGCTCGCGGAAAAACTCGAAAGGGAAGCGCGCTCCCTACGCGTCAAATTCGAGCAAGCCTTCTGGAACGAACCATTGGGCACCTATGCCCTGGCACTCGACGGTCGCAAAAGGCAATGCGCGGTGCGCTCTTCGAACGCCGGACACGCATTGTACTGCGGGATCGCCGATGAATCGCGCGCCCAATCGGTCGCGGCCGTGTTGATGAGCCTGGAAATGTTTTCCGGCTGGGGCGTGCGCACCGTAGGTTCCTCTGAAGCACGCTACAACCCCATGTCTTATCACAACGGCTCCATTTGGCCGCATGACAATGCCATCATTGCCGCTGGCTTCGCGCGGTACGGCCTGCAAAACTTCGCGGCGGAAATCCTCAATGGTCTGTACGAAGCCAGTCGCCACATCGAGCTGCAGCGCATGCCGGAGCTCTTTTGCGGTTTTCACAAGCGAACCGACGGAAGCGGCCCCACCTTGTATCCCGTAGCCTGTGCGCCGCAAGCCTGGGCGGCCGGATCGATTTTCCTCATGCTCAGCGCCTGCCTCGGCATCAATGTTGTCGCCGATAAGCGGCAGATTCATCTGTATCGCCCCACTTTGCCGGCGGCCCTCAACGAACTCCGCATTGAAAACCTTCGGGTCGGCAGCGCCAGTGTGGATTTGATTTTTCGGCGCCGGGAAACCTGTGTCCATACAGAAGTCACCGACCGCCGAGGTGACATAGAAGTTCACGAATCCATGTAAATGGCTCCCGCTTCCTTCCGCTCGCCTAAGATCCTTGAAGTTCAAGCGTTCTTTCCTTCCTCCTCGATTGATGAAATACATCAGCATCCTCATCCCGGAGCCCGGACCTTTCGGCGAAACCCGCTTGCTGGCCAGTGGCCGCGCAATGGCTCCCGCGCTTTTTGTGAAAAGTCCTCGCGGCGGATGAGTGGATTCCGTCTGGACGCGCTGAACCCAGCGCTTATTCGTTCTTGATTGCGTTCCTCGGTGGCGTGCCATAAGGAGTTCACCTCCATGCGATTCAAACGATTCCATTTCCGTTGTCGGTGTGATTCGCACCATGTCGTATGGGCGCACTTTTGCGCCCAGCACGGCGCAGTTGGAAAAAATTTCACTGTTTTTCTCGCTTGTTTTCTGGCCTTACCGCGCATCGGCTAGCGAAATAGAGCATCAGCGGTATGGCGCAGGCTGCCCGCCGCTCCTTAGATAGGCAAGGGGCTCCGCGCGGGGCCTCGCCAGGATTTGCCGACTATCGGAGGAAGCAACATGCCAGAAAACAGTCTTCAAGAACTTTATGTGGAACAGCTCAGGGATCTTTACAACGCGGAAAATCAGCTTGTTAAAGCCCTGCCCAAAATGGCCAAAGCCGCTCAGTCCGAAGCGCTTCGGGAAGGCTTTGAGCAGCATCTTGAGCAAACCAAAGGCCATCTCGAGCGGCTAGAGCAAATTTTCAGCACCATGGACGAAAGCCCCAAAGGGCGCAAGTGTGCCGGCATGGAGGGTCTCGTCCAGGAAGGCGAAGAAATGATGGACGAACAATCCGGCAGCAAGGCGCTGGACTCCGGGCTGATCGCCGCGGCGCAACGCGTCGAACACTACGAAATTGCCGGCTACGGCACTGTTCGCACGTTCGCGGAGTTGCTTGGCGAGGAGGGCGCCGTAAACCTTTTACAGCAGACGCTCGATGAGGAGAAGGAAACGGATGAGAAGCTGACCGAACTGGCCAAGGAAGTCAACGCGCAAGCGAAGAATTCCGGCAGCGGCTCTGAAGGAGAAGAAGAGCCGGAGAGTTCACGCCGTGGAAAGCGCAGCGGCAAAGCGAAATCCGCGCGGGCGTAGTTTCTGTTTCTGACGACAGCTGCCGAAATTCTGGCCATACCAGATCCGGGCCGTCTGCCCAGCGCGGTCCGGCGCGTCAATTCGCCGTCTCCGGAGGAGCGTCATGCCTTCATCGGTGTGGAAAGGCTCGATCGTCCTTAGTTTCGTTTCCATTCCCGTGAACCTGTTCGCGGCCGCGCGCAGTGAGCGTACCTATCTGCATCAACTGCATACCGTGTGTCATACCCGGCTGCGACAACCGCTCTTTTGTCCAACCTGCGAGCGTTTCGTCAAACGCGACGAAGTGATCAAAGGCTACGAAGTCGACGAAGGCCAATATGTTTTGGTGGAAGGCGAGGAGATCAAGAAGCTGGCCGCAAAATCTTCCCGCATCCTCGAAGTGCTGGCCTTCACCAAGCTCAGCCAAATCGACCCGATCTTTTTTGACGCATCTTATTTTTGCGTTCCCCACGAAACCGGCAGGAAGCCCTATCAGCTGCTGGTAAAAGCGTTGGAAGACACGCAGTCCGTCGGCTTGGGCCGTTTGACCATGCATCAGCGCGATTACACGGTCTTTTTGCGTGCTTATCAGCACGGCCTGCTGCTTCACACCATGTATTTTGCCAACGAAATCCGCCGCGTTCCGGAGTTTGGCGCGCTGGAAGCCGTAAATCTGAAGCAGCAGGAAATTAAGCTCACCGAACAGCTTATCGCCACCATGATGCAGCCTTTCAAGCCGGCGCAATATCACGATGAATTTCAGGATCGTTTACGCCAGCTGGTCGAGGCCAAACGGCGCGGCCGGCCGGTCGAAGTCGAGGAAGCAGAAAAACGCGCTCCCGTGATCGACATGATGGACGCGCTCAAGAAAAGTCTGGCTTCACGCTCATCGGCGGGCGCCGAAACGAAAAAGTTGCCGGTTAAGCATGGGAAGGTTACCAAGGTGAGGAAAGCCAGCTGAGTTTTCGATACTTTACTTGCCGGTCGTGCAATGTGCGCCGAAGACTACGGAGGATTACAGAATGGCCGCTCTTAAAAAGCTGAAGAAACGCCGCAGAAACAAGGCCAAGGTAGCTGCACGAGCGCCGCGCAAAAATTCGAAGACCGACGGCCATCTGCCGCCGAACGAGAATCTTCGCAAGTTTCCCGACGAGACCTACGGCGACATGCAGCTGCCGTTCACACGGAGTTGATGGCCATGCAGAGCTCTCTCGACAGTGACCGCTCCTATCAGATTTTCAAGCGCGAAGCCGACAACACCACGGTGTGCATCGAGGTGGTCAAGGGTTTGCACGAAGCCAGAAACCGCATTGAGCAGGCGCGTGCCGCATCACCTAGCAGTGAACTCTTTATCTTCGATCCTTTGACACAAAAGACTGTCGACCCGTCTGCGCTCGCGAACACTTCCGACCCGCTCACGCCGTAACCGCAAAGCAGGCCGGTACATAGCGGGCCTAGTACTTCCCGGAGTCCGCCGCCTTAGGTTGGTTTAGCCCGTCTTTCGAGCTCAGTGACCTTGCTCCCTAAAAATACAGGATTGATGGTCTTGTGTGGGCCTTCCGGTCGGCCTAACTTTGTCCCACCTTCATCGAGCGCAGCGCGAAAGAGGCGGACCATGGCCGATTTGCTCCAGATCTTAAGCACCCTGCTTGAGTTTTTTGCCTTTGTCCTGCTGGCAACCGCGGTAGTTTGCGTTCCGGTGGTGATCGTTCTTTGGTCATCCGAACTGACCGACCACGTCCGGCGCTCCCGCCGTTCCCGGCGCCGCTCCGTAGTCCCTCTCACCAAAATCGCCTGAAGTTCGCGCTCAACCTGCCTTTTTCATCGCTGCTTCCGCGCCGCTTTCTGCCTTTACCGTTTTCCTGCGAAGAGATCGGCGCGGATTTCGGGCCAGCACATTCGATAAGTGCGCCAGAGCTGGGTCCGCATCCGCCAGCAGTTTCAACACCGCCGTCAGCGGCACTGCCAGGAGAATCCCCGGAATCCCCCACAGCCACCCCCAGAAGAGCAGACCTATCGTCGCTGCAACCGGCCCAACATCAAGGCGCGATCCCACCGGCAGCAGCAAATTTGCCGCGACCAAGTGCAATGCGCTCACTACGCCGATCACGACCAGAAACGGCACCGTGCTGTGGAACTGCACCAGTCCGGCCACCACTGGGACCGCTACGGCTAGCGCCATCCCTACAAACGGGATCAAATTGAGCAAGCCGCTGACGACCCCCAACGTGACCGCCGGGGTCAGCCCCACTTTCCAGAAAACCATGATGCTGACGGCCGAGAGGGCCGCCCCAATCACAATGTTTCCAACCGTGTATCCCAGCACCAGCGCCTTTACCTTCTCGAGCAGAGCGTCAACGTCCAGCCGGTCTCCTGCCAGTGCCTTGAACGCCGTATACAGCTTCTCGCGCACATTCAACATGAAGAACACCCAGAAACGGAACCACGCCCGCGATGATGAGTGCTCCGCCGATCGATCCGACCCCGCGCGCCAGGTAAGTCGCCCACGACGTGGTCTCCCGGACGCGCATCTCGGGTCTTCCCTTGGCCGTAGTCTCATGGACCAGCTCGCCGGCAGAGTCGCGAACGTGCTGTATCCGATCATTGATCGGTGCGATCAGCTCGCGGAGGCGGTCCGCGTAGGCGGCAAAGTTGTCCGAGAATGCCGACACTTTCAAATAAGAACCGTAAACCAAGGCGCTCAGCACAGCCGCGCCCG
>JGI1027J12803_100369085_pt1 | contig 14182 bp, 16 predicted proteins | sample IowNatreferecore_FD_12803 | JGI IMG/M metagenome (IMG submission 12803) | reverse complement strand
AGTACAGTAGCCGATCCTTTTACAATGCTGTCCGGCGGACCTGTGCATACCAGCAGATCACCGGTAACGGCTGCAGGCATGCCGCCGATAATTACTGTGACAATGCCCGGACCGATGATCGGTCCGCCTACATGCGGAACACCGCCGGGGTTGACCATCGGACAGGTATGCAGATCGGTTAGTCTTGCTGCTGAAGGCATCAGTTAATTTTTACGAGTGAACCTTTTATTTCCGTAATGCCCGATGCAGTGATTCCCGTCATCGCGCCCTCAATCTTCATGTTGCCATCTGCTTTGATGCCCAGCGTAGCGCCGCCGATCGATAGTGATGAACCGGCTCTCAACGTTAGGTTTGAGCCCGCTTCGATTTCAATATCTGTTTGACTGCTCAGTTTAATCCCATCGCTGCTGAGTGAAACCTTATTGCTATTTTGATCATTGATCTTAATGCTCTTTCCGGATTCATCCAGTTTGATACTATTTCCTGCAGGGGTATCGATGGTGATGGTCTTCGTATCATCATTGAAATGGATACGCATTTTGCTTCGCGTAAAAATCCCTTTTTCGTTATTGGAATCAGAAGCTGTTAATGGTGCTTTCTTTGCGCTGCTATTCAGCATCCCTAATACCACGGCATCACGGGGATCGTCGTTGATAAATCCGACAATGACCTCGTCGTCCAATTCAGGTCTGAAAAATGTACCCCGGTCATCGCCGGCATCCAGGCAGGCCACTCTGGACCAGATACCGTTAGCCTGATTATCCAGCGTTGCGATTCTCACTAGTATTCTGTCTTCGCCGTCCGGATCGGTGGCGAGATGTACTACTTTTCCAATCTGAAGACCCCGGATACCGCCAACCAATCCGGCTGCAGGTTCATCGTTGATATCCTTATATATTTTTGAATACGCTTCGGGGTCGAGTCCAAACTGGATGTTAGTTTCCCAGCTTCCGTTTCCAATGTCGTTTTTTACTGCGGTCACAAATGCATTCCCGTTATAGCGGTCACCCACGCCATCCAGCTTAAGCATGTCTCCGGGTTTTATTCCGGAAAAGCCAGTGATTTTCACTCTTCCCCTGATCTTGGCAAGCCGGCTTCGCATCATCACATTGTCGGTCCATGATTTCAGTTCCTGCTCCGTAATATGTCCGCTGTGATGCAATTCATATTCTTCGAGATTGATGGTTTCCGCCAACTGGGCGCCGCTGAGATTCCCGGGTTGCTTAATGTCTTTGGATTCTTCGGTATCGGCGGAGAATAATTTTTGATTGCTGTAATCCCAGGCGATGGCTTTTACCAGTTTAAATTGGTCACACGAATCCATCTGGGCTTCAAATTCCATGATGGAACTTCCGAAGCTGGCTTGCAACACTGGTTCGGAATTAGTATCGGGCTTGAATGTTTTGATCTTCCCGTCTTCTACCTGTACCAGCAGGCCACTGGCCTCAGCGCGGAGCAGTAAAAAATCCCAATCGGTTACATGGTGTTGCACCAATTCTTTATGGGTGATATTCGTATCAGTAGCATCTGCCTGCAATCCGCTATATGATTTTATAATCTCTTCGGTAGCCTGGCTGTCCTTTACGTTTTCGAAATACTTACTCTTTCTGCCTACTGTCATTCGGATAGCTTCATCACGACATTCAACATTCAGCTGTGCATTTCCATTGGCCTTTACCTGTACGCCCTGCCTGGTGATGATGCCTTTGAACACCTGTTGGTTTTTGCCATCGTACCCTAGTTTGATTACAATTTTTTTCCCCGGAATAAATTCAGCGGTGTTGCTGATCTCAAAAGTTTTAGCAGCGGCATCGCCATCTTTGAGCGTCAGTTTTGCGGTGGGGATCCGATTGATCTCTTTGATCACACTGAGCATGGTTAACTGATAGGAGGCGTTCATCGCCTGTCCGTCGATGATCACATCATAAGAAGACACATCGTGTTTGGAAGGATTGGGAATAATAAGCTCCTGCATCAGGGTTCATTTTTATCAAATGGAGGAAAATTCAACTGGGTCGATGGTTTCAGTTTTCTGAGACTTGTGAGTTGGTTGGCTTTTGCCACCTGCATCAGGTAAACAGAATCATCATAGATGGTGAACGTGAGCCAGTCGAGGCGATCGCCCTGCACCACAATCCTGGAATGGGTGAGGTCAGGCGAAGATGCTCTTGACTCAGCGAGTAATTGTTCACGGGATTTATGGGCAATAAATGTAGCGGTTACTTTAACTCTTATCGGGGATCCATCCGGCTCGAAAAGGGTATAGTTTAGGTCAAGATTTCCCAGCACACATTTAAAATTAATCTCTGAACCCCACATCACGATCAGGAACCGGGGACGATGAATTTTGCCATCGAAATTGTATACACAATTTTTCAAATCTTCTACCTGGTCATGCACAGCTTTGTTCTTATAATCAGTGTTTGCCCCGCCATAACCTTCCATCGTTTTTGTGCCGTCGAGAATGAACTCCAGACGTAACTGTTCTGGCTCAGTGGATTTGTATTTTGCTTCGGTTCCGGGATTGCCATGCCCGCCTGAAGTATCTGCATTTATTTTCAGGGTCTGCATGAAGGATTCCGGATTAATCGGCGTGGTGAACGCCTTCGACGGGTCTTCATTTTTGAAATCCCGTTGCTCGAAAGATCGGATCACCAGCTTTTCCAGTTTTTTTCTATCGCTCATTTTTTTCTTTTAATATGGCCAGCACTTTTTCCACGCATTCTTTAATAATGTCTTCTCCGGCAGAACTGTTAGCAGTAGACCCCTTGGCCGGAGCAGTGGTTCCGGCACCGGATCCGGTTGTTTGATCTACAGTTGCTTTGATAACGAGTTCCCTTATTTCAATTGGCATCTGGAATATTTATTTAGCTGTTAAAGGACCTTAGTTCTGAAAATATCAGACGATTGTAATTCAGTTCCAGCGTTTCAATCAGCACTTCGCCCCGTTCGGCGTTGAGTTCAGCTATCCTCCAGCTTTTTGGCCAGACATTGGTTACCGTCCAGGTCATTAAAGGCAGGTGATCCTCTCCAAGTAAATCAATTATAACGGTGTCGATCACCTGAAAAGCTTCTTTACCTGTTGTCAGATCAAACGGTTCGCCTTCGAATGTCTTTTTAAGCCAGTCTGCTACCGGAGAACTGAGGGGGCCCACTAATCCTCTTTTCAGCACGAGCGGACCGAACTTTCTTCGAGTGGGAATGGTATGCTCGAAGCGGTTTTCACCACCTTCCTTGATGGTTTCGATATCGATGGTGGAATCCAGCCCGCTTACGGACTGAAACCGCATGTCCACTGAACCCTGGTCCCCTGCAGAAAAGTGTACAGCGAAATGGAAACCGACAGTTTGATACACATTATCCATCGGTTAATTTTTTGCTTCCACAATCGTCAGTCCTTCATGCGCCAGCTCCATGCTCTCGATTGCAATTTCACTGGCATCTGCTTTCAGGTCTGTCGATGTGATTTTTGTGGGCCAGGCTTTTGATACGGACCATGATATAACGGGTTTGTGTTCTTCGTTTAACAGTCTGATAGTTACATCCCGCCTGAACTTTTGTTTTCCTTCCTGGAACATCATAGTCTTTTTCCATTGCTCAAAAAATTCAAAATCTCCGTCGAACGTGCCCCGCTTCAGCGTAATATTTTTGTACTCGGTAAGCCCCGGCTGTTTGCCTTTGTTAAAATGCGGATTGCTTCCTTCTCTGTATTCGATGACCTTGGTCTCAAAGTCTAATCCACTGACTTCTGTAAATCCGATTCTCGTTCCACCCCAGTCTAACTGGAAATGGAATTTGGGTAATGGATATGTTTTTTTTGGATCGTCTGCCATATAATTTATTTTTTATGGTTGAAATGAATTAAGATTCGCTCAGCATTTTATGCATGAAGGTGAGTACGATAAATTCTGCCGGCCTTACCACGGCGAGTCCGATTTCTACAATCATTCTTCCTTCCCATATGTCGAGCTCCGACATGGTTTCACCGAGTCCGATATGTACGTAGAATGCCTCATCCGTTGAGGCGCCCATCAACGCACCGTTCTTCCATTGACTGGTAAAATAATTTACAAGCATGGACTTTACGCGGGTCCAGGTGTTCTGATCGTTGGGCTCAAACACAAACTGCTCACTGGCATTTTTTGCAGACTCTTCCGCCATGTTGAAGAAGCGACGCACGGGAATGTAGCGCCATTCGTTGTCGTTGCCGGCCAGCGTTCTTGCACCCCAGATAATGGCTGGGCCGCGACCGGGAAATGAACGAATCACATTAACAGATTTTCCCGATACTTCATCCACGTTCATACCTGCCTGATCTTTACCGGTAACAATGATCTCTGGTCTGATGGCCTGACTGATGTTTACATTTGCCGGTGCTTTCCACACGCCTCTGAGGTTATCGACGGTAGCATACTGCCCGACTACTGCCGGAGCAGCGGGCAGTAACATTTCAAGACTCTCAATTGCAGCCCTGGCCATATTGTAGTAAGCATTATTATTTGCTTTCAATAATGCCAGATCAGTTGATCCTATTACTCCATTAATTGTAACCTTTGTATCGTCGGAGTAATCGTAATTAAGTCTCGTAAATAGTCGCGGGTAATAGGCAGCTCCGTATTTTAATTTGGTAATGTCGCCTGGCAGCGTTGAACGAAGGTCTGCGATGGTGTTTGGCGGAAACACATCCATTACGGTGAACCGGTCCTGCAATTCTACGCATTGATCCAGGGCATGATCAAATACACCATAGTAGTCTGCCAGCGCGGTACCTCCGGTAATATTTACGCTTTCGGGAACTACGAGAAGCGTTACTTCATTGATCTTTCCCGCATCATCCAATCCGTTTTCCAAATCAGTAGGACTGATTGTTCCCCCCGCACCGGCATAGGTGTTCATGGAGACAATGTAACAGGGACCCCCTCCGTTTGCATAGAACAATTGCATTGAATAATAAAGTAAATGGACCGAAGCCGTTAGCGGATCAACTTTGGCGGTCAGAGAAACGTCTGGTGTACCCGAATTCACAAAATCTACAACAAGGCCCGTTTCGGGTTGGGCTTTCCCGAAATATTTTTCGTATTCCATCATGGAAGTGATTCGGGTGGGCACCCGGATCAAATCTCCTGCCACTTTTTTTATAGCGATCTCTGTATACCCGATGAAGGCCGGGATGGCCGTTTCCACCGAAGCGATCGATGGGGGGAGTTTGGGTATTTCTTTGATATAGACGCCCGGCGTTTTGAATTCTGACATATTTATTCAATTTAGATGTGAACGAATGGATGTTTTATAAAAGTGGAAATAGATTAGATGCGGGGACCTGCATATTCAGAAAAATCTTGTTTCCCATTCTTTTTACCTCCAGGTCCGGATCGGGATTGGGAAGAAACTGAAAACTGTTGTCTGGTTTTTTCAGGTTAACCGGTGTATACGACATGTTTATCGGATTCTTGGAAACCAGCACACCGCTGTCATCTGCCAGGAGATCCTGCGTGGCCGGAATGATTTTAAATTTCCGCTGGCGATTATTGGCATATTGCCAGAATGCTGATTTGCTTTTCATCCAGAGTTCAAAAACCGGGGCGGGCTGTATATCGCCGTTTGACAGTATCCGCGTAAACAGATTGCCGCTGGCATCCAGCAAATCAAAAGCAGACGATATGGGTTTTATTACCAGATCAATGACTCCGGAGTAGAGACCCACTTCAATTTCATCATGCGCAAAAAGAAGATTGGTAAAGGTTTTGGAGTAACCACCGCTTCCTGTTACTTCGAGACTATAAAGTTGTGTGACGGTGACGGCACTGTGCCTGATTGATCTTACGATTTCCTCATTGGTGCGAAAACTCACCGCTACGGTTTGCATGGGCTTTGTAGCTGCCAGATCAATTTTTTCCACGACCGTACTTGTAGAATCTTTCAGGGTGAAACTGGCCGCGGTAATATTTTCAAATGCATTGAACCTATAGGTAAAGGATAAGGGTAGTAGTTGGGCATCGTTGTTGTTAATATATTGCGTTCCCGGAATGACGAGCCAGGGATCCACCGCGCCATTGTTAAGAAATACTTTGGCAATGCCGGCATGTAATGCAATTTCGCTTTGAACATAGGATTGGGCGGAAACGAAATTGGAGACCGGAGAACTCAGAAAGGGAAATGTTTTTGAAAAGGGAATATCGTTATTACTGAAATACCAGAAAGTGTGTAGTGGTTTGGGACTGATCTCTCCAGAGAACCGTTGAATTTCGTTTTTCTCCCGGATCATCACGCGTAAACAGAGTTGATCCGGTAATGGTATGAAGGGCTTGTATACAATTGTGCCACCCCCCAGCTTTTCTTTCTTACACTGCACAGCTAGTTTGAAACCTGCATATGAGGGTAATACGCGGATATGGTAATTGCTGAACGTGGCATTCAGCGGATGTTCCGCGAATTCCAGGTCTTCATGAATAGAGGGCAGGTCTTTAACAAACCGGTTAAATAAAAAATCAAGGCGGTCTGCCTGTACTGGTTTTTCAAAAATAGTTTCCCCTTTGTCCAGCGTGAGATAGTACTCATGCAGCCATTTCACCTCGCATAATATTTTATAGATAACCATATCAGGAGAGGGATTTGTTTAAAAGATTCGTGTCTACTTCTTCTATCAGTGGAACTTCCCTGCGGATACTTCTTTCGGTAATTGCTACCATCCGCACTTTATACATCACAAAAGGAATCTGCCGGCCACCCAATGATCCCCAGAGATGATTGATCTGTTCAAAGGTGAGCGTATACATTTCCAGTTTCAGTTTTAGCGATGCAATATCCGGGTTGCTCAGATCGCTGAGTTCCGGGGGCAGTGGGATGGACGAAGTAGCAGGTGTAAAAACATTTTTTCCCTGAAAGAATTCTATAACGAGTGAGAGGCGCTTTAGCGCTTGTACGTAACCGTTATTAGGCGGTACACCTCCGGGAAAATTGGCAGTGAAGAGTACATAGAGATTCAGGAAGATGGGCCTGTTTTCGTATCTCGCTTTATTATCCGGCCATTTGCTGAATGTCTGGCCGTTTTTGAAACTGCTTTCTTCTTCAATATTAACCAGGGAGATGATAATATTATCCTTCAGCTCAGCGCCCTGTTCTGTTTCGAAGAGCCCGATGTTTTCAATGACAACAGCGGCGGGATCTCCGAGAGCGGTCAGATAGGCGGCGAGCTCTTCACGCAACAATATCAAAGCGTTATCTATCATAACGATGTTTCGTTTTGGGCATGAGTATACCAGGCGGGCTTCTACACGCTATTACAATTCGGGCGTTGGCTAGCAAGAATTTTTGAAAACCCTGTTCGGACCTGGGTACATGCTCAATCAGAATAACCTCGAGGTTATCGGAGTACCACAGGCAATAAAAAATTAATTCCTAAAAAGGGATTATGGCGCTGCTAATTCAGAGAAGAAAACTTAATCGAACATATAGGTGACAATAAAAATAGAATAATTATTTTAATTCAAGGTGCGGAATAATTTGTAAATTTTTCCACATTGTTTTATTGAAGCTGAAAACTCTTAGCGAAAAAAGTTTCAAACCGGATTTACTAAGTCCGGTTCTTTTAGTTGATACATTGGAGTATTTTTATTTGTTCCTTAAGTTTAATTGGAGATAGACTAAGTGTAAACACTTATCTGACTTCATTCGTACCAACGCTATCTGAAATTCGATCGTAATTTTGCCTTAGTAATTTTCCTAACGTTTTACTTTATGAAGCAATTTCGATTATTTGCAAAATTCACTATCAGTTGGCGATACTATTAAAGTTTACTACAAATCAGGAAGGGATATAAATTTGAAACTATTTCAGATTGAAAAGTCTAATCAAATAATATATGGTATTAATGAATATAGGAAACGTGAAAAAGTTGGCTTCATTACACTAATAGCCACCCGAATGTTGGTCCGATGGCCATGGAAATACTTTTATCTACGGCTCCGGCGTCGCAATATCAACTACGTTTTTCCAGGACCCGGTACTGTCTTTTGTCCAGACGGTTACTCCTTTTGAAAGGGTGGTAATGACTTTGCCTGAAGAATCATTCATGCTCAGGGTTTCGTTTTCTATGAGGTAAGCCATATCGCCGCTTTTGGAAACTACAGCGCTTTGAGGTTCCCAGCTTATCTTAAATCCGGGGATCTTAAAACTTTCCTCCACCATTTTACGGATTTCCTTTTTACCCTTCAGCATAGGTTGGCCCGCAGTCATGAGGACGGCATCGTCAGCCCAATAGCTAAGTGTTTTCTCAAGATCGCCTGTCGAAGCTGTTTGCGACCAGTCCCTGCTCGTCTGCATTAATTTCTCTTCCTCAGATTTAGTGTCGATATTTTGATTACAGCCTAAGGCAGTCATCAGTAGGAACGGTGCTAAAATGATCTTTTTCATATTTAGTTGTTTAGTTAAACGAAATGATGTCGAAAATTTGGGGCCGGCAAATTCATTCTACACAGGTAAACTTATTCTCATCTAATATTCCTTTCAACAGTTTCCTAATTTAGTCAAACTTGTGCAGTCTATGACAAACAGTTGGTTCTATATTTGAGGAATGGTAAGGAGAAAAATGAGTAAATTGTAAGATGAGCTGTGAGATAGTCATTTAGCGGGGTTCCGCGAATTTTTAGTTTCAGATATGCAATTCTTCACAATCGGAGTTTTCCATTCAACCGAAGAGGGATATTTCAATAAACTGACCGAAAACCGGATCGATACATTTTGTGATATCAGGCAGCGGCGGAGCGTCAGAGGTAGCACATATTCCTTTGTGAATAGCACCAGTCTGCAGAAGAAATTATCCGCCCTGCGGATTCAATACCGCTATGAAACTGGACTTGCACCCACACAGGCGGTTCGAGAGGTGCAAAAGCAAACAGACTTAAAAAACCATGAAACGATAACCGAAAGGACGGTAATTGGAAAGGCGTTTGCTTCGGAGTATAAAAAGAAAATACTTGACAAATTTGATTTCAAATCATTTATGGAAACCCTCGAACGGCAAGGGTCGCAGCGTGTTGTGTTGTTTTGTGTTGAAGAGTTTGCGAGCGCTTGTCACCGATCCCTGGTAGCGGAAAAATTACAGAAGGATTTTCATTTCAGGGTAGCGAACCTTTGAGAATTGTCCCCAGTAATTAATATGTTAACTTTAGTTGAACCCTTAAAAGCTAGATATTGAAAATATTTAGATACATATTAATACTAAAGCTTACAATACTCTTCACCTTCGTGGGGTTTCTTTCAGCACATGCGCAAAAATTACAGGGCAGGGCACTTGCTGATTCTCTGATAAATGAAATTCCGAAAGCTGTTCACGATACGGACAAGGTAAAACTGATGACAAAGACAGCCAGGGTATTCATACCTATCGACACGTCAGTCACGCTAAGTTATACGGACAGCGGCATGCGCCTTTCCAAAAAGCATCAATGGCATAAAGGAATTGGCATGTCGATTTTGACAAGAGCAAAGTTATCAAGCCAAACAACGGACTATTCTTTCAGTATAGAAAATGCGATGAAAGCTTACGAGATATTCCGGTCTGTAAATTGGTTGTCAGGTATGGGTGATGCATTGCTGGTTATTGCCTACGATTATGACAAACTGGGCGAATTTACCAGGGCAGTGGAGAATAATTTCAAAGCATTAAGTATCTATGAGAGCCTGGCTATGGAACCGGAGATCGCGTGGATCTATAATAACTTAGGTGCCAACTACTACAGGCTCTATGATCATCCAAAAGCAATAGAAAATTATAACAAGGCACTTACGATCCATAAAAAATTAGGTAATAAGTTTGGAATCGCTTCTGCGCTGGATAATATGGCCAGCGTTTACGAAGAAGAAGGAGATCTTAAAATGGTGAATGAGTACAATTCCCAGGCCATACAACTCTTTAAGGAGATTAATGACGAACCCGCATTGGGGAGGATATATATTAATCGCGGCAATTTTTTGCGGAACCAGAATAATTTTGATTCAGCACTTATCTATTATCACAGGGCAATCCGGATTGCCTCGAAGCTTGAAATAAAAAGAACGCTTGCTTTTGGTTACGGAGGAATTGGGAATATCTATTTCAATCTTGCAAAGAGCGGATTCGCACAATATATTGTTCCGGATTCTTTGAAGAAAAGCAAAACATTGCTATTAAATGCGGCTTATAGTTACTTTTCGAGGGCATTAGCTTTTAGTGAAAGCCTGGGAGATCTTTCTTTGATTATGCAGTTTTCAGAATTATTATCAGAAACGGAGGCTTTGCGGGGCAACTATAAAAGGGCACTCGACCTCTACATGAAATACGCCCAAAACAAAGACTCTATTTTTAATGACGATAACAAAGCAATATTAGCGGCGCTGGAAAAAAGCAGGCTGGAGGAAGTTAAGAACAATGAAATTAAATTACTGAATAAGGAAAAAGCGCTGCAGGCTTCGATACAGGAGAAAAAGGATGCGGAGGCAAAACGGGTAAAGAATTTTCAGTATTTCGCTATCATAACACTTTCCATCGTAGTTCTGGCGGTTGTAATTATTATGTTCCTCCAATTCAAAAACATCCGGCACAGGAAGGAGGCAAATACTTTGCTTCAACATCAGAAGGATAAAGTGGAACGCACATTATCTGAGCTGAAAACAACGCAGAAACTGCTTATACATGCAGAGAAAATGGCCTCCCTGGGCGAGCTCACGGCAGGTATTGCGCATGAAATACAGAACCCTTTGAATTTCATGACAAATTTTTCTGATCTGAACAAGGAATTAGTTGACGAAATGGGTCAGGAGATCAATAAAGGGAATTTTGAAAATGTAAAAAACATTGCCAGTAATATCAGGGGAAATGAAGAAAAAATAGTTCTTCATGGTAAGAGAGCCGATGCCATCGTGAAAGGAATGCTTCAGCATTCAAGAAGAAGCTCAGGTAACAAAGAGGACACCGACATCAATTCACTCGTGAATGAATATCTTGGTCTGGCCTATAAGGGCTTTCAGTCTAAATGGAAGAATTTCGGAGCGACGGTAAAAACAAACCTGGATCCGGCCATCGCAGGAATTAGTATTATTCAACAGGATATCGGGAGGGTGCTGCTCAATTTATTCAACAACGCATTTTATACTGTTTTTGAAAAGAAAACGCAACACCCGGAGGGCTTTGAGGCTGAGGTATCTGTCAGCACGGCAATGGTTAACGGCCAGGTCGAAATCAGGGTAAAAGACAACGGAAACGGGATCCCGCCCAGTGTGCAGGAAAAGATATTTCAGCCTTTTTTTACTACAAAGCCTCCCGGGCAGGGGACCGGACTTGGACTTAGTCTGAGCTATGATATCATTAAAGTTCATGGGGGTTCGATAAAAGTAGAGACGCAGGAAGGCGAGTTTACTGAATTTATAATTCAGATTCCGGTGGCTTAAAAATTATCAAAAGTCAACAGTTTAACAGGATGGTCTCAACGGTTTATCAGGATTGACTCACAGGTTTTTCAGCGGACTGATTCACCAACGGCTTTATACCTGTACCGATCAGTTCAATCGTTTGCATCAGTTTTTCATGCGGCAATTCGGCACTATCCATTTGGAAAGTCAGCCTCGAAATGCCGCCCAGTGCATCGGAATGACGCTGAATTTTTTTTGCTACTTCTTCAACGCTGCCAACCAACAACGCACCGGTTGGTCCAGCCTGCGCTTCGAACCGCGCTCTGGTCATCGCGGGCCAGCCGCGTTCCTTACCGATCTTCGTCATCGATTCTGCATAGCCGGGATAGAATTCATCGATCGCCTGCTGAGTAGTTTTAGCCACATGACCCAATGAGTGCACGCCCACTTTGAGTTGTTCGGGTGCAAAGCCCGCTCTTTTCCCTGCCTCCCGGTAAAGGTCTACCAGCGGACGAAAATGATGGGTCTCACCTCCGATAATTGCAACCATCAGCGGTAAGCCAAGTGCCCCCGCACGAATGAAGGATTCAGGCGTACCGCCTACGCCAATCCAAATGGGCAGTGTTTTTTGTTGTGGCCTGGGATAAACAGGCAGATTCCTAATCGCCGGCCGGAATTTTCCCGACCATGTTACAAATTCATTTGCGCGGATTTTAAGCAGGAGATCAAGTTTTTCGGCAAAGAGTTCGTCATAATCCTGCAGGTTATATCCAAACAGCGGGAAGGCTTCGATGGATGAACCGCGTCCCACCACCATTTCAGCTCTGCCCTGGGAAATCAGATCAAGGGTGGCAAAACTTTGAAACACCCGCACCGGATCAGCAGCGCTCAGTACCGTAACTGCGCTGGTCAGCAGGATCTGCTTTGTACGGGCAGCAGCTGCCGAGAGAATGAGACTGGGTGCAGAATCGAGAAATCCCTTGCGGTGATGTTCACCGATCCCGAACGAGTCAAGGCCCATTTGCTCGGCGTGTTCTATTCTTTCCAGCAGTTGAGCCATTGAATCGGCATCACTGATGATTTTACTTTTGTTTCCGCTGAACATGGCAGCGAAACTATCTATTCCAATTTCCATTTTTTTAATTTAAAGTAGTTCTGAAGGGCAAATTTACGATATATGGTATACATTTGTAACCGGTTTACTGAAATATACCGGTATCCTCCAGGATACCATTAAATACTTGTTAAATGCCAGGAAAGAAAAAATTAGAATTGGAAGGACGTTCCCCCGATATGCTGGCTCTGCTGGACGCATTGGATATTTTCAATGGTAAATGGAAGATTGCCATCATGTGTTCTTTAAATGGACGTAAAAAACGCTTCAAAGAATTGCAACGTGATATTGGCGAAATCACCGGAAAAATGTTGTCGAAGGAATTGAAGGATCTCGAAATCAATGAACTGGTAAAACGCACCGTTTTAGATACCAAACCGGTTACCGTAGAATATGAACTGACCTCCTATGGTGGGTCGCTCGAAAAAGTGATTACAGAGTTGGTAAGCTGGGGATCTAAACACCGGAAGAGAATATTCAGGAAGGGGCTCAATAAGAAAAGTTAAATTCTCCTTTTGCCGTGTGTCGCTCCGGGCTATTCAAAAGTTCGTCGTTAACTTAGGTATAGTCTAACCTTGTACTTTATGAAATCTCTCCTCGCTATTCTTTTCTTCCTTATTGCAATAAATGCAATTGGTCAGACGAGTAAAAAAGATTCGATTACATTCTGTTATATCAAATATGCCTTGCCTGCGGGGTGCTCGGCAGATTCTGCTTCCACGGTTAAATGTGGTGACTGGCAAATGACCTGGGTTTATCTGAATGCGGAGATGCTTCAATCCTTTACTGACCAGCTGGTGAGCCAAATGGCGGGACGGTTCAAAAAGTTTAAAGAAGAACCCATTAGCTGTTATTTACTGGATCATCCTGCTAAGGGTTATCGGCTTAGCTTCCAGAAGTCAGGAGGAACCGTTCATCAATTGATCGCATATGGTTTCGCTAACGAACAACCTGTGTTCGTTCAGGTTTCACTGGATAAGGATCCTAAATCAAACGAAGATATTCCCGCGTTCGCGAGACAAATGATCACACTTTCTCACGAGAACCTGAAAGAAGTTGCGAGTACAGGTTCAGCAATTAAATAATTACATCAGGTCCCGCTTTTACCCTGTTTTTAATTAACCAATTATAATGTGAATTCAGTAATCTGAGTATTTCTACAGTAATCTGTCAACTGTCAACTGTGTACTGTCAACAGTGTACTGCCAACAGTGTACTGCCAACAGTGTACTGCCAACCGTCAACCGTCAACCCATCTGTCAACTATGTACTGTCAACAGTATGATCAAATAGTTAACATTAGTCAGAGTATGACTGATACCAACTTTGATAATAAAATTATTTGGAACTTGTTTTACAAAGTAAAAAGTAAAAAGGAAAAAGTAAAATGGAAAAAGTAAAAAATATGTGATTCGGGATCCTCTTTAATTTTATTAAAATGGAAATCTTATCTGTGCCGGACAGTGCCGAGAAAATAAATATCACTGAAACTCTCCCGGGAAATTCGGACAAGCTGCCGGAAATAATGAGAAAGCTTGAACTACTCAGAAATAGGATGTCAGATCTTGTCGCGGACCGGAAAACACAAATTCTGCAACTTGATCCGGCACAGCAGGGCAGTTGTGAAAACCGCTGAATGCGTGATGATCAATAAGGGCGAACACACCATCGAGGTGATT
>JGI1027J12803_100506918_pt1 | contig 14185 bp, 13 predicted proteins | sample IowNatreferecore_FD_12803 | JGI IMG/M metagenome (IMG submission 12803) | reverse complement strand
GAAATGGCAGCCGTCGAAGAAAACGAACCCTGCCGACTTTTGATTGCGTTGAATGCGATGATCCCCGCCACCGCCACGACGTGCAGCACGAGGACGATCAGCAGCGCCCGCGACAACTTCATGTTCGGCTCCGACAGGTCGTCGAAATCGGAGGCTGGTGCGGTTGCGCGCCGCCCGGCCGCCGCGCGCAGTTTCTTTTTTCGCGGTGCCATTCCGGGTAGCCGTGGAAATTTCAGTTTCATCGTGGAAGGGCGCGCACGAGATCGCGAAATTGATCGCCGCGATCAGCGTAGCTCTTGAACATGTCAAACGAGGACGTACCGGGGGAAAAGAGCACGACTTCACCGGGCTTGGTGGTCGCGTGAGCGCGCTCGACCGCCTCCGCGAGTGAACCGGCCAGCTCGCACGTGGTCGTCGTTGCCCAATCACGGCGAATGCGGTCGGCCAATTCGCCGATCAGGATCGCAGCCCGGACTTTCTTTTTGACCACATCGCGCAATGGCTGGAAATCGAATCCCTTATCTTTTCCACCTGCGATAAGGACGACGGACTTGGTTTGCGCGAGCAGTGCTTTCTCAACCGCGTCGAGATTAGTCGCCTTTGAGTCGTTAATGTAATCCACGCCCGCAACCGTGCGGACGAATTCACAGCGATGAGGTTGCGGCTCATAACGGCAGAGCGGCGGAACCATTTGTTCAAAAGAAAGGCCTCGTGTCTGTCCGACCGCGAGAGTCGCCATCAGGTTCTCAATGTTGTGCGAGCCACGCAGTTTCGCTTCCGCCAAAGGCAGCACCGGCGTGTTGTGAAAATGAATGGTGCCCTCGGCCAGTCGAAAATCCGCTCGATCATCGTACGCGCTGAAAGTCACCTTTCGCGCCTTGAGCTGAGGAATGCTGTCGGCTGCGTTGACGACCGCGATATCTTCGGCTGTTTGATTTTCGAAAATCCGCAACTTGGCCGTGCGATATTCGCCGACGGAGGCGTAGCGATCGAGGTGATCCGGGGCAAAGTTTAGCCACGCCGCCACTGCCGGGCGAAAACTCCTGATTGTCTCGAGCTGAAAAGAACTGACCTCGACTGTAAGAACGTCAAACTTTGCCTGGTCCCGCACAATCGCGCTCAGCGGCTTGCCGATATTTCCGCAAGCCACGGTGCGCTGGCCGCACGCGCTCAGCATTTGCGCGATTAGCTCCGTCGTTGTGGTCTTGCCATTAGTACCTGTGACGGCAATCACCGGTCGTTCGCAAAAACGCCAGCCGAGCTCGAGCTCGCCTATTGTTTCGATCTGTTGCGAGGAAAAGTTTTGCGCCAATGGCGAATCGGGATCAATACCCGGACTGAGAACGACCAGATCGTAGCGGTCGTGATTACCGTCGGCGGCATCGCCTGTGATCACGCGCACTCCATTGGCGCGCAAATCATCGAGGGTTGATTTCAGGAGCTTCCCTTCATCGGCACTGTCCAGCACCGTGACCTGCGCGCCTTGAGATCGAAGAAGAAGGGCTGCCGCCGTCCCGCTCAGCCCGGCCCCGAGCACCGCGACATTTTTGTTCGCGTAATCATTCTTCTTCATCGCAGTTTCAACGTTGCTAATCCGAGGAGCGCAAAAATCGCCGAGAGAATCCAGAAACGGACGATGACAGTGTTTTCTTTCCAGCCAACGAGCTCGAAATGGTGATGGATCGGCGACATCACCAGAATCCGGCGGCCCGTGAGTTTGAAACTCATCACCTGCAGGATGACGGAGACCGCTTCGATGACGAACACGCCGCCGACCACGGCAAGCAGCAGTTCCTGTTTACAACAAATCGCTACCACTCCGATCATTCCGCCGATCGCGAGTGAGCCGGTATCGCCCATGAAAACCTTCGCGGGATGACAATTGAACCAGAGAAAACCGAGACCGGCGCCGACGAGCGCGGCACAAACCACGGTCAGCTCGCCCGTGAATGGATAGAACGGAACCTGCAAATATTCTGCGATTCGAAAATTTCCGGCAGCATAGGAAAGAAAGGCGTAAGCCAACGCCACGGTGACGGTGCACCCGATGGCGAGACCATCCAATCCGTCGGTGAGATTGACGGCGTTCGATGACCCGACGATGACAAGCGCAAAAAATAAGACCGTGATCCAGCCCATATTGGTCAAAACCGGCGCCTTAAAAAAAGGCACGTAGAGCGAGCGAGCCTGGACCTGTAATAACGGACTGGTGAGAAACACTAGCGCGACAATCACAGCCAGCGTGATCTGGGCGACGAGTTTAACACGGCCGCTGACTCCATCGGATTTCTTCTTGGTGACTTTGAGGTAGTCGTCGACGAATCCCAGCGTCCCGAGATAGACCATGCTGAAGATTGCGAGCCAGACGAAGCGGTTGTCTGGCCGCGCCCATAACAAACTCGACACCACCACAGCGCCGATAACCAACACGCCTCCCATGGTCGGAGTTCCCTGTTTGCCCCCGTGAAGTTTGGCGAGCCGGCGCACCTCCGCACGCGTCCGAATCGGTTGACCGATCTTGAGCGAAATCAATTTGCGAATCACAAAATTTCCGAAGACGAGCGACAACACGAAGGCGGTGACTGAGGCGGCCACGGCGCGGAAGGTGACATAAAAAAAAACGTTGAAGCCACCGATCTGGTCGCTGAGGCGATGCAGGTAATACATCATCGCGCGTTTCCCCCGCTCGGCTGCAGCTTCGCAAATTCTTCCAGAACCAACTCGGTGCGCGCCGAGCGACTGCCCTTGACCAAGACCAGATCACCAGTCGAGACGATGTCACTCAACATCTCTGCCGCTTCGCTCGCGTCTTTTGCGACGATCGCGTTTTGCAATCCAGCGCGTTGTGCGGCGCGAGCAATCGCGTCGTCTCCGAGTCCAATCAGACTATCCACGCCGAAGGTCGCTGCGGTTTCACCCACTTCGCGATGGCCACGCTCTGATTCTGCACCCAACTCGAACATTTTCCCGAGAACAGCGACGCGCTTTCCATCGCTCTCCAATTCCATCAGCGTTCGCAACGCTGCTTTCATCGAATCAGGATTGGCGTTGTAACTGTCATCGATAAACCGGACACCGTTGATCTCCCGGATTTGCAGCCGTGCCTTCGCCAGTGGCGCTGAGGCCAGACCGGCTGCGCAATCTTCGAGCGAGACGCCGAATGCGCGTCCGGCCGCGACAGCGAGCATGGCGTTTTGGACCATATGCAAACCGGGTACCGGCAGTTGCGCCCGGCAACGATGCGCCTCTTCGATGATGGTGAACTCGCTACCGTCAGGCGTTTGCTGGATATCGACGGCACGAATCGAGCCAGCTTCAACTCCCGCGAATATTGTTCGCGCTCGACACAGCTTCGCAACCTCATTGCTAAAGGGGTCATCGGCGTTCAACACCACAAAACCGCCGCCTTCGACCGCTGCGGCCAAGGCACCTTTTTCCTGCGCGATTGCTTCGCGTGAGCCCATGAATTCGATGTGGGCAACGCCGATGTTGGTGATAACAGCAGCGTCCGGCGAGGCAATTCGCGCCAGCGCCGCGATCTCGCCGGGATGATTCATGCCGAGTTCCCAAACACCGAAATCATGCTCGCGGTTTGCTTCGAGAATTGTTCGTGGCAGCCCGACGTGGTTGTTGAAGTTTCCTTCCGTTTTCGTCACGCGATAGCTGCGCCCGAGAATCGAGGCCGCAAAATCCTTGGTCGATGTCTTACCATTGCTGCCGGTGATGCTGAGCACTTTTAACCGCAACGTTTTACGGTAATTCGCAGCCAGATTCTGATAAGCGAGGAGCGTGTCGCTTGCGCGCAAAACAGCGAATTGCGACGGCAGATCGCGCACATCCTGGGACATGATTGCTCCGGCCGCTCCCGATTTCGCCACTTCCCTGATGTAGCTGTGGCCGTCGAATTTCTCCCCGCGCAAGGCCACGAACAATTCGTTCGGTCTGATCGTGCGCGAATCGGTGCTGACTCGCTCGATGATTTTCTCGCCTGCTCCTTGCGCGAGTTGCGCGCCGGCGAGCTCGGCGATTGTCGTCAAAGGCAAGGGCTCCATCAGAACTGGATCGGTTGATTTTCCAGAGCACGCCGCGCCACCTGGAGATCGTCAAAAGGGACCGTATGATCGGCGAACTCCTGGTATTTCTCGTGACCTTTGCCCGCGATGAGCACGACGTCGCGCGGCTGTGCCATCGCCACTGCGCGTGAAATCGCTTCCGCTCGATCGGTTATCTTTTCGTAGTGATTGGAAGAAAATCCTTTCTCGACCTCGGCAATGATTGCCTCCGGATCTTCCTTTCGCGGATTGTCCGAGGTGATAATCGCGTAGTCCGCATGTTCATCGGCAACGCGGGCCATAAGTGGCCTTTTCTGGCGGTCACGATTGCCGCCACAGCCGAACACGGCAATCACTTTCCGCGGCCCGAGTTCCCGCAATGTTTTCAAGACGTTCAGGAGAGCGTCAGGTGTATGAGCATAATCGACGAAGACCTGGAATTGTCGTTTTGCTGGAACCGCCTCGAGACGACCCGGCACCTGCGGGGACCTGGCGAGTGAGAGAACGGCGGCACGCAGGTCGACGCCCATCGCATTTGCAGCGGCCAGCGCCGCCATTGAGTTGGCAACGTTAAAACGCCCGATCAACGGAACTCGTACGAGATAACTCCGACCGCGGGCATCGAGTTGATAGGAGGTTCCAGAGAACTCGGTCCGATAATTGGAGGCGCGGAAATCGGCACGCGTACCCATTCCGTAGGTCACAACCGGAATCTTGTTCCCCAGACGATGGAGCAGCATCTGCCCATGGCGATCGTCGATGTTCACCACCGCAACCGGGCGCTTCTTTCTTTCTTGCGATGCCAAGCCTTGAAAAAGCGCGGCCTTCGCCTCGAAGTAGTTTTCCATCGTGCCGTGAAAATCCAGGTGGTCCTGGGTCAGATTTGTAAAGAGGGCCACATCCCATTCAATGCCGCGGGTGCGTTCCTGCGCCAGAGCATGCGAAGAAACTTCCATCGCCGTCGCGCGACAACCGGCGTTGACCATTTGATGGAGAAGTTCCTGCAGATCGAGCGCCTCCGGAGTAGTGCGCGTCGCTGGAAGAACGCGCGGACCGATTTCATACTGGACCGTTCCGATCAGTCCACAACGCACCCCCGCGTTTTCGCAGATGTGCTTAATCAAGAATGCAGTGGTGGTCTTGCCGTTTGTGCCGGTGACCCCGGCCATTTTCAATTTGGCGCTGGGTCGTCCGTAGAACGCTACCGCGGCATCAGCCAGTGCCACGCGCGCATTGTCGACAAGCAGGCTCGTGGCGCGCGGAGACGAAACATCACGATCCGCTACGATCACGCTGGCTCCTTTTTCGATCGCTTGATCGATGAACTGGTGGCCATCGCTTTTCTCACCGCGGATGGCAACGAAAAGGCCGTTGTCCCGTACTCTCCGCGAGTCATACGCGATGCTTTCCACTTCGCGATCAAGTGTCCCGACGATCCGACGTGGAGAGAGGGTGCGGGCGAGAACTTTGAGCTGCATGTAAAATTAGAACGGCCGCTCAACGGCTTTGGGCACTAGTCGAAGCCATGCGCGCGGTGGCGGCCGTCTTGATCAGGTCGGGACGCGGCTCGAGGTCAAGATAACGTGCCGCCTTCTCCGCGATGCGCGCGAAAATCGGACCTGCCACCATGCCGCCGTAGTTTTGTTCCGGCTTGGACGTCTTGGCGTCGTCGAGCACGACCAGTCCAACAAATTCCGGATGATCGGCGGGCAAAAATCCGGTGAAAGAAACAATGTACTTGCCGTGCTCATAACCACCATGCGGATCGACCTTCTGAGCCGTGCCCGTTTTTCCGGCGATCGCGAACCCCGGAACCGCCGCCGCAGCAGCCGTGCCGCGATCACTAACCACGCCGCGCAGCGCATTGCCGACCTGCTGCGCGGTTTGCGGTGAAATCACCTGCCGCACCACCGAGGGCGAAAAGTCGCTTACTGTTTTTCCATCAGCGGTCGTGACCGATTTGACTACGCGCGGCGTTATCAGCTTCCCACCGTTCGCGATTGTCGCCATTGCCACCGTCATTTGCAGCGGGGTCACGCCGACTTCGTGGCCCATCGGAATACGGGTAATGGAGATTTTGCTCCAGCTCTGCGGCGGACGAATCACTCCGCCAATTTCACCCGGCAATTCCACGCCTGTTCGTTCCCCAAATCCGAATCGCCGAATGTACTCGTAGAACTTCTGATCGCCAATGCTCAAGGCCAGTTTGGCCGCGCCAATATTGCTCGATTTTATCAGGATGTCCTGCACGCTCAGTTCCCCGTACGCCTTGTGATCGTGTAGAGTCCGCCCGCCAAAATTCCATCGGCCGTTCTCGCAAAAAATCGTCGTGTCCGGCCGCACTTTCCTTTCATTGAGCGCGGCGGCCGCGGTCACGATTTTAAACGTCGATCCCGGTTCCATCATATCGATGATGGCGCGATTCTTCATCTGCTCGGGTTTGGCGGCGTTGCGCTGGTTGAGATCGAAATGCGGCCGGTTCGCCATCGCCAGGACCTCGCCGGTTTGTGGTCGCATCAAAATAATCGTCGCTTTTTGCGGTGAAAATTCGTGGACGGCGCCATCGATTTCATTCTCGACGATGTTCTGGAGGTTGAGATCGATGGTCAGATGAATCTGATAACCGTCGCGCGAGGCTCGTTCCTGGCCGCGATACAGCACGATCTCCTGGCCGGCGCGATTGTGCTCGATGTAACGATAACCGTCCTGTCCGCGCAGATATTCGTCCATTGAAGCTTCCACGCCTTGGATCCCCTTGTGATCAAAATCGGTAAACCCGAGAACGTGGCAGAGCATGGAGCCATTCGGGTAAAGACGAGTGGTATCGTGCTCAAAATAGATCCCGCGGATGTTTTGCGCGCGTAGCCTGGCACGAAGCGCGTCGGCTGCTGATTGCGGCACTGCGCGTTTTAAAACAACGTAGTGCCGGTCCCCCCCCAGTTTCTCCGCAAGCTCATCTTCCTCTATTCCCAACTCGCGGTTCAGCAGCGCGACGGCTTCGGCCAGCTTCTCCTTGTTAAAATGTGATGTGTCCGCCACCACCGTCTCCACCGGTACATTGTGGGCGAGCACTTCGCCGTTGGCGTCGGTAATGATGCCACGCTCGGCGTAAATAGGCTGTTTGTAGACGTGCTTTTCCGCAGCTAACCCGGCGTACTCGTCATGCTTGATCAGCTGCAAATAAACCAGCCGGAAAGAAAACCCGCTAAAGAGCGCAACAAAAGCGACGCATATCAATGCGCAACGGGTCCGGCCATTCCATCTCATCTTCCCGCCCGATCATTCGCCACCGGTCGGATGGCATCCTCGTCCGGCGCCGTTCGCATCGGGGCAAGCCGGACAATGTTTTGCTCCGAAATAGGAATCATCTTCAGGTAACCCTCTTTCAGCCGTCGCTGCAATGCACTGCGTGAGGTCAGGGCTGTAATTTGCACTGCGGCCACGTCGCTCTGCGTGTGCAGATTGGCCAGCTCAGTCTCCAGAGACTTCTTGCGATCGCCGAGCCGATGTAATTGCAGCGTGAGATAAACATAACAAAGACCGGCAAGGGCGAGGAACGTGGTGATGACAATCCAGCGCGCCAGCGATGCGGCGTCGACCTGATTGACGTTTTGCCGTCGTGTCCTCATCCCATTTTTTCCGCTACCCGCAGTTTCGCGCTGCGCGCTCGCGGGTTAAGGCGCTGTTCGGTGTCGCCCGGCTCGATCGGCCGCGGAGTGATTATAACCAGATCGCGCGCTTCATTGGGGCGCGGTTGCGGCCACTCCGGCCGATCCAAATACTCGCGGCTGTGGTCGCGGAAGAAATTTTTCACAATCCGATCCTCGAGCGAATGAAATGAAATCACGGCCAGCCGCGCCCCGCCCTGGAGGCGCTGCGTCAGCACCCGCAGCCCTTCCTCCAAGGCGCCGAGTTCATCGTTCACCTCCATGCGCAAGGCCTGAAACACTTGTGTCGCCGGATGTCGGCGGCCATGACGGCCAACAATTTTCTCAATCGCGCGCGCCAGAGGCAGGGTCTCGAGAAACGGCGTGGTTTTACGCTGTTTTACAATGGCACTGGCAATCCGACGGGCAGCGGGTTCTTCGCCCAGATCTCGAAACAGCCGCGTCAGTTCTTCCTCGCCGTAAGTATTCACAATCGTGGCCGCAGTTACTTCCGCGCGTGGATCCATCCGCATGTCGAGCGGACCATTGCGCAGCAAACTGAAGCCACGCTCGGCGTTCTCTAACTGACGCGAGGAAACACCCAGATCGAGGAGCGCTCCGCCAATTCGCTTCATGCCAAGCGAATCGAGAATGCGATCGGCAAACCGAAAGTTTGCCTGCCGCAGCGTCACGCGATCGCCAAATGGCGCCAGCCGCTCTCTTGCTTGCGCAATTGCATCCGGGTCCTGGTCGAGCGCGAGGACATTGGCGCCCGCCCGCAAAATCGCTTCGCTATGTCCTCCGCCGCCGCACGTCCCATCGAGGATCACCGTTCCAGACCGGATTTGAAGATGTTCAATAACTTCCGGGACCAGGACAGGCCAATGGTAAATGGGCTCCTCTTTTTCCTGCGCTTCTTCCTCAAAAGCCAGCGGCCGGGTCGCGAACCAGATGGGACGTTCAAAGAGCAAGTCGTTCATTTCTACAGGCCGATTACGTTCGCCACATGCTGGTAAGTCGGCGTCTCCTCCTCGTGGGCGCGGCGCCAGCGCGCCAGGTTCCAAATCTCAAAGCGGCCGCGCCCGCCTACGAGCGCGACTTCACCTTTCAACCCGATGACGCGGCAAAGGTCTTCCGGCAAAACCAGGCGGCCTTGTTTATCGGCAATACCGTGCTGGGCACGCGAATGCAGTTGCCGCAGGAAAACCCGCCGGTCGCGCGGGGTAACGCCGGCGCTGGTTTCAACCGAGGCGGTCATGCGGGCAAACTCCTCCGGGGGAATGACGAGCAGAAACTGGTTTTGGGAATCAGGGAGCAGGATAAATTCTTCCGTTTGGTTTCGGCGCCAGCGTGAGGGGATGGTGATGCGATTTTTGGGGTCAATGGCGTGTTGGAATTGACCGGCGTAAAAGGGCTGAGATGAAGGGTTTGTTTCCATGCGCCGACGGGAATAAAATCCACATCAATCCACTTTGACCCATTTTTAACCACCACCGCCTGTTGGGGTCAATACCATTTTCCTATTTCTTTTCTTCTCACCCCCTTGCCGCTACTTTTCGCCCTACAATGCCCCGTTTTTCCTTTCTCCTTTTCGCTTTCGCGACCGCTTCCCTCATCCACGTCGCGCCCGCTCAAACGCCCGCAGGCGACATTCACGTCAGCGTGGTCCTCAACAGCGACGGCTCCCGCACTACCTACGAGACCGATCTTCCTAACCGCAAATCGGTGGCTACTACGGCCGAACGAGACGGCAAAGTACGCGAAAAGATCCGCTACGAACTCGATGAAAACGGTCGGTTTCTGCGCAGTGATGTGTTTGGCCCAAAGGATCAGTTCCGTTTCTCGGCCAAGTATCGTTATGACGCGAACAACCGGCTCGTGGAGGAAACGCATTTCGCGAAAAATGAAACCGTTCTCGGTCGGCTCGTCTTTCGCTACGATGCAAACGGGCATCAGATTGGCTACTCTGCCTATGACGGCGCGGGTAAACTTCTCGGGCAAACGAGTGCCGCAGCAACCGCTTCGCCCTCAAAACGCCATTGACAGCCCGCTTGCCTGGGCGCGGAAAGAACGCTAGAGAAAGCGCGTGATTGAGTATCTCCAGAAAGGTGGCCTGCTGATGTGGCCAATCCTGATTTGCAGCATTATTTCGATCGCCGTTTTTGCCGAGCGGTTGTTCTATTTGCACCGCGCCACCATTCACGTGGGCGAATTCCTCAAGGGCCTGGCCAATCTGATCAAACGCCGCAATTTTGCCGAAGCTTTGCATGAATCGGCCGGGACGCCGGGTCCGGTGGCGCGCGTGATTCATGCGGCGATCATCCGGCACGATGCGCCCCGCGCGGAATTGCGCGAGATTGTACAGGAAGCCGGTCAGCTGGAGGTGCCGAAACTCGAGCGTTTCATGGGTGTACTTGCCACGCTTGCTTTTCTCACCCCACTCCTTGGGTTGCTGGGCACGGTTGCGGGAATGATCGAAACTTTTGGCGTGCTCTCGGCGAACGGCGGATATGCAACTGTCAATGAACTCTCAAGCGGTATTTACAAGAGCCTGCTCACCACCGCGGCAGGCCTGGTCGTAGCTACTCCCACCTTTGTCGCCTACAGCTATCTTTCCTCGCGGATAAACACAATGATGCACGACATGGAACGGGCGGGGATCGAGATCGTGCACCTGTTAACGGAATCCGAGCCGGAAAGCGGAATCATTTCCTTCCAACCAGCGGAAAGCGCTGCGCGCGATCTTCGACGAGAAAAATAAAGCCGCATGAAATTGGTGCGGACGAAAGATTATCAGTTCGGGTGGCTGCTCGTGTTTCCGCTGCTCGACGTAGTTTTTCTGATGATTTTGTTTCTCCTCTTGAGCTCGAATTTCATTCTCCAGCCGGGCATTTCCGTCAACGTGCCGTTCTCGAAATTCATGCTCGCACCCCAGGTTAAGTATCAAATCGTGAGCATTACCAATGGGTCGACGATTTATTTCCGGGATCAGAAAGTCTCAATCGAAGAGCTCGGCGCGCAATTCGACAACGCGAAACGTGAAGGTCGTTCAATCGTGATCAAAGCAGATCGTTTCACCCCTTATGATGCAGTCGTTCGCGTGGCCAATATCGCCCTGGAGCATGGAGTACCTTCGGTCGCGCTTGCTACGACCGCTCCGAAATGACGGCTTCAGCTGGCCCGCTCATCTTTAACTGGGCTCCGCCACGTCGGCACGCGCGCGCTCTGATTTTTTTTCTCATGGCGTCGCTTCTTTTGCATGCGGCCTGTTTTTATATTTTCCAGATTGTTTATCCACCCACGGTGGCCTTGCTGCCGGCTCCGGCCCGGCTGCATTTGATTGCACCGGAGAATCCGGAATCTATTGCCTTTCTCCGCTGGGTTGAGGCGGAAGATCCGGCTCTGGCGACGACAACACAGCGCACGGCTGCGCCCAAGGCGCTGGAACTGCCAACGCTACAGCACATTCCGTCCTACGCGACGCACGAAGCAAAGTTGAAACCGCTCCCGGTCCGTCCGCCCGATTTAAGCATTCCGAGTTCAGCCCCGATTGGCGCCGTAAGAATGCCAGCGATGAACACGGCCGCTGTCGTGCCCTCGATCGTGCGCAGGACCACTGTTTTGGCCGCACTGCCCCAAGAGCGAAGTGTAACAGCTCCACCGGATTTCGCTTTCCACGCCAGCCGTGCCGACGCTCCAGCAAATGCCCGGTTTCGGATCGCGATCGATCCCGCCGGCGCGATTCGATTTTGTTTCATGATGGAGTCCTCCGGGGATGGCGTTCTCGATGAACAGGCGCGAAATTTTCTTCAGCTCTGTCGAGTGTCGGCCGCGCAAAATCAGGAGCCGTCGTCCGGCTTGCTTTGGGGCGTTGCGACAATTCTCTGGGGAAACGATATCACGCCGCCTGCCGCCAATAACCCACCTGCTGCTAAACCGTGATCCGGGTCAGCTTGGCGAGCCTGGTGGCAATTTACCTCCTCCTTTTCCTTGCGGCGGTATTCCTCTTCTGGTTAAGTAGTGAATGGAACCGCAGACGTCGCGAGCGGAAGGCTTTTCGTTATCGACTGCGGTGCGTGATCTGCGGTCTGGAATTCGAAGACCGGACCGATGCGTTGTTGCCGCGCTGTCCCCGCTGCGGCAGTTTGAACGAACGATTTAAATTCGACCGTATTTGATATGGGAATGTGGATTGGCCGAAACAGAAAAGCGCGCGTGACTTACGGATTCGACGAAATCGCGCTCGTGCCGGGCCGTATCACGATCAATCCAAATGAAGTCGATACGACCTTTCGTTTGCCGCGCAAGGATGCCGATCCGATCGTGCTCAAAATACCCATTCTGGCCAGCGCCATGGATGGCGTGGTCGATGTCCGATTTGCCATCGCAATGAGCAAGCTGGGTGGACTCGCCGTCCTGAACCTCGAGGGCGTGCAGACGCGTTACAAGAATCCGCAGGAAGTGCTGCAAAAGATTGTCGAGGCCGAGAAGGCGCAGATCACCTCACTGTTGCAGAAGATTTATCAGGAACCCGTGCAGCCAGAGCTAATCGCCGCGCGCGTCCGCCAGATTAAAGATGGAGGCGCGCTGGCCGCCGTAAGCTCGATTCCGCAACGCGCAGCCGAATTTGGCGCCCTCGCGCAGGAAGCAGGTGCAGACGTCTTTGTTGTGCAGAGTACGGTCTCCACCGTCCGCCACCTCTCATCTGAATATAAGTCGCTCGATCTGGCAAAATTTTGTGCCGACATGCGCATCCCGGTCATCGTCGGTAATAGCGTCGGATATGATGTGACGCTGGAGATTATGAGCTGCGGACCGGCCGCTGTTCTCGTCGGTGTGGGACCCGGCGCAGCCTGTACATCGCGCGGTGTGCTCGGTCTGGGGGTCCCCCAGGTCACGGCAACTGTCGATTGTGCCGCGGCGCGGGACGCTTATTTCAAAAAAACAGCGCGTTTCGTTCCCATCATCACCGACGGCGGAATGAGCAAGGGTGGCGATGTTTGTAAAGCTCTGGCTTGCGGGGCCGATGCAGTCATGGTCGGGAGCGCCTTCGCCAAAGCACACGAGGCACCTGGCCGCGGCTACCACTGGGGAATGGCCACGCCCCACGCTAATTTGCCTCGGGGCACCCGGATCAAAGTTGGAGCAACTGGCTCTTTGCAGCAGATTTTGTTTGGGCCGGCAGAAGTGGATGACGGTAGCCAAAATCTGGTCGGTGCGATTACAACCTGCATGGGCAACGTCGGCGCACGCGACATCGCGGAATTTCAACAAACGGAGATCATCATCGCACCATCCATCAAGACCGAAGGAAAGCTTTTCCAAACCGTGCAAAGCGTCGGGATGGGAACCCGCTAACCGAAGGCGGTTGACGCTGGGCTGGCTTTCGACACCTTTCGGCTCCTCCCGAGCTTTTAAATCATGAATGATCGCCGCGTTGTTATCACCGGTTTGGGTGTCATCTCCCCTGTCGGTAACGACCTCAACACATTCTGGTCGAACCTGACGAACGGCGTCAGCGGGATTGATACAATCACCAATTTTGACACAAAGAATTATGACTGCCGCATCGGGGGAGAAGTGCGCGGGTTCGAGCCGAAGTGTTTTTTTAAAAATCCAAAAGATGTGCGTCGGACCGACCGGTTTGCTCAGCTCTCGATGGCGGCCGCGAAAATGGCGATGGCCGACGGAAGCATCGATATGGCAGTTGAGGATCCGGACCGTTTTGGCGTGCTCGTCAGTAGCGGCATAGGCGGCCTGAAGACACTCGAAGATCAATACACAATTCTCCTCGCGAAAGGTCCCCAACGCGTCTCGGCTTTCACCATCCCCATGTTGATCAGCAATATGGCCAGCGGCCTCATCTCAATGGAATTCGGCATGCGCGGTCCGAACATGTGCATTGTCACCGCCTGCGCCACCTCGAACAATGCCATCGGAGAATCGTGGCGGATGATCAAATTTGGCGACGCCGATGTATTTCTCGCCGGCGGTTCCGAAGCCGCGATTATCCCAATTGGCCTGGCCGGATTCGGTGCCATGAAAGCGTTAAGTACGCGCAATGACGAGCCCACCCGCGCCTCGCGCCCCTGGGATCGCGACCGAGACGGCTTTGTCATCGGTGAAGGAGCTGGCGTTGTCATAGTCGAGGAGCTTGAGCGGGCGAAAAAACGAAACGCCAAAATCTATTGTGAATTGGTCGGCTATGGTCTGAGCGCGGACGCCTATCATATGACCGCCCCGCCGCCGGACGGCGGAGGCGCGGCGCGTGCCATGCAGTTTGCACTCGAGCACGCAAAAATTGCGATCGACGAGGTTGATTACATCAACGCGCATGCCACCTCGACCGGTCTCGGTGACATCGCTGAAACGCGCGCGATCAAAACGGTTTTCGGCAAGAGCGCGAAAACTGTTTCCATTAGCTCAACCAAATCCATGACTGGCCATTTGCTCGGTGGTGCCGGAGCCGTTGAAATGGCGGCTTTT
>JGI1027J12803_100057316_pt1 | contig 14219 bp, 8 predicted proteins | sample IowNatreferecore_FD_12803 | JGI IMG/M metagenome (IMG submission 12803) | reverse complement strand
GGCGGTGTGGTTGAGAGCCACATCGCGGCTATCGGCAACAATACGGTCAATGAACTTGATCTTGCGTGGCTCGAGCGTGAGTGCGCCGTAGCGCTTGTCCAATGCGGCGAGGTCGGAAGCCGGCAGCTGAGCGATCTTCTTGTCGAAAATATTGTGCTCGTGAACCGCGATCACGCCAAGCCGCCAGCCTGTGCAACCGAAATATTTCGAATACGAGTACACGCCGATGGTGTTGTGAGGCAGCTCTCCGAGCAGCGACCGGAAATCCTCGACAAAGGTGCCGTACACGTCGTCGGTCAGCAGCATGAGGTCAGGACGTTTCTTCGTCACCAAGGTCGCAAGCTTGTGGATGGTCTCCTTGCTGAGCGCCATGCCTGTCGGATTGCCGGGATTGACGACGAAGAACGCTTTGATCTTGGGGTCCTCCAGCTTTTTGATCTCCGCGTCGGTGAACTGAAAGCGATTCTCCTGGGGGGCCGCGATGTTGACTACTTTCAAGTCGTAGTCCTCGAGGTGCGTCATCTCGACATAGGGCGTGAAGATCGGGGTGGCCAGTGCGATCGTGTCGCCCGGATGCAGCAGACGATTCGCCTTGAGGGTTTTAAAGATGTAGCACATCGCCGCTGTCCCGCCCTCCACCGCGTAGAGGTCGAACTTGCCGGCGGGCTTGGGTTTCCCACACATCGCCCACATCAGGTATTCGTGCGTGATGCGCTCGTTATGGACCAGCATCCGGTCGGGGACCGGGTAGTTGTCGCCGATGATCGAATCCACCAGCTCATGCACGAAGGCGTCCGGCTGGAAGCCAAACTTATCCACGGCAAACCTCACACTCCGGGCCAGGAAGGACGCACCCGGCAAATCGTGATGCTCGGCTAGCCACGTGTCCATGCGGCGTGCGATGCCCGCCGCCTGAGGCATTCCTCCCAAACCGGCGGTGCTCTCCATCACACGCTTACTCTCGGTGATCGCGAACTGGCCGAGGAGGAAGAAGCCTTCGCGTGGAACGGTGGCGATCCAATTGGGATTGCCACGGCCGGCATTCAGAAAGGCGTGTTGCGTCCGTTGCGAAGTCTTCTTCGCCAGCTTAATCAGCTCGTCTTTAATCTCAAACGGGCTGAGCGTTTCAAATTTCTTGAGGTCTATGATTTCCGCGGTCATTTCCATCAGTCCTTTCGGTTTAATATCTAAGTCAGCATGATGATCAAAACCATGCCCCAAATCGTGAGAAATGTGTTACCGACAGCGTAGGTAACGGTGTATCCAAGCGCGGGTACCTGGCTATGGGCTCGGTCGCAAATCAACCCGAGCGATGCTGTCGTCGTGCGCGCACCAGAGACTACTCCGAGCACCAGCGCGTCATGGAATCGGAACACATACTTGGCCAGGAGCATACCGAGAATGAGTGGAACCGCGGTGGCCAGCGCTCCCCACAGGAACAAGCCGATCCCCTGCGTCTTCAGGCCGTTTACGAAGCCCGGTCCGGCCGAAATACCCACGATCGCGATGAAGATATTCAGCCCCACCGAGTTCATGAACCAGACCGTCGACGACGGAATGCGGCCGAAGGTCGGATGTACGGAACGCAGCCAGCCGAAAATCAGCCCAGCGAAGAGTGCGCCCCCCGCCGTGGATAAGGTGATCGGGACTCCGCCCACCTGCCACACCAGCGCGCCGATCAATGCGCCGATGGTGATGGCTCCGCCGATGAACGCAACGTCAGCGACATCGGTTGGACGGTCGGCAATACCCAGCATCTTGATGGCCGCAGCGGTGTCCTGCGTCCGTCCGACAATGGTCAGAATGTCGCCGCGGCAGATTACCGTGTTCGGCATAATCGGAATCGAGGTCGCCGTGGCGCCGCGCACGATCTTCTTCAGGAATACGCCGCGCGCTCCGGGCATTCGCGACAAATCGGTCAACGTTTTCCCCTCCAGCTCCTTATTGCTCACGTAGACGTCGATGCCTTCGATGGGCATGCTCACCAGTTCAGGGTCTTCAATCTCCTCGGCCGCTGGTCCGATCACATTCACCAACAGGTCGCGCCTGCCCGCAACCGCTACAACATCGTTCTCGTGCAAGACGGTCTCCGAGCTGCCGTCCTGGATGACTCCGTCATGCCGAACGCGAAGCACGAAGACGCGCGAGTCAGGGACCAGCGCTTCAGCATCCGCCGCGCGCAGACCATCGGCCCGTCCACCTGGCTTCAAGCGATAGGCGCGCACTTCCCAGAGGTGCCATGAGGACCCCGCTCCGCCCAACTCCCGCCCGCCCCCTCCCTGCAGCTCTTCGTATTCCTTGCAGGCTTTCGGGAGATTGATGTTAAGCAGTACAGGACCGAATAATCCAATAATGATCGCCGAGCCTACCGTACCGAACAGATAAGTGACCGCGTAGGCAATCGGCATGGAATCGATCATCCGCTTGGCATCCGCTGCTGCCAGGCCAAGCCGGTTGATGGCGTCCGTTGAAAGACCCATGGCCGCGGAGAGAGTCTGCGACCCCGAGTAAAATCCCGCCGCGTAGCCCAAGTCGTAACCCGCGATTTTTACGATGGCATAGGGGACCAATAGTGACAACACGCATTGCGCCACCGAGAACAATGCTTGTGGCACGCCGTCTTTGGCAATGCCGCGGACGAACTGCGGCCCAACGCCGTAGCCGACAGCGAACAGAAAAAGGAGGAACATCATCGCCTTAAGGGGCTGTGCGATGGTAATCCCAATCTGTCCAATTAAGACGCCCGCCAGCAAGGTGGACGTAACCGCTCCCAGGCCGATCCCGCGAAAAGTGAACTTGCCAAAGTAGTACCCCAGCCCTAGCGCGAGGAAAATGGCGATTTCAGGATATTGTTTGAGTGTCGCGGCGAACCACTCGAGCATCCTGTTACAACCTCCTAGGATTGGCTGGCATTTCGGGGACTGCCGCTAACCTGATGGTCGAATTCGGAAGCCAGATGCAGAATATGATTGAGACTGCCCGGGACACGACCTCGCGAGACTTCACTTAAGCAGCAAAACGATTACGGTGCCCCACAGAGCCAGTAGGACATTGCCGACAGCGTATGAGACTCCGTACCCAAGCGTAGGCACAGCGCTCTTTGCAGCCTCCTGGACGGCGGCCAGCGCGGGGGTCGCGGTGCAGCCTCCCGCAATGACGCCCAGCATCACACCGGGATGCATCTTGAATAGATAACGTCCGGCGATCACTCCCGTGAGCAGCGGAAGCATGATGGTGATCAATCCCGCGAGAAGGAGTGTCGGCCCCGAAGCCTTCAAGCCCCTGACGAAATCCGGGCCAGCGTTGAGCCCGACGATAGCCACGAATCCGGAGAGTCCGATGGATTCGAAGATCCACAGTGTGGGTCCGGGAATACGACCGAAGATGTTGGGCTTGGCCGAGCGAAGCCATCCGCAGACCAGCCCTCCCAGCAGCACGCCGACGCTGATGCTGAGTCCGATTTCGAGACTGCCAAAGTGAAGTGCCGGTATGCCGATCAAAGCGCCGGCCACAATTCCCAGTGCAATCACGACCATATCGGCTGCGTCGCTCGGACGGTCGGCGACGCCGATGGCAGCAACTGCGGCGGCGATGCGGCTCGTGGGTCCAACGATGGTCAAAACGTCACCCCGATGCACTTGAGTGTCGGGAAAATGAGCCACCACCGATCCGGCTCGCGAAATCTGGCGAAGGAAGAGTCCGCGTGCCATAGGTTGGCCGGCCAGTTCGCGGAGCGTTAGTCCATCCATATTTCCGTTTGTAAGGACCACGTCGACCATCTCCACTGAGGTATCCAAAAGTTCGCGGTCGTCCACTTCGGAGAGGTGCAACCGATTAAGGTCCAGCTTCTCGGTCAGAACCTCGCGGCGGCCGCTGATACCGATGGTGTCCCCGACGCGGAGCGCGATGGATGGCTCAGCATCAGCCACTAATGTGCCGCTGTGGATGCGGTCGATGAAAAAACGTTCGCCGGAGCCGGACGCTTCCACCTGGCTAACCGTCTGTCCGATCAACGGTGAGCCTTCGTTAAGCAAGTAGCTGCGCAGTTCAAACTTGCGCCGCGCAGAAATTCCTTCCTGACTCCCGCCTTGCATTTCATTTTCCAGCTTGCGGCATTCCGCAGCCAGGTCCACACCCAGAATCTTGGGGGCGATCTGCGACAAGAACCATGCTGCGCCGATCACGCCGATCAAATAGGTGACAGCGAAGGCGACTGGAATATTATTGATTAGAGTCTGTTTGTCAGGATCCGCGAGAGAGAGGCGGCTGATTGCGTCACTAGCCGTGCCGATGGAGGCGGACTCGGTGAGTGCGCCCGCGACCAGACCGCCGGCAGTACCGGCATCGTAGCGAAAGATCAGGCTTACACCGAAAGCGGCGATGAGTCCGGTGGTGGCAACAATCGCGGACAGTGCCGCCTGCGTCAGACCTCCTCCCCGGAGTCCGCGAAAGAACTGCGGCCCGGTGCGGAACCCAATGGCAAAGAGGAACAGAAGGAAGAAGCACTGCTTCACGTCGCCGGATATCTTGACGTTCAGCTGTCCTACCAGTACGCCGGCCAGCAGCGTCCCGGTTACGGCGCCGAGTTTGAAGCTGCCGATGGAAATCTTACCCAGGAGATAGCCGATTCCAAGCACAAGGAAGAAGACGATTTCCGGGTGTTTTCTAAAGTTTTCAAGGATCCAATCAAACACGGCGTTGTTCCTCCGCTGGTTCAGGTGAGCTTCGCGACTACACCTTTTCCAGCACGGAAGTTTTAAGAAGCTTCAATCCCAGCGATGCGTCGTAGCCGTGAATTTCTTTCACGTCGAGTTTGCGCATAAATTCGATAGTGTCGGACAGAATTACTTGACCGGGAACCATAATAGGGAATCCCGGCGGATAAGGAATCACGAAATTCGCTGAAACCAGCTCCGGACCTTCCTTCAGACGTTTGTCGATTTCGGGGCTAGCCAGCTTGACGTGTTCGCAATCCTGCGCCCGATAGGCGCAGAAGAATGCTCTTCGCATGTCTCCTTCGCTCGTGACGCTGTCGGAAGCCTCCCGAAAGTTCTTATGGAAGTAGCTGAAGTTGGGCAAATCAGGGACATCCTCCATCAGGTTCTTGACGCGGGCGGCGAAGGCCTGTTGTCCGGACTCGCCACTGCGAGCCAGCCGATTTTCGAGATCGCTCGATATATCGGCGAGGACCTTGATCAGGTTCGCGACATCGCTGCGGGTGTTGTTGATGTTGGTCTGGAGCAGCACGCTGTTGCGGGAGGTCTTGTTGAGTTGGATGTCGTAGTCGGCGGCCAGCATGTTCTTGAACGCGGTTCCGTCAAAGCCGGCGGAACCGCACACCAGGGTGAGGCGCGTCACGTCCAAGGCGAACTCGTCTTCCCGCAGGGCGCGTGCGGATTTCCCCCAGTCGTTGCCAGGCGTCAAATAATCGATGAAGCCCGACTTCCGGAAATCGGCAGGAATCATCTCATCGGCAGAGAGCACGCGGAAATACTTGGAGATGAGCGGATGAGAATTCACCTCGCGCCGGATGTCTAGCGCCAGTTGGATCGCGCGATTGACCAGCTCGTAACCTTCCAGTTCCATCTGCCGGCGCGCAATGTCGAGCGAGGCGATGATCTGCAGATTGGGCGAGGTGGACGCGTGCGTGAACACCGCCTCGTGGAACTGCTCTTCGACAGTCTTGTAATCTACGTCCTTCACTAGGACCATCGATCCCTGCCGCAAGGCGGACATGGACTTGTGCGTGGAATTGGTTTGATAGACGCGCAGGCGGACCTTGCTCGGATCCGGCAACAAAGCCATGTTTAGCAGAGACTCGTCGGACGGATCGAGGTCCGAGCCGTATGCCATGGCCTGAGTCTGGTAAGCCGCACGGAAATCCGGGTCCTTGAGTTTCTTTTCCAGAATGGCCGCGGCTCCCATCGCGGTGCGACGGCGATAGAAGGGACTGAACCGCGCAAAGCCGAACCATGCCTCGTCCCAGAGGAAGATTAGGTCGGGCTTGATCGCAAGGCACTCCTGCATGAAACGCTCGACGTTGTAGATATGCCCGTCGAAGGTGCAGTTGGTCAGCACCAGCATTCGCGCGCGATCCAGCTTGCCTGCTTTTTTCAGGTCGAACAGCGCCTTCTTTATACTCCGCAGTGGCACCGCTCCGTACATGGAGTATTGAGTGAGAGGGTACGCTTCGACGTACAGCGGCAAGGCGCCCGTTAGGACCGCGCCGTAGTGATGAGACTTGTGACAGTTGCGGTCGACCAGGACAATGTCTCCGGGTTTTAGCAGCGCCTGTTCCACCATCTTGTTCGCCGTAGAAGTACCGTTGGTCACGAAGAACACGTGATCCGCGCCAAATGCCCGAGCGGCCTTATCCTGCGCCACCTTGATGTTTCCGGTCGGTTCCAGCAGACTATCGAGGCCTCCCGTTGTGGCCGAAGACTCGGCGAGAAAGAGGTTCACACCATAGAAAGCGCCCATGTCCCGAATCCAGTTGGACTTGAAAATAGACTTGCCGCGCGCTATCGGAAGGGCATGAAAAGTCCCGACTGGACGTTGGGCGTACTTCTGAAGATTGTCGAAGTAGGGGGTGCTATAGCGATCCAATACGCCGTCGAGGATACTCAGGTGGATTTCGAGCGGCTCTTCTACCTGGTAGAAAATCCGCCGGATGCACCTGGCCTCAGGATCGCCGGCAGTTTTTTCCACTTGCCGATCGCTCAACAAATAAATGTCGAGCTCCGGACGCAGAAGTTTCAAGGTCTGCGCAAGTGAAATCCCATAATCGTGGGTTCCGTTCTTAATTGCGTCGACGCCAAGATGATTCGTGAGCACCTCGCGTAGGACCGGGCTGTTGTGAACGGAGGCGAACGGAATGGAATCGTAGATTACTACCGCCTGTACGCTTCCATTCAGGACGACTCCGAGCACCGCATCCTCAAAACTCCCCACCATTACAGGCTCGTAGACGAATTGGTCCAACGGGCGTCGCAGCTTGCGGAGTTCCTGGGCGGATTGTGCCCGAGCGGCAGGCCCTCCGGGTGTCACCACCAGAGTTTCGAAATAGGGTTTGTGACCGGCGCCCTCATGCCCGAGGCCCGCCACTGCCTCGGCGACCACATTGGGCGAATCGTCACCGTTTTCCCAATCGCCCAGATGACCTCGATAGGAACGCGACGAAATGGCCGCGCTAATCTGCTGGATCAGACGCGCAGCACCCATGGCATCACCCGAAGAAATCCGGTCGTCGACCTTGTGGAGCAGCGCCCCGCCGGGGTACGCGAAGAAGTCTTCCCAGGGCCTCAGGTCAGAAAGACAAGAGGCCACCTTTGCCCTATCCGTCTCTCTATCGGGCCGATGTTCCGCGGCTGATGCCTGCCAGGCATTCGCCGCATTTACCAGCATGCGCCACCGGTCCGAGCGTGCCTCCGCTACCGTGAAGAGTGCATCTACGCGAGGACTCGTCGTTAGAATCGTGCTCATAAGAGGTGTTGCTTTCTGTTAAACTTCCGTGCTTTTTGATCGTGAGTCGCGTTGCTTATTCTTTTCTTGCAAAGTTCAGGTCGTACTTCGCGCTGAACATGATGCGCGGGGCGTTGCGCGTAGAGTTGTCCCTATTCGTCACCCAGCCGTAAAGAAATTCGGAGCCCACGTTTAGCGACCCCACCGGATTCCAGATCAGGTTGCCGGCAACGTAATCGCTTTTGTGAAATGTCGAACCCGGCTGGAACGCCGTATTGTTGACCTGTACGAAACCATAGACCACGTTCGAGCGCAGCTTGGGTGACCACCAGTGCTGGTAACCGAAATAGGTCGCCGTGGTGGGCAGGGCCCGCAGGTACTGCTGGTAACTACTGACTACGGCAGCGTCAATACCCAGTCCAGATGTGTCATTCAGGTACCGCTGAATGCCGGGACCATAAGCGATCTGGTAGACAAACGTGTCCTTGTCATAGACCTTTTGGGAGCCGGCCAGATTGAAGCCCCAGCCGAAGACGCTGTCGCTCTTGCCATTCGCGAGATACGCCGCGATGGCGCGGAAGAGGCCGCCGAGTTGAACGTGGCCGCTCTCATATTCGTGACGCAGAGTGACCACGCCGTCCGGCGCCGGGCTGTTGGGCAGAGCGCTGAATTCCGGCGTCTTGAAAGCGACATCGGAGCTCGCTTTCTCAACGGAGAACCTCAGACTGGTCTTTTCCGCAAGTTTTAGGCTGTAGCGGATCTGCGGATTGCGAATGGCGACCTGGCTATTGGGACCCTGAAAATCCAGCGTATCGGGTCCGGCGTCCGGATCCTGGAAGTTGGAGAACGTCTGACCGATGAGGATGTTGTTGACCTGGGTGTACGCATGCCGTAAGCGCGGCGTGGTGGAACTGGAGCCGAAGAAATCGGCCTCCACGAAAAAGCGGACATCGCCCACCGCTTTGACGGGTACCCGGAAGTCCAGGTTGATTCGGGACGGCCGGATCGATACGGTCGTGTTATTTACGCCCGGCACTCCCGAAGGAATGCTGGATGGGACGAACTTCTCCGGATCTCCTGCAGGCTTGCCGTCGTAAAGCACATCTGTTTTGAAATAGCCGCCGATCTTGAGGAAAGTTGGCGTGCCAGGGATGCGAAAGAATCCGGGATACTTGGGATCCAGGGGAGCGTTGTCGATACGCGCCGCCGCCAGCTCATCCTGACTAAAGGTTTGATAGTTGGCTGTGGCTTGTCCCACGTGGGTCGAGGGCGGCGTGGGAGGCAGGGCGGATTGCTGATCGGCCGTGGCACTAGAGGACAGTGCGGTCGATTTGGTCTTTTCCATCTCATCAAGCCTGGTCTGCAGCTGCGCCACCAATTTCGCCTGGGCATCCATTTGGGATCGCAAGGAATCGAGCTGCTGCCGAAGTTCTTGTACGTTCTGCGGCTCCCTAGCAGGCTGCGCCGCGACGTGCGAGATCGCAGCGAGATATCCGATAACCAAATACCTTGTGTAGGTTTTCATAGTCCCTTCGCGAAAATGTTTTCGGAAAAATGTCTCCTGTGACCATTGATCGCAATGGGTTTCCAATCAGCAGCATAAGGATGCTGGGCTGTTATCTGGCGATCCAGTTTTTTCGCGGAAGAGTCTCCGACCGCCGCCGTTTATCACTCTCTGGCCAGCCTCGTGTAAAGGGCGCAACGGGAGAAAAATAAAATCGTTGGGCGGTTGACGGTTGTCTGTGTCACGAGACCGAATGTAGTGTATTCCTGCCTGTCAGTTCGCGCCCTCCTGGTCATTGGTTGGGCCGTCGGGGCTGCTCCTGGTGTCTTTTCACAATCTGTCAAGCCTAAGCCCCCGAAGCAAACCGTAACTCCCCCGAAGGAATCCGATCCCTATGGGCGCGACACACCGCGCGGAACCGTGATGGGTTTCTTGCGGGCGGTTCAAAGCGGCAAGCATTCCGCGGCCGCAATGTACTTGCAGCTCAGCGATAACGAACGCCGCGCCCGCGGGGCAGTGCTAGCCCGGCAACTCCAGGACCTGCTGGATCGGGCGTTTACTGGACATCTGCCACTCTCGAGCGACCAGCCGGATGGATCTCTCACTGACGACCTCGACGCGAATCGGGAGGTCCTAGGAACGATCACCAGTGGCGGGAAGACGATCCCGCTCTTGCTGGTTCGTACTCCGCCCGCACCGGGCCCTCGCGTGTGGCTCGTGGCGGCTGAAACGCTCCGTGAGATTCCCGATTTACATGCAAAGTTGGGAGGCACGCCTTCGGAAGGGATACCGGACTTCCTTGTGCGGATTCTCAGATTCCAACCTTCACAATGGCTGCTGTTTGCAATCTTCTTGCCCGTGTCCTGGGTTGCGGCCAAGCTAATCGTCTGGTCCATCACCGCAATATCTCGTGCCGTAAAGCGCTGGAGACATTTGGAAACGCCAGATCGGGGAATGCTACGCCGGCCGTTTACGCTTCTTTTAGCATTGGTGATGCATGCCATCCTGACGACCCGGCTTGAGTTGCCCCTACTAATCCGCTACCGCTACAGCCGGGTGTCGTGGATACTCATCACATTTGCCATGGCATGGCTAGTGTCGCGCCTGGCTCAGCGAACCGCTGCCATGGCCTCCCGGCGATTTAGCGGAAGCAAATGGGCCGCCGCGGGCGCGGCAGTGCTTCTGGGACGGCGTGTGTTCGACACGCTCCTCGGCATCGTGGTTGTGCTTCTGTCTTTGAACATTCTTGGATTCGACACACGCACTGCACTGACGGGTTTGGGCATCGGCGGAATCGCACTCGCGTTGGGCATGCAAAAGACTCTGGAGAACTTCGTCGGCGGAGTGAGTTTGTTATCCGACGGTATGCTGCGGATTGGCGACCGTTACAAGTTAGGTGATCGGGTTGGCACGGTGGAAGACGTGCGATTGCGATCTACGACCTTACGAACGATTGAGGGGACCGTCCTCACAATCCCGAACGGCGCCTTGGCCATCCGGGAGATTGAAACCCTGCCGGAGCGCCAGCGGATGCTAATGCAAAGCGTGATCCGGCTAAGTCGGGAAACGACCTTCGCTCAACTCCGTAACGTGCTCGCTGAGATCAGGCATATCCTTACTGCTCAGGAAAAGGTGGAGCAGGAAGAAGCTCGCGTACGCTTGGTGGGGTTTGGTGAATCTTCTCTGGACCTGGAGGTGTATGCCTATGTCCAAGTTTCGGAGTCACCGGCATTCCTCGCGATCCAGGAGAGTATCCTGTTCCAGATCATGAGTGCGATCGAGGCAAGCGGCACGCGTCTCGCCTTCACGACGCACATGGTAGTTGTCGCGGACAACGGCCTGGCTGAGCATGCACGGCAAGCTGGCGCTTTGCCCTTGCTTAAGGAGTCAAAGGCTGGCGGGCCGTCATGAACCGAGTGGATGGCCCCGAATTGCTCGGCTGAACAACTGCCCGCCGCTGCGCGATCGTCAGCTAGCCTTTCTTTGGTGGAGGCGGGTAGTTTTTCAAAAGCTTCGCAAGTCCCTTGCGCAGGTTCTTCTCGCGTTTCTCCGGTTTCGCCTTCGTGTCGAGCGTCTTGCTTGCGGAGCCACGCCACACGAGTTTCTTTTCCGCCGGGTCGTACATGTCCAGGCTCACTTCGCCGATTATGATGGTCTCCGTCGTAGAGGTGCTGAATCCCCCGCCGCCTCCGTACCAACCACCGCCCCAACCCGGGCCATAACCCCAGCCGCTGTCGTAGCTGGTGACTTGCTTCTCCTTGTTGAGGGTTACCTGATAACCCACGAATAGATCCGCAGTGTCGGCCTCGGTCCTGGTCAAGCCTTTGGTGGCTAACTGCTCATCTGTGGCACGCTTCAGTTGCGTATCTGCAAGCTGGTTGAGCTGGTCCGCCCCTTTGATCTGAACCCATTTGTAGGTTCTGTACTTCGAAAAGTTCGCGTCCGCGGCAAAGTTGTAGCGCACGTCCTGCGCCAATGCTCCGACAGCAAGCAATGGGACTAGGAATGTCAATCTGATCGATCTCATAGCAGACTCCTTCGCTTCCTTTTTTACTGACTGCGAGATTCCGTCGTGGGAATGTTTCGGTCGTGCTGCGTTGATGACGACAACGATTGGTGCGATGCAAAACCTTGATTCAGCGCGTGGAAGGTCGAATACCAGGCAATTGTCCTAGGTTCGGGAGCCGAATTACCTGGCAATTGTCCTAGGCTCGATTTCGGATAACCCGGCAATTGTCCTAGGCTAATACGGCCAAGAGGGACAATCTCCCAGACATATCGGCCCTCCAGGGACAACGCAACGTATGCGAGTGTCCCGTGCGGGCCAATGTGGGCTTGGACCATTCGGCTCGGGATCGCTTATCCCTTAAAACACATGGTTTTGTATAGGAACAACCCCACGGCACCGGAAGTGCAGAGCTTGGTTTCTGCAACACAAGTCTTCGATTGGTGGGGGGTAAGCATGATATCAGAGTGCCGAAATATTACTAAATTGATTGACGCCCAACTGGTCGGAATGGCCAAGCAGGGTGATCGTGATGCGTTTGGAGAACTGATCCAACGACATCGCCGCAGATGTGCAAACCTGGCTACGTCCATTCTGCGACACGGCGGCGAAGCTGAAGAAGAAACACAGAATGCCTGTTGGAAGGCGTTCCGTCACATCGACCAATTTCATGGAGAGGCCGAATTCTCAACCTGGCTGCTGCGCATTGTCGAAAACCAGTGCTTGATGCTGATCCGCCGGAGACGCTTGGCGCAGTTCATCCACCTGGACGACCTCAATTCGGAGCGCGGTAGTGGACCGATCCAACTGCCGGCTCCGGATGCAGACCCGGAGGGCGCGCTCGGCAAGCGCGAAGTATTGCAGGCATTGCAGACCGAGATTCGCGGTATTCCGCCGCTGTTGCGCAACGTGCTAGTGATGCGGGACGTGGAAGAAATGCCGCTGATCGATCTGGCCGCGCGGTTGGGAATCACGGTTGCCGCAGTGAAATCCCGACTGCTACGCGCCCGCGCAGAGCTACGCCGCCGCATGCTGCGACACTGCACGCCTGCCGGCGCGTCGACGCTGCTGACCGACGTCGCCGTTCCGGCGCGTAGAGTCTTTCAACACAACGTCCCGATATAGTCATCCATCGGGCACACAGCGCATCTCTTTGCCCAGCCGAACCCCAATTACGGACAATCGGCTGGACGTAGGGCTCCCCGATGAATGGGGATCACGGATAATCAGACAATAGTGGGTGTGTCTGACCACCGAGCACTGGCAAATTGAAGTTGATTACCTGGGTGAATCCCTAGTCCTGCTTCAAGGGAACAATCCAATTAGCGGCGCGCAGGTATTTCAGCAAATGACAAGCCGGCTCAGCAGGGATCAGATCGTCCAAAACCACTAGCTCGTCGTCCGATGCCCCTACGGCGAGCCTTCCCGGGGTATCGCCCAGCGCAGCAGAGAACGCCTTCCGCGGCATCGGCGCAACATAGACCTTCACGTTGGTCGCCAGGAGCCGGCCCAGACCTTCCAGTAAAGTTCCAGGCAGATTGTGGTAAAAGGTCTCGTTAAGGATTTTCGCCGCGGCTGCGACGCTCAGTACAAATCGCACCGGTTCCACCGAATGTCGCCGCAGGTAACGGGTCAACAGATAGGTTTCTGCATAGTCGCTGGCAAGGACGGGGCTGCGGGCAGCTAGTTGACCAATGCACTCCAGCATCCGATTGTGGAAGACTTCCTCGACGCCGGCGACGGGCCGTGTGGAGAGCTCGGTGAGTGCGACCGGCTCGCGTTCGAACGGTCCGCATTCCTCAACCAGCATCCGGCAGCCCGATTGTAACGACGCCGGATCAAGCAGCGCCGCCTTTTCGAACGTGCCGCGCATGACCAGGAGAGGCCGCTTCCGCAGCAAGCTGGATGGCTCGACCACGCGCCCGTTATCGAAAACGATCGCATGTGCCATCTGACGGCCGAGTAGCGCCAAACACCACGCGCGCACATCCTGGTTCAAGAACGCCGGACCGTCGAACTCAATCACGTCGATTTCGATTCGGTCGATGCTCAGATCGTCGTATAGCGCCGGGAGAAATTCTTCGATGTCCGCTCGTTGGTAATGGGCGGCGTAGATCAGGTTTACGCCCAGGATTCCGATGGCCTGTTGCTGCTGTTGCGCGGTCGGATCGCAGAGGTTGATGTGCAGCAGCAGCTGGCTGGGCGGAGCGGCGGGCTCCGTTTGGAAGCGAATGCCAACCCATCCGTGCTGCTCATTGTCGCCCTGATAGTTGCGGGCCGCGATCGTGTCCGCAAATGCGAAAAAGCGCGTTTCTTCCGAGCGAGTATCGCTGAGACACTCCAGAAGCAACTGATACTCACGGTCGAGCATCGCCAGCAACCGCTCTTTGGACACGTATCGCGTCCCGGTGCCATAGATCTCGTCGCTCACCTGCTTGTCGTACGCGGAAATCGCTTTGGCCACGGTGCCCGAGGCCGCGCCCACACCGAGGAACCAGCGCGCCACTTCCTGCCCAGCGCCGATTTCGGCGAGCGTGCCGTAGACCGACCTGTCGAGGTTTAGCGAGAGTGCCTTGCCGTGAGTCTCATGACGGTGGGAAGCAGTTGGAGGAGGCGCAACCACCGTTAAAATCCAGGAAGGCTATTGCCACCCGCCGCCCAGCGCTTTGTACAACTGCACCAGCGAAATCAATACATCGCGCCGGGCTTGCGTGAGCTGTTGTTCCGCCGACAGACGCTGGCGCTCGG
>JGI1027J12803_100107476_pt1 | contig 14225 bp, 15 predicted proteins | sample IowNatreferecore_FD_12803 | JGI IMG/M metagenome (IMG submission 12803) | reverse complement strand
TCAATAGCAAGAGTAAAGACGCGCAAATATAGCCGACCACCGGGGAGAGCAGCAGGGATTTGCCGATGTTGGCTGCTTGTCCCCAGTCGACGCCGCTGGTGCCGGTACGAGATGCCATCAGCTGGTTCGCGATGCCGACGCCGATGATGGAGCCGATAAGGGTATGAGAACTCGAGGCTGGGAGGCCGAAGTACCAGGTGCCGAGATTCCAGAGGATGGCGGCAACGAGAAGGGCGAACACCATGGCGAAACCGGCGCTGCTGCCGACCTGAAGGATGAGTTCGACGGGGAGGAGCGAGACGATACCAAAGGCGACCGCGCCGGTGGAGGTAACGACACCAAGGAAATTCCAGAAGCCGCTCCAGGTTACGGCAATGTGCGGGTCGAGCGAGTGGGTGTAGATAACGGTGGCGACGGCGTTCGCGGTGTCGTGAAAGCCATTCACGAACTAAAAGCCCAGGGCGACGAGCAGCGCGACGCCGAGCAAGATATAGGGCATCGCCGATCCAGTCCGCATCTCGGACAGGTCTCGGGCGAGATTCCAGCCGATGTAGATCACAGCGGCAATCGCCACCGCAGCGAAAATAAGAGTGCCGATCCTGCCGGGACCTTTGGCAAATTTCTCGTGGAGCGCGGATGCGCCTGGAACTGCAGGCGACGAAGGAGATGTTGCGGCGGTGGCCATAATGGCTCCTTGCGATGTGACCTGAACTGCGGGTGGGGGAAGTTATACGGAAGCGCGGTTACAGGAACTTGAATGCGCTGTGGCGGTTTGTTCACGCAACGACAATTTCTTGACAAAGAAAGAGGCGACGGCGCACCGTAGGCCCGGGGCATCAGCAGAATTCAAGTCACCCGCAAGTGAGGTTTTTTCAATGCATAGCGCACAGTACGACGCAATTGTGATTGGCGCGGGCCAAGCGGGGGTTCCACTGTCGCAGGCGCTGGCCGGGGCCGGAATGCGCACCGCGCTGGTGGAGCGCGAGCATGTGGGCGGGACGTGCATCAACGAAGGATGTACGCCGACGAAGACGATGGTGGCGAGCGCGCGGGTGGCGTATCTAGCGAGGCGGGGGGCGGACTATGGCGTTCGAACGGGGAAGTTGGACATCGATTTGGCGAAGGTCCGCGAACGGAAGCGGGCGATTGTCGAGAGCTTTCGCAATGGAAGCCAGGGGCGCATCGAGAAGACGAAAAACCTGGAATTGATTTTTGCGGAGGTGGAGTTTACGGGCGAGCGATCGCTGAGAGTGCGAAAAGCTGGCGGAAGCGAAGCGGGGTTGAGCGCCGAAAAAATTTTTATCAATGCAGGGTGCCGGCCGGCGGTGCCGAAACTGGAAGGGCTAGGCGGCGTACCGTTTCTGAACAGCACCAGCATCATGGAACTGGAGCAGGTTCCGGAGCATTTGATCGTATTAGGTGGAGGATATGTTGGATTGGAATTCGGGCAGATGTTCAGGAGGTTCGGGAGCAGAGTAACGATTGTTCAGTCTGGCGGACAGCTGTTGGGGCGCGAGGATCCGGATGTTGCCGAAGCCGTGCTGGGGATCATGCGCGAGGACGCAATTGAGGTGCTATTGAACGCCGAGGCGAAGGGTGTGGGTGGTGGTAAGGGCGAAGTTCGAGTGGCGGCGGAAAGCAAAGGCCGGACCGCGGAGATCAGCGGAAGCCATCTGCTGGTGGCGGCTGGGCGCGTGCCGAATACGGATCGCTTGAATCTCGGCGTGGCGGGAATCGCGAGCGACGAAAGGGGATTCATTCGAACCAACGACAAGCTGGAAACGAACGTGGCTGGTGTCTATGCATTGGGAGATATCAAGGGCGGTCCGGCGTTCACGCACATTTCGTATGACGATTTCCGGATCATTCGAACGAACTTGATTGAGAAGGGAAGTGCGGCGATTGCTGGGCGGCTCGTTCCGTACACGGTGTTTATTGACCCGCAGCTGGGGCGCGTGGGCATGAGCGAGAGCGAAGCGCGTGAGCAGGGGCGACCGCTCCGTGTGGCGAAGATGCCGATGAATTATGTGGCACGAGCGCTCGAAATGGACGAGTCGCGCGGCTTTATGAAGGCTGTCGTGGATGCCAAGACGGATCAGATCTTGGGCGCGGCGGTTTTGGGAATTGAAGGCGGCGAGATAATGTCGCAACTGCAGATCGCAATGATGGGGAAGCTGCCGTACACGGCGCTGAAAGATGGCGTGTTCGCGCATCCTACGCTGGCAGAGTCGTTGAACAATTTGTTCGGACACTTTGTGGAACGCTAGCGCGGGAAACAAACACCAGATCCTCGGTGCTAAAAACCCCAAGTGGTTGCCAAGCACTCTCCGGTCGGAGCTGAAGCGCCTACTCCGGGGAATGTAGTATGTCAAAAGACGCGCCCTAACTGGAAATAGAGTTTGCGGTGGCCGCTGTCGCCGTAGCTGCCGCCGATCACCAGCGGGCCAAAAGCAGTTTCGGCCAGGACGCCGACGGCCACGTCGTTTGGAAAAGCGGTCTGCAGCGGAAATCCGTACATCTTGCCGGCTTCGTAGCTACCGATGGCGTAGATTTTTTTGCCGAGAAACGGCGGCAGCGTGAAAAGGTCGTGCAGATAACCGACGCGGAAGAGGTAATACTGATTGCCGTAGAGTTCGTTGGTTCCATACGCGCTGAGACGAAGCGGACCACCGAGGAAAAATTGCGGCACCGGGCCGGTGTTGCGGGTTCCAAAGGTTGTGCCGCCTTGGGCGGCGAAGAAGAGCGACGCGGGACGGGTGATCGGTTTGAAATACTGAATTTGAGCTTCCATGGTAGGAAATCCTTCGGGCGCCCCGGGGCTGGTGTCAAACCAGCGGAAAGTGGTTTCGGCGGTGTAGCCGCGGCGAGGGACGACGGGATCGTCGCCATGATCCACCAGGAAATGGAGTTTGGCGCTACCGGTGCGGCCGGAGACGGAGGGGAAAACGGCGAGGCCAAGACGCACGCGAGCGTCGAGGTCGCCCACTTCGTAGCCGAAACGAATTTCGGAGAAGCGGTCGAATCCATAGCCGAGGTCTGCGCCGATGCTCGCAGTACCAAGCCGATAGATGACGACTGGATCGGTACGCTGGAAGATTTTGAATTGCGTGCTATTCAGTGAAGCCCGCGGCGCCACGAACCATTTGCTGGTGGCAGTGAGTGGTTTGTACAGCTCGCTGGACACGCCGTAGGTGTTGCCGAACAGAACGTCGGTGCGCCATTCTGAGCGGTAGCCGGCTACGTCCATGAGCGTCAAACGCGTAGCGAGGGTGAAGGTGACGTCGAGCGGTTCGGAGCCGTCAACCTCGGAAGCAATCTGAAGGGTGGGCGGGGCATAAGTCTTTTCGTGCACCGTGACGAGCAAGCCCATACGCCCGCCTTCTTGAATCTGTGTGTAGCCGACGGAATCGAATTTGCCGATGCCGGTGAGGCGCGTGAGCATCTGGTCGAGCGTCTTGACGTCAATCGGTTTGCCGACCAGAGGCTGCAAAAAGTCTTCGAGATGCTTCACGGCACCCTGGTCTGTGCCTTCGACGCGTACGAACTGCGGAACGAGAGTGGCGCTACGCTTGCGTGCGTCCCGAGCAGAAAGGTAGCTCCGCCAGTCCGCATCGTTGAGAGCGAATGGTTGCAACACTGCTTGTTTCTGCTCGGTGGCGGCAAAACCTTTTTCGATGATGGCTTTGGACTTTTCATAGTTCATTGACGTGAACTCGTGCAGATCCACCTTGACGACCAGGTCGGCTGCAGAAAGTCCGCGTAGTTCGTTTTCGCGGACGACCACGTCGATGGAGCGGCCAAGTACGCTAAAAAATGATTGGATTTCGTCGGCCTTGACGGGAGCCACGTCGAGATGAACCGCGATGACAATGTCGGCGCCCATTTTTCGAACTACGTCGGACGGCAGGTTGCCCACGAGGCCGCCGTCCACCAGGACCTGATCGCCGTTGCGCACGGGCTTGAAGACGCCGGGGATGGACATGGTGGCGCGCATGGCGAGGGGCAGGCTGCCGTCGGCGAAAACGACCTCGTTTCCGGTGACCAGATCGGTGGCGACGCAACGATAGGGAATCGGCAAGTCGTCGAAGGATTTCAATTCAGCGTAAGGCAGCGTCTCCCGGTCGATCAAAAGGCTAATTTGGTGGCCGGCGTTTAAACCAGCGGGGAGAGAAAGCCCCTTTTTCAGACCGAACTGAATGAACGTTGGGTAATCGCGGGAATCCTCTTTGCGGCGATAGGAAAGATCTTCGTAGGGAGTTTTGCCCCCAATGATGACGTCCCAGCTCTGCCGGGCGACGATTTCCTCGAGCTCGCGCGGGCTCGTGCCCGCGGCGTAAAGTCCACCGACAAGCCCGCCCATACTGGTGCCTGCGATGTAGTCCACGGGAATGTGATGGTCTTCGAACCATTGCAGGACACCGATGTGCGCGAGGCCGAGGGCGCCGCCGCCTTCGAGGGCGATACCGATTTTGGGGCGGGAGGCCTGTTTGTTGGTCGCAGTTGCAGCGGCCGACGCCTGGGTTTCCTGTGCTTGTGCAAGCTGGAGATTGGCGGCGGGGAAAACAGACAGCAAGACACAAGCGAGTCGAAGGAACCGGAACATCGTGGCCTCCTCAGGGTTTTGCAAACGGCGACGGGGATTCCATTCTACTGGCAATGGGGGCTGCCAATAACGCTACGAATGGCGAATGCGGTTGTTGGAAGAGCCGAACCAGTTACACTAGCTTTGCTGGGATCTCGGACGGGATCGGACCGTGCTAAGGCGCGGAGTCTTGAGACATAAATGACCGACAACAAGGAAAAGCTGGACACGCTGCACCACGCCGCACTGCGGGTTAAGGATGTGGCCGCGGCGGTGGAGTGGTATACGCAGCGATTTCGCTGTGAAGTGGAATATCAGGACGCCACTTGGGCCATGCTCGCGTTTGCGAACGTGCGGCTGGCGTTTGTGCTGCAGGAGCAGCACCCGCCGCATATCGCGCTGGTCGGTGATCCGTCTGCGTTTGGAACTCCGGATTTGCATCGCGACGGAACGTCCTCGGTCTATCTGAAAGATCCGGACGGAAACAATGTGGAAATTCTGGCCCTTCCAACGCAGTTGACTGCGAAGTCCTAACGGAGATGTGGGGTCGTGAGACCGCCGGTGGTTCTACGGGATGTTCACTCCGTCCTTGATGGTTTTCTTGGCCTTGGCGATAGACAGCAGCTGCGGATAGAACTGCACGAAAGAATGTTCGACCGCAGCGTTCTGATCGTGGCACTTCCAGCAATCATTTTTGGCGGGAGAAATCGGCTCGCTTGCTGCCTGCGAGTTGTCGAAGGCAAAGTAAGCCCACTTGTCGGGAAAGCGTGAACCGTCTTTTACCTCCACATCCAGTCCCATGAACTCGGTTTGGAAATGGCCATGCTGGTTGATGGAGCCTTTGGACTGCGAGCCGTAGATTTCCAGAACCAACATGGTCTTCTCCGGCCAACTGCCGTGTTGGAGAAAATAGTCGTAATCGGCGGGCGGAACAAAGACGTTGGTGAACATCAGGTGATCGGGATCGTCGGAAGCCTTTTGCGAATAGCTCATGCCGTAGCCCGAGGAGAGAAAAACCCACTTGCGGTAATTTGCGGGACGAGCCAGTTTGCCGTCGGTGGTGAATTGAGGGCCGTCCACGGGCGGCGCCGCGTTTGCCGCGAGGCTCGGCCGCATTGCGATGGCGATGATAGCCAATGCCGCAAATAGAATTGTGAATAAAAATGCTCGGCGCATGGGGACTCCCTCTTTCGGAGGCTCGACGATTTTCCCGGAGTTTGCCGAATTACTTGGCGGACGTATAGAACAAAACAAACTTGCGCCCGGTCTCGGTGAGAAAGCTCTGGGCAAACGCGCGGCGGGAGTGGAAAAAGTCGCGGAACTTGCCCGGCGTCTCTCCGGTGCACGATTTGAAAACCCGGCCCATGTGGCTCTGGTCGGCAAATCCGGCGTCGCCTGCCAGGCCGGCGAGGTCCGCCCAGCCCGATTCCAGCGCGCGACACACAAACTGCACGCGCAGGCGATTCACGTATTCGGCCATGGTGCAGCGATAGCGCCTGCGAAAGACTCGCGAAAGATGGATCGGGTGGACCTGAATTTGATCCGCAATGCCTGCTAGTGTTAGGGAATCGCGAAACGAGCTGTGTAGCAAATCCACCGTGTGTTTCAGCCACACCGGATTACCCGATTCGCCGACGAACACCGCGCCACTGACGCGTTCCAGCATGTCGCTAATCAGCTCCTGGGCCTGCAGAAGCGAAAGAGTTCCGCCAGAGAACGATCGGAACAGACGCAGGCCGAGCCAGGTTGTCTCAGTGGCGCAAAGGTCTGGTACGAATTCAGGAGCCGTCAAGAACGGCCGAGTCTGCGCCAGGAAAGAATCGCGCAGTTCGATGCAGAACATGCGCGAGCCGCATTTGCCGACCTGATCGGAATGGGTGAGCGACGGGGGATGAAATCCCATGGAAAAAGGGAGGTACTCCGCATCGCGGTGAGCACAGCGCTCGGAATAGCTTCCAGAGAGGAGTAGGCCAAAGTACGCGGACTCGTGCGTGTGTCGTGGAAGCTTCCGCCCAACCCGGTGAGCCAGTTCCGTCAACACGATGCCGCCTAATTCGAGTCGCCCTTGCGGCTGGCCGTAGAACTGTCCGGTTTCGATGGAGTCGCTCATCAAATCTGTTCGTTACCGAATATAGACGCGGTGCTCACGAGGACGTTTCGACGTCTTCCGGCTCAACAGACTCGCAAAGGACCGGGTTGGCCTCTTCTTCCGGCCGTTCAAGACGGTTTGCGAGCCCCACGCCGACCAACACCAGGGCTCCGCCCAGAATTTGTGGGCCGGTCAACGGCTCACCCAGCAGTAGCGCCGCCAGGATGGCCGTCAGCGGCCCCTGCGACAACAGGCTCACCGAAGTAATCGTCGCAGGCAAGTGACCCAGCGCATAGGTCAACGCTAGGTAGCCCCCCAGCTGCGAGATGAGGCCGAGTCCAAGCAGCGCGAGCCATGAGCGGTCATCCGGAACCGTCAGCGGCACGCGGAGCAACACGGCAAACAGAAACATGAATGCGGTGCTGAAGAGGATCGCCAGTCGCAGAAATTCGAGCGTATTGGTGTGAGTGCGAACTTGTTCCGTCGCGATGAGGTAGACAGCAAAGCAAGCCGCAGCGGCCAGGGCCATCGCATCGCCCAGACCAAAGCTGGCGTGCCGCGCTAGATCACTTCTCACAATCACTAGCGCGCCCAAAACTGCCAACCCCAGGCCAATCCAAAACGACCCGCCCGGACGCTTCTTGAAAATGAGCCAGCTCAACAGCCCGACCACGATCGGGGTGTTGTTCCCGAGTAGCGTGGCGTTGGCTGCGTTGGTTTGCAGGATGGACGTGTTGTAAAACGCCAGGTCCAAGGCAAAGAAAAGTCCTCCGATCATGATGATGGCGTAGCTGCGCGCGCTGAGCCTGGTGCGCTTTCCGGGCAGCAGCCAAGTCGGGAGGAGCACAATGGCTGGAATCAGCAGCCGGTAAAACGCGGATGCTGGGCCAGGAATCGAAGTCCAGCGCACAAAAATTGCCGACCATGCGATGCACAGAATACCGGCAATCAGCGCAAGGTACGCCTTAGTGCGACCTGGATGCGGAGCCATAATCCTTCGAGTATCGCACAGGCGTTCGCGCGACTATTTCGCCGGCGCGCGCAGTAACCGGAGCAAGCAGAGACGAATTGGCAGTTTCCTTAACGTGCGGCCCGCCGGTTCGGCTTGGCCGTGCCGCTCCCGCGGCTAGAGAAGGTCGGAATATTCCGGGTGTTTGCGCAAGTAGGCGGCGGTGTAAGGGCAGCGCGGCTCCACTTTGAGATTCTGGGCGCGCGCAAAATCCAAAGCGGTCTTCGTCATGCGCTCGGCCAGTCCGCGGTTCTGAATCGTTTCCGGGACCTCTGTGTGGAAGATGATTATCTTCCCGTTCGCGATGCGGTACTGCAGCAGGCAGAGCTTCTCGCCGACATGCAGTTCAAACTGCTGCGCGAAAGAGTTGTGAACGACAGGGGCGGATTGGAAGGAATCGAATTCAATCATGGCATCGCATTTGGCGGAAGCGACGCAGGCGCTATTCCTTGGCTTCCGAGGGCAATGTCTGCGCGAAGAGTCGCGCCAACTCCGCATGCTCCATAACCACCGCCGGGTCGCGTTGGATGGCGTCGAAGTATTGTTTTTGGAAGCCGTCGCCGGCCTCGGTCGGTGTAAACATCTTCCTTGCGAGATCGAACGCGGTGTTGGCGTCCGGCGCGGCGACGGGCGCTTTGCCGGTCAGCGTCTCGTCGAGACGAACCACAAATTCGGAAATGTTGTGCAGCCAGCTGAACTGCGGATCATCCACCACGAGCCGAAACAGTTCGCCGACGCTTACAACACCGTGTTCACGCTCGTAGTCGCGCCGTTCCATGTCCAGCAAAGATTTGTGCAGGCGTAGTAACGCGCCGCGCAGCGCGACCAGCTTTTCGCGGGCGCTATCGTCATCTCCTTCGCGATGCAGTGTGTTGGGGGATCCGGAGGCCATTTACTTATGGTAACGCTGTTCGCCGACCGGCAACGCTATCGGCAGCCGGTTGCCCGCAGGCGGCAGCGGACATGTGGCGTATGGCGTGTAGGCGCAGGGTGGATTTTCCAGATGGTTGAAGTCCAGAACCAGTTTGCCCTCGTGGGCCACGCCCTGGTCCGGCAGAGGAGTATAAAGAAAACGGCATGCCGGATAGGTCGTATCCGCGCTGGTCGGGTCCTTCAAGATGAAAAACAGTTTGCTGCTTTGCGGATCTTCGAGAACCGGCTCCAGCCGATAGGACTTGCCTTGCAGCGTAAATTCCGCATAACCGGGCACCGGCTGGTCGTAACTGGTTCCGACCAATGTGATCAGAGAAATCCTTTTTGCCGGATTGTACGGAACCCATTTCGCCGTGACCCTGTATGCCGCGTCGGGCGCGTACCATTTGAGCTCGTGAAATTCGGCTAGCGCGGGGGACTTGGCGTCCTTCAGGCGCACTGCAAAGCGGTCGGCCCGTCGAATGACATAGAAGTTCAATGTGCCGTAAGTGATTCGCGAATTGAATTTGTCGTGATCGGGATCGGAGCGCAACGTTTGCTCTTTGGCCGGCAAACCGTCCACCTGGAGACCAGGAGGGAATCCGCCCTCGGGAGGCAGCAGTTCGACCGCGTCATTTTCCAGGTTCAACGTCGCAAGATAAGCGGGCGCGGAGGCCGGCAGATGAACTTTGTTGTCCGCCGCAGACCCAACCGTCGTTTCGCCCGGCTGCAGCCACTCCAGACCTATCAGCGACAACCAGCCATCCGGTTTCCGCAAATCCGTTGCGTGCTGTGTCCTCCAGGCGAGCTCTTCCGTCGCCCACTCCGGATTTTGCGGGCGCGCCGAAGCGGCGAGCACGGCAAGGAGCGCAAATCCGAGGAAAGATGAAGGGAATAAGAGCCGCCAGGTGCGTAAGCGCATAAAAAAGTATAACGTGAACTGCGTTATTTGACGAAAACGGCGGAAGAAATCATGAAAATCGTATTAATCGGAGCCAGCGGCACTTTGGGACGGGCGATCGCGGCGGAATTGTCGGTTCGTCACACGGTGGTCGGCGTCGGCCGGCATAGCGGCGATTTTCACGCCGATATTCGCGATCTGCAAAGTTTGCGAGCGCTCTTTCAACGCACGGACAAAGCGGACGCTATTGTGAACGCGGCAGGAGGCGTACATTTTGGCCCTTGGAACGAGCTGACTCCGGAAAAATTTGCCATCGGTTTGCGCGACAAGTTGATGGGCCAGGTCAACGTTGTTCTGGCCGGTCAGGACTCGCTATTGGACGGCGGGTCGTTCACGCTAACCAGCGGGATTCTGAGCGAGGATCCCATTCGTTTTGGCGCGTGTGCCTCGCTCGTGAACGGCGCGCTGGAAAGCTTCGTGCGCGCGGCGGCAATTGAACTGCCCCGCGGCCTGCGCATCAACGTGGTAAGCCCAACCGTTTTGCGGGAGTCCATAGAGTCGTACGGGCCGTATTTTGCTGGTTACAAGCCTGTGGCTGCGGCGGACGCGGCGCTCGCTTACAGCAAGAGCGTAGAAGGCCGTCAGACCGGGCAGATTTACAAAGTGTGGTGAGGATTCAATCTGCGCCACTATTTTTTGGAGTCGCTCGATAGGTTCAGGTTGTTGGTCACCGAGAAAACATTCGGCACGCCGTTCGTCCGCAAATTCGCCAGGTTCTTATCCGATTCCGAATCCACGACGCCCTCGAGTGCTACGTGCCCATTCTTAACGATGATATGGATGGACGGCAGCGCCGACCAGCCATATTTCGATAACGATGCATCGCCGTAAATCGTGCGGTACACAGCACGGCGCAGTTGGTCGTCCATTGGAGAAACCGGCAAAACCTCGATCTGGTTATCAATCGAGGCAACTCCCTCAATCCCCTTTACGGCGGCTTCGGCGTCGCTCTTCAAGGTGGGACGAACCACCTGGCCGAGCAGCGTCACTTTGTCTCCCTCCACTTTGAACATCAAGTTGTCGAACACCGAGTAATAGGGAAGCAACAGCAGTTGATGCCGGACCTCCTTCATCAGGTTCTCCTGCATCTTCTTTTCATTGCGCTGCCGATTGTCGTTCTGAGGACCCCCGGCGCTTGCGGCGGGTAGTGCGAGCAAAGCGAGCGCTGCTGCGAGTGCTAGAAATGGCCCAGATTTCATGCGCATGACGGCGTCCTTTCCGTGCCCGATGGCCGAGAGTATATCCCTATGGTCATCTTATCTAGGTCAAATTTCCGTTGCGCGGCGATACCCCTTTTCTTGTAAGCGCACTGCATGACGAACGGGCTACTTTCCGGGAGAAGGCTCTGCTCTGCAACAGGTGTTTCCGCTCGGGAGGGATGATAGGATACTTTCGGCATTTCGGCCCGCCCCCAGATCTGTCCTGGTTTATGTTCTCCTTGGAGCCACAGATTGTTAGCGATAGCTCATCGAGGCGCTTCCGGATACGCCCCTGAAAATACGCTCGCAGCCTACCGCAAGGCCCTGGCCATGGGGGCGGCTTTCATCGAAACGGACCTGCAGCTCTCACGCGACGCGCGTTTCGTCGCCATTCACGATGCGACGGTAAACCGGACCACCAACGGCCAGGGTGCGGTCCACGACATGACGCTCGCCGAACTTCGTAAACTCGATGCCGGCTCCTGGTTCGGCAGCGAATATGCCGGAGAACGCGTTCCGACCGTCGAAGAAATCCTGGAGTTTGCCAAGAAACACGACGTGGTGTTCTACCTGGAGCTGAAACCATTTGGTTCCTGGGGTGGAGAACACGCATTGATCGGCGCGTTGCGCGAAGCCGGTGAAATCGCCCGCACCGTCATCATCTCGTTTGACCCCCATATACTCGCCAGCGTGCGGAAAATCGAACCCACCTTGATGACGGGGCTGCTGGTCGAAGGCCAAATCGGCGAGCCGCTCGACAAGGCCATTGAAGTTGGCGCGCGCCAGGTTGCGGTGCGCGGCGATCTGGTTACGCCGCGGCTGCTTCGCGAAGCTCGCCAGCGCGATCTGCAAGTGGTTTGCTGGACCGTCAATCATCCGGCCCACATGCGCCTGCTGGTCGAGGCGGGCGTGGACGGCATCATCTCCGATTATCCGGACCGGCTGCTCGATCTGGCGCGCCACAAGGATGGCGCTTCGGGATCCTGATTCGGCTGATTAGCCCTCATTTACCCCGGCCGAATCGCCGGTAAAGATCCGCCAGCGCGGACACTGACAGCTCTTCCGCTCTCGCCGTTGCGGCCAGGTTCATTTCGGCTAGCGTTTCTTTGATGTGAACCGGCTCCTCCGCGCCGCGCAGATTGTTCACGAGCGTTTTGCGTTTCTGTGCGAAGCACGCCTTCACGAAGTCGAGGAACTTGTCGCCGTCCTCCAGCTGCAATTTCGCGTTTTCTCCGGGCAGTTTCATCGAAACCAGTGCCGAGTCGACTTGCGGCGGCGGTTGGAAAGCCGAGCGCGGAATTTCCAGTTCGATCGACGGGTGCGAATAGTACTGCGTCAACACGGAAAGATAACCGTAATCACGTGTGCGCGGTTTTGCCACCAGGCGCAACGCGACCTCCAGTTGAATGACGATGTGGATTTCGTCAATCCGTTCGGCGCTCTCGAAAAAGCGATGCAGAATGGGCGATGTGATGTAGTAGGGAAGATTCCCGTACAGCTTGACGCGGCGACCCGATGCGATCGCCGCAAGGTCCGCCTCTAAAACGTCTCCGGCGACTACAGCTAGGTTGGGATATCTGCGCGCCAGCTTCTGTAAGCCGCCGATCAACGGCGAATCCAATTCCACCGCGTACACTGGCGCCCCCGTCGCCGCCAGGTATTCAGTCATTTCGCCGTGGCCGGCGCCAATCTCGATCCAGCAATGGGGCCGCGCCTCATGCCGCTCTGGCGCATGCCGCGATACGCCGATCACTCTGGCGATCTGCTCGCGCCATCCTGCATCGTGCAGGAAGTGCTGCCCTAGTCTCTGTCTGGTCATGGTACGGTTATGGAACCCGAAATTGTAGCAAAGCACTACCGTTCGCTTGACGCCTCGCCGTCGCTTCGGTAGCGTACAGAAGCGGAGCAAACTGCGCGCCATTACTGGATGAGAATCCTCTTCGTAGCCTCAGAAGGATTGCCCTTCTCTAAAACCGGCGGTCTCGCCGATGTTGTTGAAGCTCTCCCCAAAGCCCTGGTCGCGCAGGGCCACGAAGTTGCCGTGGTCCTTCCCCATTATCGCGGCACGAAGGCCGACACTCCCATCATCCCGAGCCTGACGATTCCTCTCGGCAATCGCCTGCGCTTTCCCGCCATCGCAGACGGCACTCTGCTCAACGGCGTCCGCTATTTCTTTGTAGACGATCCTGCGTACTTTAACCGCGACGCGCTTTACGGCACCGCGGCCGGCGACTACCCCGACAACGCCGAACGTTACAGTGAATTTTGCCGCGCCGCCATCGAACTGTCGAAACACGCCTGGCCCACCGACGTTTTTCATTGTCACGACTGGCAAACTGGCCTCCTGCCGGTACTCCTTCGCACCGCCTACGGCGACGATGCCGTGGTCAAGGACTTGCCCGTCGTTTTCACCGTTCACAACATGGGCTATCAGGGACAGTTCCGCCGCGACGTACTTGCCCGGGCCGGAATTCCTGAAGTCCTCTTCACTCCCGCCGGCCTGGAGTTCTTCGGCAACGTGAATCTTCTCAAGGGCGGCTTGGTCTATTCCGATTACCTCACCACCGTCAGCCGCCGTTATGCGCAGGAAATCCAAACACCGGAATTCGGCTATGGCCTCGACGGCGTCGTCCGCGGCCGCTCCGAGCGCGTCGTAGGCATTCTGAACGGCGTGGACTATTCTGCGTGGAATCCCGCCAAAGACCCGCTCATCGCGGCCCAATACTCCGCGAAGGATCTCAGTGGAAAGCAGGTCTGTAAACAGGATCTGCTGCAGCTCTATGGATTGTCCACGGATAACTTGCATCGCCCGCTGATGGGCATTGTCTCGCGCTTCGCCGACCAGAAAGGCTTTGACCTCATCGCCGATCGTGCGCACGAAATACTTCGCGAAGACGTGATGCTCGCAGTCTTGGGCACGGGCGACCGCCGCTACGAAGACCTCTTCCGCGCCCTGGCCAGCGCTTATCCCGGCCGCGTCGGCTATAAATTCACCTACGACAATGTCACGGCCCACAAAGTCGAAGCCGGCTCCGACATTTTCCTGATGCCCTCACGCTACGAACCGAGCGGCCTCAACCAGATGTACAGTTTGAAGTACGGCACCGTCCCGGTTGTGCGCGCCACCGGTGGCCTCGACGATTCCGTCGAAAACTTCGACCTCGAGCACGGCACTGGAACCGGTTTCAAGTTCAGAGAGTACTCCGGCCCCTCATTTCTCTTCGCCGTCAAGCAAGCGCTGCACCACTACGCCGACGAACGCATCTGGAAACGTATCCAGCTCAACGGTATGGCCAAAAATTTTTCCTGGAAAACTCCGGCGGCGGAATATGCCAAACTATATGGAGCGGCGCGTGCCGCCCGGGGACTGGGTCAACCGGCAGGAAACCAAATACCTGTTGCAACATCTAATTAACGGACAAGGAGACCAGCGAGACACCGCCCAAATACGGTATCCCGCTGAAAGCAAAGAA
>JGI1027J12803_101512749_pt1 | contig 14252 bp, 13 predicted proteins | sample IowNatreferecore_FD_12803 | JGI IMG/M metagenome (IMG submission 12803) | reverse complement strand
ATGTCGCAGGTATCAAATCAAGACGATCTGGGTTCTATTTCAAAAGTTCTGATAGAGGGAAACTCAAAAAAGAGTGACCTTTTCTGGATGGGCCGGAATGATCAGAATAAGGTAGTTGTTTTTTCAAAATCAGGGAATGAATTTCAAAAAGGAGATTACGCACAGGTGAAAATTGAACAATGTACAGGCGCTACCCTGATCGGGCATTCCATTTGAAGCATTAAGGGGGAAGCGGCTTAAAAAAATATTACATGGAACTTCAGGCAATAAAAAACAGGTTTGGTATTATTGGTAACGCACCCGAGCTCAATTTTGCCCTGGGTGTTGCGGTGCAGGTGGCAAATACTGATCTTACCGTATTAATTTCCGGAGAAAGTGGTGTCGGCAAGGAAGCTTTTTCCCATATCATCCACTCACTTTCCGCAAGAAAACATAATCCCTTTATTGCGGTGAATTGCGGCGCAATTCCCGAAGGCACGATCGATTCTGAATTATTCGGCCATGAAAAAGGTTCTTTTACAGGAGCCGTAGATTCCCGGAAAGGGTATTTTGAAACTGTTAACGGAGGTACGATCTTCCTGGATGAAATCGGTGAGTTGCCACTCGGCACGCAGGCTCGCTTGCTCAGGGTGCTAGAAGCTGGCGAATTCATCCGTGTCGGATCTTCAAAAGTGCAGAAAACAGATGTCAGGGTGATCGCTGCAACCAATAAAGACCTGCTTCTGCTGACGGACCGCGGAAAATTTCGCGAGGATTTATATTACAGGCTAAGCACAGTTCCGATACGGGTGCCTTCATTGCGTGACCGAAAGGACGATATACCGCTTTTATTCAGAAAATTTGCAGTGGATTTTGCAGAACGTTATAAAACTTCACCGGTTCAATTGGATGACGACGCGAAAAATCTGTTAATCCAATACAGCTGGCCGGGAAATGTGCGGGAGTTAAAGAATATTGCAGAACAAATTTCTGTTTTGTCGGAAGACAAAACGATTTCACAGCAACAATTGCGTAGATTCATTCCCGATAATCCGGTGAACCGCCTGCCCATGGTAGTACCATCGGCCGGTCATCCGGCAGCCAACGACTTCTCCAATGAAAGGGAAATTCTATACAAATTGTTCTTCGATATGAAGAAAGATGTAACTGAATTGAAAAAAATGTTCGTTGAAATATTAAAGAATCCATCCCTGGCCGCCGAAACACAGGAAGCATTTGCCAGGGATATGAAGGAACTAAAGCCGCAGGAACATTTTTCGGGTAATATGGGTTCGTCTGCTTACCAAAACCAACCGGTTGTGATTCATAATAACGGCAATGGCAGCAATGAGATTCAACAGCATGAGGAAGTGGAAGAATCATTAAGTATTATGGATAAAGAAAAGGAGCTGATTGTAAAGGCGCTTAAAAAACACAAGGGGAAACGTAAAGACGCTTCTTCAGATCTGGGAATCAGTGAAAGGACCTTGTACAGAAAACTTAAAGAATATGATATCAGTGAATAAAAAATATAGTCCATTCAGCCTGGTTAAACTGGTTTTCATCATGCTGATAATTGGCTGCGGACTGATGGCATGCGGTGTGTATTCTTTTAAAGATGTTTCCATTCCGCCGGAAGTCAAGACCATCAATATCGGATTTATTGAAAACCGCGCACGCTATGTTGAACCTCAGCTAAGCCCCCAGCTCACGGATAAATTAAAACAGAAAATCAGCAACCAGACCAAGCTGACTCAGATTCCAGGTGACAATGCCGATTACGATGTTTCGGCCTACGTTTCAGAATATAATGTGACAACTGCCGGTGTTGCCAATCAGAACGCATCCATCAACCGACTCACGGTAAGTGTGCACCTTGCTTTAAAAAACCGGCTGAACGACCAGAAACTGGGTACGCCTGATTTCGAGACGGATATCAGCAGGAACTTTGATTTTCCGGCGACGCAGTCGCTTAATGATGCACAGGCAAGTTTAACACCCCAGATTGTTCAGCAACTTACGGATGATATGTTTAACAGATTATTTTCTAACTGGTAATTCCTGATTGATGAATAAAGGCCTGCCATCCCTGCTAGATGCAATTTTCGGAAAGAATGACCTGGCCATGATTTCACTGGATGAAATGCATGACGTGATCAGCGAATTCCCGTCTTTCAATGCCGCCCATTTCCTGCTTTCGAAAAAATTGAAAGAAAATAACGACCCGGATTTTGAAAAACAGAGCATGCGTACTGCTTTGTATTTTAACAATGCGCTCTGGTTGCAAACATTACTGAATGAGGGAAACAAGGTTAGAACTGAAAATGCAGGAGTATTGGTTGACAAACGTCAGGCGGATCATGTAGATGGTCATGACAGAAATAATGCTGAATCACCGGCTGCTTCAGAAATACCGCAGGAGGATCCATTTGCTGAGCATCCGGAAGATGAAATTGCTGAACCGGATGAAACCACGGACTTATATCTATCGAATTCAGAACCCACCAGGGGTGCTGTAACATCTTTTGAAGAACTGCTGTCAAAATATAAAATCGAGCCGGAACTTTCGAAGGAAGATATACCGAAAGAAGAAAAGGCTGAATACACGGAAGAAAACAGCAATTTAATTTCCGGTGATGAGGGGATTGAAATTCAGGACGAAGAACCCCTTGCAGACATTAATCAGGATTTGGCTGAAACCAAACATGAAATCCTGAATGAATATGGCATTATTGATGAAGTGGCGGCCAAAACAAACGACTCTGATCTGGATTTTGAAGCCTTTGACAGAACCTTAGATCCGATTACGACAGTTTCAGAATCGCGAGAAGAAATCATTCAGCTGGATGAAATTCAGACAAAGGAAGAAATTTCAATTCATTCAGTAATACAGACTCCGGCAGAAATTCCTTTTCAAAAAGACACGCCAGTAAAAACAGACGTTCACGAATTTGAGGTCTTTGACCGCCCCCTTGAGAAAAATAGTCGGGAACAGGAAGATGATGATTATGTCTGGGACGAAGAAATAAAAGAAACAGCCGGCAGAACTTTTCCGGAAACCGCAGATTTTTCTTATGAAGAATCAGTTCATCGCACAGATGAAACAGAATCAGAAACACCGTTTGTCGACGGTTATGAAGAGGACGTGAAATCTCCGTTGCCGGATGCAACTGAAAATAATCAGGAAGAGCAAAGAAAGGTTCCTGTTTTTGACCCGAAAGGAGCAGAATCTATTGTATTTGCGCCTTATCACATGATTGATTATTTCGCTTCCCAGGGTATTAAACTGGTTTTGGAAGATAATCCCCCTGATCATTTCGGGCAGCAATTAAAAAGTTTTACCGACTGGCTCAAAGTCATGAAAAAGCTGCCTCCAAATCAGCAATCTATTAAAACTGATGAAAAAGAAGCAGACAGGATCCGGCATTTTGCAGCCCATTCCATTGAGGACCGTGATGTGCTTACGGAATCCATGGCAGAGGTATTGGCCAAGCAGGGTATGTATGAAAATGCCATTGCGCTTTACCAGAAATTAAGTTTGATTTATCCCCCCAAAAGCGCTTATTTTGCATCCAGAATTGAACAATTAAAAGCGTCCTTACCATGATATTTTTTGTTATTGTGTTGTTACTGGCCTGTGGTTTACTTGGATTAATCATACTGGTTCAAAATCCTAAAGGCGGTGGTCTTGCAGGAAATGTGGCAGGTTTCAGCAATCAGTTTATGGGTGTTAAACAAACAACGGATGTGCTGGAAAAAGGAACATGGATTCTGGCGACCTTTGTGGTACTGCTTTGCCTTTTCTCTACTGTTTTTATACCCAAAGCTTCTTCGAATAAAGTCAGGGAAGTAAAAGTAGCACCTACTACCACTACCGTACCGGGAACTCCTTCTCAGAACAAGTAATCATATACACGATATTTAAACCCCTTCATTTTATAGATGGGGTTTTTTGTTTATTTTGGTGAACAATCCAAATACACGTGAAGAAACTGCTTCTCTCCCTGCTCCTGTTAGTCTTCCTGATTGCAGTTATTGGAGCCTGGCTGATTCTTGGTCCGGCTACTGCTTTTAAATCGGACAACCACGATCTTTATGTTCATACGGGTATGAATTATGAAAGCCTGGATTCCATGCTCAGGAAAGATGACGTGCTTGCACACCCGGCAGTATTTAACTGGCTGGCGAAAAGAGTATCATATCCTAACAACATAAAGGCAGGAAAATATGAAATCCGGAGAGGCATGAATCTGCTGGATATCCTGAAAATGTTAAAAAATGGAAGACAGGCACCTGTAAACCTTGTAATCACAAAATTGCGGACGCGTGAAGATCTTGCCGGAATGATCGGAAAAAAGTTCGAATGCGACTCGACAGCATTTATGCGCTATCTGAATAATGAGGACACACTTAAAAACTACGGTTTGGATACCAATACATTCATGACCATGGTTTTTCCAAACACGTACACTTATTTCTGGAACACAACACCCTCACGAATATTCAAAAAAATTGATGTTGCAGCACGCGCCTACTGGACAACGGAGAGACTGAAGGAAGCGGAAGCTCATCACCTGAATCCTGTAACAGCATACATACTTGCTTCTATTGTGGAAGAAGAGACGACGCGGACAGAAGACAAACCCAGGATTGCGAGTGTATATATCAACCGGCTTGCAAGTGGAATGCGCCTGGCAGCGGATCCTACTGTAAAATATGCCCTGCGCCGGTTTGATCTGAAAAGAGTTTATGAGAAATACCTGGAAGTCGAATCTCCTTATAATACTTATCGCAACACCGGTTTACCGCCGGGTCCTATCTGCACACCTTCGATGGAATCGCTGGATGCTGTGCTAAAAGCGCCCGTGACCAAATATTTTTATTTTGTAGCAAAGCCGGATTTTTCCGGTTATTCAAATTTTGCAGAAACATTTCCGGAGCATATGAAAAATGCGCGGGAATACCAGAAATCCCTGGATGAGCAAATGAGGATTGGTCAGCAGTTAAAAACAAAACCATGACCCTTCTGGATAAGTTTATCAGGAATTCGCTGCCTTACCGGTTTGCAGCCGACAAAAGTAAGGCAATATTTCTCCCGGGATTTCAGGGACTTCCGTTGTATGATGTTGTTGTATTCTTTAAGTACCAGGTTCGGAAAGTCGGCCTGAATGACCGGGCAAGATCTATTTCGTACAGTTTTCTGATGGCCATTCCCGCTGCGACCATTTTTCTTTGCACATTGATTCCCTATCTGCCCGTTTCAAAAAAACTCACGAGGCAATTATTACTGCTGACAAATGAAATTACTCCCAACCAGAATACTTTTATGCTGGTTTCTAATTTTCTGAATGATTTTCTTACTAAACCAAGAGGAGGATTATTATCCGTTGGCCTGATCATTTCATTATATTATGCATCCAATGCGATGATCGGTCTTATGCGGACATTTAATAAATCCCTGCATACTTATACACGCAGAAATTTTATTGAAAACAGGTTAATTGCAATCCGGCTGACACTTGTAATGATCCTGTTGATCATAGGCTCCGTTGTAATCCTGGTTACGCAGGATGAATTGCTTAAATATATTTTCCGGGCTCTCCATGTTCACCGCAAATCCATGAAAGGCTTAGTGAAGTCCCTTCGCTGGGTTGTGATAATACCTCTTTTTTATTTTACAATTGCATTTATTTACAGGCATGCTCCGGCCATTCCAAAAAAATGGCGACTGATTTCACCTGGTACCACGCTGGCTACGATTCTGATGATATTGCTGTCTTTTCTATTTTCTTTCTGGGTAAATAATTTCGGTACATACAACAAAGTATATGGATCAATCGGCACGATTCTGATCCTGATGATTGTAATCTATTTAAATGCGCTGATTCTCCTGATCGGATTTGAACTGAATGTAAGTATTCATGAATTGCTTGAAAGGTCAAAACAGGGAGAGAAAATAGAAAATTGAGTGGCGTCCTTAGTGTCGCTTAACTGTGATCAGGCAGATAGGCAGGCTGACACAAATCAGGATTACTGTGAATGAACGCATAATCGCCCATCCATCGTACCGTGAGGTTAGTCCGGATAAAGGCATCACAAATCCATTCATGATTACCCAGATCAGGGATGCAAATAAGATAATTTTCACCCAGATGACGCCGGACTTAAACACCGGGTATAAAATAAACAGGTAAATACCCGACCACAGCGTTGCAATAATATAATGTAAAATCAATCCTGTTATTGGCAGTAAGGGTCCGGTTGCATAAGCCGCTTTACCGAAAGCCCCGCTTGCAATAAAGCGAAATATCCGGCTGATATTATGGAGATTTACCGGTTTCGCAAACAAAAGAATCGCGGCGACTGCATCCAGTGTGCCTGCTGTCAGGCCGGAAATGATTACCGTATTTGCTTTTTTCATGTTGGTAAATATTGCACCAGTTGTAGTTTAAAAATTGTTTAGTTTCCAAATATTCCACAAATCAGCGTACACATCTTCCCCAAGTTTTATCTGGTCATAGTGACGGGCAGATTGTTTCTGGCGGAATGCTTCATACAAACTCACGGCACAGGCCACAGAAATATTCAGGGAGCGGATCATGCCCACCTGGGGTATTACAAAATTTCCATCTGCAAGACTGCGTATTTCCTCACTGACTCCGTCATGTTCATTTCCAAATACCAATGCAACCGGATGCGAGAAATCGATATTATACAATGAAACGGCAGAAGAGGAAAGATGGGTAGTCAGAATTAGCGGAAATTTTCTCCGCAGTTCTTCAAAACAAATTGCCGCATCTGTGTATTGATGAACCGTAAGCCATTTGGCTGCGCTGCTGCTGCTTCTTGCACCCCATTTCTTATGCCTGCCAATCTTTGAATTTAATACATAAATTTCCTGGATTCCGACCGCATCACAGGTCCGCATAACTGCGGAAATATTATGGGGATCAAATACATTTTCGAGCACAACTGTCAGATCCTGCTGCCGCTTATCCAGTACATCTTTTAACCGTTTTTCTCTTTCAGGGGTCATTGGGCTTATGTTTGACTTTTGATGGAATTAAGCATTAGACCTAATTATTTTTCCCCTGAAGCATGGGAACGAAAGAAAAATTGTCAAATATCTCCTCATGTATTTTACCTGCCTGATCTTTATATATGCGCAGCATTTGCTGAACCTTTCCTTCTCCCACGGGAACTACCATTTTGCCACCTGTTTTTAACTGTTCAACCAGTTTATCCGGAACAGAAGGCGCAGCAGCCGTTACAATTATTTTATCGAAAGGTGCATAGGTCGGCAAACCCTGATATCCGTCACCATAAAAATATCGGATGGCAGGAAAATTCCTGAGATAGGAAAATTGTTTGTTATGGTCGTATAACTGTTTTTGTCTTTCTATTGAATATACCTGTGCACCCATCAGGGCCAGCACACATGCCTGATATGCGCTGCCTGTTCCGACCTCAAGAATTTTCTCATGAGGCTTTACTTCCAGCAGTTGCGATTGGTATGCTACCGTATAAGGCTGAGAAATGGTTTGTCCTTCTGCAATAGGAAATGCCCGGTCCTCATAGGCAATCTGGTCAAATGCGGAATCGATAAAAAAATGTCTGGGTATTTCGAGAATTGCCTGCAAGACCCGTTCATCTGTAATTCCTTTTTGCCGGATACCTTCTACCAACTGTTTCCGGAGACCTTTATGTCTGTAAGAATCGTTTAACACCCGCATGGCTGCAAGATAATTGAAGAATTTTTTACATTGCGTGTTTTCGTTTGTAACTTTTCAGATCAATGCCCTCTATCGTTTAAATTACTTTTCATGAGGTCGACTGTAGCCGTACTGCTTTGCCCGATGATGTTTGTCGAATATTTTGTCTGGGGTTCCTGGTATGTTACGATGAGTACTTATATGGGTCAGAATCTTCATTCCAGCGGAATTCAGATTGGTGCAGCTTATAGCGCGCTGGCCATTGCCACAATGATTTCTCCCTTTATTGTCGGATTGATTGCTGATCGTTTTTTTTCAGCGCAGCGGATTATGGGTGTGTTGCATCTTTTGGGGGCGATCCTGCTTTTTCTGGCTACTACAGTCACACAGAACGGTCTTTTCTATTGGATCATTCTATTTTATTCACTTCTTTACATGCCCACAATTGCTCTCTCGAATAGCATTGCTTTCAATCAGATGAGTGATCCGGGAAAACAATTTCCCTGGATTCGGGTTTTTGGCACCTTGGGCTGGATCGTTGCAGGTCTGCTGATTGGAAATCTGCAATGGGAAAAGAAGGGATTGATCATCAATACTTTTTACCTGGCAGCAGGCGCCTCTGCCCTGCTGGGGCTTTTCAGTTTTTTTCTGCCCAACACGCCTCCGAAAGCTGCAGCAAACCAGGCATCAGCTGCGAGGGCCCTCGGCACGGAAGCGTTTGTTCTTTTTAGGAACAATGCTTACCTGATCTTTTTTATCGCCGCAATTCTGGTATGTATACCGCTGTCTTTTTATTATGGATTTGCCAACGCTTTTCTGAATGAAATCGGCGTACAGGGGGCAGCGTCCAAAATGATCCTGGGGCAGATTTCCGAAGCGGTATTCATCCTGGCCATTCCTTTTTTATTTAACCGGATCGGCGTTAAGAAGATGCTGATGATGGGAATGACCGCCTGGATTTTGCGGTACTTATGTTTTGCTTATGGAAACATCGATGCAAATCTCTGGATGTTGTATGCAGGCATTATCCTGCACGGTGTTTGTTATGATTTCTTCTTTGTGACAGGTTATATGTATACAGAAAAGAAGGCAGGGGCCACGATCAAAAATGCGGCGCAGGGCTTATTTACGTTCGCAACATATGGGGTGGGCATGTTTATCGGCACCTGGTTTTCTGGTTTTGTGGTGGATAGTTATAAAACGCCGGAAGGACACAACTGGACGGGGATCTGGTATGTACCGGCATACATTGCCCTTGGTGTCCTGATTTATTTTGTATTGTTTTTCAGGGAAAAAAAATCTGCTGCTTCATTGCGTGTTTCTTAATTCAATAAATAAACTGAATATATGAGAATTGCCATGTTAGGATCCGGATTTATCGGACGTTTTTATGCCGATTCGCTGCAGGGACAACGCAGTCGTGACCGAATCGTGAGTATCTATTCCAGACGTGAAGTGTCAGCTAAAAAATTTGCATCGGATTACGGCTGCACCCACTGGACGATCGAGATGGAGGAAGCCATTGCACATCCGGAAGTAGATGTGGTTTGCATTTCATTACCGAATAATTTGCATGAGGCAGCTGTTATGCTATGTTGCAAACACAAAAAAGCAGTCATTACCACGAAACCACTTGGAAGAAACTCCACGGAGGCTAAACGCATGCTTGACGCGGTGGAACAGGCCGGAATTTTCAACGGTTATCTGGAAGATCTTGTGTACACCCCCAAATTTTTGAAGGCGCTCGAAAGTGTAAAGAACGGAGCGCTGGGAAGGATACTCTGGTCAAAATCCCGGGAAACCCATCCCGGTCCACACAGCGACTGGTTCTGGGACCTGGAACAGGCTGGTGGCGGATGCATATTGGATCTCGGCTGCCATTGTGTGGAAATTGCAAGAAATTTTATCGGGAAGGATATCAGGCCGGTAGAAGTTATGTGCTGGGCTGATACCCAGGTTAAACCAATAGAAGCGGAAGATCATGCCATCGGACTGGTGAAATATGAAAATGGTGCCATTGGTCAGTTCGAGGTAAGCTGGACTTTTCGTGGTGGTCTGGATCTAAGAGATGAAGTAATGGGAACTGAAGGAACGATCTGGATTAATAATTTTTTGAGAACCGGATTTGAAATGTTCACGACTGGTAAGGGGGCCGACTATGTTTCTGAAAAGACAGAGTCAAATTCCGGGTGGTTGTTTCCCGTGGGAGATGAAATGAATGACCTGGGTTACAATCATATGTTTACTGATATGTTCAACTCGATGGAAAAAGGAATTTCTCCCCGGGAAACTTTTTATGACGGCTATGTTGTAAACGCAGTCCTGGATGCAGCATACAAATCGGCGAAGACAAAATTATGGGAACCGGTGCAATTGGGAGACTGGCGCGGGCAGACCGGATTGACCAAGCCGAGTAACCTGGTTGAATACGATGCCGAGCACTATCTCATCAAAGAAGAAACTACCCACTATGGGGCAAAGAAATTGATTCTTAAAAATAAGAAGAGTGGCATCATCAGCGAAAGAACATTGTAATCCTTCAACATTTTTAAGGTTGACTGATCATAAACTTTCTGTTGTCAGTAAGTCCTTTCCATTGATCGGTTCGAAAGGGAACAGCGGGGAAGCCTTCCTGATTATACAGATTGGCGTCCCCTGCATCATCGGCCCATGCATACCGCACAGCCGAAGGTGCTTGTACTTCATCTGAATATACAATAACCTGGTTGCTTTGAAGAAAGGCTTTTGCGTAGTGGAACCGATGATCCTGCCCGGCTATTTCAAATCCCCTGATATAACCATACCGGTCTTTTACAAAAAGACCGGTTCCGGTATGTGTAAATTTCAGGATGACTTTGTTTTCCTGGACTTCCATCGATTCGTAAACGGGCCCGCTGAATTCCATTGGTTGCGCGTAAATATTGTCAATGGCAATAGCGGAAAGACGTTTGCCAACTTCCTGTTTATTTTTTGGATGTATGTCATTGGATTCTCCGATATCTATAGCAACAGCCATTCCTGTTGCGGGCAAACTGAGGGTGCGCGTTTGTGCCTCACGTAATTCGGCCCATGAAGATCCTTTATTGGCATCTCCGTTCGCTGCATTAAAACTGGCAAGCTGAACAAAATAAAAAGGAAAATTGCCCTGGTTCCAATGTGCACGCCAGTCTTTTATCATGAGCGGGAAAGCAACTCTGTACTGATAAGCACGATCGGCATTGGCTTCCCCCTGGTACCAGATCGCACCCCGGATTCCAAATGGAATCAACGGATTGATCATTGCATTGAATAATAAATCGGGATAGTCATTGGGTCCGATACCGCCGTTAGTACCGGAGTTTTTTGCAATGCGAAAGGTCCAGTTATCCCCCAGGGAAATTGTCCCGTTTTCTGTTTTAATCAAAACAGCGGCTGAATCATCGTAGAATCCCCCTCCCCCTCCGGTATCTTCTATCCTGACTGCTATTAAATTTTTTCCTGGCCTGAAAATACCAGCCGGCACCTGGTAAATCCTCTTCTCTGCGTAATTCCTTGTGGTTCCTACCCGCATGCCGTTTACGAAGGTTTCGTCATTATCATCAATTTTTCCAAGGGAAAGAATAACAGGTCCTTTCGCGGATGTGGAATCAAGCGTAATTTCTTTTCTGTACCAGACTATTCCGTCCAGGTTTTCCAGTCCCAGCTTCTGATTTTCCCATATTCTTGCAATGCTTATATTCGGCCACTCCTGACTGTTATAGTCCTGATTCTTCCATTCATATTCGGGTATGGAATCATGAATATTCTTTTGCAGTAAATGTATTTGCGCCTCCAGCTTAGTTTGTCTTTCCTTCACCAGGGATTCAATATTGCGGGAATCCATAGTCTTGATCAGGGATTTAAATTCGGGATCCTTCTCGAAAGCCTGCCGGCTGGTCCAGGATTCCACCATCGTCCCTCCCCAGGTAGTATTGATCAGTCCAACGGGAACATGTAACTGCTTTACAAGTTCCCTTGCGAAGAAATAGCCAACAGCTGTAAAATCACGAACTGTTTTGGGAGTACAAATATTCCAATTGGCCGATGGTATATCTTCCAGCGGTGAGCTGCTCACCTGTAGTGGGATCTTGATATGACGTATTTCCGGAAAACCGGCTGAATTGATTTCAGATTCTGCATCCCGGACAAATTTTACCTCAAATTCCATATTTGATTGTCCTGAACAAATCCATACTTCGCCTATCAGTACATCGTGAATGACAAGGCTGTTATTACCCTTTATACTTAGATCAAAAGGTCCGCCCGCCGGTTCGGGATCCAGCAGGAGTATCCATTTTCCGTTTTTGTTTGCGGTGGTTTCTTTTGTCTGAAGCTTGAATGAAATGGTGATTTTCTCGCCGGGGGAAGACCATCCCCAAACAGGCACCTGCTGGTTCCGCTGAATGACCATATGATCTCCAAATATCCCGGGTAATTTTATCTGGCTGAAGCCTTCAAGAAATGAAATAAGCAGCAGGGTCAGAATCAATATTGATTTCATACGGATGGAATAAAAAAAGGTCAGTTCAGTTTCAGATCTGCTATTATAGCGTCAATTCTTTTTTGAAGCAGGTCATTGGTCGAATCAAATGCAGATCTACCGGGAAGTTTCTCATTTACGCTGAAGTAGAATTTTATCTTTGGCTCCGTTCCGGAGGGACGGGCAGATATTTTACTTCCGTCGTCAAGTATAAACTGAAGTACGTTACTGGGCGGTAGTGTAATTTTGCTCGTCTCTCCCGTTTTCAGATTTTTTTCAATACTTAACTGATAATCCAGCAGGCGCGCGACAGCCGAACCATTGATGGATAACGGAGGTTGATTGCGGAAAGTGGCCATCATATCTGCAATTTGTTTCTGGCCATCCATTCCTTTTTTAGTTATGGAGATCAGGGATTCCTTATAAAAACCAAATTGGATGTAAAGGTCAATCAGTTTATCATAAAGCGTTTTCCCTTTGTTCTTTTCATAAGCAGCCATTTCGCAGAGAATTGCGACGGCGCTTACTGCGTCTTTATCCCTCAATTTATCGCCTATCATCAATCCATAACTTTCTTCACCGCCAATTACATAATTTTCAGTTTTTTCTTTCTCCTTGATCAGTTCAGCAATCCATTTAAATCCGGTGAGTACGTTGTAGCAATGAATGTCTGATCTGCGGGCGATTTCATCTATCATATCGGTTGTCACAATCGTCTTGACCACCATATCATTCGACTGGGCAATGTCCTTCTCCTTCCTGGCTTCGATCAGGTAGTTAAAAGCCAGTACCGCCGTCTGGTTACCATTCAGAAGTATCCATTCGCCTTTGTCGTTTTTAACGCCAATGCCTACACGATCTGCATCAGGATCCGTGCCCAGTAAAATATCAGCATCGATTTCCCTGGCTTTTTTCAAACCCAGGCTCATGGTTTCCTTTTCTTCGGGATTGGGAAAGGCCACTGTTGGAAAATTGCCATCCGGTGTTGCCTGTTGATCCACTACGTGCACGTTGCTGAAGCCAAATCGTTGCAATACTTCAGGAACCAGTTTGATTCCTGTACCGTGGATAGGCGTATATACGATGCAGAGATTGTGCTGTTTCTCGATGATTTCGGGATAGACAGATAAATTCTTCACCATACTGATGTATGCTTCGTCCATTTCCTTCCCAACCATCGTGATGTGGGATTCACCACCGGTCCATTTTACTTCGTTTACGGAGGCAATTTTTTCAACCTCCTCAATAACCAGGTGATCATGCGGCGGAACCAGTTGTCCGCCATCATTCCAGTAGGCTTTGTACCCGTTATATTCTTTTGGATTGTGTGATGCGGTGCAAACCACACCTCCCTGGCATCCAAGAAAGCGGATGGTGAAACTAAGTTCAGGAGTAGGACGAAGTGACTGGAAGAGAAATACCTTTATGCCGTTGGCAGCAAAAACCTTCGCTGCGGTTTCCGCAAAAAAACGACTGTTATTCCGGCTGTCATGCGCAAGTGCAACTTTTACCTGGAGGGAAGGAAAGGATTTCAACAGGTAATTGGAATAACCCTGAGTCGCCATGCCAATCGTATACTTATTGATCCGGTTAGTTCCCACGCCCATAATTCCCCGGAGACCGCCGGTTCCGAATTCGAGATTCTGATAGAAGCAATCAATTAATTCATCCGGGTTTTCCTTTTGCAGGCGAATTATTTCATTCTTTGTCTCCTGATCATAATTTCCGTCTAACCAGTTATTCACTTTGGCAAGAATCGCCGCATCCATAAAACTTACTTTAAATTTGAACCTAAGATATTGATTTTGTATGAACCGGTTCCCCCTTTTAGTTTACGACCCTATAAATTATTACTGATTGGTTGATTTTCTTTATTTCACTTACAGCCGGAGAATCTTTGTTGCACGTCCGCTCGCAATATTATGCCTCGTGGTCAGTTCCGGCACCGCCTGCGCGCAGGAAATTTTTCTTCCGCCAAGTCCTATCTACCGGGCTGACCGGTTAAAAACTGTTGTTATTACAGAAGTAGCAACCGGAGTTGCCATTTCAGCCGCACTTTATTT
>JGI1027J12803_100042189_pt1 | contig 14264 bp, 12 predicted proteins | sample IowNatreferecore_FD_12803 | JGI IMG/M metagenome (IMG submission 12803) | reverse complement strand
GTATAGAAACATATATCAGGCTACTGAACGAATTTATATAGCGAAGCAGAAAAAAATTAGGGTTGACTAAGGCTGATTATTTTCAATTCAAACATCCTAAGCCGAATGTTCGGCATTAGATTTAAGATTATAAAATGAAACTCTGGGATAAACAAGATGCCGGCATAAATAAACATATAGAAAAATTCACGGTTGGCCGCGATCCGGAATTTGATATGGTATTGGCGAAATATGATGTACAGGGTTCTGTCGCCCATGTTAAAATGCTGGAGTCTGTTCAAATGCTTACCAGGCAGGAAGCATCTTCCATTTTACAGGAGTTGGAAAATATCAATGCCGAAATAAACGGGGGTAATTTTCGAATAGAGTCCGGCGTGGAAGATATACATTCCCAGATCGAACTGAATCTTACACGCAAACTGGGTGAAGCCGGGAAAAAAATTCACAGTGGCCGCAGTCGGAATGACCAGGTGGCAGTGGATATCAAATTGTTTCTTCGTGCAGAAATCGGGTTATTGAAATCCGAAGTAAAAACACTGTTTGATTTATTATTGTCACTGGGCAATCAATACAAGGATTATCTCCTTCCCGGATATACCCATTTGCAAATTGCAATGCCATCTTCCTTTGGCCTTTGGTTCGGGGCTTATGCTGAAAGCCTGATCGATGACCTTGAAATGCTGGCTGGCGCCTACCGGGTAGTGAACAAAAACCCGTTGGGAAGCGGGGCTGGTTACGGTTCATCCTTTCCGTTAAACCGGAAAATGACGACCAGTCTGCTTGAATTTGAAAGTCTTCACTACAATGTTGTATATGCCCAGATGAGTCGCGGTAAAACTGAGAAACTGGTTTCTTTTGGAATGGCCTCAATTGCTGCAACGCTTTCAAGGCTGGCAATGGATTGCTGCCTGTACATGAACCAGAATTTTGGATTTATTTCCTTCCCGGATGAACTTACCACGGGTAGCAGCATCATGCCGCATAAAAAGAACCCCGATGTGTTTGAGTTGATCCGTGCCCGTTCCAATCGTATACAATCTGTTCCGAACGAACTCACCCTGCTGATCAACAATCTGCCTTCCGGGTATCACCGGGATCTTCAGCTCACAAAAGAAATTTTATTTCCTGCGCTGGAGGATTTAAAATCCTGTCTGGCCATGATGGTTCTTATGTTATCGCATATCAGTATAAAAAAAGATATCCTTCAGGATGAAAAATATAAATATTTATTCAGCGTAGAGGCCGTAAACAAGCTGGTTAACCAAGGAATTCCCTTCCGCGAAGCATATAAGACGATCGGTAACCAAATCGAAAATGGACAGTTTTCTTTTGACCAGTCAAAGCCATTGAAGCATAGCCACGAAGGAAGCCTCGGGAACCTGAATTTATCTGAGATTTCTGCTGAAATGACCCGGGTCCTGGCAAAATTCTAATCTTTAATTTACCTGAATACCGTTAGGCTTCAGCCAGTAATTACGAAGCGTCAGTTGTTGCTGCGAAGAAGATTCCACAAACTCCAGTCGGTTATATCTTACAACCGGTGATTTAACCATAACGCCCCTGAGTTCGACGGTGTTGTCTTCCCCGTTACTGTTTTTACGAACGACACGGACTACGAATTCATCGCCGACTTTTGTAGAATTCCGAAAATTTTTGAAATATTCCTGAATGTTGGCTGGCGTCATCTCGACACCATTTATTGAAACAATTTCATCATTTATATGGTACCCAAGTGTTCTACCGAATTCATTCATTCCTGAAGTGTCCGATATAAACAATCTCCTGGATTCACGGTTAAAATGCAGACCCGGTCCTCCCATGGTGACCACACTATCTCCGGTTTTGACAACCGGCTGATAGTTTACACCTACCTTATTAAAAATCTCTGCGAGCGGTAATGGCTGACTGCCCGAAACATATGTACGAAGAAAGTTTTCTATTTCAGTATAGGTAAGCTTTCCGATTTCTGCAAACAGTTCCTCATCTTTAAATCCTTTTTGTTTTCCATACCTGGTAGAAAGGTCCTGCATCATATTCATGAAGCCATATTTGCCTTTCGATAGTTCCAATAATTTGATATCTATACACATTGCGATTAAAGCACCTTTCTGGTAAACATTCAGGAATTGATCTTTGTATTTATTCAATACACCACTACTCATTACCGTAAAGGGTACTGTATCATTAAACCTGGTTTTGGAGGCCGTGATCATCCCACTCAGGATATTTAGTAATTGCAGGGGTGAGATCAGCCCGTATTTTTCCTGAACCATCCGCGCATGATATTCAGTCGAACCTTCATAGAGCCATAGGTGTTCCGACATCTGCGGATGAGTAAAATCGAAATATTGAATCTTGTCGGAATGTATACTCAGCGGAGTGATAATATGAAAGAATTCATGGGCCGACGCATCAACGATAAACTGGGATAACTTAAGTGAATCCTGTTCACCAAAATAGTACAACGAACTATAAGAATGCTCCAGGGCTCCCTGGCCGCCTGAGTATCCTGGTTTATCATCCAGATAAACGATAAATGCATACTTCTCAACCGGCAACTTTCCTCCAAGATATTTGGTCTGGGCCAGAAGCAGTGTATCAAGTTTACGGGCAAGAAAACCGGAGGTTAACATTTTATGAGGAGAATAAACAGACATCAGCACCGTTGAATTGCCCACATGGATGACAGTAGTATCCGGGACATTATACATAAAAGGATTGTCAACTAAGCGGTTATATGTTTCCGTAATGAACCGGTCCGTATCCGGACGATTATCCAAATCTACCAGGGCGGTGCTGCCATACATACCGGAAGGATGATTGATGGCCACCTCATACGGGATATTCTTCATGTCATCAAAGTATCCCAGGAAACAATGATTGTTGATTACATAGACCGAATCTTTCTGGATATCACTTCCCGCTGGTTCAAATATGACCTGTTTGGTGAGACTATCATCATAAGAATCATTGACGAGATAAGTGATTTTAACCAGCTTATCAGCATTGGAAATGGCCCAGCTATTTACGTCCACCCTTTCTACGCTCAAACTGTCGCCCTTTTTATCAAGTGCCTTAAATTGTTCGATATAGCGCCCATAATCATCTTCGGAATAAGTACCGGGGACGATCTTTGGAAGATGGTAGGTAATGGTTTTTTTTAATATCGGTGGAGGCAACAGATCTACCCTGATTTGATCATTACTGACATTGACCAGGTCTATTGTAAACCGGTAACCCTTAAATCCTTTGTCATTTTGTGCATTAGAAAATAAAGTGAGTAATATTAATGCTATTCCAATTGAGAAATGTTTTTTCATAACCGGGATCCGAAAATTAATTATTGTGAAATCTAGGCAAATAAGGCATAACGGATTCCGTCTAATTGATAAGTGGCAAAAAATCAGGATTTAGTCTTATGATGCCCGTTAAATTATATCCATCGACGTCGTGCAGGAAATTGCAACCTAACCCCGGAGACGCTGTGCGCGCTAATTTGTACGAACACGCGTCGGAGTATCCTGCCCGGAGATAATAGTTTGAGCGCTCAAACCGATGGCCCGGATGATTTCCGTCATATTTGATATATCCAGGGTGCCTATTTCATCACCACGGGTATGATAGAATTTTTCGTTATCCATTTTAGAGGTCGAAATGGTATGTGCAGGAACACCCAGTTTAGCCAGTGTTGCATTATCGGACCTGAGGAACAACATTTGTTCCGGATAGGGATCCGGATAAAATCTGAATCTTGAATGGGTCAGGTTTTTTTGAAGGATCTGGCCCATGTCAGATTTTTCGTAACCAGTTATATAGGCGGAATTCAGTCCCCATTTACTTTCTGTTCCGATCATTTCAATATTGAACATGGCCGTTACTTTATCAGGTTCAAGTTGCCGGGAAAAATAAGCCGATCCGAATTCACCAGACTCTTCGGCAGTAAATGCAGCAAATATGATCGTGCGATCATTATTATGCAATTTGCTGAAATATTTTGCTAATGTAATCACGGCTGTAGTTCCGGATGCATCATCATTCGCGCCGTTAAAAACAGAATCCCCCGTTGCATCTGGTTTTCCGATTCCCAGATGATCATAGTGTGCAGAAAATATAACATACTCTTCCGGTCTGGATTTGCCCGGAATCATTCCAGCCACATTCTTGAGAAGCTGGTATCTGATTTTTTGCTTTATCCGGATATTATATTGCTTTGGATCGGTTGAAGTGAGAAGAAAAATCCGGTTTCCGCTTCCGCTGAACTGGGGCAAGTGAATTTTTGCCAGTCTTTCGAATTTAACCGCGAATGAAGTATCTATCAGGATAAGCACATTGCGTTTTCCATCCAGGTATTTGAAAAAGATTTCCGTCAGATTACCACCCTTTCGCAGATATACTTTTTCATAGTTATCTTCCGGAGTTACTGACAACGAGGAATCTGCCGAATAGGCCAGAATTTTTTTGGAACTTATGACTTCACCATCAAGGCTGGCCGTTATTTCAACAGATTGAGGATCGAGTATTGAAAACAACTGATAATAATCTACGAAGCCGGAAAGTGGTTTCAGACCGGCTTCCTGAAATTCTTTCGCAATAAACGCTGCCGCCCTGTCAATTCCCGGAGTATTTATTTTCCGGCCCTGCATATCATCCGAACTGAGAGTTTTTTCAATCCTGTTCACTTCCGACTCAGGGATTTCGGGAAGAAGCTGGGCCCGGGCACAGGAATAAATTGCCAGTAATATTGTTACAATGAATAGGCGCATGGGCATTGAAGGAATTATAAACTCATCATTTCCTTAAACTTGACCGTTTGCCTTCTGCTGACTTCTATTTTTTCTCCGCCTTTTAGTTCCAGTAACAGTCCCCCATTAAAGTATGGCTCAATTTTTTCAATAAGACGCAGGTTCACGATATGCTTGCGGTTAGCCCTGAAGAAAACTTTCTCATCGAGTCTTTCCTCCAATGCATTTAGCGACTTTAATATGAGAGGTTTATTAGACCCAAAATAAATTTTTGCGTAGTTTCCCACACTTTCAAACAGACGGATCTCAGCGAGTTTAACAAACCAGCATCGCTCTCCATCCTTTACAAAAACCTGGTCATTTTCATGAAGAAGGCTTTTGTTAACCATAATTTCGTCTTCCGAAGCGGATTCACGATCACGGTTTTCTTCCAGGTGAAGTTTGTGTAAAGCATCAGCAAGTCTCCTTGGTTCCACCGGCTTCAATAAATAATCAAGTGCATTTACTTCAAATGCCTTGAGGGCATAATCATCATAAGCTGTAGTAAAAATCACATCGGGTGCCTTATCCAGTTCTGTCAGCATATCAAAACCCGTCTTACCGGGCATTTGAATATCCAGGAAAATCAGATCAGGATTCAGGCTGTCAATTTTTTCAATCCCTTCGTTGGCATTTGCTGCCTCAGCGATAACTTCTATCTCGGGAAACTCCTGTAGCAACTTTTTCAGTTCGTTGCGTGCCAGTCTTTCATCATCAATAATTACTGCTCTGATCATAACAATAAATTTATGTCAACGGTATGTGTAGTTCAGCTTCCACCATATTGCCATTTATTTCGCGGATATTGAAATTCGCCTGACCGCCAAATAAAAGCTGCAAACGGTTCCTTGTGCTTATCAGCCCGAAACCATCTTCGTTTCCTGAGTTATCCAGTCTTCCTGTATTGCGGATAACCAGCTGATGATATCTTTCATTCATCTTCGAAACAATAATCACCGTTCCCCCGCTGACCTGTTTGCTGATGCCGTGTTTGATTGCATTCTCCACCAGGGTCTGTAACATCATGGGTGGGATCGGCTGCATTAGCGTATTTTCTGCGATTTCATATTGCACCTGCAGCCGGTCTTCAAAGCGAATATGTTCGAGAGCCAGGTAATCTTTGACAATATTCAGCTCTTTTTCGAAAAAAACCGTTTCCTGTTTTTCAGTCTGCATACTGCTTCTCAGGATATTGCTTAGTTCTGTGATAGCAGTTCTGGCACGGATCGGATTTTCATCTATTAAAGCCCTTATACTATTAAGGGCATTAAAAATAAAGTGAGGATTAATATGACTCTTGATTGTCTTTAGTTCGAGTTCCCTCACCAGCGCCTCCAGTTTCAGGGTATCCATTTCCTGCTTCCTGCTCTTTTCAATATAGTGAAAGAAATAATAAATCGCCGTCCACGGAACGATATACAATCCGTTTTCAACCGTCATTAGAAAAAACCGGGTAGAAAATTCACGCACTATATTTCCGGAGGAAGGATCAACCCAGCTGATAACAGAAATCCGGAGTATGGAATCTGCTAAACAAACCACTAAAATACCAGCCGCCAGCCGGGGTAAAGACTGTTCGACCGGCAAGGATAACCAGCCCGCCCGCCGGATCACATTTCGGAATAAATTGGTTGTGAATATACCAGCGAGAATTCTGATCAGCAAGGCAATGAGAAAATGCATGTCGACCCGCTGTCCAAAGAGAAAATTGATGAGGATAAGTATGGGGGCAAGAATTCCCCATCCTCCAATCTGGAGTCTCCAATAATATTTACTAGTCTTTTGCATACTATTCAGCAGGAACAAAACTATAGGATAAATTCACCTTTTTCATACTTTAAGTACTAGTGGATGAATCGGGCCTTCTGGCGGTCACCCACCTCCGGGAAGGGATACCGGCTCATCCTGGTGGTATATCCGCTTAAAATGTTATTTTTACAAGTCTAAATATAACTGATGGACCTTTTGCCGGGACCCCTTTTACAAACTATTGATTCTCCTCAAGATCTTAAGAAATTGACCAGGGATCAGCTTCAGCAGCTCACCGATGAATTGAGGCATTACATCATTGACGTGGTTAGTCTCTATGGCGGACATTTTGCTGCAAGTCTGGGCGTTGCGGAACTTACAGTGGCCCTGCATCATGTTTTTAATACCCCATATGATCAACTGGTTTGGGATGTCGGCCATCAGGCCTATGGACATAAAATTCTTACCGGGCGCAGGGATAATTTTTCATCAAACAGGAAGTACAAGGGAATAAGTGGTTTCCCGAACCGGGGAGAAAGTATTTACGATACTTTCGGTGTGGGCCATTCTTCTACTTCCATCAGCGCGGCATTGGGAATGGCAATGGCGGCAAAATACAAAGGTGAATCGGATAGAAAAGTAGTGGCTGTAATCGGTGACGGCGCTCTCACAGCCGGACTGGCATTCGAGGGAATGAATCATGCCGGTGTGGCCGATACTGATCTCCTGATTATTCTGAACGATAATTGCATGAGTATCGACCCGAACGTGGGCGCACTAAAAGAATACCTGACCGATATTACTACCTCCCAGACCTATAATAAATTCAAAGACGACATCTGGAAAGCACTTGGCAAGCTTCCGGTAGGCGGACATTTCAGCAGGGAAATTGCGAGTAAAATTGAACATAGTATTAAGAGTTTTGTGAGCAAGAGCAGTAATCTATTTGAAGCACTGAAGCTGCGTTATTTCGGACCTATTGACGGACATAATCTTAACAAACTTCTGGACACATTGCAAGACCTGAAAAATATTCCAGGCCCTAAACTATTGCATATTATAACTGTGAAGGGCAAAGGATATTCTTTGGCAGAAAATGACCAAACGAAATGGCATGCACCGGGACTATTTGATAAGATTACCGGTGAGATTTATAAAAAGCAATTCGATACCGTTCAACCACCAAAATACCAGGATGTATTTGGACAAACCATAATTGAACTTGCAGAAAAGAATCCAAACATTTTCGCAATTACCCCTGCCATGCCCAGCGGCAGTTCTTTGAAATTCATGATGGAAAAAATGCCGGACCGGGCTTTCGATGTGGGCATTTGCGAACAACACGCGGTTACACTGAGCGCCGGTATGGCAACGCAGGGCATGCGCGTATTTTGTAATATCTATTCCAGTTTCATGCAAAGGGCTTACGACCAGGTAATTCATGACGTAGCCATTCAGGATCTCCCTGTAATATTTTGCCTCGATCGAGCAGGTCTGGTTGGAGAAGATGGGCCAACACACCATGGCGCTTATGACATTGCCTATATGCGTTGTATTCCGAATCTCATTGTCAGTGCACCTATGAACGAATCAGAATTGCGCAACCTGATGTTTACAGCCCAGCTGGAAAAAAATGGTCATCCATTTGTGATCAGGTATCCCCGTGGTGAAGGTGTAATGCCCGAATGGAAAACACCTTTCCGGGAAATTGAAATTGGTAAGGGAAGAAAAATAAAAGACGGCAAAGAACTGGCGATCCTGTCATTTGGACATCCGGGAAATTTTGTTACTTCTGCCATCCGTCAATTGCGAACAGAAGATCTGGACGCAGCACATTATGATCTGCGTTTCGTGAAACCACTCGATGAAGAATTATTACACGAAGTGTTTAATAAATTTGATCGTATCATCACCGTTGAAGATGGAACCGTGATCGGTGGATTTGGTACAGCAATTCTCGAATTCATGGCTTCTCATAAGTACAGAGCGCAAATCATAATTATGGGTATACCGGATAAAATCATCGAGCACGGTACGCCTAAACAACTTCAGCACGAAGCGGGCTTTGACGCGGAAGCGATCTATAATGCCGCGAAAAGACTTTTGACCAAGACCGAAGACTCTATGATAAAATCCTAATTTGAGCACGTATACCTGGAAAATCCATAGTTCTCAAACAGGCCGGTTATTTATTCGAATAATGGAATCTCAATCGCCAGCAACTGTGAATCGTTTACAGCTTCAATATTAACAAAATCAGTTTCCGTAATTCCCAGCGCGTCTCTTTTTGAAAGTATCTGATCAGAAGATTTTACCGACCCTTCTATTACAAATAAATATAATCCGGAATTTTTCCATTTCATTCGATATTGAATGGATTTTCCCGCGTCCAGGTCGACCAGCGAAAACCTGGCATCCTGGTTTATATTTAATCCTTCCTCTGCAGTCTCAGGACTCACTACCACCTGCCACTTATTTTTCCTGTCTTTGAGATCAAAAGTTTTTTGTCCATATATGGGTTGAATATTTTTAAGTTTTGGAAAAATCCAAATCTGCAACAACCTGGCATATTCTGTTGAAGATGCATTGTACTCTGAATGACGTATCCCACTGCCCGCACTCATAATCTGCACATCTCCCTTCCGGATAATACCTTCATTGCCGGTGCTGTCTTTGTGCGACAACCTGCCTTCAAGGGGTATGGTAATGATTTCCATATTATCATGCGGGTGGGCCCCGAATCCGCCACCACCGGCGATACTGTCATCATTTACCACCCGCAGGGCACCAAAATGTATTTTTTTCGGATCGTGGTACTCCCCAAAACTGAAAGAATGGAATGATTCCAGCCAACCCAGGCTAACATGTCCTCTTTCTCCTGCAGGATATAATACTGTGCTCATATCGATTATTTTAATGTTTAAACACCAAATAATATACCATAGTACAAAATGCTGTGTTTAGACGGGAACACGGTCTTTATGTCATACAATTACTGAAAAAAAATCAAATTGGCCTAAAGAATGACCAGTATAGACTGTAATAACCTGTTACTGGGGAACCACAGGTATCTCCTCGTTGTATTCCAGGATGAAATTATTGCGACCTTCTCCGATAAGGATATTCATATACCCCAGCTGAACCAATTCCAGCACGGAGAGAAATAAAAAGATCGCATGTATCCTGTTTTCGCAACGTTCGATGATCCGAACAAAGGGCACCGACTTTTCCTGACTGACCAGGTCGATCATTTGCTGACGACTGTCCTCAATGGTGTAGCTATATTGAACAACGGTATGACGGGGCTGGTTGTTGCGCTCCTGCATGCGTTGCAGCACTTTCTCAAATGTCTTCATCAGTTTGAAAAGACTGATGGATTGAATTTCTGTACCCTCGCCGGATTCTTCACCTATCTGCAATAATTCCCTGTGCAGATTTCCACGACGGATCAGCTTCAGGCGGTGTTCTTCCATTTCTGCCAGTCTTGCTGAGGCCTCTTTGAATCTTTTATATTCAAGGACCTTATTTACAAGTTCCTGGCGCGGATCGATCTCATTGCCCTGATCATCCAGTTCCTTCCGGGGCAGTAGCATCTTGGCTTTGATACGCATCAGGGTGGAAACAAAAAGAATGAATTCACTGGAGAGCTCAATATTTAATGTTTCCTCCTTATGTATAAAGTCGAGAAAATCCTTGATTAACTGATGGATTGGTATATTGTAGATGTCCAATTCATCCCTTTCAATAAAAAAAAGAAGTAGGTCGAACGGCCCTTCAAACTGGGATAAACGGATCTGGTAAGATGATGAATTGAGCATCGGTCGTCTTTTGCTACAAGGTTACGGAAAAGATGAAAGCTCTAAAACGAAAGGACAAAGCTTTTATTGACAATTTATAGCCATTATTAAGACATCAGGCGTTCAATTTTAATTTGACATGTATCCAAACCGGTGACTAACCATTCCTGTGATCAGAGTTTTAGTAAAATGCCAATGCCTAATAACTCCTGTATTTGAGGTGAAGCCCCTCCTATCGTTCCATCACTTTTAACCGTGGATATATCGTTATCATAAATAAGATTGAATGCAAGCGTCATGGTAAGAATACCGGTTACTTTAACTGCAAGCAAATTGGTTAAGTTAATATCTATATCCTGCGGGCTATGTAAATAATTTGAAAACAAATCCAGCCGGCCTGTGTAGGCTGCAGTGGAACTGATTTTGGTTGTGTAGGAGATGGAAGCATATGCGCCGAATTCAAATTTTACATTCTTGCCTGAATCCACACCATACGAGCCCACCGAAGCCAGAGAATCATTATTCACAATTATCCATCTGAAAGTTGCCGGAGAGATGAAAAATGAGAATTTATCGTTAGGCTTGTAGTTCATGCCGGGTGACAACACGAGATATGCCGGCGAGAAGAAATCTGAAGTCAATACTGGTGATCCGTCTTTGGGATAGGCATATCCGGGTGAAAACTGGGTGCGGAAATTAAGTAGTCCGCTTATGTACCAGTTTTTACCGACATCATATCCGTATTTCGAAAGGAGATCAATTTTATCATCTGTTTTTCTTGAACCCTGGCTGGTTGTATATAAAAACCCATACGCCAGGTCGATCGTATTATCCCATGCATGTTTGTCCTTCTTATAAAAAGCATAGCCGCTGAAAAAACTGCCCAGACTTACAGTGGAATTTTCACCACCGGCCGACCAGTTGTGCTGAGCGCTCTGAGCCAGGGTAAACCTTAGCAGGCCGCCTGTTTTCCAGATTTTCGGAATTGTATCATTCGGATCTTTTTTAATATCCCGGCTGGCTTCGTCCCGCATTTGCTGAACAGTTTTGTCTTGCGCAAAAGTTAAGTATACGCTTAGTACGGACATTATACTGATTACAATCTTTTTCATATAAACCGAATTAATGAATGTTGATTCGCAGATAATATCACATGGGGGCAACGAGTAAAGAAATGTTTCCGGATCAGCCTATCTTTTTTTCAATTCATCCCTGATTTCCGTCAATAATTTTTCGGAGGGGGTAGGCCCGGACGCTTCCGGGGGTTTCTTATGTTCTATAGCCTTGAATCCCTTTACAATCAGGAAGAGTATGAAGGCAATGATGATAAATTTTATTATGGCAGCAAGGAATAAACCATATTTAACGGTCCCATAACTGAGTGCATCCAGATTATCGGCATGCGCCGCCCTTAAGGCAGGTTTAAGCAGCAAGGGTGTAATTACATTGTCAGTCAATGAGGATACAATGGCTCCGAAGGCACCACCAATGATGACGGCCACTGCCAGATCAACCACATTACCGCGTAATGCAAAATCCCTGAACTCTTTTAAGATTCCCATAAACCTAATATTAATGGTTAAGAAAGAATGATTCAATCAGACAGACATAATTTCTTTTTCCTTGGAAGCAAGGTGTTTTTCTACCAGGGAAATATAATGATCTGTGATATCCTGCATCTGCTTTTCCGCATCTTTGGTGAGGTCTTCACTCAACCCGTCTTTTTGCATTTTTCTAATTTCCTCCATTGCTTCTCTCCGGATATTCCGGATAGCCACCCGGGTTTGTTCTCCTTCAGCAAAAGATTTTTTTACAAATTCCTTTCTTCTTTCCTCAGTAAGCGGAGGCATAAAGAGGCGAATGATATTCCCGTCATTCTGTGGCGTCACTCCCAGATTGGCATTAATGATCGCCCTTTCAATCGGCTGAAGCATATTTTTTTCCCATGGCTGAATGGTCAGCGTCCTGGCATCCAGTGCAGAAACATTCGCCATCTGGTTGATTACAGTGGGCACACCATAATAATCCACATTTACTCCTTCCAGCATTTGGGGATTTGCTTTTCCTGCTCTTATCCTGGTCAGTTCATTCTCAAGGTGGGTCATTGCTTTTACCATGGAGTCTTTTGCGACATCCACAATAAAGTCTAATTCATCAGACATAGAGATAATTCAATTCAGATTTAGTTTGGATGAATGCTGAGTATTAATTTTTTTGTTCCAGCATACTTTCGCGGATAAAGGTAACCAATTTGGATTCCTTTACCTTCTCATTTTTATCAATTCCCTCATTGGCCCAGGTTATGGAATGACGGGATCTTGAATAATAAGCGACTGCTATAAAGGTGAAGAAAAGTGCGATAACGGAAAAAATTAAAATGGTGCATCCAAGCGCCCTGGCCATATAAACAAACACAACCATACTCGCGTTTATGGCTACCAGCAACAGGGTTATTGTGCGATGAGAGAGTCCGCGATCCATCAGCAAATGATGAATATGGTTTCTGTCCGGACTGAACGGCGAACGTCGTTTGAAGATCCGGATGGCAAATACCCGGAGTGTATCCAACAGAGGAATCATCAGTATAGTGAAACCAATAGCAGGAGATGAAACTATCGGATTCACCGACAACGGTCCTTCTCCCGGATCAATAAATTTCAAAACTAAAATCGCATTCACCACTCCTACCAGCAGGGACCCGGTATCTCCCATGAATATTTTCGCAGGCTGGAAATTGAAAATCAGAAATGCGATAAGACTTCCACATAACGAAAATGCAAGCACATAGTATGGCTCCATGCCGGCATTCATAAAATAAATTCCAAACAATGCCGACGACATCAGCCCCAGTGTTCCTGCGAGGCCGTCCACTCCGTCAATAAGGTTGAATGAATTTATAATTACAATTACAGAAAAATAAGAAATCAGCAGGCTGAACATTTCCGGCAATTCATGTATTCCAAAAAAACCATGCATACTCCGGATCTGTATTCTTCCATAATATATGATCAGAAACGCCGCCAGTACCTGGCCAATAAATTTTTTGATCGGGGTCAGAACCAGGATGTCATCTTTCAATCCAAGAAAGAAAATAACCATGGTGGCCGCAATAAAATATTGAAACTCGGAGGAGTATTTAAAATTAATCGTTAGCAGGCATCCGAATACAAAACCTGCAAATATTCCAATTCCACCTAAAGGCGTGATCGCGACCTGGTGGATTTTACGCCCGTCGGGAACATCAAACAGCTTTTTCATATCAGCTACATTGATGATTACGGGGATGGCTAAAAAAGTGATAGTAAAAGAAATGGATAGGGAGAGTAATACGTCAAACATGTACCTCAATTTACATTAAGTGATTCCAATCATTGCCAAAATCGAGCCTAAACCATTTGCGGTTTATCTAGTATAGAGTACTGATAATCAATCTGTTCTGACGAGCAATGTTATAATGTCACTGAGCGCATGAACAAGCAAGTTAGAACAAAAAGTCTAATATGTTCCTGGACAGGGGTAAATAAATTCCATTAGATTTGCGCACTTTCAAATAAATCACAAATATGGCTGACTTAAAAGCTGTCGCTTCGCAAATCCGAAGAGATATATTACGCATGGTGCATGGTGCTTCAAGCGGCCATCCGGGGGGTTCTCTGGGTTGTGCAGATTTTTTTACCGCAATTTATTTTGAGGTCATGAAACATGATCCAAAATTCTCCATGGATGGCAAGAATGAAGACCTTTTTTTTCTGAGCAATGGTCACATTTCACCCGTTTTCTACTCTGCCCTGGCAAGATCCGGCTACTTCGATTTAAAAGAACTGTCCACATTCCGGAAACTTAATTCCCGGTTGCAGGGTCACCCCGCCACACATGAACACCTGCCAGGAATCCGGATTGCCAGCGGTTCGCTGGGACAGGGTATGAGCGTGGCAAT